>WLWD01001075.1_pt1 | contig 26468 bp, 11 predicted proteins | sample 6712731 | NCBI WGS metagenome assembly WLWD01 (sample SAMN12718690, study PRJNA576275) | sponge metagenome | isolation source: marine sponge | host: Mycale hentscheli | place: New Zealand: South Island, Marlborough, Capsize Point | collected 2014-11-01 | reverse complement strand
TGAATAGTCAGGTATTAAATCACTCAGCCTTTCTTCAGCCAAAACTTTCATCTTCCTGGTCCGATCCCAACGACAAATAAGTAATGACGCTAATATGGAAAGTATTTTAGAACAATGATATGGTGTAATGATGCATACAAACCTAGTTTTCCTTTAGTTTGGATGCAATAATGTTCCAATGCAACACTAAGAACATCTATTCTATGTGATGGACGCATTTCCTTTGTCATTCGATTAAACCCACGCAAATAAGACCACAACCTCTCCATTCCTTCCCCATCACTGAGTCCAATACCATCACATCTTCTGGGACCATATACAATCTGTGACAATTACAACAAATGAGGGTTTATGATCTTTCTGCAGCAGTTGGTACTACAAGTGTATATACTGAATTTTGCTTACAATGTATTTTGATCTTAATATTTTAGAAAAACTTTGCAACAAAATAATTTAACCTATTCAAGTTCAATCACAGTTCATTAACAAACCTGACATGAGAGCTTATGCCCGTAACAATGGAATGTAGGTAGACACAAATGAACCTTTCTTAAAACATCTGTCATGCCTCGTTTCTAAACAATACACACCTCTTATTATTAATATTGATTACTTGCACCAAACTTACTTGCAGATGGCTGGAAAGAGTACATGCAATGTCATACATAATATACATTTCTGATGTTTGCTTTAACCGCATTTCATCCAGGATTTCTTGCAAGATATAAATACTGTATGCCAACCTACATATATCTCAGCAATAATAATACATAGCTAAATCTATTAGTGCTCATAAACTAACCGTTCCCGTGTTTGAGGTTGATGAATTTTCCTGGAAATTCATGTCTACAGCAGTAGCCAAAAACAGCTGTTTCATCAAGTGCTTTATATCTGCGAGCACTTCTTAAAGCATTGCCAGCAAGGAAATTACTGCAAATCTAGCATTAATAATAATAGTAGTAGTATACAGTGTCTTCCCTCCAATACTTAGCATCTAAATATGTCTGCTTGCAAACAATGGAAAATGGTGCATGATAAATATTTCAATTCTACAAAGCAAAATAAATGGCTAGAAAACCAGATGAACTATAGCTCAATCTAATTTGCATAAAATTGTGACAATAAAAAAAATACACACACAAAAATACACACATACACATTAGTGTACAACCATGTTGGACCAATGTTTGCTGGCCAATGATAATAATGATGAATAAATAAACCTAATAAGCATCCATGCCCATGTTAAAGTGAAACCAACTCACTTGTGAATGTGATTTGACTTCTTCATTATCAGCAAGAAATTGGTCTACTAAGGATTGATCTTTAAAAAAGATATCTTTCAGCAAGGGCTCCCTATGACTCTTTCCAGCAGCCTTCTTCCGAGGCAGCCCAAAATGGCCATCCATACATCTTATGACTTTACCGCCCCTCTAATAGAATGATCAAACGACTGACATGTACGCAGAACAGAAGCCAAAAATAGTAATAATTATTAGTTACCTGTGGACAAGCCGGACAAACATTTCCAGAGTTCAAGTTGCTGCATGCAAAAGTCATATTTCTTAGCTGATGTTTGAGATATCTAAGCCAAAACTCGCATAAACTACTAGTACATAAAACATAAAAATTACATACTTGAATTCCTCAAAGGAATTAATGAGAGCCGAATATAAATCTCGTTTCTACATAATAACAATTTCATACATAAATGATAAAACATTTTATATAGGCAGATACTACGGCTCCTAATGTTCTGCCTCCTGTGCAGCTGTGAATGTTGTCAAGTAACTAACCCCCCCCCCTCCCACCACCAATTTTTAGATGCTCAGGGGCTACGCCCAATCAGAGGTTTTCCCTCACACATGCCCCTAAAAGCTCAGCAAATTATACCCGCCCCCCCCCCCAAACACACACACATACAAAACCCATTAGTGGGTGGAGATTCCCAGAAATATCATTCAAAATAAAATTCTAAGGACACAAATTAAATTTAGCACATGCTGACACTCACCTTAATTATCTGAATTGGGCATCTCAACCTCAAACTTTTGCAAAAATCCTTGAGAGATACATGTGCCTCTAACAGTAACGCCTCAGCCCAATTTAGAAGGTCAAAAGCAAACGCATACCGTGGATTGACAGGAGTGGCAGGCCACAGTTCAGCTCTAGCGAGAGTAATGGCTAATGCTTCACAGCTACAGTAGACAAACTGTATGATGTGTTCCATCCCTATAATTGATTTAATAATTTTGTGAGTCCTAAAATATATATGGTAAACATACCATTCCCATCAATGCATAAAATTTTTGACTCTTTCTTCGTGGAGCAAATATGATCTGGTCTGACATCAACTTTAAGTTCTCCTCTTGGAAAATGGCACAAAATGACCATTCTATGATAAATCACATGATAATAATTTTCTCATTCAATAAAAAATGGTGATTTACCTCCCACTTTTCCGCCACATGTAAAAAGTTCACTTTAGCATGAGTCTCTTTGAAGCAATTGATGCAGTAGTAGCTTATAGGACCACACTGCTTGCACCTAAGTGAAGCTTCCAAGTTGCATAAAACACAAACTCGATGCAACGGCATGGCTGCTGCTTCTACAACTGCATTAAGTAGTGCCAGCCTTACTTTTTCCCACCCCACCACAGCAGATTTGCTTTCAATTGCTTGTAGGCTCAGATGAACATGTACCTGGCCCACTCACAGTCACAGGTGGAGATAAATTAGCTTCTTCAAACTGTGACAGCCCACTAGTTACTCTAGCAGTAGATGTAGAAGTCTCAATTTCAGCAGCATCTCCCTTGTAGAGATATTCCACTTTCCTCTTACCCCTAGTAGGCCTCTTAGTGAGTCTGATAGCAGGAAAAGAAATGTTCTTGGTCTTAGACTTAGACGCCATTGAAAATGGAAACAATGCTGCTATAGCCAAGCCTACTTCCTAGGTGTGTGTAGTGTGGGCGTGGTGGGGAGAGCGTGACGACGCGCGCTCTGTACTGAGTGCCAACTTAGCCCCTTCTACGTGAGGGGAGAGTGCCACTAATTTCCCTTACTGAATAAGGGGAAAAGTACCTGAACCGGGTGAATTTCGGTACATTCAATCGCAAAATATTCCTGACTGGTGCAGATCCACGTACCATGCGAAGCGTAGCAGTTCGGTAAAGGGTCTGACTACACCACCCCAAATCGTTGGCTTACGTAATCTGCTAATAGACTGTATGATAACACATCTAACTTAGATTTGACACACCCATTAACCGGAAATGGTACCAAAATGGACGACGTTATGTGCAGAACGGCTGACCCTCACCTTTGACCTCAGAGCGCAGCCGATCAAATGAACTTTGAACCTTAAGCACGTGCGCATGCGCATATGGCTGCCCGTCGCTAGCTGCGGGGCTGACCATCTGCGTGGCTGAACATTGCTGCGGGGCTGACCATCTCTGTGGGGCTGACCATTTGTGTGCCGACAGACCCACCCCAAGCAGCACCTCAATCATGCTAGTACAGTACATGATCACTTGGAAAAATAGCTGTGTACACATCAATATTTTGCAACTGTAGTTTTATAATTATAATACTTGTTCCAATCAAAGGGTGTGGCTTCAATTTTGGGCGTGACTGCTTATTCTAAAAGTTGAAGCAAATGTTATACTGGTGACACATATTCTTAAGTCTGACAGACCACAACTCCATAAAGTGAATGGAGCAAACTACATGTGTATATATATTTTAGAACCCAGTTGCTATATTGTTACTAGGTGTACTAACTTGGTAAGTGTGCACTATTTTTTGCCTTTAGGTATATAAACTGTGCATACTAACCACCCTTGGGATATTGCTATTTTTGAGTTTAAGTTTAATAGAATAGGCCGATAAAGCTGAGTGAGGCCTGGATATGATATGTGAGGGTCTACTACCCTCTCATATCCGACCTATACGGGACCAGCCCTAGTTCACAACTATCCTGCTGACAACTCTCCTGCTGACAACTCTCCTGCTGACAACTCTCCTGCTGACAACTCTCCTGCTGACGCTCATACCGCAGGAATTTACCATAGCTAGCTGCTTAACTGTTTACGGGAGCAGAGCAGCCCAGGGTAGAGTTAGATCTGGAGATAACAGCTGGCAGCTACAATGCTAAAGTAAACCTGCCAGGCACTGTGAAAAATGCACAATATAATAGGATATTTACAATTACTTATAACATAGTTATAATAATGTAATAAGAACACTCTTATAACACTTCCTCATACTAATGTTATAAACTACATCTTATTTTTCTCCTGAATATAGTCATGATATAGGATGTGTCTTAACCTAGCTATGCATTGCTTGAAGATGCTTGTCTTACAAAATTGAGGAAACTATTACACTAAAGATTTACTGCTTAGTTTACTCGTTTAGTAAATCATACTTGTTTTACTTGACAGGAAACCTTAAGTAAAACATTGTACCATGTTCTACTATAGTTTTACATGTCTGTTTGTTTTTTTACACCTTTGTTTTACCCATGATTTACTGAAGGGTCCATTAGATAACTTCTTACATTATATATTAAGCAAAATTATAAAACTAGGAACGGTTAAGGATAACATAGCTGTGGATTAATTATAGTTTGCACACCACTGCACAGTTTTATAACTGGTGTAGTTTTTTTTTTTTGTGTAATTGTGTATTGTGACTAGGGTCTCATAACTTGATCACTCAGATGCCAGGTCCTTCCAGAGAAAAACACAATTAGATAGTGACCCCTCCTTGGTTTATAGTGCCCCAGTTTTGAGGTTATAGTGTCCTCCAATGCAATTGTTGAAAAGGTAGCTATGTTAAAAATTCATCAGGCTATGTACTGTGGCGTAGACATAGGAGTCTCTGCGTATCTTGAACTACTGTCCCTCAGGCCTAAGTACTTCGCTGCTCTGCGGGACGCTGGACCGTTTGCGGTTCCTCCAGCAGTGTCTCGCAAAGATATTGCATTGTCTCGTGGAAAACCCTTTTCCAGTTAAGTATAGGTAAGTATTGCCAGGTTAAATAAGTTAAAAACGCTTTACCGTGTGGATGTAAAATTCTCTACTGGTAGTGGTCGTCAAAACTAGTGTTGCGCGCTCAGCGCTGTCTACTGTGATTCGTAAACGGCTACTGTGTCTTGTGTCTTGGTGGACTGGGAGGAAGCTTTTGCTGTCTACCCTGGCTTATTCTTCTGGGTAAGTAGTTTTATGGCTAGCGGTCGGTGGGTTTCGAAGTATTTTTTCTGCCTGGGGCACCCTATCAGTGTTCTCCCGGTGAAGTTGTGTTTCCTGAACAATTTTTTCTAAGGTAGTTACTGTATGAATGAATGAATGTAGGGAGCAAACGTGCCCTGAATTATAATAGAGATATTTTGTGGTAGTTTTAGCTATATCTTTATAAAAAAGTCTCCTCAGTTTGTTTGTTCCGTAGTACTTTTGAATTTTGAATTTCTTTGTGAGAAAGTGTGGGTGCATGTTGGAATGGTTTCTAGTTACTGAATTATTCTAAAGCATGCTCCACTAAAATTATCCTCCCTCATAGCCTTTCCCATGACTACCCTACATCCTTTGGTGTGCTCCTGGACAATGAGGGGGAGAAAATCATTGCATACAACTCAACATATGTTTCTACTTTGTTCTAGACACATTGTTTCATGCAGGTTATGGGAGCCCTGGGATTTCCACCCTAATTAACTTTTACCTCTTCTGAATTTATTTCAATATAAGATATGAAAAACATTGTAGCATTTCGTAGTAGTTTGTCCAAATTTTCATGATCATGACTTCACCATTTTCATGTGGCTGAACGGTTTTTGTGACTCTACAAATCTCTCTCTTCTCTCTCCCCCCAGTGAAAAATCCTGTATGAATTCCTGTCATTTTAGTTCATGTAATTCTAATAAACTTCAGTGAAATCATTTTACTTATCCGCTTATTCTTCATTGAGCTGTTGTTGAAGGACTTTTTCAGATTGCCAATTGCTTAATTATGGTTTAAACAGTTTACTATGTGGTCATCCCTTTTTATTATGTATCTCTAAGGCAATGTCACTAATTTGTCAGTTTCTCTAAGCGCACAAGTGCTAATATCACAGCTTCAGAAGCACAGTGTCATATTAGTTTGTATAACCAGGTTTCATCAGTGTAAGGTGTATACACTTTCACATAGGCATGTCCATCAAAGCAGTGTGGGTTTCCAAAATGAGATTGGCTAAGTACACCATCCCCAGCACAGAATCCTGTATGACACCCTGATAGCTTAGTTATCATATGTGACCGGATTTGTGAAAACCCGGCTAAACGCGGCATCTAAAGTTTTCTAATTTATTCTACCAGTAGGCTGCACGGGGCCTTGGGATGCCTTCCTCCTAATTTGGAAGCTGTAGCACAAGCCGTCTTCGCCCTACGCACTACAACACTTCAGTATTTTTGCTAAACTTATTATTGCTGATTTCGAAAAAACGCCGGGTAAAGGCGTTGCTAAGGTCAGGGGGCGTGCCTTGTGTCCGTATACTATTACTGCGTGTCTCCGGGACACTATGGAGGAATAAACCGGTTACAGGCGGATTGAAAGAAGTCTAAAAGGCTTAATGCAGGGCTCCTTAAGTAACTATGATGACGAGAATTGCGTGAGTACGTGAATTATGTAGAATAGTAAGTGAATTAGTTAGCTACAGTTTTTTTCCCCGCTGTTAGTGAAAAGCCCGCCAATAATTTCTTAGCAACTCTCCGTACACGAGTCCAACCGGCTAGTGTTTCTAGCCTCCTAGTGTGAGTTCTAGAGCACGCCAGAGCCTACAACTGCGTCATAAGCTAGAGCTAACTGGTGTCTATCCATTTCTGCCATAAAATTTTTTTCGAAAAAAATCGACCCATAAGGCTTTACCCGGTGATACTGAAAAAAATTGTTTGCCGCGTTTAGGCGGATTTTCCCAAATCTGGTCACATATGCTTTTTCTGGAGTAAAAGTATGTTCTTTCCCCAATTTCTAAGGTCACTATGAAGCATTACTTTTTTTTTATGTTGTGAGAATAGGGAACAGGAATTTCCTTATGGTGGCCAAATAATATTGGCTTCCAGTATCCAGGTGCACAGTGGTGAGAAGGAAAAGTGGCCATTTTTCACATGCACTTCATAGAATAATACTAGGACAGGTCGTAGGAGCCATGACGACCACTAAGGCCATAAGCAACTTGGTATGATACAGTATAGTATTGACTACCATTACCAAATGCAGGTCTTATGGCCTCATAGAGGTAGTTGCAAGTCTTTGTATAAGTCACGATATGGATTTGGTCGGTTAATTTTCTTCAACAGACAATGCTGGTTGTGGTTTGTTTGTTTTATTTTGTTTCTTGTGTTTGTTTAAAGCTTATCTGTACATAAATTATAGCTGGTACATAATGATTTTGTATGGTAGTGAAGGTGGTTTAGTTTCACTGACCATACACACCCTTCCTTCTGCTATAGCTCAAGTACACAAGCACACAATCATACACACCCACTCATATACACAGTCCTAGGGAGGAAAGGCATTTTACTTGTGATGTTAATAAAAATTGGCATATAAGGAGAAAGAGTAAAATTCATCTTTATGAAATCATCATGTACAATTTGTTTGTTCAAGCAATTTACACTGCCAACATTTTTTTAATTAGCGTACAAGACCACTCATGGCAATTTTTGGTACTTAAAAAACAAGTTTTTCCAAGGAATTATTGTGCTGTATAAATCCTAACTCTATGTAAGACTTGCTTACTAATGAAATATGCAAAAAGGAACCTAAGTAGTTTAACACATAAAGCAGCAAATGTTATATTTATTGTTTGTTCTTAGCTAGTCAGCACATGTAACACACAACACTCTCACATGCACTCATTCACTGGATATACCAACACAAGATTTACATTGTAGTCTCTTGGTGGCTTGACATGTTGGGCAATGGATGGTCAAGTATGAACAGTGATGACAAACAGCGTGTTAACCAAGGTAATGAGTGAACACAAGAATCGTGAGTGTCAAAGTCAAAATTTACATACATACACGTACATCCAAGCATATATAACTAGTGATGTGCTTGAGCACAAATGGCGAGCGAGCCTAAAGACTATACTATTGATTTTGACTTCTAACACTGAAGCTACTGAAAATAAGGTCCAGTTTTTTTTATTTAGCATACAGGGTAAAGGGATTTCAGTGCAACAACTCTCTGCAACTGCTTGGAAGGAAAACAACAACAACAACAAAACAATACACGTTATTTAAAAGTTTTCTTTGTGATATTCTTTAGCTAAGTAGTGGTTGTAACACACAATGCTTTGACACAACTGGACATGCACCTACACAGACTTACTTTCGCAGTAGTCTACTGGACAATGTATTTTCAGGTAAATACTGTGCGCACGGCTTATAACCATGACAAAGAGCGTATTGACTTACCACCGCCACTAACTCGAATAGAAATGGAAGTCCCTTAAGTTTTCAAGTTTGACTGCACACGCAAAAGAATTCAAAACGGTAAACAATTCAATTTCTAGGGTGATATGGGTACTGATCGATAAACCAGAGGATTGTGTTTAGTGCAATTTGGGACGGGGTAGACCACATAACTAACAAAAAAAATGCGAGGGTCAAAGTACAAAATGACATACGTACGTCCATACATATATACAAAAAAATTAACAAACATCCCCGATTTTTTCATTTTTACCCCTGTAAGTTGTCTCGCTCGCTCGCCAATAATACAATAATATATCCCTGACTGTTTAGTGTGTTACCCCTGACAGTGTCTCGCTCGCTGCCAATTATTGCATATATAATTACCACGGTTGAGCTTTGTGTGTGTGTGTGCGTGTGTGTGTGTGTTTGCATGACTTTTAACTTCATTCTCATACTCTACCACTACTATGCATTTTATCACGTGATGCCAGGAATGATTCTCTATAGGACTGTTGCTAGCTGTACTAACTTTAGGGATGATGTTTCATCCTTCATGGCTTGAAGCCGCAGTACCAGTGGCTGGACCCATCGGTTTTCTTCCTAACCACAGTTATATGGTATTGCTCTATCTTGTGTAATACCAGGGTTTACTTCAGGGACCAGAGGGGTGGGGGCTTGTACATCTCCTTAAATCTAGTTTGCCGCCCTTCCCCTTAGGGATTAAAGACGTCTTAAAATTAATTGTATTCAATATTTACTAAAAAAATAGAACACATTGAGATATGAATTTTTTTTCTTCCAAATATCAATTAGTCATCATTAGATAACTGTTCTGGTGAATTTAAAGCAATGTACAATGACTAACCTAATTCTTTGTCTAATTTAATTAGCTTCATTTGTGAGAAACTTCTTTCCACAGCAGTGTAAGGCAGACTGTGGCAAGTGTATTGGGGATGCATCACTGAGCAGTAATCATATCTTTTGGAGCTAAGGAAATGATAATGTGGTCTCATTGGACAAAATTGCTTTGCCTCCCTTCGCCCCCCTCCCTCCCCCCATCATCCATATATGTACATACACACACACATCCCAGATATTATTTTGACTTTCATGGAGATACATTTGCCCCAATTTTTCATAAAGTTTTGTGGTATTTATTATAAATATAATATAATTATGGAGGGTGTAAATTTAACAACTTCTACTGTACTAAACTAGCCTATTTCGCTACAAACTGTCTACATATATTAGAATTACAACCATGATAACACCAATCCGAGAATCTTGAATTATGTTAAGCTAATTTTACTTGAGACATACACTTTCAATGTAGGAATGTGAAGTGGCTGGCAGGTGTAATAGTGCTGTGACTACTCCACTGGTCTACACGAGTTAAGGACTCCTGGACTTCAATACAACTAGAGGTGAGGAACTCTAGAATGACTTTTTCACTAACAACTCAAGAAATAGGCCTTTTGAAATGATCTTTTATTGATTACTATATTTATTACTCATAATTGTAATTGGCTTAAGGATATTTCCATTTAATGCACACTTAGACAACTTGAAATATATAGGGAGCGACTTAGAGTCTGAACTTTTAGAACTCTTGTCACTTCATTTACTAACTGAATAATCCTTTGAAACATTTTGTAGGTGTGGCTGGACACACACATCACACACACACACACTGCACACACACACACTGCACACACATTATATTTATTCAACTCTTCATTTGTAAAGTATTGAATACAAACGAAAGGTGAAGAGTTCCCAGATCATTTGGTCAATGACCTGATGACAGCCACTCACAATCACCTGGTCTCACACATGCACATACATAGTTACAGTGATGAAATGAAAGTGAAAGAAGAAAAGTAATGGTACACATGATAGTTAGTCATTAGTTACACAGGGGCTGGAGTCAAGTGTTTCTATAGTTCAGTGATTTCCAGAATGTAAGATTCTTTAACCCTTTCACCGCCAAGTTTATGACTACCAGTTCGGTAACATGAAAATGTAATATATATATATTTTTTTTTTTTTCTGCACAGACATTCAGCAAGAGATAGATTTTAAAAGCAGGTACAGACAAAACTGTTTACTATAATGCAAATGATGATCACCGTGTGGACAGACAACTGAATGGTTAGCGTTCCAGCAGCCATATTTTTTTATAATGTAAAAAACAAAAACAACTAAATACGTGTGCTGTCATTTCGATTTTTTTTATTACAGGAAGTACTTGATGGAGCGTGCTCGGAATGACAGTTAACTAGGCAGGAAGGCCAGGAAAATCACACTGTAACCTCCTTGAATCCCAGACAAACAGTCACCCACTAATAAGCAAAGTATTACTTAATAAGCACTATAATTTCAGCAGCAAGAAAAAGTACAAACTGACAAAAATGAGATAGCAAGGCAACTGGTGGCTCTACCCTGACTCTTTTATAGAGAGGCCAGGGCAGGGGCCCTAAAATGACAAAGAGTCTTTGTGAGTGGAGAGAGTATGAGTGTGTGTGAGGCAGTAATAATTAGTATGAATTAGTGTTAATAAGGTACAAGTAGGAGTAATGCAAGGGGAAAGGTGAGGCATGAATAAGACAGGTTAATTAAGCAAAAGGGGAAAGAAAGTGCAGTTCCAAACGTTCACTCTTCCTGTCCAGGATGCGCCCGGACAGTACTATGTTAGAGCAACGTACAAAGCAATAAAAATCGAAACTTTATATGGATAATTGATCTTTTTTTCTTTTTCTTTTTAATACAGAGAACCGCCGATCAAATGCAGAACGCCATGTGGCCTCTATGGCGGTGAAAGAGTTAAGAAGACCAGAAACCTACAGTGACTGCAGATCAGTGTACTTACTAGTCTTGCCTTCTACCACACACATATACACACAGACACACACACACACACACACACACTGCGCTCATACACACACACACACATACACACACTAATATTTGTACCCATTTGTGTCTAATGGATTATACTTTATCACCTGAGATTTGATTTTAGGATAGTTGGGTGCAAGGAAGAAGTTGAGTGTTTTAGAGGATTATGTATATGTGTGTGTGTTTGTTCATGTGATAAACAAACTATCATTTCCCCATCTGTCTTGTGTTATGACGACCAGTGCAGGGCCAGAGCGACCTAAGCGGTCATGGCCGTATAGGTATTTAGTACACTCGGTGTGGCACCAGTGGTATTAATTATGGCGAACTTCTACCTTTTGTACAAGAATGCTTGATCGCAACTCTGATCATAATGAAGCCACTTGTACCAAGTGCTCCCAAAGGAGCCGCTACAAAATCTTTGTCTAAATATTAACGAGGAAATTTAATGTTAATTATCCAAACACTTCAGTTAACCCGAACACCATGAATCTAATAATAGCATGTACAGACAAGAAGAATTGCTTGACCACACCCCTTTATTAGTGCTTTTATAATACATTTTAAGTTATCAGAACACCTCTCAGTCGCAACTTATTCAGACAACTGACATTTTACTGTATACCATTTCATATGTCCTCCTGTATACATACACGTATCAACACTTCACGCATAGTTACTTGATTGCAGCATTCGTGTCGTTTACCAGCCGTATATTTGTCGGTTTTGTCGTTGTTTTTGTTGTTATCAGTTCACACACTTCACTACTTTGAAGTTTTGCTCAGTCCAGGTCTGTGCCATTGACATTAACCTGAGATACCAGAACTGCCGTGTGTGCATACTGAATGTTTGACATCGTGGTTCCTATGTGACTGTGTAGATGAGCATTAATAAAAACATATATGCAATAAAGCATTCCTTAAGGCAGTACTACTTAGGTGAGATGTATTTTTGTGCGAGTGCTATATCTGAGTTCAATCAAATGATGTCTAAATTTATTATCCAGCTATTATTTATATGTACCATACTGTTGTGTGTGTGCGTGTGTACATGTGTGTGTGTGGTATATGTTTTGCAGAGTACTAAAGTCTTTATGTTGTACTTCATGTGATAGACTTAAATTGGTTTACTAAAGGTATGTTTAATTTATTTTTCTTTTGTGTGTACAAATATTTTTGTGGATGTATTCTCTCTCTTTTATGGCTTTTTTTTTTAAACCATACAGAATTTAGAAGAAAAAATGTTTGGCTGTCACCAGGAATTGAACCCAGGACTGCTTGCTTAACACGCAAGTACTCTGCGACTGAGCTGCGACAGCAAAGTGATAAATTTTGTTACAAGTGTGGGTCACTCCCCTACAAGAAGATGATGGCCCCCTAGTGAATTGTCCTTTTCAAGATAACTGGAATGAAGCTGTGAACATTCTAGCCTGACTAGCTAGCACCTGTCATTCTATCATATCCCACTTCTTTGTGCATTTTCATTGAACCCACAAGTTTTTGTTTATTTGTTGTTGTTGTTGTTTTTGTTGTTGTTGTTTTGTTGTTGTTTGTTGTTGTTTTTCATTAATTTGAGTTATACTATATTGATAATTTTGATGCACTGTAATCAAAATAATATAACTCATTCAATTTCAACTCTTTTACTCTTACTAGTGTAGTTCTATTAGTTGATCATGCACTGGTAATAATTGTCACTGTGGCGGATGTTTCAGACTTATAGTAACATAAAGCACCAACTTAAAGTTAAAATCTAGTGAGTAGAGACTTGAAATTTGCTTCATGACAACCAATTGGCTATAGAATATACGTGTTGAACAACCTCGACATTTTGAATGGAAATAAAACGGAGCTACAGTGAATGTTCTTTCTGCCCCATCCAATAGATACATTTATTGCTTACTACCCCTAAGCAACCTCTGATTTATGATCTGCTGAAAGATGCTCTTTCAATTTGGGAGTTCTGCTCTTTTAGTCTAATAGTGATAGCTGGACAATCATTCAGTGATACCAATATTTCTCCTGCATACCTAATATCTGATTTTTATTGGAATGAAATTTTGAAATATTTCTAGAGAAGAATAAAATAATATATAAAAAGTCCCTAAGAAGAATTTGAGAAGCAATTGTGCATAAATTTAAAAAAAAATAGAAATAGAGTAACTAGCTAAAGCTTATTTTTTTCTTGATAGTAAAGGAATACTAAGGGTGCTCAAGCATTGGACTTTTGTCATAGATATAGGCCAATGGACATATGGGGTATGCTTGTATGCTTTTCTCTCTTTAGCTAAGCACTCTCGAATTTATTTCCCACAACACCCTTGCGCATACTTCAGCTACCTCACCTAGTTTCCAACCTGACGTTTTAACTAAATAAATTCATCACTGATCCATAAATATACTTAGAGCAAATTTAATTCCGAGATTATTCGTACATCCAGCCCCAGCAAGATCAGTGCGTACGTCCTTCCAGATTTGTTTGTTAAACGATTGTAACTATAACAACAGTCCGCGCCCACCCGGTCAGCGTTAGAGGGAAGGTCGCGATTTTCTATTGTCAGGTCTCAGTAAGTAATACGCTGCTTGAGCTGGGTGGAGTGTCCCTGTAAGAAAGGTTAGAGATGTTTTGGTGACTTTACTTTACTCTGGAGCTGCATATGCGCGTGCAAGTTGAGACTTATGGCTAGCTATACGAAAATGTATTTACTGTTAGCTCTTGTGTATGTAGCTATAGCTAAGATTTGTTAGGTTTCTGTTGCTGGTTAACCTGACCTTTCTTAAGTGATGTAGCTGAAACTTGCTGGTTGCACCAACCATGGGTATTCGCTGTGTGATCTCATTTTTATTACATATGCACTTGTGCAGGGCTATAACTAGAATTATAGCCATAGCTAGGTCATTGGTGTAATTCATTGATCAAGTCATGGACAAGAAAAAATAGCCCTCTAGTTTTGTGAGACAGAAGGCATAGTAGTAGAAGAAACCTTGAATTAATTGTATGATTTAGTTACAGTTTTAGGTGTGCCATAAACTACTCTGACAGAGAGGCAGCTGGATTCACTGACACTTGGTTGCATCAATTCATGTAGAACCCTACCTCCAGAAGGAGTGCTTCAACTGTAGGGCTATTCTGGACAGAGACAGAATTAGTTCATTTATTTCTTTTTAGTTGCATAACTGCAGTAATGTCTATGAACTTATACTTTATTGAAATGGGTATAGCTGGCTACAGGTACATGTGCTCAGTCTCCATGACTGTGTTTTATTCATTTTACATGTGCTGAGTTTCCATGGGAGGCATGACAGTGACAGATAAGCCATACCAGTATAGTATGTGTGAGAGAGCATTCGTACACAAGCAAGACATAGATAGACACAGATGTGTCACCACTCGTTGAAAACATTATAGTTCTGTGATTTAGTCTGTCACTTGTGGCAGAGAAGCATCATCTAATTGGTGGATTTCTTTCAAAGTTCAAGGTATGTGTGTGTATGTGTGTGTGTATACACATGTTTCTGATGTACGGTGAAATGTGCCAGAGATTTCAGTGAGGTCATATGCTCCCTATAGTGAATCTAGTCTAAGAAGGCTATGCTTTATTTGTATATGTACATTGATTTTATCTAATTTTATGGGGAGGGGGGGGGGACGGGGAGGGGGTCCAGACTAACCTCACTGACTTTCCTTCATAATTTCCGTTATAATTATTTCAAGCATTCTTGCTGGAGTTAAAATTCTATGCTGGCGTTTAAGTGTCGTGACCTTTCTTCAAATCCCCTCCAGTCACACTTACACACACATATATACTTGTAATTCTTATTAAATCTCAGCGCACATGCGGGTTATAGTAGTGCGTTTGTCTGCCTGTCTGTCTGTCTGTCTGTCTGTCTGTCTGTCTGTCTGTTTGTCTGTCAGCATTCCTTTTCATGAATGCTATATACTGTAGCACGTGTATAATGAATAAAACAGAGCCATGGAGACTGAGCACATGTACACTAGCTATAACGCAATATGGCATTTCCTGCCATACAACCTGTGCTAAATCCAGAGACTAGCCACAGTCTGTATATTTTTATGTAAGTTGGTAAGCTTTTAACAAAAAGTAGTCGTAATAAAATGTTGATGTAATGCCCCCTAGGCATCACGTCACAATCACATGAGCAAATAATTTCTTGCAGCCAGCAGTGTAGTTTGCTTTATGCTCAGGGAAGTTAAACGGAGTTGAAAAAGTGAAGTTTCGCTCTAAAAATGTATACTGGTGAGTATTTCTGGCTAATTTAGATTCTTCTCTTATGAGAATGTACCATTTTTAATGTGTGTGTGTGCGTGTGCCAAAGTATTTCTTGATTGAGCAGCAGTACCGTGGCATCATGCTGTACATCCTGTCAATGGCAATCAGTACTCTTCTTCCTTCAATATTTTTATAGCCTGCCATTTTTTGTTTGTTTGTCTTGTACGACATTGTTTCCTATTTGCGCACTAAGTTGCTATTAACGCATACTAAAATCGTGTCGGGAAGTTGGTGACAAGAACTGATAGCTGCCATTTTCCACTTGTTGCGAAATATGATCCCCAGCTATGCCCTTTTATATAAGAGTTTTAAAGAGGTCTTAGACCTCTTTAAAATTATTTGTCAATAGCTAGTTTTCTTCATTACTATAATTTCCGTAGTTTTTCATGTGAACTATATAATGTGCATATTTTATTATTTTTCTTTCAGACTTTGTATTTTCTGGTAGGCGTGAGCTGGCAATCTACACTTGGATTCCAAACTGGAACACGTGAGCAAATTCACTTCTGATATAATTGATCCTATGCGGTACATTACACTGCAGTGTTGGGTTAAAGTAGTGGGCTTGTTCTTGGCCCACTTTTGTGAGGCCCCAACAGGGCTAGTGATTGTGTTTCTCTCTCTCTCTCTCATATATATACAAAACTCTTCATTGATATTACATGTGATTACAATCATCAATGAGGGGTGGTATGATCTAGCTTTAAACTTGTCTAACTATTCTACAAAAATAGTGCACAATAGACTAGTACCACACACAGCAAATAAGTTAAATATTTATGTTATTTCTGGAACACCAGATCTTATATGACCCAATAATGGCCAGTCTGGTAGTCTCTCTCATAAGAGACTTTGTCACCGTTTTGGACAAACCAACTATTTGTCGTAATTGACTGAATCCACTAATGTTGGGTAAGCCACGAGATTCTACCTCAATTGTCAAGAAGGTAGTTTCATATCCAGACCCTTTGATGCGGGACACTAGCTCATGATATTTCACTTTTTTCCTTTTAGCTGCTTCTTCAAGGAGTGTATCGAAGGGTATTGTTAACTCCAGTAGTGTTACAGACTTGGTTGTGTCATTCCACAATACCATGTCCGGTCTTTGATCAGTAGCTGCAAGATATTGTGGGAAGCTATATTCAGAGCCTAAATCTGTGGTGGTCTCAAATCCCTGTGGTAGATTTAGAATGATAGTCCTGCTGATCTCTGCAAGGACAAGGTCATGCCTTTCATTGTACCTTCTTAAATTGAGAGCCACTTCACAGTTGTTCAGTACGTGAAGTAAAGTTTGTTTTTCCTTTTTGCATAGAGGACAAATAGGGGTTTCTTTTTTCCCCCAAAGGTGAAGGTTTGCATTATGTGGAAGAGTGTCATGGGCTGCATTTAACACAAATTTCCATTCATTTTCAGGAATCGTATTTAGTGTCTGGGCCCAGATCTCTGCTGCTCCTTCCTTGCTCGACTTAATCATGCCCCCCTGCCTTGGTAAATTAAGTACTGTCTACATGCGCGATGTTATTTCTTGTTTCACTACATCATTCCTCCCAGCACTTGTCAGTCCTTTTCTAGTGCAAGATGGCATTTCCTGCATTGTATTCCTCACTATCACTGCAGGGCGAAACTTCACTCTTTTGGAGTTCTCTTCTGCCCTTAGACCATCTTCTGCCACTCTGCGCACACAGGGATCTGATGAAGTCAGTAGTTGAGCCTGTCGTGAAACTTGTAACTTTTTGTACAAAGTTAAAAGTGATGGTAATTCGAGACCTCCTTCTCTTTTGGGGAGATAGAGAATGCTGGTGTTTGCTGACTTGGCTAAACCTGACCACTTCTTCAAAAACCTTGTGGCAGTAGCTTCCAGTTCTCGCTCAATCCAAGTACTTGAAAACTGAAAGATGGTCAGGGGCCAGTTGAGACGTGGACAGACACCTAACTTATATATCATCAACTTCTGCCTCCTGGTAACTCCTATCTTGTCCACAATGGTTAGAAGAGAGACTAACTTTTCCTTGATACTTATTTTGGACTGCACTGAAGTATTCGGAATATGAATTGGTAGTCCAAGAAATTTGATGGTGTTGTTGCCAAGGAAGGGTATATTTTGACCAGACAAAGTTAACTGAGGGTTGATAGAATGCCCAGTTGATCCCTGAAACGATGTAGCACTGCACTTAGGAATTTTCGCCTTCATCCCTGACCACTTCAACCATTGTTCGGTCGTATTCAATAGTTGTTGGCATGCTGCTGGTGAGTTACCCACTAGGCAAGTGTCATCTGCATATTGTAAGATGTTGATAGAATACCTGGTGTTGCTGATCTTGTAGCCCAGTTCAGGTTTGTTCTTCACAGTATCCACCAACGTGTTGATAACTGTGTTGAAGATTACAACTGACAGTGGATCTCCCTGATAGACTCCAATCTTCAGTGGTATACATGGGGTACACCAGTCATCAGTCAATACCATAGCTGATAAACCCGAGTAGAGACTGTCTACAATAGAGCCGAATTTGGAAGGTGCATGATAGTGGCTGAGAGAAAATTGTATTAACCCTTTCACCGGTAGATTTTTAAAAAGAAAATATGTAAATAGATTTAAAAAATCATAACAAATTAAACATTGAAAAAAGTACCTAGCAACCATATATATTCATGTAGCATAATAGTTAGGGATTTTGAAAAACCACATATATGTTGCCTAGCAACAAACCACAAAAATTTAATTAACGTTTCATAATATTTACTGAATTATTTTAATATAAAAGTGATAATATGTTGATTATACAATTATATTTACATCTTTTATTGAAATATATATTTAAAATAAAAAATCTAAAGTTTTACAAAAATGTTGCTTATAATAAAAAATCTGTAACAGTATGATACTTCAAAAAACAGTTACGTTCAGGTGCAACACATAATGGACCTTGCAAAAGGAGCATTGAATACGAGATTCGTGTCGGTTTCCAGGACGAGATGTATTTCTTTTCTTTCAAATAGAAGAACATGCACGTCTACCTCGTTCATGTTTACCTCGTCCTCGTTCACGTCCACGTCCAAATGTCGGGTCTCCATGACAACTGATTTCATCTGAACTGCTTGCACGTCCACTTGAATTTGAAGATATTTCATCTTCACTTGTATTGTTTACAACTACAAATTGCAAACATAAAAATTATTTGAATTACTTATGTTTTTTGCCTGAACATTCTTCTTGATAAAATGTACTCCTAAATCACACATTGATCTCTAATATTGAGTTAGCTGTGATAGCTATCATTAGCTAGTGTTGAATCAGTGTTTGTTGCTATCATTGCAGCTAATATGTAAACTGCATAACCTAGCTTACTATACTCTATTAGCTAAACCTAGAACTAACTATCCTTGCATTGCTAAGCACAGCTATCTAAGACATTCCCAGTGTTTATGACTCACCTTCAGCATCTGAAGATTCAGATCCATTGCTAGTGCTATCATCAGAAGAATGCACAGCATCTTCTAAAGCTTCCACTTCCCTAGAAATAACTGTTGGAGATCCAATGAAAGCAAAAATATCTGTACTGCTCTCTTGCAAGTTCCCTTCATCGCTCTCCACTTTAGATAATCCAAACTCATCGTCGAACAACGAACTAATAACACCGTCCGCAATCAGCCGCGAAGCCATGCTACTGCTGATTAGGCTAATAAAATTTGACGGAATACTACGTAACGGTTTCCTTAGTTACTGTTTACCTGCGCGTTAATAAAAATTATATGCAATAAAGCTAAGCTTAAGCTCTATTTTGGTGTTTAAAACAAGTCGATAGTGTGAGCGGTTCATTTTTTATAATTCTTTTTGTGTCGATGGGTACCTCGACCGCCATATGGCGGTTATACCGGTGAAAGGGTTAATGAATGGTCCACACTCCCATATTCATTAGCCAAGTCCAACCAGGGCACAGCGATGGATCTATGTCTGCTCCTAGCTTCTTTCAGAATCCTGGCAAGCTTACAGTGGTGTTCAATGCAACCAGGAGTAGCTGGCATAAAGCCCTTCTGAAGACAACTGTCTAGGTACTCTCTCTCTCTCTGAGAGAGAGAGAGAGAGAGAGACACACACACACACACACACACACACACACGCACACACACACACACATCCACACACACGTACATTGAAACAGCCTAATTCCAAGGGTTAAATAACTGCTTTCCTTAGATAGTATGATATTGTGTTTAGTGGTGTTATGTACAAGGTTGGCCATCAAGTGTACATACGTATATCCAAGTATATAACAGATGTCCTCGATTTTCGATTGTGTTACCCATGATAGTGTCTCACTCACCAATTTACTTCCAAAATTTGTGGGAGGGGGATGGTGGGAAGACTCAGGGCCAAAATCACAAGGATGCAGCCATGCACACACAAACAAACACACATTTTGCATATAATCCCTACTACCGTACTCGCGCGTTATTAGGCGCATGTGCCTGTATCTCCACAGGAAGGAAGTGTGTGCTTAACAGCGAGTCTGTGCCTAACAACGAGTTGTGCATAATTAATTAATGTGCTCTATTTAGAGTGTTTTACTACGTAAAGAAGTGCAGCAGAGCTGTCTAAGTTAAGATCAAGTGCGGAAAGACTATGGAGTTTACTTACCAAATAGAAAGTGTCATCAGAGGTCATCACATATATAAGCAATCATGATCATGGTTAATTAATGTTAGCTAGCTCTAACTAGCTAATCTTCATCACTGGAATCTGTGGTAAGGCTGCTGTCCATGTCGTTCAAATCTGCAAATGGATCTCATCATCAGATATAGTATCACCTACATCTATATAGAATTTGCTTAATAAAGGATAGTTTTTACCAGTAGGCAACCCTGTGCCTAATAACGAAGGTGCGCTTATATGCGAGGTGCGCCTAATAACGCGCGAGTACGGTATGTAATTTACCACTTCAACTTTGAAAACAATACATCCCCGGATTATCCGTGGATGCCAACCTATATAATACCCCCTTGGCAGAGTATCCACGGATTCCCCGGATACTCTGGACATCCCCGGATTATCTGTGGATGCCAACCTATATAATACCCCCTTGGCAGAGTATCCACGGATTCCCCGTATACTCTGGACATCCCCGGATTATCTGTGGATGCCAACCTATATAACACCCCCTTGGCAGAGTATCCACGGATTCCCCGGATACTCTGGACATCCCTAGACTATCCGTGGATGCTAACCTACAATAATACAATCTTGGCAGAATATTTACGTATAAATATCCCAGGTACTCTTTGTAATGCAAATTAATCCTTTTTTGTGGAGTACTTGCTTCCTATCATTCAAAGTCTGATTAGTAGCACATTGCTATGCAATTGTGTAGCGACAATAATATGTTACCTCTTCCAATTATGTTGGTCACAAAGATAAAGTATATAAAATATAAAATGTTCTCTACTCATATGGCGAGTGATTCTTGAGTACTTGGATAACCATGAAAATATTTGTTCACAAGCCTCTGTATCGACCTACGCACAGTAATGATACAAATTCATTATGATGTCATCACTAGCATAAAATATCACACAATAATAAAACAAAAAAATCCTTTAACGGAGTAAGTTTTGCTAATTAATTTCTTTAGCTTTTTAAAGCATTATTTATTGTAAATGGTTGCTAACCCTCTTACTGGCAATTTTATGACAACCAGATTGGTAACTTATTAACCTTCAGTGTGCATGCATGAGAGGATTATAGTAGTCATCCTGTTTGTCTGTCTGTCTGTCACGCTCTGATATTGGAGATTACTGACAATTAACCATTGATTTAGGTATGAACTTATTCAGAATGAAGATTTAGGACCTTTCATTGTGCTTTATTTTTATTTATTTTTTATTATTTTTTTATTTTTATTTCCGGGCTAATTGTTGAGAAAATGCGAAGCTTTCAGCTCTGTGAATGTATTAACTTTTGTGGGTAATGCCACCTACCATCACGTGAGCAAATAATTTCTTGCAGCCAATACTTCATTTGCGGTCGATTGCAGTTCCGTCCCCCACAAATAACATAAAGTATAATTGGAATAATTGGTGAGCGAGCGAGACACTTACATGGGTAACACAATTGAAAATCGGGAGTGTGGTATATTTGCACTGAGAACTCGAAATTCATTGAACACGTAATCATTATGTTTAAAATCTATTCCCGATCTCCTACTGCCTGGCGGCCATCGCTAGCTAAAAAATAACCTTTCATGACAGGAATGTTTGTTTATAATGTTTGGACGTACGTATGTCATTTTGTACTTTGACCCTCGCATTATTGTGTTTGCTAGGAGGTCCATCCCGTCCCATATTCCATTAAACAGAATACTTTAATTATCGATTTTTACCCATATGATTCCAAGAAATTGAATTGTTTACTGCTTTGAATTCTTTTGCGGGTACAGTTAAAAGTTACAAACTTACAGGAGTTCATTTTTATTTGAATTAGTGGCGGTGGTAAGTTTATGCACTATTTGTCATAGTAATAGGTCCTACGCAACAGTGTTGTTCCTTACCTGAATATCCATTGTCCAATAGTTTATAAGCATGAAGTATGTCAGTAAGCTTGTCTTAATAGGTTAGGTTCAAACCTGTGGCTAGGGCTAGGGCTAGGGGCTAGGGCTAGGGCTAGGGTTAGGGGGCTAGGGCTAGGGCTAGGGGGCTAGGGCTAGGGCTAGGGCTAGGGGGCTAGGGCTAGGGCTAGGGGCAGTAACTTCTAAGAAATGCCTGTTGTTTTTGTTTTGTTTAGTTTTTAAGTCAAACAGTTGCGGTGAGTGGTTACTATGGCATTGAAACCCCTTTACTATGGTATTGAAACCCCTTTACTATGGTATTGAAACCCCTTTACTATGGTATTGAAACCCCTTTACTATGGTATTGAAACCCCTTTACTATGGTATTGAAACCCCCTTTAATATGGTATTGCAAACCCTTTACTATGGTATTTGAAACCCCCTTTACTTATGTATTGAAACCCCCTTTAATATGGTATTGAAACCCCTTTACTATGGTATTGAAGCCCCTTTACTATGGTATTGAAACCCCTTTACTATGGTATTGAAACCCCTTTACTATGGTATTGAAACCCCTTTACTATGGTATTGAAACCCCTTTACTATGGTATTGAAACCCCTTTACTATGGTATTGAAACCCCTTTACTATGGTATTGAAACCCCTTTACTATGGTATTGAAACCCCTATAAAACTCGAGCGCTTTTAGTCGCCGGAGTGTTTGAAGTTAAAAATAATCACAATACTGTGACCAAACTAGATAGGCTTGCTCGCCATTTGTGCTCAAGCACACCACTTAGTTTTTTGTTTTTAATTTTTGCAATATTCTTCACTAACACACAACACTTACACACACACATGTAAGAACAACTCTGAGTGTATGGCGTAAAGCTGCAACAAATAGCACATTAATCAAGATGCCTTACTGCCGCCACCAATACAAATATACATTTACTCGCTAAGCATGCAAGGCCTAACTTCCATCATCTTGTATGCTCTGCTTCTGCTGCTCTTTGCCATTTTCTCTGACACTATCAGTGTTTTCTCTGGATTTTTTTTAAACTTCTTACATCCGCACTAATGCTAACATTATAAAGTAGCCTTAGGGGGTTAGTAGGCGTTGACCTCTCTGAACTGCCATATATACCAAAATTTTCTATTGACATCCGCTAGTGAGGGTCTGGCTTCGCTCACCCAATTAAAAAAAAACATGCCAAAATGATTAAATAATAATAACTAATATTTAATGGGGCACAAAAAAAAGAAAAAAAAATGTGAAGGGTCTAATGACTTGTTTTTTACTAGTGCTTTATACAGACTTCTATTTATTGTGATATTTAGCCATCCAGATAGCCACAAGACACATCGTGTGAGGAGTTGACGTCTGGTTTCTACAAACAACTTTCAAGTAACTCAAAATGTGTTGATGTCTTGTTGTTTTTGTTGTCTTTGTTGGTTTTTGTTGTTGTTTGTTTGTTTTTTATTGTTAACATAAGAATTTTTAATACTGATCACAGGTGTATCCACCAGTTTCCATTATCATGGTTCATTTTCGTCATTAATTTTTATGAATAGCTAGTTATACATTTTGCAGTCCATAATATTGTTACAAATTAACTTTAAATAATGTGCTAAGGTCATCACTGATTTATCTGCGATTTCGTAGGTTTGGCTACATCAAACTGTATATTGTGCCCGTTTTTTAACTTGTATTTACTAACTAGATTAATTTTTAATACATTGATGTGGCATATTTGAACTTTTGAACTCGTAATCCATTGAACACATAATCATTTTGTTAGCAGGCTCATTCATTGATCAATTGTTTTGTGTGTCATTGGCGCGTGCCGCCTTTGTCGATTCCATTTGTGTATCACCTTCAGTCGACAATAATACTTAATAAAATCTATTCCTGATCTGCTACCGGCGGTGGGCAGATGGCAGCTATCGCGATGGTGATTATTCACATCTTGTTTCCTGTACGTATCACACGTCACATATCCTGTACCACGCCCAGTGTTGCCAAGCTATATGAATTGTATGTCCATCAGTTTGATCCAGTTTATTAATTATAATAACCTGTGAATTCTACACTTATACAGGAATTATTAATAATAGTGACTATGCTCTTTGTTGATGTCCAGCATGCTTAGTGACAGATGTTTGGGCTGTCTGTGTATTACTATTAGTAGTGGGACTATGACTTGATGTCAAGTATAATATTATATCAATGTATTCTGGACAGCTAGCTAGCTATTACTACATGTATTTATTTACTTAGTATTCACAAATTAGCTTCAGTTAGAGGGTGTGTCTATAAAAGAAGAGAGACTACACAAGATGTGTACATTAACTCCATTGAAAATTGACCAAATTTAAATCAAAGCCCATGTAACTAAGACCAAGTTTATGTAATTTCAAAATTAGTACACAACTATTTCATAATTAAACTATTTTCATTATCACACCATTGAATGAAATATATTATCATAGAATACATCAAGACACACAACAGTAAATAACAAAACATAAATTAAAGCCCTAATCATTTCTTTGCTACAAAAATACATGTACATTGGTAAGGTGTGACTACAAGGTTGCTATGGCAATGAATGCTGAACAAGAGTAGACTCTGTAATCAATTCTATTTAAATGTGATGGAGACAAAGTCAGAGAAATAAAAAAAAATGAGAATGGAACAATGAGAATAAAACTAGGTAGATCTACTGCTGCAATAAATTAATAGTTTATTCAATACCTCTCAGCTTGGCTAAGAGTCTTTGAAATTTATATGGCTAGCAAAGTTGCTGAAATCATCCATTAGCGATCCAGTTTCTGGAAAAGATAATAGTATGGTAATATCAGTCACACCCACACAGATGTCACATTACCTTGAAGAGGTGATTCTGCTATTAATAGAGGGTCCACTGATTCAGACTACAGCACAAATAAAATCACAAGAATATCAAATAAAGCAATTACTGCTTCTAAGCCATAGCCATTCTTCACACAGTAGTAACATTTACACACCATAGTACACATTTAAAAGTATATATAGTCAGAAGAAATGATACAAAATGACTAGTTTGAATATACATACATACATACATACATACATTACACATACATACATACAGAAGTCATAAAACAGCTATGGTGATGTGGTAAGTAAATAGTGGCTTTAGTGGGTACCTCCACTACCCAATGGAAGCCATTTATGTCCCTAACATAACCTAATCAATGAATTAACTCATAACCGTAACCAATAACTAATCATGCACATCAGCAGTAAAATAAAACTAGAAAAAAATTACTAAATTATTTTCTGACTACCTGACTTCTACAACCAGCCCCGCCCTTTCTACACAAGCCTAAACTAACTCTATTGACTGTTGATGGGACTGGGACTGGTCTGCCGTGGTGGTCTAGAGCACTGAGGGAGTAGGTAGAGGTAGAGGGAGCATAGTGGCTGCTACTTGCTACTCAAACAAACACACAGATGCACACATACAAGCATATACATACACACACACACACATACACACACACACACCAGAGAGACATATACACATAGAAAGAATAAAGACAGTGGGATTATTGGATAAATTGCAGTATACATTCATACTTACCATGAGGAGGAGCAGCTTCTACTGTGCCAGCAGCCTATAGAGGAAGAAAAGGTATAATATAATTATCATTTATTCACATATATAAAGACCATTTACACCCCACTGGATGTACACATGTACTTACTGGCATCTCTTCCACATTGAGACTCTGATAAGGTCCCAGATGCTGCACATGTGTGAAATTAAGTGGACCAGAAATGTCCAATCTGAGAAAATATATGAACAAGTCAATTCTACATAGCCAGATCTATACTGTGTATTTTATTCTCTTACTTTCCAGCAGTCCCTGGATTAGGGGCAGGTCTGGTTGGGCCTTTCTTGTTACTAGCACGTGCACTGCACAACAGATAATCCAACATAGTAAACTTGACCCTAATCATTCCCTATTCATTCTCTTACGATAAAGGCTTCTTTGTGCTTGCCCTGATCTGAGACTGCAGTCGACCTCGGGCCAGACCAGGAATATGAAGGGCATCTAATAGAATAACGTTACCATTACCATTGTAAAGTTTTGATAGTAAATATATGCACACATCAATGTACACACATACACACACACACACGTTCATGTACATACACGAATATACCCACCTTCATCCATCTGTTTCTTGAGGTAGAGTAGGGTTATGGGGTCATTGGCACAACACATGGTGAGGGA
>WLWD01001834.1_pt1 | contig 26482 bp, 9 predicted proteins | sample 6712731 | NCBI WGS metagenome assembly WLWD01 (sample SAMN12718690, study PRJNA576275) | sponge metagenome | isolation source: marine sponge | host: Mycale hentscheli | place: New Zealand: South Island, Marlborough, Capsize Point | collected 2014-11-01 | reverse complement strand
TGATGGGAAAATAATTTTGTGTTGAGATGGGTTGTTACTGCCACTCCAGAATTCCTGGGAAGAACCCTGCAATTGGATAAACGTTGACTTTTTTTTTTCATATTCAAGTAGTCATTTTTTTCGGGCTTTGATTTTTTTAAATCTCCTTGTGGAGTATGATATTGTGAAAGGTTTCATGGCTGGTATTGAGTACTGCATATTCTCTGACTTCACTTTTTTTTTTTTTTTTGCTTTTGTCTTATTTCATGTATTTTCAGCACAGAAGCTACTACTACTACCACCAACACAAACAACCCACTAAAAGGGGACGCTGTAAGACGCACTCCCATTTGTCAGCTGCTGGTAGAGGAACAGCACTCATTGAGTGAGCCAGGGAGGAAAGAACAACACAAGACAACTCAGGTAATAATAATGAGAAATTTCACAAAGAGAAAGTAAAGGTGCCAATTTGGAAACATAGCAATTAGAGTTGATGGGCCTGATAAAACAGGCGAGAGTGTTACATGTAGGTCACACATAAGCATCATCGGGAATTTACATATTGGCAGGGTTTCATACTGGATTTTTTGCTGAGGGGAGACTTCAAGTTTGCTAAGCCACACTCATTTTTGTACTTGGATAGGTGAAGACGAGAACTCGGTGTGTACATTGTGTTGTAATGACTGCTAGAGGGAACTGTTGTATGTATTCTATGGCTAGTACTGAGTACAGCATATTTTAAGAAAGAGTGTGATTATGATTATTTTTCTTGAGGGGGGTGGGAGGGGGAGAGACTTTCACTTAGAGAATATTCTTCCTTCCCCAGCTACCTGTATGCCTATACAAAACTCTTGTATTTGGAGGTGCTACATCCACATACATTTCATACAGTTGGTTAATTTTTGATAATACAGGTCATTATATGTGACTGTCTACTGGAAAATCAGGCACAACATGGCGTGTGTAAATGTCAGGGAAAAGGTTGGTCGAATTCTTAAAATTGCATTAAATAAGCTAACGGAAGGGAACGATTATGTAGAATGTATTGAGAACCACTTAAGCTATGACTATAACACTTGGAAACTCAATATCTAGATGCTGACGACTCAGTGCAAAAAAAAGTAAATTTATAATTATTATTATTTTTTTTATGGAGGCCACATTGGGCGTGATTTTTTTGTAGACAGTCGCATATAGAGAAGTGTTGTACCCACTGGACCAGTAGTGATGTGGTTGTTCTGCAGCTTTGTTAGACGCTCAGCGTATAGCACACAGTATGAATGTTTAGCTTCATATTCATAGTCCAGTGATGAACAATCAGTCAGGCTTAAATAAGATGTCCTACACCTCCTCCCTGTTACTAAATTTTTTCTCTCCTTCCTTCTTCATCCTCCCCGCTCACCCCACCCAATTCTCTGTTTCTCCTCCCTTTCATCCGCTTTTATTCAGTCTTCTTTTTATTTTATTTTTTATTTTTTATATGGGAATGACTTCAAATTTGGAACAGTGGTTGACTAATGCAGTGCAGGGATTCATACAAGATTTTTCACTTGAGGGAGTCGATTAAAAGAATGAGAAGTATTTGGAAGTATAATTTAACTGGCGTACAAGTTATGAGAACCGCTGAAGTATACTAGTGTAAAATGTATTCATGTTCAGTATTGAATACTGTCCGAGGGGGCGTAACTTCCTCGAGCTGTGGGCAATCGAGCTTAAAGTTTGAAGGACCAGAATTGACCCAAGTCTTCTCTAACTTGAATAAGGTGATTCGCCGCACAAGTCTAGGGCAGGGAAGACGGATACTTGCCGTCGTTGTAGACCCTACCAAAGAATCTTGTATGGGCGTAACGCACGGTTATAATCTTATTAGGGTTAACTCAGATCAATGACTTGCACATTATTACATTACATTTATGTAGTGACGATGATACAAGATAGTGTGGGTAGAAGGAGAGTATGAATATCATTATGAGTTTGTGTCCGGTAAAGTGTCATTAACAAAATGTAAACAAAGTGAGTACGAGTGATACAAGTTTAAAGGGTGACAAAGTTTATGTCTCTCCGCTGGCTGAATCAGAGGAACTTGCTGAAGATGCCTGTTCGAGGGAGTTCACCGATCCCGAACATACTGGGGGGGCAGAAGGATGAGCTTCCTCAAAGAGGAAGATCATTTGATGAGAAGATCTTCGATACACTTGACCACGACATTGCACATCTACAGCTCGAACTAGGCCGTCATCTCCAGGAAACGTTTTAATAATTCTGGCTATAGGCCAATTCCTTGTGCAGAGAGAGTCGTCCTTTATGTAGACAATATCTCCAACTTGCAAGTTTCTCTTCTTAGTAATCCACTTGTTTCGAGCATTCAGGGACTGCAGGTAGCTTGCTCGCCAAGCTTGCCATAGGTCTTGGTTCAATCGTTGTACAAGGTTCCATCGACGTAGAGAGGTGAGCTTTGCTTGGCTGGCAGGTGCTGTAGGAGGTGACTTCATAGGGCGGCCAATGAGGAAGTGCCCTGGAGTGAGAACTATGTCGTCACTGGCATCAGTAGTATGTAGAGGAGTCAAGGGACGTGAATTAAGCACTGCCTCGACCTCTGTCAGAATGGAGCTGAGCTCATGGAAACGGAGAGGGTGTGGAGTCACCATTTTCCGTAGAAGCGTCTTCATGCTCTTAACACCGGATTCCCAGAGCCCTCCAAAATGTGGAGTTCTGGGAGGAATAAAATGCCATTGTATGGAGGCTTCTGAGCAGAAGTGTGACAGAGACTGATTGGAGTCAAAGGACATTCATTGAAGTTCTCGAATTTCATTTCTGGCGCCAAGAAAGTTAGACCCATTGTCAGAGTAGACATTGGACGGAGTGCCCCGGCGTGCGCAAAACCTCCTCAGGGCAGCCAAAAATTATTCAGTAGATAGATCTGCACATAGCTCCAAGTGGACTGCACGTGTTGCAAAACAGACGAAGAGGCAGGCATAACTCTTCAGTAGTACAGGTTTTCGAGTGTGTCCTTGCCGTACAGTGAAGGGTCCAGCGAAATCAATACCCGTGGAGTCAAAGGGTGATGATGGTACAGTCCTAGCTTCAGGCAAGAGTCCCATCTGTTGGTGAGCAGGGCGTGCGTATGCTCGTTGGCAGATAGGACACTGTCTGCTGAGTTTCTTCAGTTCATTTCGAAGTCCAGGGATGAGGTAAGTTTCTCCCACAATGGACATCAAAGTTGCAATTCCGGCATGTTGGTAAGTCCTATGGAGAGTGGATAACATCAACCGTGTTATAGGCGAGTTAAGTGACAATGGGATGAGTTTTTTAGGCTGTTTAGGATTGGAAGGATCTCTGACTCGGCCACTGATATGTAGCAGACCATCTGAGTCAATGGATAGGATATAGCGATAGAGTGAGTGAGATTTCATCAAATTCTTTCCCTGAAGACAGCTTTGAATGGCTTCTCCAAGCAACTGTTCCTGGGCATGTCGAAAAATAGACTTCTTTGCAGAGAGTGTCTCTTGAGATGACAAGGAGGTAGAGAGATTTCGATGATGAACTGTGATCCTACTGTTAGAGAGGAACCGTCTTATCCATGCCACAATCCGGACAAGATGATTGAAGGATGAGTATCGTTCCCATAAATCAAATGTGTCAGGTGGGGAAGCAGAGGATAAATTGATGACAGTCCTTATCTCTGGAAGTTTCTGGGGAACAACAAACTGAGGTTTCGGCCATTCCTTAGGAGAATTTTTCAGCCAAAGTGGACCTTGCCACCAGAGGGAGTTTGTCTGAAGCTGCTGAGCTGGAACACCTCGACTCAAGTGATCGGCAGGGTTGTCCAGTGTGGAGACATGGTGCCATTTTGAAGCTGGAACTAGTTCCTGTATTGCTGAGACGCGATGAGCCACAAAGGTTTTCAACGTCGAGGGTAACCTTTTTAGCCAACACAAGACAATAGAAGAGTCCGTCCAGGCGAAGCAATCATTGATATCCAGGAGTTTCGAAACATATGTCAAAAGCTTGGCTAGGAGGTAGGCCGCCACCAACTCAGCTCTTGGTGTCATAATTACCTTGAGTGGAGCAACTCTGGCCTTGGAAATGATTAGAGATATCGAAATTGATGAATCTTGGTGTAACTGTCGGAGATAAACAACAGCGCCATAAGCTATATTGGAGGCATCTGCGAAGCCATGCAAGGATCTGGATATGACAGGTTTGTCATTAAGGGTATATCTTCTTGGAATAGGATGGGCAGTGATGGCAGGTAGCTCTTCAATCCATTTACTCCAAAGCTGTTGTATGTTTTCAGGTACCTCTTCGTCCCAGGCAGTCTGGAGTCGCCATAAACGCTGTAGTAGCACCTTTGCCTGAATTGTAACAGGAGAGAAGAACCCCAAGACATCAAATACTCTAGCTGAGATGGAGGCGATCATCCGCTTAGTGACTTTAGAAGTTGTCTCAATAGTGGGTGTTGACACATGAAGAAGATCCTTGGCAACTTGGCAACATCCCAATGCATCCCTAATGCCTTGGGAGCTTGATCAGAAGCCGGTAAGTGCAAATCTTCAGTCTCGATAAGTTCTGTGGGAATGGTTTGACGGAATTCTTCACTGCTAGTCCTCCACTTTCTCAGCTTCATTCCAGCTCCACTGAGTAGATTGCAAAGCTGCTCTCGTAGAGATCTTGCTTCTTCCACTGTGGATGCCCCAGAGAGATAATCATCGACGTAAAAGTCTTTGAGTATGGCATTGGCAGCAATGGGATGGGAGGACTTGCTTTTCTCAGCCAAGTGTTGGATAACTTTAGTGGCTAAGAATGGTGAGGGTCGAACTCCGAAGGTCAGTCGTCTCATTCGGTTGTCTGATATTTTACCATCAGGGGAACGAAGCAGAAATCTGAGTAAATCTTGATCGTCTTCATGGAGAAGAACTTCGCGGAACATTTTAGAGATATCCGCGCTAAATCCGATAAGATGATCACGAAATCTGATGAGCACGTCTGTGAGTAGTGGATATAAGTTAGGACCTGTGTAGAGAAGATCATTAAGGGACACTCCAGAGCTCGTCTTGGCTGACGCATCAAATACGGGCCTTACTTTTGTGGTGGTGGAGGTCTCCTTAAATACACCATGAACTGGCAGATAATAATGAGGAAGTAGAAGGTCTTGCTGTGGAACAATCTCAGCATGATTGAGATCGACATACTCCTGCAAAGCAGCATTGAATTCTGTGAGCTTGCCCTTCTTTTGCAAGGAACGTTCATTTTGCAGGAACCGCTTGAGTACTATGTTTCTTGACTCCCCTAGAGATGGAGCATCTGGTTTCTTTGGAATTCTGACCTTATATCTCCCGTCTTCTTCCACTTCATGAGTGTCTTGAAAGTGATATAGTGTTATTTCATCTTCAGTAGTGAGATGAGGAGTTTCTGGTATTTTATCCAGTTCCCATAGTCGCTGCAAATCTTGATGAAGAGTGTCTTCTTTCACTTGCAGCTTAAGTAGTTGTGTTGACGGCTGGTAGTCAAGTGGCCCAGTAACTGTCCACCCAAAGATTGACGGAGAAACAGCAATATCTGGAGCAGCATAATACTTGAAAGAACCCTGTAGACATTTGCACGAGTCCAAACTTCCCACCAGAATGTCTAATGGTCCGCCAAACTCTGGGTCAGCCAATTGAAGGTCTTTTAAGTGAGGGTCGGTTGCAATGTCATCTTTGCAGACAGGAGGATAGGCAGTTGGAAGTTTAGGTACAACCGACAGTGTGAGTATAACAGATTTCTCTGGCTCATGGACAGATTGTAACCTGACCTGGACATAATGCCGGCTTGTCCCTCCACCATAGGCTCCTTCAATAATAAGTCGTTTCGGGTAACGTTTAAGCTTTAGGTGAGAGGCCAAAGATTCTGTTATAAGAGAAGAGGAAGCACCAGTATCCAATGCGATTCTAGCTCGGCGACTGCGCGAACCATTAGTTGCATCAACCAAAGCAGTGTAAAGAAATGCCAGGGTTGGAGGATCTGTAACACCTTCTTTTGTAACACTGTCTGCTATGGCAGAAGTAACAGCAACACCATTAGAGGAAGGAGTAGAATTCTTGTCTGAATCCTCCTTGTGTAAGAGTGTATGATGACGTTGCTTGCAGTGCTTGCAAGTAAAAGTTGATGAACAGTTTCTACACGTATGGGAGTGATGCAGACAGTTGGTGCACCACTTACGATCTTTAATGTATTTGATGCGTTTTGACACATCGTAACTTAAAAACATTGGACATTTGTGAAGACCATGCTGTTCATGACATAAGTTGCACTGAGACCTGTTCATCGATTTTGATGCAGAATTAGGATTGACAGAATTGCTCTTACGATGGACTGTAGAGGATTTGTTGGTGGATGCTGCTGAAGTAGTGGATGTGGATTCCACTTTAGTCATCTTGTACTCTAGAGGTTCTGTGAATGCGAACAGATTCTCAAGAGTGGGTAGCTCAGTCATGCTCGCTATGTGTTTTGTCCATTCCTCTCGCATTCTAGGGGTAAAGTCCTCAAATGCAAGTGCCATGAGATACTGCGATAGAGTGGCAGCCTTCATGTCTTTCATTGCTTGATATGGGAGCAGGAATCGTTGTCTGAGCTTGGTGAGTCCATCTCGAGTAAAATCTATGGATTCTCGGACTGTAGTACGCCTGACATGGTGAGGGTACACGATAGAAGGACTTCCATAGTTGTTGACAATAGCTTGTATAGCCTTTTCATAGCCACCTTCCCCTTGTGAGTGGAGAAAAACAACTTGATAGGCTTCTCCATCCTTCATGGCTTTTAGTAACAGACAAGTTTTCTCATTGTCGGTGAGGTGCTTGCCACGAGACTTGAGTGTGGAAGAAAACAAATCAAAGAACGGCCGCCAATCCAATGGTTTACCAGAGAAATTGGGCAAGTCCAGATCAAAGCGAAATCTTTCGTGGTAGGGGGTGTGTTCTGACTTGTCTTTGTCTGTTTCAGCCGATGGCTTCTTTCTTGCTTCAGCACGTTTCTTTCTAGATTCTGTTAAGGTCTTGGTGACATGGGTGAGATGATCTTTCATCTTCTTCCGGATAGGCTGCAAATCTTCATCCTCTGCTAGAGCAAGGGTTTGCTGGATGAAGGTACTTAATCGTTTCTGAACTCGATTTACTTCCTTTTTAAATTCTGGAATGCTGGGATCACTGGTTTCAATAAAGGTGTCGTATTCATTATCGATCATCAGTGCATCTTGATAGTACTGGTGTCTAGTTTTCAAGGCGTCTATTTGGCGAATGTATCGACGGTGGCTATCCTTAACTTTTTCAGATGTGGTCAATTCATCAGTTAATTCAGCCTCAGATATGTCTTTCTCTTCCAATAGAAGTTCATAACGGTTCTGAAGGGCTACGTGATACTTGACTTCCCTGTAGAGATCTTGCTTGAGTTCATCGAGCTCGGTTGTGTTGATTGCACTGAGTGGCTTGGCAATATAATCGTCCAACTGGCCTTTCCAATGAGTGATTCTGCCTCGTCGAAAGGTACGTTTGCCCTTAGCAACATCGAGCTTGGTGATTTCATTTATTGCAGAAATGTCGTCCATTGTGGTTGTTGATTTTGAAAAGTCTGATTGGGGCAACTAGGTGAAATCTCAATTATGGTGAAATCTTTTAATGCACCCAATCTCAGACTTATCTGTGCTCAAGTTTGGAGTATACTTGAGCAGATAGTGGAGCTGAAGAGTTCAGAATGAGTATGCTATCCTGGAAGTCCACAGCGAATGGCAGAGATCCAAGAGAGAATGAATAGAGCCTGGAGATGGCTATACAGTCCACTCGTCTGAGCTAGTCCGTCTTAGGAGAGAGCGAAACAACGAGGTTTACGAAGTGGGCGTGTCCGATTCGTAGCCGCAGTAGAGCTTGGTCGGAGTTCGTCTTCTTCGGAGGTGGAGAAGTATTTGGCTCGAAGGACCAATGTTCGAGGGGGCGTAACTTCCTCGAGCTGTGGGCAATCGAGCTTAAAGTTCGAAGGACCAGAATTGACCCAAGTCTTCCCTAACTTGAATAAGGTGATGCGCCGCACAAGTCTAGGGCAGGGAAGACGGATACTTGCCGTCGTTGTAGACCCTACCAAAGAATCTTGTATGGGCGTAACGCACGGTTATAATCTTATTAGGGTTAACTCAGATCAATAACTTGCACATTATTACATTACATTTATGTAGTGACGATGATACAAGATAGTGTGGGTAGAAGGAGAGTATGAATATCATTATGAGTTTGTGTCCGGTAAAGTGTCATTAACAAATTGTAAACAAAGTGAGTACGAGTGATACAAGTTTAAAGGGTGACAAAGTTTATGTCTCTCCGCTGGCTGAATCAGAGGAACTTGCTGAAGATGCCTGTTCGAGGGAGTTCACCGATCCCGAACAAATACAGCATGCATTATCGAAAGTATGATTAGAAATATTTGCTGGGGGGGGGGGGGGGGGGGGGGGGGTGGTATCTACTGTATGAATTCCTGCTATTATTCTGTTACTTCACTTGTAATTGCTGTGAGGAAATTTTTCCCTAAAATGATCTAGGAAAACTTTTAGCTGTGATTGGTAAATAGTGTGGGTTAATTACAAGCCCACATAAACTCACATTTCTGTCTAGTGTATTGTATACTTAGTAGACTAATTGTATACAACAATTTAGTGTTTCATGTTCACTGCCGGCCACCAGGTTTTTGTCCAGTAGCGATGTGTTGCCTCACGATGTACAGGTGACAGTAAAAATGCTACCCAGTGTTTTGAGAAGGTTCTGGCAGCTAAGCCTAGCAACTATGAAATATTTAGGAGTACTTGAAGAAAGTGACAGACCAGTTCCCAGATGATATGGAGACTTAGATAGAACTGGACATTATCCTGGAACAGGGAGATTTAATGGTGGGTGTGGTCAATGCATTAGTATCCTGGAACAGGGAGATTTAATGGTGGGTGTGGTCAATGCATTAGTATCCTGGAACAGGGAGATTTAATGGTGGGTGTGGTCAATGCATTAGTATCCTGGAACAGGGGGATTTAAAGGTGGGTGTGGTCAATCATTAGTATCCTGGAACAGGGAGATTTAATGGTGGGTGTGGTCAATGCATTAGTATCCTGGAACAGGGAGATTTAATGGTGGGTGTGGTCAATGCATTAGTATCCTGGAACAGGGAGATTTAATGGTGGGTGTGGTCAATGCATTAGTATCCTGATTTAATGGTGGGTGTGGTCAATGCATTAGTATCCTGGAACAGGAAGATTTAATGGTGGGTGTGGTCAATGCATTAGTATCCTGGACGGGGGATTTAATGGTAGGTGTGGTCAATGCAATATAGAACTGGGCAGTGTCCTGATGTGCAGGGGAATGTATAGGTGGGTGTGTAAGTCATTTGTTTAGCTCCAGTCCATAGTTGGTGGTCATATATGGCGGGTAAACCAACCAACCATATAATATGAAATTTTGCTCAGCATCTCATGACAACTGAATTGTAACCATGTGTTGGGTTTACTTGGATAGAGCATTTTTGCAATAATGTTTCTTTATAACTTACTGCTGATGAATGCTACTATTCAATAGTGGCTATTAATTCAATAGTTGTTAATGTTGACCAAGTGGACTATAGAGTACATGAATTTACTCCTACATTTGGAAGTCCTATAGTGGTCTAATGCACTATGTGGAATCAGTAATATTTGTCTGCAGCTACTATTCAAGAGTGGCTGACGTTTTATTAAGTCTCTCGAGCTGGGAGGTTAAGTATTGAAGGCAACGTCTAACTGCAAGAATATGGTACTTGGTAATGTATTTGGAACTGATTATATAATAATTAGGCACTGTCACCGAGGGCACGTGTTTGGGGTCCTGAAGTGCCAGGGTTGTGGCATCCCAAGTGAAACAAGGGTACTACTAATGACGCCAGAGGGACCCTAAACACAGTAGTTCCCAACGGACACACAGTGTTTAACTAATTTAGAAAATAGCAACGGTAGTCATTGCTAATACCCTGAGAGGCAGGGCACTACATGTAGTAGCCCTCTACCAGGGCACTACGTATGTGACCGTCTACAGGAAAATCGGGCACAACGCGGCCCCGACAAAAACATTTTTTTTTTGCACTTACACACTCCTCGGCATCCAGATATTAAGCTCTCCAAGTTTTATTGTCGTAGCTTTAGCCATTCCCGCTTATATATATCACCTAACCGTTCCCTTCGTTAGGCTTATTTTATACAATTTTAAGAACTAAATCTATCTTTTCGCAACGTCTACGCATGCTGCGTTGTGCCCAATTTTCCCATAGACAGTCACATATAGTGCCCTCGTCTGGAGGCACTATGTGATTCAGAGCCCTGCTACGTAATACAAAAAGTGGAGCTTTTTTTAAATAAAATAATAAAAATAATGACAACCAATTCTGAACAACGTAAGCAGAATACTGCAGATTTAGTTGTTATTTACGATCTTCACAAACATCTATAATTGGAGTAGCAAAATGGTACAAAAAACGCTTGACTCAAGTTTTTGTTGACGTTCTTGTTGTTTAGGGTTCTGTTGATGCATACTATAAGTCATCACACATTCTGACAGATAAAGTGGGAGCTGATATTCCTCCAGAGATACTCAACGGTAGTGGTGCTCTCTATTTCAAACTGGGAAAGCTTGATCGTGTCATGGTTAGATGTGTGTATGCGCGCGGGTTTGTGTGTGTGGATGTGGTGTTTTTCGCTTGTTTTGCTTGGGGAAGATGTAGTTTAGTGTAGTAGACCTGGCACTACTGCATATTGTGCGCTCTTATTAGTATTGTTATTGTTATTAGATCTGATCTAGTATATTATTATTCAATTATTTATAACTTCTTGGGGGGGAGGAAGCTAGAACCTTGAGGGGGAAATCCCAGTTCCCCCTCCTCCTCTGTATGAAACCTTTTTTTTTCTCCATCTATCTCTTTCTTACTCTCCCTTCTTTCTCCCTTCTTGTTGGACTTTTCTTTTGTGTGTACGTCTGTATGATATGCATAATAGTAGTTCGTTAATGCCGTCAAATGTCCACGGGCATATTGCAAGGCCCTAACAATTCAAAAGTGTCCTATTCATGTTCAATTCACTCACATTAGCCTGATTCATATGTTTGTGACAGCATCTGGGGGGTGCGGGGGGCGAAGCCTCCCAAGCATATTGGGGGATGTGGGGGGGGGAAAGCCCCCAAAATTGGGCGTGTCGGTCATGTGACTATAACCACAACGGGCTAGGGCTACTTTTCAACCACAGGGAGGGGTTCCCTAGCAGAGAAAGTTTTAAATTTCATAATTTTTTTAATTTTGGCATGGACATCCCAAGGGACTTCTCTATGGTCCCATCCTAGTCCCATGGGACAATTGACGGCGTTACTGGACAACACTCATTTTTACAGTACATTTTTCATACACTAGGTTATTTGCTATTGTGATGTCATTATTATTTTTAAAAAATTATTTAGCTGATCATTATTCTGTGCAAACATAGCAAAAATATATTAGCATGAGCCTAAGTCAGAGTGGGAGTCTGGCACACATAAAAAAGCAGCTGATGTGGTTTACTGGTTAACCTCTGTGGCTTTGTTTGGGTAGCTAGCACATGTTGAATTACAACATGTGATGGGACACATTGTTGTCACACCTCTTGCATGGGATAGACTAAAATAGTACTCCAGCAGTGGTTTAGTTTGTTTCATGTATATATGTTTTTGGGTCTCTTTTCATTGAGGACACCCTTAAGGGTGCCCGCAAACCAACTACGCAATTTTTTGTTGATGGTTGCTATGCACGATTACCACTATTGTATACTTACAGGGGCTTCTCTACTACAACACACGGACAAAGTACCCGCCGAAGGAGCCTCTCACTAATTTTAGAGCGAATCTGGAGGAAATATCGAGGCCTGGTTATAAAACTTTGGGGCACTTTTTTGGAGCGGTGCGGTAAGTTGGAGCTCCACAATTTGGTGCACTACTAGCCGAGCCGATACTCTACTGCAAGACAGCGAATTCTTATCCATTTCAATATTACTTTATGATATAGCAATTTTTTCTATTTATAAGATATTGAAAAATTCTCGCTGTAGTGCAGTTCATTTTTTTTGTTTACCCGTGTATAAAATTTTTGTGTCGTTCTCATTATTAGATTCCGAGAAAAACTGACCCAAAATTTGGAACTTTAATTCCACTCGCAATTCTTAAGAAATAGCCCCACCCCCATATCTCGTAATGCGAGTACGCGAGCAATTGGTTCTAAAAAGAGCCCGCCTATATCAAGAGTAAACAAACATCAATACAACAATAACAAGAGAGTCCGAAGAGAGAGCAGTTTATTGGAGATAGCCAAAGGTGAAGGTATTAGATTTGCGCAGCCTGGGAAGTCTTCGCTCCGCAGAAATCGCCCTAGTAAAAAATCTTGCCAAGATAGTTAAAGATCTTGCATGATTTGGAATGGACATCTAAGATTATGTATGATAAGATTAGTCCCACATAATCTTGATTAAGATCTTGCAATATCTCAAAAAATCGTATATATTTCATGACAAATCTTAAACAAAACAGGCATACAAGATGATGTAAGATCATAGCTTTTTTCTATTGAGACATTTTATGCCAGATCATTCTTACATAAGATCTTACAAGATACAAAAAAATTCCGTCTTGATTTATTTGTTTCAATACCATTATGCATGGGATTATGCAAGATCTCACATTTTTTTGTGTATTTTATATGAAATCTCTTTTGTACAAGATCTTTCAAGGTCATAAAGAGTTTACATTTTTAATTTACTAATGATTATGTAAGATCATTCAAGATTTTGCTGAACTTGCTTTCTGTTGATTTTGTAAGAACTTACAGTATTTCATTTGTTAACTGGACAGAGTTTCTCTCAAGATCTTACAAGATACTAAAAAAATCCCATCTTGATTTATTTGTTTCAATACCATCCTGTATGGGATTATGCAAGATCTCAAATTTTTTGTGTATTCTATATGAAATCTCTTTTGTACAAGATCTTTCAAGGTCATATAGAATTTACATTTTTAATTTACTAGTGATTATGTAAGATCATTCAAGATTTTGCTGAACTTGCTTCCTGTTGATTTTGTAAGAACTTACAGTATTTCATTTGTTAACTGGACAGAGTTTTTCTCAAGATCTTACAAGATCTGCAGTGCTCTTGTCTGCCAATATCTTAGTAAATGTTACTAAATATTGAATGATCATACTGATCTTGTGTAACATAATTTTGAAAAATCACAATAAAAATGTTTCAGCAGTGACGTGGAACAATCAATAATATTAGTGGTGTTCATAGTTATTAGGAATGCGGATTACATACGAGTGAGATGATAGAGACATTAGAACACATTTGGATTTGAGGTCTGACAGTGCAACTGCACAAACTGGCAATAGTTCATTAAACACTTCAACTATAAAGCAGCTAATAATTTCAGAATTTGCATATTTTCTTAGTCGATCTCGACCAGGGTTTCCTGTTCTTGTGAGGATTGAGGATTAGGTAGGTATGAAGGGTTTAATGAATGCAAGTGGTGGAGAAAAGCAAAACCTTTGAATCTTGCCAAAACACTTCTTGCCCTTATAAGTATAACAACAAATCGAGCTATTTTTTTTTCCACTGTCAAACTGACTGGAATGAACAATAGTGTCGTTAAAATATAATTTGTTGAATGAATGGATTTGTTCTAATGATGGAATTGCAATTTCCTGCATGGCATGCCTTTCTTCCTCTGTTAGACTTGATAGCTTCAACTTTCCGATAGAGTAGATACCGGGAAGCACAAGCATCATGTCACTACGATTGGATATCAGACATGACATAGGGGAGATAAAGTTAATCATGTCTGCATTTTCAACTTCAACAAGTCTATCAGCAAGATTTCCAATATTCTGTGTAACAGCTAGTGAAAAAGATAGTTGTTCTGCTACTTTGTACCGTGAATGAATCATGCTTGTCAAGTGGCCATTAAAGCTCTCAAATCCAAATAAAGAATGTGTCCATAGAGGACCCCAGAGCAAACATTCCTAAGTGTATAAGGCTGTGAGCATTCAGTGTGCAGCTGTTGGTGCCATAAAGACTGGGAAGCATACTGTAGAAATCTTTCAATAATTCTTCAGCAGCCACAATTTGCATTTCTGCTATCTCTGTCTGAAGGAGAATGTGAACTCCACATACAAGTAGAGAGAAGTGGTGTATGTATAATGGAGGCATTTTGGATGAGATAAGAAGAGGAAGAGAATAATAAAGGAGCCAAGTACGAAACTCACTGGCTTTCCAATGCTTGCGAGTCTTGGCTATGCTACGTGGGGCTCTGCTAAAATCATGAGGTGGGCGTTGAATGAGCAATAGGGAATCAATAGAATTTACAGATGTTCTAATATAGTAAGGCTGACCATGGTTTTTGGAAGTAAACCACTTCTCAAGTAGCCATTTGACTACCCCTTCTAAAATACAATGCATATAGTCAATTGGTACCCCTTGGACCAAGTCAATTATTCCAGACAGAACCGAGTGCCCTTTGATACCACATGTAACTTCCCCCTTGCTGTCAGCCTCATTGGCATTGATAATGACTGAATCATTAGTCCGAAGGTCGTAGTGATGATGAGGCAAGTAGTATTGTGATGTTGTTCTAACTCCAGGATTCAAGCAAGATGGGCAACCATATGCTCCATTAAATTGGTGCATGTTAAGAATTGGTGCTTTAGCCACCAAATCAAAAGACCCGAACAACGGCTCAAATGTGAGCTTCTTGTCTCCCAACGGAGTACTCAGTTTGATGCCAACTTCAGACAGTGAATCAAACATACTACTTAAAGGAGAAAATAAAATACTCATAGGAGGTTTCTTTCCACCTACCCAAAATGCCACCACTACTAAGTTGTCTTTATACCAACGCACTCTAGGTGGTAAAATTGTAAGAGCAAGTATGATGGGCCATACTGTCAGATTGGAAGATTTGAAAGGTGATATGCCATCAGTATTGAAAGCAATGCCACATTTACCTGCACTGATATACTCCATGTTTCCTGCAACAGATACAAAATGTTTTGTATGTGATTAATTTATTTTATAATACCAATTCCAACTTACTTCTTAAAAATGTAAATTCTAAGCTTACTTCAGAAAATGGATTCAACTCTTAATTCCCTAGTTGAAATAACAAAGAAACTAGCTGCTGCTGAGGGAGGAAATAAGAAAGAGGATGACCCTAAATATACTGTATGTTATTGTCAAGTTCCATGTACATTCTCTTATTGTTAGTGACCTGTAACAACTCATGCACACACACACACACACACACACACACACACATATATATATTTATTGCAGCTTTGATATTTTTACTTGAATATTTCCGCATCACGCGAGCGTTCTGTATTCTCCCATATTGTACGGTTTATATTGTACGCTACTTGTAGCGCGCGCGTAGCGAGTAAAATCAATGAAAATTGTATTGTAACCGGTTGAGAAAAATTTCAAAGAAGCAATAAATCACTTATCACACTCCTCGTACAATATGGGAATGATATTTTACTCTCACGCCACATTTTCACTCGCCTTTGGCTCGTGAAAATATTTTGCGTGCTCGTAAAATATTTTCCCATATTGTACTCTGACTCGTGCTATAAGTATTATATATATATATATATATATATATATACAGGCATGAAATATGACTTTATCTGAAGTGACATAGTGCATATAATTTATAGGTTAATGGAATAAATCTTCTTATGATTCCTGCACGAGATGCCTATGCGTATGGCAGGAACTTATTAGAAGTATTGTTCAGCAAGGAAGAACTAGCAAGGTCGGTCATCATAAAGTCTGTAAAGAGTAAGAAACCAGCATTGGATCAGGAACGTATCCAGTTAGCATTTGGTATGTCTGCAGTTGACGTAGTTGCTTACATATTGTGATGATTCTGCTTTACTTTACAGAGTGTGTACGGTTTCGCTATCCGATCTATGATCATTCTAAAATGATGATGATGTCTTTGGGTCAGAAGTGCCGAGACAGCGGCAGAGAATGAACATGTGCAATGAATGTAACTGTATCAAATGTTAGCTAACTTCACCATATCTTGTTGTGAATGTCAATAATCGTTTTCTTGGAGTAAAACATGGGGTTCATATAAGATCATATCATGTGTGATCTTACATAACAATGCAGCATATTGCCACATAGCTATGCATAAGAACAAATGGGGTCACAAATGATTTCTAAGGATCTTGTTTAGGATATTTAATGATCTTGCAACATCTTTCTTGTAAGATAATGCAAGAACATGATGGGAAGATCTTGCAAGAAAAGGTTCCAAATGCATGCCTGATCTTACATGGAACATCTTGCATGATCTGGCAAGATACTATTGTAAGATCTTACAAGACTAATCACTAGGGCGAGCCTTGTGGATCCATCCACTTGAGTTCAGGAGCGCATAGTCCGGAGAACGGCTACTGGTGGAGAGGCAGCCTGGTGCAACTTGCTGCGTGAGCTCAGACGACGTATGGAGAGTTGCTGTAAACGAATAAAAGACAACAAGAAGCTAAACTAAAACACCACAACTTCGCAAAGTATACTTCTGCTACTAATGCGCGATTGTTTCTGCTCGCGTATTATCGAATGGTGGGGTATTGGCGGGGAATAAATTAATGTCCGGATCTACAGGCGGTGCGCGTTGCTATGTGCGGGCACCCTTAAGGTTTCCCTCCCCCAAAATACCTGACTCTGCTACATATCATAGCTTTACATTTACCAGCATAAAATTGTAGCTTACTAAGCATGGTAAACAAGGGGGGGGGGTCTAATTCTGGTGATGTGTGATGTTTGTTATTCTCTTTAAATTGTGTGTGTGTATCAGGTGTATACTTTTTTATGGAATTAGTAAGCATAAGTCTGCTGGCCACACATAAATGCAGCTACTGTGGTTTATCAGTTGGCTTGGTTAACCTATGTGGTTTTGTTTTTGTGCTTGTTGTGTTTTGAATTACAAGCATGTGTATGAGAGGACACAGGTTGTTTCACACTAAAATAGATTTCTCTCATAATCCAAGTCTGTATTAACCCTCAGTGTGGCTGCACACTGAGGGTTATAGTTGTCCATGGGTCTGTCTGTCTGTCTGCCAACAACACTTTCTCCGAAATGGGAGCCATTTGTCAAACTGCTTCAATACACAAAGCAAGTCCTGTTAAGCTTCCCCCCTAAAGAATGAAATGCCCCCCCCCCTCTATCCCTAAAATGTTGGCTCACATACACACTATCACTTGGGGACCTTGGAGAGATTGATTCTAGAAATAGTCGATATGTATTCTAGTTTAATGTTGTTCTGGATTGTTTGTTTTGTGCGGCTTAATTTGATGCATCATGTAGAGTCTCTTTTCATGACCACCTATCCTTGCCCATACAAATTTTGATCATGCTCCGCACTCAGCTAGTCCCATAGGAACAATAGTATTTGAACTATCCCAATATTTTACCATGTCACGTCCCCTTCGGCTCTCCAAGTGATATCGGGTCCCCTTTAGCAATCCTGTCGGGTTACTATGGGCACATGATAAATAAGTTACACTTTGAATACGGCAAAGTATCACTAGTATGTACAGCGTTTTGGCAACTCGTGCCAATACTACCAACAGACTTGTGATACTATGCGTTCCAAACAACTCATTTTCACAGAAAATGCACTAAAGTAAGCAGGATGAGGCCTAGGATAATATTTTCCCATATCACCTGTGTTCACAGTTATCATGTGGGGTCATTACGTCCCTCTAGGTTACAAACTTGTTTACAGTGTTTACAATACCATAGCAATAGTAACTATACCATAGAACGGAACTATATTAGCTAATTAAAAAAATATTTTTGATTTTTTTTTCTTTCATAGTGATAGCTAATGATTTACTAGGATGCTAGACAACAACAATTAAATTATTGATATGTAGTGGAACTCCATGAATGTCTATCCATATCACCTCTCATTGTGTTATGTAGTATGAGTGACTGTATGTATCTGTGTTTGTTTGTAGGTATGTCTCAGTGTGCTTAACACATGGCATGGCAAACCAGAGGAAATATAGAATGCTCAGACATCATGTTTTATACAGGTAAGAATTACACATTCTGGGTAAGATTGACAGTGTGTGAGGTTTGAATAAGCGACTAAGGTGCGGAGTAGCATGTCTGGAGATTATGGTGATGCAGTTGGCAATTAGTAGAACACAGGGATAATACTAGGCCCCAGTAGACCCACGTTTTATATGTAGCTCAGGACCACTGCTACAGAATGAGAGCTCCACTCCTATCATTATTAACAATTTGTCAAAATGGAGTCAGTCTTAGACGTCCTTGTTGACTGGTAGTACTTGTGACTGAGTATCACTGTCCATCCTAACATCCACATTAGATGTAAAAAAAAATACAGAAATAAATCATAGCCAGTGATAGAGAATAAACAACACGGATCGGTAATTTTGCTAAAAGTTCAAGATATAGGCAGCCACCACTGTAGTGAAAGGATTGATTAGTATATTTGGTATTCCATAAGCTGAGGTCACATTTCTGTTTGTGAATATTTTACCTTTAATTCATTGCAGGATTAGTCTTGTTTGTTTAGACTACAACTCTAGTACAGTGTTCTCTGATGTTCTCATCTGTTATCATGGCAAGAAATAATGTTTTATTATATTATTATATTTAGGTTCTGGTATCAATCCAGTCTTGGTCCCAGAGCCGGTTCAATGTACCAGGATATGAACAATTCAGAGGGAAACTCCCTAAGGAGAACAAAGTCACTAGCCTCCAACTCAAAAGTTTATGGGGCAATCATCCAGTTGGCCATGAAGGTACAAACTTGCAACAACAAAAAAAAAGTTATTTCATATATCAAATGTCGCTCTGCAATAGTTGCTGCCCTCCAATTCAGCCACATATTCTTGTCTTAGTAGTATAACTCGCTGCCCTTGAATAGTTGGACATGCCCACAAATACTGAGATGGTTAAACTACCAGTGCCGAGTACTTTAAATAAATTCTACATTTTTATAAAAGAATAATAATAAAATGTCTGTAATGAAGCAATGACTAGCAAACAATCAAGTCACATTGTTATTATGGATTGTGTAACGTCGCCTTCAAATTGTTGCCATAGACCCGTGTAGAGAAACTGAAATAGTAGGTGTGGCATTCGATTGATGAAATATAGTATGTAGTGTTTGTAGGATTTGTTTTGTATTTGTTTTATTTATTTATTTTTTGATTTTTTTGTGTGTTGGTATTTTGATTGTTTGTTTTTTGCCTGAATAAAAAAAACTATCTGTCTGGTATAAACTTGCTTGCATTTGATTAATTTGTACTAGCAAGCTAAAGCTTATTTATGTCTTAGCTCTGAATAGTAATAATAACTAGTGGTGCACTCAAGTACGCATTGATGGTGAGCGAGCTAGCAGCAAACAACTTGGTAGAATCTTTGTTACCTTGTACCACCTTTATGATATTAAACAAAAAGAAACAGCTCTTTCTTTTATATGCAGGAGAGTCCTCCTGTGTTTGGCACACTCCAGAGTAAACGGCAACTAACCATGATTTTTAATTTTTTAATTTTTTTATTTTTTTATTTTTTTATTTAGCAGTTTGAAATATCTCACAATGTTAAATGATATAATATGAGGACAAACTAATAGTATGATAATGGTGGATTATTTTAGTGACTAAAGTTTAATAGTGAATCAGGTAACTTTGAAGAATGATCTATTTCAAAAATATAGCGGTGAAAAAAATAATAAAATGGAACTGAATGATTTAATGTACTGTATTTCAAAGTTAAAATACGCTCCAATAAGGTCAATAAGTTCAATAAACATTGTAAGTACTTACTATAACACGTTTGTATAAACTAATATTGGTATACACGTATAATGCATATATTATCTACGGCACAATCATAGTATGTAGTGTTTGGAGTATGTACTGACAACTTCGTTTAGACATTGAAAAAATATAATAATTCTTACTGTGTGTTGTTTCATTGGTTACAAAATTATTTATTACACTTTCAGAAATTCTGTTATCCAGCATAAAGTTCGCCAGCTCAGTGCACGACAATCCTTCTATCGCTAGTTGCTGTAAGTGCAATATTCTGTCAGCTTTCAAGTCAATCCTTATATAGGCCGAGTATGCCTGTGATCATGTGATCACCGAAACTGTGTTAGCCACTATGTCTGCTGGGAGCGCTATTGGATCCCATAAGTCAAATTCAAATCTATTTAGCCAAAAGTCTACAAGAGTTTCAGTTTGTTTTTTTTTAATGGGGAGAGAGCTATTGGCTCCCACCAAGGTCAAAATTCAAATCTATTTATTATTGTTGTTGTTGTTGTTGTTAATATTATCATTATTATTATAATCATTATTATTATTATGATAATAATCATGATAATAATAATAATAATAAAAATCATAATAATTATGATTATGATTATTATTATTATTATGATCATTATTATGATTACTATTATTATTATTATGATCATTATTATTATTATTATTATTATTATGATGATGATTATTATCATGATTATTATTATTAATTAATTATTATTATCATTATTAATGTTTTATATTATTATTATTATACTGATTATGATTATTATTATGATTATTATATTATCATTATTATTATTATTATTATTATTATCATTATTATTATAATCATTATTATGATTATTATGATTTTTATTATTATTATCATGATTATTATGATTATGATTATGATTATTATTAATACTATTATTATTACTATTTTTATTATTATTATCATCATTATTTTTGTTATTATTATGATTTTTATTATTTATCATCATTATTATTATTACTGGTATCATCATTATGTTATTGTTGTTATTATTATTGTTGTTGTTGTTATTATTATTATTATTATTTTATTTATTTATTTTTTATTATTATTATTTTATTATTATTATTACTATTACTATCATCTGGAGAAACTATTTGCTACCATAAGTCTTTTATAGAGAAATTAGCTCGCCATCTTGTGAAAACGTACTACATACTAGACGTATGAAATGACAATTTTCAAATACTTTGTTTCAACTTACCATTGAAACTTTTAAATAAAGTGTATTGTTTTATTGTTGTTTTCCTTCCAAGCAGTTGCAGAGAGTTGTTACTATGGCACTAAAATCTCTTTACCCTGTATGCTAAATTTAAAAACTGGACCTTATTTTCAGTAGCTTCAGTGTTAGAAGTCAAAATTATTCATATAACAATAGTATAGTCTTTAGGCTCGCTCCCATTTGTGCTCAAGCACATCACTAGTTTATTTATATATATGGACGTACGTATGTAATTTTGTACTTTGACCCTCCGTATTTTTGTGTTCACTCCGCGTTCGACCCCGTCCCAAAATTCACTAAACAGAATCCTCCGGTTTAGCGACCATTACCCGCATCACCTTAGAAATTGAATTGTTTATGGCTTTGAATTGTTTTGCGAGTGCAGTTAAAACTCATTGTCCACTAGACGAACCACGAAGGTAAGTCTTGCGTAGGTATGTTCAGTTGTGTAAAAGTATTGTGTGTTACAATTACTATTAAGAATATCACAAAGAAAATTTTAAATAACGTGATTTGATTTTGTTGCTTCTTTTTCAATTCAGACTGTTGCGGGAGCGGTTACTATGACATTGAAACCCCTTTACCTCATACGTAATTAAAAAACTCGACTTTATTTTAATAGCTTGAGTGTTAGTTGTTAAAATCAAATTTAACAATAGTGTAGTTTAAGGCTCGCTCGCCATTTGTGCTCAAGCACACCACTAGTTTATTGGCGAGCGAGTGAAGCGAGCGAGACAGTATTAGGGGTGGATAATGCAAAATCGGGTATATGTTATATATATGTATGTATGTATGGATGGTACGTATACTCTTTAAACGCGCGCGCGTGGAACTTTTCTCCTAAAAGCACGACTATTTAGGCTTGACTCCAGTTTATTCTGAAACTACAGCATTAAGCAAACCTTACTTTATACTTAAGCTCCAAAGTATGAGAAAATTCCTGCTAAAACGCTTGTTTTCAGGACACAAAAAGTTGATTCGACAGGTTACTATGGCATTGAAGACCCTTTTCCAGACTTCATTAAAAAAATTCGCCGTTTTATACGGAGTGCCGGTTGTTGGTTGTCAAGAGCCGTTGGTAGTCAGAATGCCGTAGTATTAATGCTATGGAAGCTACTACTTCTTGAGGGAAGGTGAGATAAGTACGCAATTCCATATTTGTTAGCTAAATATGCAAAATTAACGCTGGCCTTTCTTTTTTGTAGCTAAGAGCTAGTCAACAGTGACTGGTAAATTCAAATAGTCAGATTGGCTCAAATTTGGTACTACAAAAATTACTACTGCTCAAGAAAATGAGGTAAGAAAGTAATTTTGTATTTGTGTGCTAAAATTGATTGTCTTTTGTTTTTGTAGGTGAGAGCTTGTTGTCAAGAATTCAAGGTAATTCAGATGGTCAAAGTAACATCAATTTGATACTACAGAAGTTATCAATACTCAAGAATGATGTAAGTAGTAATTCCATATTTGTTGGCTAAAATTACAAATAATAACACTGGTTTATTTTTTATCGTAGCTGAGAGCTTGTTCAAGAGTTAGTGGTGATTGAGATTATCAGAATGGTTGATGTTTGATACTACAAACGTTACCATTAATAAGGTAAGAGAGTGATTTTGTATTTGTTTGCTGAAATCAAATGTCATAACTGCTATTATAGTTTTTGCATGAAGTAAGCTAAAACATAGTAACATTTTATGTTACCTAACTATCAGGCTCGCTCGCCATTTGTGCTCAAGCACACCACTAGTTTATATATATGTTTGGACGTATGTATGTCATTTTGTACTTTGACCCTCCGTATTTTTGTGTTCGCTCGGCGTTCGCTCGACGTTCGACCCCGTCCCAAACTTCAGTAAACAGAATCCTCTGGTTTTGTGACCATTACCCGTATCACCTTAGAAATTGAATTGTTTACGGCTTTGAATTGTTTTGCGAGTGCAGTTAAAACTCAAAATCTTATGGGAGCTCCATTTCTATTCGAGTTAGTGGCGGTGGTAAGTTAATGCGCTATTTGTCACAGTCATAAGCCCTACTCAACAGCATTTACTTGACAATTCATTGTCCACTAGACGAACCACGAAGGTAAGTCTTGCGTAGGTATGTTAAGTTGTGTGAAAGTATTGTGCTTTAGAATTACTTTTAAGAATGTCACAAAGAAAATTTTAAATAACGTGATTTGATTTTGTTGCTTCTTTTTCAATTCAGACTGTTGCGGGAGCGGTTACTATGGCATTGAATCCCCTTTACCGTATATGCGTAATTTAACAACTCGACTTTATTTTAGTAGTTTGAATAACAATAGTGTAGTTTAAGGCTCGCTCGCCATTTGTGCTCAAGCACACCACTAGTTATTCATTAAATAAGTTTTATCTCTCGTTCATTTGTTCATTCATCCGTTCTTCTTCACACCTCCTGCTCCAGCGTACTTCTACCGTACAGTGTAGTTTATGGACAACTAACTACCGTCATCGGAGGGTTTCGGCACCTTGAGTGCGCGTGCGCGCCGAGAGCCGTATTAAAGCCAGTGTCGTGGGCAGAAGGGATGGCTCTTAAAATGCGTTTCTGTTAGGGCTAAGGGCGGTGAATAATGTCTAGTCCATTTGAGGAAGAAACTGAAGTAAGTACCCTACTTTATATTTGTTGTTTTATAAATGTAGTGTTTTGAACTTTAGCAGCAAAAGATTAAATAGTTATTTAGATAGTTATTTCTACTATTTGTCTATTTTTAACTGCACTATAATGTGTGTTACGGCAGATTGATGAAATCCTCGGGGTTTTCTGAAGAAACTAGGATGAAGTTTAAGGAAGAAAAGGTACTGATTAGAATTTATCACGCATTAGTTAATTGATTAATTTAATTCCAAACAACTCATTTTCACAATTTTAACATCCAATGATTCAGTCATTCTACTGAAATAATAATAATGATAGCAACTTGCTATTATGTTTAACATGCAGGCTTTTATGGAGGCTTTCCACAACTAGTACCTTGCATATAGATCAAGGATCACATTTCCATCCAGGTTTCCATTTTTGGCTTGAAATGACTTAAATTAAAACTTTATATATTAGCTGTGTTTATGTAATTGGCCATCACTTATTTGTATTTGTACTATAAACTGGCTACTCTATAAATATTGGATATCAGATGATTAAGTGCACTATACTATGAGGCACAGTCATATTCATCCAATACTGTATCAGTTAGCACAAGTCTGATCTAGTCTAACCCTTAACGAAACTTTATTATTGCACTAGAGAAGTAAAGGGTCTGTGATGTCTAAGTTGTGCTGGACTGTAAGACAAGTTTTTGCAGTATGTAAGCATGTTGGAGTGGAAGGATATAGCATAGCATAGGGACTCTTAACACAAATATTCTATCAGGAAGCAAGAATTACTATACAGTTGCTAATAATGGGCCAGCATGTGCCTCCATTTCCTAAAGTACTAATTTTGACATTGGCACTCAAATTAATCACTCTGTGGGATATTGTTGCATTTTATTGACCATCTGCCCAAAATTGAGCAGCAGGAACTAATTAGGTGTGGCACCCCTTCCTGAAGTTTATCCTGCATTTACAAACACAATATAGCTTGAATTGAAAGTACCAAGCTTCCTCAATCTGTGTAATTCCACCCACACATAATACACATGTTTTTAATTTAATGTACTTGACATAACTGATTATGATAAACATAGTTTCCAACAGCTTCAAATATGATATAGTATCAAACAGTTGAAATAATTATTTGAATGTCTGGCATACTTTCTCAAACTTTTGCATGTAGGTGTAGAAGAATGGATTCAAATGCTTGTTAAGGGTGCCCGCACATAGCAACGAGCACCGCCTGTAGATCCGGACATTAATTTATTCCCCCCAATAACCCACCATTCGATAATACGCGAGCAGAAACAATCGCGCATTAGTAGCAGAAGTATACTTTGCGAAGTTGTAGTGTTTTAGTTTAGCTTCTTGTTGTCTTTTATTCGTTTACAGCAACTCTCCATACGTCGTCTGAGCTCACGCAGCAAGTTGCACCAGGCTGCCTCTCCACCAGTAGCCGTTCTCCGGACTGTGCGCACCTGAACTCAAGTGGATGGATCCACCAGGCTCGATTTCTGCGGAGCGAAGACTTCCCAAGCTGCGCAAATCTAATACCTTCACCTTTGGCTATCTCCAATAAACTGCTCTCTCTTCGGACTTTCTTGTTATTGTTGTATTGATGTTTGTTTACTCTTGATATAGGCGGGCTCTTTTTAGAACCAATACAAACTTATTGAAAATAAAATTGCTCGCGTACTCGCATTACGAGATATGGGGGTGGGGCTATTTCTTAAGAATTGCGAGTGGAATTAAGGGTGGCCGCACACCGCCTACGCAATTTTTACCGGTTGGTTGCTAAGCACGATTCTGCTACTTTCTTTATTTGCAGGGCTATTGTACTATACTAGAAGGATAAAGTACCTGCCGAAGATACTGCACACCGACTTTGGAGTGAATCTGAAGGAAATATCATGGCCCCGATGTAAAACTTTGAAACAACTTTTTGGAGCGGTGGGGCAAGTTGGAGCTCCAGAATTTTGTACGCCGCTAGCCAAGACGATACTCTAGGGCAAGACAACGAGTTTTTTGCCATTTCAATATTACTTTATGATTTATTTACATTTTTTTCCTTTTATAAGATTTTGAAAAATTCAAATTGTGGTGCCCTTCTTTTTTTTGTGTTCTACACGTGTGCAAAAAATATACATAGTCGTTCTCATTATTTGATTCCAAGAAAAACTGATTCCAAATTGGATACTTCTATTCCACTCGCAATTCTTAAGAAATAGCCCCACCCCCATATCTCGTACTACGAGTACGCGAGCAATTTTTTTTTCAATTAGTTTGTATTGGTTCTAAAAAGAGCCCGCCTATATCAAGAGTAAACAAACATCAATACAACAATAACAAGAGAGTCAGAAGAGAGAGCAGTTTATTGGAGATAGCCATAGGTGAAGGTATTAGATCTGCGCAGCTTGGGAAGTCTTCGCTCCGCAGAAATCGAGCCTGGTATATCCATCCGCTTGAGTTCGGGTACGCAGAGTCCGGAGAACGGCTACAGGAGGAGAGGCAGCCTTGTGCACCTTGCTGCGTGAGCTCAGACGACGTATGGAGAGTTGCTGTAAACGGATATGAGACAACAAGAAGCTAAACTAAAACACCACAACTTCGCAAAGTATAATTCTGCTACTACTGCCCGATAGTTTCTGCTCGCGTATTATCAAATGGTGGGGTATTGGCGGGGAATAAATTTATGTCCGGATCTACAGGCAGTGCGCGTTGCT
>WLWD01004578.1_pt1 | contig 26487 bp, 37 predicted proteins | sample 6712731 | NCBI WGS metagenome assembly WLWD01 (sample SAMN12718690, study PRJNA576275) | sponge metagenome | isolation source: marine sponge | host: Mycale hentscheli | place: New Zealand: South Island, Marlborough, Capsize Point | collected 2014-11-01 | reverse complement strand
ATGGTCATGTGTGCGTATGCTCCTTGTGTGAGGCAGCAGTGTGACCTTGGACCCACCCCCCTATGTGACCTTGAGGATAAGAGACTCACGGTGGGTCAGTGGCAATCAGCGGTAATTACCCTACATCTCAGGAGTCCCTCCCCCCCCGCAGCTCAATGGATGGAGTATTTCTGGCTATTTGTCAATTACAGTAGGTGGTTTGAAGTGGGGCATGCACAATACTGCGAGCTGACAGTCATGGACTTCCATCTGGTCTCATATGAAGAGACCAGTGCTCACCTCCGGTGGCTCCTCATAGATGTGATCCTCCTCTTGCTCAGGATCAGCCCCAGCAACACCTGACTTAAGACCATCTAGTCCAGCACACATACCAGCAACCTAAGCACACACACACACACACACACGCACGCATCACATGCACATCACCCTATTCTCCATAGCGGCAGATCTACGTATATATTCAGCATCCGCACACACGTATGTGCTTACCTGCTCCTGCTGCTGCACAGACTCCAACTCCTTCTGCAACTCGACTACTTGCTCACACTTTTCCTCACACTTTAACTTCATGTCTTGTAAGCTGTAAACAAACAAACAAACAAACAAAGGTTCTCACAATCGATTTAACTAGCTGAGACAAATAGTAAGCAAGTTCAATTCAAGAGTTCATTAAGTATTCACATTATAAATGACCATCTCGTTTAACTTGAAGAAGAACAATAACAGCAACAGTTTGAGGTATAAAAATGTCAGCAACAGTTTAACTGAATTCGGGTAAAGTTTCTACTTCTGTGCATTCCAAAAATGAAGAAAGAGAGCAACTAGTCACTGTAAGATATTACTGAAGCTACCTGAATATCTGTAATAGTCGTGCAAGTCTGACAAACATACATTTTTATTTGTGCATTAAAACAACCCACAAGAAAAATCTTACAGCTCTGCCTAATTTACAAATACAAAAGTGACCGTGGGGCCATTTTTGTAAAATCTGCTTAAATGTACAACCCTCATTTGTTTTACCAGTGGATTTCATTGTGGCTAGATCAAGTTCCCCAGGCAATCAGTTCTGTTCGACTCTGAAATACACTTCAAACATAACTTTTACAGGCCATTTGTAATTCTATTGCAAAAAAGATTGTCGATGATCTACACTGTAGCTTGACCTCTTATGAAGTACATACGGAAAATTGCTTTTACCACGTTTCAGGCAGACTTCTAATAATTGTTTACACACACACACCAAAACTGAGAAAATTTTGACCTGACTCACTTTACTGAGTAGAATGGTTCATTTAGGGCAGGGCCCCCCCCCCCCCTTAAATATTCTTAAAATTTCATAAGCGAAAAGCAAAGTTAAAAAGTGAATAATTAAGATGAAGGCAAATGCTTACATCACAAGTTTATTGCTGCTCTAATTATTATCTTGGTAATTGAAGCCCATCTCCTTTCTCATCTTAGTTCTGTATGAAAGTTGTGATCCCCTGGAGATAGCACTAAACCTCGCCCTCTCTTAAATTGATTCCTAAATGAACCCTGAGAATTATAACTAGAACTTAATTACTAAAGGTATAAATACTTTTAAGACATTATAACTTTGACCTTTAGTTCTTAATCAAACATAAATTTGGCTGCAATGAAAATTTGAATGCCCATAAAAGCTCATGTCAAAGTTGAAAGGATTATCAGAGTTCTACTTTCCAGCAAAAATTCCAAAGTTGAAGCAAACATACAACAGCTTTTCCCCTGAAGTAATGAATTTGCGCATATTAATTGCTGCAGCCACCACAAGGGGTCCCTCAGTTGAATACTAGACTCTAAACGACCCAAATAAACATCTAGAATGAAGGCTACTGATACGAAGATTGACATTTTCTTGGTTGCATCAATCTGCTAGATGTTGTTACTGTTGTTGTGGCTGTATGGTACCATTAATTTAAATATTTTCTTAAATGAACTCTCAAGCTCCACCAAACTGTTTCACCTGTCTTTCAACTCCTGGTTATCCTCCACATGCTGCTTGCACTGATCCATCAAGGACTTCATCTCATCCGCATGAGCTGCTTCCTTATGAGACGTGCTCCACTGAAGCTCCCGCATCTCCTCCTGATGGACCTCACACGTCTTCTCCAATGCTGACACTTTGCTTCTCATCTGCCGCACCTCGTGGGCATGCTCAGCTATTTACAAACCGTGCATACACGTATACAAACACATAACACAGAGCGCACACGAACACTATACGTAGTACATATGACCACCTACACATGGCACACACACATAGGTATGGCATGGCTAGTCCGTGAGAGAGTTTAATTCAGTTGGTGCAGGTATGCTTATCTTTCTAAGCAATCCTATCATTCCATCCCAAACCTCTCATAGTTGATTCGCCCTTCTTGCAGTCTTCCTCTACTTTAACCAGATCTGCCTGCAAGTTCTTGACAGTCTCCTGCAAGGAGCCTACTTCTTCCTTCTCTTGCTGGTTGGCCAGCGTCAGTGACATACACTCATCCTCCTACAGCAACAGTATAGAGCAGCCCAGTCATCAGAGGAACATTTCATAACATGACACACCCACAAAACAGAAAAACCACGCCCACCAACCTGATAGACCACACCCACCAACTTGACAAGCCACACCTACCACCAAAAAAAAAAAAAAAAAAAAAAAAAAAAAGTGGCATGGGCCACGCCTACTACCACCCACCTTCATCTGTAGCTGCTGCTGGCATCCCTCAAGATTAGTCACAGTGGCTAACAAAACTGCTACTTGGGAGGCGGCCTCCTGCTTCATTTCACGACCGAGATCCTCGATCTTGCCCAACAGTTCTGTCTCTCTCATCTCAAAGGCTACCTTGCAATCTGGAAATAAAACTAGACATCAATCCACTACCAACAACACCAGATACACACAGTTCCTTAGACTCCACACTACACATTCCTAGTGAACACATCCCACCCCACCACATGTGAATGAAATGCAAAATGCTTTAGTATATCATTTACTCTAATTCAACACTGAGTGAGTGTGGGTGTGATCTACACTCTCTTTCAACACTGTGAGTGAGTGTGGATGTGATCTACACTCTGTTTCAACACTGAGTGAGTGTGGGTGTGATCTACACTCTGTTTCAACACTGAGTGAGTGTGGGTGTGATCTACACTCTTATTCAACACTGAGTGAGTGTGGGTGTGATCTACACTCTGATTTAACACTGCGGTGAGCGTGGGTGTGATCTACACTCTGATTTAACACTGCGGTGAGCGTGGGTGTGATCTACACTCTGATTCAACACTGCGAGTGAGTGTGGGTGTGATCTACACTCTAATTCACACTATGAGTGAGTGTGGGTGTGATCTACACTCTCATTCAACACTGCGAGTGAGAGCCTTTCTTTTGGGGAGATGAAACCATGAATCCAATCAACATGCCCTACCTTTTAACTCTTCCTCCTACCTTTTAACTCTTCCTCCTTTGTAGTCAGCTCCGTCTCCAGTGTGGCCCTCTTCATCTGCCATTCTTGCTCCAATTGAACCAGCCTCTCCTTACTGGCCTTCCCTTCCTGTTGCAGGCTTGCTTTCTCCTCTCTCTCTTTGCACAACTCTGCCTCCATTCCATCCCTGACTAGCAGAAGTTCCTTGTGTTTCAGGTCACATTCCAGCAGCTTGGCATTGGCTTGCTCCAAGTCTCCAAGCAGTCCCTCGCACCTCTGGTCTAACTCACTCCTAACACTGACCAACTTGCCGTGGTCTTCCCTCAGTCCGGCCATCTGTTGACGGTGCAGCTCTAATGCCTCCTTAGCCACACGTGCCGCCTCCTCCTCAGACTGGCGAGCCAGCTCGACTACCTCTGAATAACACGTGTAACATGAAGTAGTCTATTAATGTTTGATGTTTCCATCACTTATAGAAATATATTTCTCAAATTAATAATAGGCTTAAGAAATGATTACAAGAAGAGAAAGAAAGTGGAGTTGACTGATTATAGACAAACCACTAAAAATTTACCAAAAGTTGTTGTTGTTTTTTAACCACTTCAATATTGAGAAAAAAAAAAAGGGGGGGGGGGGATAACTCTGAATAACTCACCAAGATTTGTTTTCATTTCCTTTGCCTCCTCCTCTAAAACCTTGTTTCTCTCTTGCAAAGCCTCCAGCTCTAGCTCTTGGTTCTTCAGTCTGCCCAAGACATCGTCTTTCCTAGCCGACTCTAAACTGCTCTTAAACTCCTGCACCTTCAGCTGAAGCTCCTTGACCACAGTCTCCTGCATGGTCCTCTGCTTTTCTGCATCTTCCAACTCGATCTGGAGCTCTGATATTCTCTCCTCCAAAACATCAACTTCTGCTTTCCCTTGCTCCACGTCAGCCTCTAGTTTATTAGCTCTGACTAATAATGCTGCCCGCTCCTCCTCCAATGTTCCCATGCTCTGCAGCAGCTGCTTGTTCTCGTCAGAGGCAGCAAGTGCCTGTCTCCTCAGGGAGTCGGTGGTAGCAGTGAGCTGGGTCTCTCTCTGGCAAGCCTCTGCCAGTTCCACAGACTGACTCGACAACTGGCCCTTCAGTATTGACACACTGGACTCATACTCCTGGGAGGTCATCACAAGTCTGGAAGATGCTATACACACACATAAAAACATTCTTTATACATGTACAAACATGTGTGTATACATAAATACCATCAAACACAACTGGCAAATCAAGCAATCAGTCCGTTAATCAATCAATCAATCAATCAATTTCATCTGACATAAAATTTGCATCAATATTGATCACTGAATACGGTGCATAATTTTTGAGAAGTCATAAACTAGTAAAAAATACATTATATTTTTTTATCCTTTTTTTTTTGTGCCTTAATTTAATTAATGTTTAATGCACAATTTGAAAGAACTGAAAGGAGCTGAAGTGATCCAGAGGCACAAGCTGGAATGTTATTTACATTCAAATACAAATAACTTGTGTTGTAAACTCCAGCAAGACCTCACCTAGAACTTCAGACACTTTGTTTTATGTATAATAGTGTTAACAAGCTCCTAGATTACCTCTCCCTTTGTCACCCATAATTCATTGAGGGGGGGGGGGGGGGGGGGGGGACATATAACCTCCAAGCTAGGTCTAGGTCTTGAGTGACAGACAACTCAAGTGGCTGCGAATATTCTATCACATCTTTCCAAAAGGACTTTCCATGGCCAGAAAGTATAAGCAAATTATATAAACAAATAGCAAATGCCACCATCCAGATTAACAAAGCCTACATACTAATGCACACCATTTTTCTTTGCTTGAGCGAGCTCCTCCTCTAACTCCCTCACACGAGACTCAATATTCTCTTTGTCATCTTCATCTAAATAAGAACAGAATAACCATACCAAACCCACACCAGAACAAAGCAATAGGGTATGTATACACATATGAATAAAACAAAGTTTTAAAGCACTGTATATGTGACTGGTTTTGGGAAAATCAGCCTAAACGCAGCAAACATTTTTTTCAGTATCCCTGGGTAAAGCCTTATGGGTCGATTTTTTTTCGAAAAATATTTTATGGCGGAAATGGATAGACACCAGTTAGCTCTAGCTTATGACACAGTTGTAAGCTCTGGCGTGCTCTAGAACTCACTCTAGGAGGCTAGAAACACTAGCCGGTTGGACCCGTGTACGGAGCGTTGCTAAGAAATTATTGGCGGGATTTTCACTAACAGCGGGGGGGAAAAAATGTAGCTAACTAATTCACTTACTATTCTACATAATTCATGTACTCAACGCAATTCTCGCCATCATAGTTTCTTAAGGAGCCCTGCATTAAGCCTTTTAGACTTCTTTCAATCCGCCTGTAACCGGTTTATTCCGTAGTGTCCCGGAGACACGCGGTAATAGTATACGGACACAAGACACGCCCCCTGACCTTAGCAACACCTTTACACGGCATTTTTTCGAAATCAGCAATAATAAGTTTAGCAAAAATACTGAAGTGTTGTAGTGCGTAGGGCGAAGACGGCTTGTGCTACAGCTTCCAAATTAGGAGGACGGCATCCCAAGGCCCCGTGCAGCCTACTGGTAGAATAAATTAGAAAACTTTAGATGCCGCGTTTAGGCCGATTTTCCCAAAACCAGTCACATATGTACACTGTGCTCAAAATGTCTTGTACATGATATGCATGCAAGTACTTCAATTGATAAAAACAGAAAGTAAATAATTTGACTGCAGCTTGATCTCCATTCATCTGAAGATTGCAGTCTAAAGTTCAATTGCAGCAATTCCAGTATCTGTGTAAACTCCATTACCAGACACTAGTCTCTTCCATTCCTTCCACTAACTCTTTCTTCCTTTGATAATATCGTCAACCCGCCCCACCCACCTAAACACTCCTACACACACATACCCTCCCACTACTTACCATCCTCCTCCTCCTCCTCCTCCTCCCGCCTCCTCTTCCTTGGTTTCTTCTTCACGGATTTCTGCACTATTCTGATTCTCTCATCCATCATGGTCTCATACTCCCTCTCAGTCTCTTCCAACTCTTGCCTGACACACAAACAAACCATGATAAGTGTTAAATCAAATGTACACCCTGTAGTGATTAATGAAACAAAAAAATCACAAGAGAATTCCAGACCACCTACTGAGTATACTCCAACATATATATACACACAAAAATGAAAATTCTCTTGCTGCCACTAGGCGGTCACGTGAACCTGGTAGAGCCAGGATGCCTGTGCACAAAAAAGGCTCTACAAGACATGCAAGCAAAGCTCCTGGAGCCGGGCTAGGAACTCACACACACACACACACACACACACACACACACACACACACACACACACACACACACACACACACACACATCTACCTGTGTTCATTCTCCAGCTCCACCAGTTTCTCTGCAAACTCTTTGCTAAGTTCCTTTCGCATTTCAAATTCCATTTGCCGGAACTGCTTGTCCACTACATGCTTGTATTGCTGTAGGGAATTGCGACAGTCCTGAAGTTCTTTCTCAACACTCTGAAACACATGCACACACACACACACACACACACACACACACACACACACACACACACACACAACAGACATGCCCATTTGTACCAAGCAATGCATTAACAAATGCTTATAAGTATACAATTACCCACTGGACTATTCTATACTGACTCAAAAGAAAACAAACAAATTAAAAACAGAACACAATCAGTTGGAAGAAGTGGATGGGAAGGAAGGAAGGGCTCATGCAGACACTCTGTACTGACTTCTGCTACTCATGCAAAGCTACCAGAGGAACATTCATCCTATCACTCACTCCACATAAAATATGGCACTATACAAGGAGGACCAAGAGTCTCTCAGGGTATCTGTCATACAGGATGTTTCACTGGGGGTTGGGAAACACTGCAGCACTTAACCACGCCCATTTAAAAAATACACACTATGTACTTTGATTCACGTGCCTATAGTGTTTGGTCACATGCACTTACTACTCATAAAATTCAACTTTAGCTAATGCTATGGAGGGGGAGGGGGGGGGGGGGTAGATTTCAAAGACCCAACCTCTGTATAGAACTCTGCCAACCCTCCCCCTATTCCATGAATGGCAGTCTAACTTGATTAGGTTTTTGTTTTATTGCTACTTTTGGTTGTTTGTCTACTGCGTTCTTTGCTATGTTTTGTCTTTTCTCAAAGTTGCTTAATAAAAACTATCACGTGTAAGTAAATACACCTACGTATTTCATTTCATTATACATGCACACACAAACACACATTACTTACCTTGCAGTTACTGCAGTATGAAGTATCAGATGGGACGCTTGGAGCAACGAATTCAACTTTCTTTGCCTTCTTGGCTGTAGTGCAATGATTGGGTCTTGGGGTTTGCCACTCCTTAACAGATGGAACTGCCTTGACTGTCGGTACGACCTACACACACACACACACATACACACACATACACACACATACACACACACACACACACACACACAGAGTAAAACCAGTGGTAACACATATCAAGAAATTTAGCGGGAAAAACAAACAAACTGTGTGTGTGGGCAGCAAGCATGTGCGAGAGTAATGTGTGAGCATGTGCGAGAGAAAAATGTGAGCACGTGCAAGCGTAAAGTGTGAGCATGTGCAAGTGTAGAAGTATGAACATGTATATGTGAGTGCATGTGTGAGTGTGTATTCTGCGTACTTTGCTGGCAATGGAAGAGAATCTGAGCACTTGGAGGGTGTGGTCAAACGTTGAGGCGCAGCTAGATATGTTCACAAACATGGACACTAAGCCGTGCCTTTGTCTCTTCACTTCACCACTGTCTTCTTTACCCACGAAATAGTTCTGGAACAACTTGGTGAGGTTGGTCTCCCTGAATGGTACTATGTCAGCAGATCTGCACGTGAGATTCATGTGATAGAATGGTAACAGTCAACCAGTACCAACAGAAATTTTGGTCTTATAACCTTTAATTTAAGACAGCGTTCTATGTACCATTTTCATTGCTCGAGCTATATTGATGCCTGACTAAAATGGCTAATAGATTGTTCTTTTGGTCTGAGATTATATTGTAATAGCTGGTAGTGTATAGTAGTGGTGAGGGTTCGCACCTTTGGTGCTTTATTATTATTATTATTATTATTATTATTATTATTATTATTAGTATTATTATTAGTATTATTATTAGTATTATTGTTAGTATTAGTATTAGTATTAGTATTATTATTATTATTATTAGTATTAGTAGTATTAGTAGTATTAGTATTAGTATTAGTATTAGTATTAGTATTATTATTATTATTATTATTATTATTATTATTATTATCAGGGCTGCATTTAAGGGGGGGTAAAGGGGGCCATTCGCCCTTCCCGCAAAAACACCTTCGCACCCCCTAGAAACACCTTTGCTTTCACCAGAAATACTTTAGTATTACGTTTTGATCTTAGAACATCCTATCCCCTCCTAAATCTAAAGAAAGCTGTTCGGCAAAAGTAGAATCGTTTTCTATATGCAGCCTTATATCACTATCATTGCTACAACACAGTTATTACTATAGCTGACCTCTTGCTTTGGTTGTCCATCATGGAGCGAATACATCTTCCCAAAGTGAACAAGTCTTTATTGATGTTGTTGGCTTCAGTCATGCGTGTGCCAGAGGCCCCAGACTTGTTGGACCTCTCTGCCCCGGCCAGATCTACGATGGAGATCCTGTCAAACAAAGAGAGAAGAGAAAGGCGCATATAACTAGCACTACATGATACATGTACATGTGCTTCATAGCACATGTGATGGCAAGCGAGCTAGGACAGCAAATGGAATTCAATTGGGAATATACATACTTGGTACGGTACTTACGTACCATGGTCTAGCTTAGTGCTAGCTTACGTACCATGGCCTAGCTTAGTGCTAGCTTACGTACCATGGTCTAGCTTAGTGCTAGCTTACGTACCATGGTCTAGCTTAGTGCTAGCTGTTATTTCCTATGAGTGTTCATTATCACTGAAGTTTCCTCACATCAGTTAATTGACACACACATGAAGTAAAAAAAAAATAAAGTAAAAAAAATAAAATAAAGTAAAAAAAAAAATATATATTATATTTATATATTATTATATATAATATATATAATTATATATATATATATACAGGGTTTTGATACTTGGGCAGGGAGGGTGGGGGGGGGGGGGGGGGAGAGAACATTAGCATTCTGAGGGTGGGGCTATGCACTTTGGGTCAGAATTGTCTCACGAGTATTTAGTGAAACGGAGCACTCAACTGTGTAAAAAAAATGCAATCATTTATTTCAAGTACATCAAATTATTCCTGATGTAATAAAAAATGTAACACAAGTAGGGGAGTTTCATATGTACATATAATATATATATATATATATATATATAGAAGATGTGTGTGAGAGGGGGGGGGGGGAGAGAAGAGGAGGAGGCACTCGAGAGAAATCCCAGTCTCCCCTCCCCTTTGTATCAAACACTGATATAATACAATATATACATATTAGTACGAGTAACGTGATTGAAATAGTACGAGTAACGTGATTGAAATAGCACGAGGCGAAGTCGAGTGCTATTTCAATTGCTTTACGAGTGCTTTTAATCCCTAATAGCACAGGTTACCCGTGCTATCACTCGCTAATAGTAGGCCAGCTTTAAAAATAAAAAAATAATTTGCACTTGTAGCTACACTGTATCGTTCACTCACTATCTCCATATTTCAGGATTAGCTTCCTCTGGAACTTCGTTTTCAACCTAAGGCTCCTCCTAATCTGTTGAAAAAAATTCCGTCTAATACGCGTAGAGCTTCTGTAGTACAGAATGACATTGTCTCCAACTAGAAACTACTCGAATTATACGTTTCCACGGTTAACGCTGTACGCGTGCGCACTTACTCATACTATTTCACTTAGCTACCGGTACTTCACTTAGTTTCCACTTAGTTACGCGCTATTTCACTAACCCAGTGCAATTTCAATTGAACAGCAATTTTTCCCATACATTTTTGAATGGGCAATTTACGCGCCATACTATTAGTACAAATATATATATAGATAGATAGATAGATAGATAGATAATATTACTTGTGAACATGATGACATCTTAATTGATACAAAAGAATGGGCTGTGCTATTGCTTCATTCAGTTTACAAAAAAAAAGAGACCTACAAATTTCTCAATAATAATATTGGACGTTTATAATCACACTTCCTACACATTGTAGTCCTTCTGCACCATTTCACAGCTACCAAATCCAAACTACCACTCTACAATCCTACCATAACTACTCCTTTCCCATCCATACCTCCTGGTTAAATCCATTGCTACAGACTACAGCCCTGCTATAAACTAACAACAGACCTGCTGATAATGGCATTGGTTGGCTTCTCTGCGAAACTGACCATCTTCACCAACTTGATGGAGAAGATGGCGTGGCCCCGGGAGGAATTGTAGTTCAGCTTAGTGGCAGCCACGTGGCGATGCCTGAGACCGAGATGCAAGATCAACATGGCTTCCTCCGCACTGCACACTGGCACCTCCTGCAGACCTTTATGCATACATGCATGAACACAGATAATAGAAACACCAGACAAGCACACTCTAAAAAGACATACTGTACATGCAGGACACACACAATGCCTGCCCAACTTTACACTAATAGGCATGCCCAAATACAACTAGTGGTGCGCTCGAATAGCGCAAATGCATGGCGAGCGAGCAGACTCTTTTTACAGAAAAATAGATACATCTAACTGTAGTGCACAGTGTAACCCTTTCCATTCTCAGTTAGCATCAGAGAATCTAAAGTCTCTGATCCCAGACTACGGAAGTGGACCCATACAGGATTCTCCGCGCTCGTTAATTGAAAAATACTGGAACTGTGAACGCTTTACCTAACTTACGTAATTAGAAGCGCGGGCGAAATTTTTGACGTACGCATACATACCTATATCTGAAATCTCAATTGAACACGACTGAGAGTCAGCTTCGCTCGCTCGCTGAATAATATTCTCCATATTTTCTTCTCAGTATTCAATCAATACAGAGTGGGGCCAATTTTGTGATAACTCTATAAGTCGGTGAACAATGGCCGACCTTTCTGCAGCAGTATGAGCGTAGGTGCGAGTATTTGCATCGTTCAATAAATTGAAATACGCTTTAACAAATATTTTTAACACCAATTATTTCCACTCACCTTTGACGTAATTGTTCTGATTCTTGTCTTGTTGTATCTTCAGAGAGGAGCGATGCTTGCCTGTCTCCGGGGGCTCTGCCAGCAAGTCAAACACAAGGTTGTTGTAAATCTCGGCAAAGGAGACAAACATGGCGTAGTGGCAATCAGCCACGTTGGCGATGTCCAGGGGAAAGTCTTCCTCGTGAACTTGAATGAAATCATCCACACGTGAACCTGCAATACAATGTATCACACACACACGCACGTATATGCACCCACTTCTATACCTGTAAAATCCAAGTTGCATACATAGCATGCAATAAACAGATTTTTGTATTATTTTCAATGAAAAGGGCATGTTTTTCTATACCGTATTATTTAAAATAAATTGTTGGTGTCCAGCCAAACATGATGTACATAAATAATACACTCATTAAAGCAAATAAGCATAAGACTAGCCAGTTTAAAGCTGGCAATCTTTACCCAATTCATTACATCCAGTGCATCACACACAATGAACACACATTGCCACGCCCCATATCATCCCGTAAACGCACACCTTCCATTTGACTGTCTGAGATGGTGCTGGTCTGAGAGGTGTAAGTGGAAATGTTGGTGGAACTAGAGGTGGCTGAGCAGTTTGTCACATCGTCCATGCTACTTTCTTCACACTGGTCGCTATTAGCAACAATGGTTGCACTTTGACCCCCACACATGATACTCCTAGCCTGCAATACACCACCATACATGCATGCAAACGTTATATACTCACACCACACGCACCAAATACAAACATACACACACCACAAAACAACATATAAACATTGACATAAACACCATCCTAGGCAATAATACCTGTAATAGAACTGGTAGTGTCTCCGACATGCAGCGATTGACATAGAAGGGGGGAGAACACTGAGATTTCCCCACAAGCTGACTCCCTCTCCCCTTGCCAAAAGAAGCTTCCTAATCTATTCATTCCCCCTGCTCACTCACGTGATAATTAACATAAATATGACTCGTGAGGCAATTTTGATCTTTTAATCCATCATTTGCAAATTGTAGCATGTGTGTGTACACATCCAAAACTGTGTAGCCCCACCCTCTAACGCTGACGCCTCCTTCCCCCTTAGCCATAATTCCTGTATCAAATACTAAAATAGATACGTATATAGAATAGGTACCATGAACACTATAGTCCAGATTCTGGTCTCAGCAGACCAGGTACCCGGCCTGGAATGAATGACACATTGTAATTCTGCCCAAATACAACTCACATTGTGTAAAAGCTTTTCTTTCCACTTGAGTAGCTTCTCAAACTCTTCGTCATTCCTTATCCGGCGGAGTTCAGAAAACCTCTCCGGCACGAACCGAATTTCTTCCATACTTCGAAGGTCCAGTGAAGTAAACAAGATGTCTAGAGCACGAGGTAAAAGACCAGGCTCTGACTGAGAGCCAACTATGGTGTGCGATTTACCTGCATCATTAACAAAATTATGGGTAATAATAATTTCTCACATAGATGAATACAATGTATCATTGAAAGAAGCAGTGATTTAGGGATCACAAACACAATGTATGTATAAGGTCGCCCTACCAGTACCTAATTCAATATGCATTTTACAAAATGAGACACAGTTCAGGGAATTCTCACCACTAAATCTTCACTGGCATATATCACTAATATTACCACATTATTTGGTATACAAGGTCACGTGCATTACAAATAGACAAATCTCGATTTTTTAAAACTTGATCTGTTAGTTAAGTTAATAAAAATATCTCAATGCTTAGATCGCAGATTTCATTAATTTTAAAACCCAAAATGAGACCTGTATTTGTCGGTGTAAGCTGTGTACTGAAGTATAAGAATTGAAAAGAAGACAACAGAAAAGAAAAGGAACAGTTAAATAATACCATTAGCTAGTAAAAAATTAAAAATGTAAAAAAATTAGGGGGGCTAGGAACTAAGAAAGTAACAATACAGTAGTTCCACAGGGACTAAATAATAGCAAACTATTGTTAAAGGTTGGGAATTGGATATGCTTAGACACGTGTCACAGTAGAATAAATCGTACTTTTTTTTGGCAAATAAGGGTTTTTACTAGTAAAAATTTTCAACAGGCACATGAAAACCTAAACCATGGCAGTGGAGGCACATCAGAGGCACATTAGAGGCACGACTTTGGTTAGACAGTTCATTTGTGCTCCAGCGCAGTAAAGAAGCAACCGAAGTGTCATAGACCTGCTATGAATAGCACATGACGGGATCATCATATTTTAAGCCCATAAGTACTACCAATTTTGCTCTAGCCCGTCATGGAGGGAGAACATGAAGATGATGAACATTATAAAATGGAAAAACGTTACTTTTGAAAAGCAATTTTAAAAAAGTTTTATTACTTCCCAAGTTTTGGGCTTAGGGATTGGTATGGAACTTCCTTGGAGTCAAGAACAAACAAAGCAAGCTTAAAACAAAGCAAAGCAAACTTAAAACATAGCTGTTCTCTGAAAGCTGAATCTTTAAGGTTTTGCTTTACCGAATGCTCAAATAGGGGGGGTTAACCTTCAGTAGAGAGTGATACTGCACTTAGCTCAGCCCAAGTCCGATAATGAAGCACCCATATACATACACATCTCTCTCTCTCTCTCTACCTCTCATCATGTATTTTAAGAATTATAATGCATTTATCATGTCATTTATAATAGTAGTAGTAATAATTTAAAAAAAATTAAAAAAAATTAAAAATAAAAAAATAAAAAAAGGTCTTGTGGTTTTGCATAAGCAGCTTTGAGGTTAGATTGGGCCTTGGTGTTTCTTTAGCTGATCTGCACTGAAACAACCCTTAACCTCAGAAGGTGGAGTTAAGGTCAGTAATTGCATTCAAGCTAGCCCCTGCCAAAAAAAAAAAAAAAAAAAAAAAAAAAAAGGAGGTGGGGAGCTGGAGCCAGGTGTTTAATTACACCTTTGTGGTAGAGGGACTAGACCTTTATTTACACCTTTGTGGTAGAGGGACTAGACCTTTAATTACACCTTTGTGGTAGAGGGAACAGACCCATATCTAGTAGAGCGCATGCACGAGAGGGTTATAGTGGTCGTCCTGTCTGTCTGTCTGTCTATCTGCCTGTCATGCTCTGATTTAGGAGATTACTGACAATTAACTACTGACTTAGGTATGAACTTACTCAGAACGATGATTTAAGACCTTTTATTGTGCTATTTTTTTTCGAATTTTGGGCTGATTTTTTTTAGAAAAAGCAAGCTATCAGCTCCGAATAGGTTCAAGCTCATGTACAGTTCGTCCAGCTTAAAGAGTAGAAAGTACAGATCTCAAAACTTAGACTAGTTGCAATCACAATAAGCTTAGCCATACCTTTTTTGTGTTGTTAGATCCCAATCCACTCGAAACTAAGTCATATAAAACAGCATAAGTATAAGAACTACGCTATCTCCATAGACAATCCATACATTAAGCGCCATTTTTTTTGACGTCACATTTTCGTCCGTCCTACGTCACAACTCGTAGTTAAACTTGAGCCGCGCCCTCACACGGCAGCTCCTATTCGGGAACTTCCCTTATTTAAGGGTGCCCTGCCACCGGAAACCGAGGCGCGTAACCGCAAATTGACTGTTTTTGCTATGTCTTTATATTTCTTTTTCTGTGTACTGTGGGCTTACTTTGTTGTTACAGGTGGAATGAGCACCAATAGAGGACTCCAGCAAGCCAAATTTGAAGAATGAAGACCCGCCTGGGACCGAGATACAGCTCTGCACACTGGCTACTATTCAGAGTTATTTCGAAGCGGCCGAAAGAGCTACTGCGCTCATTTTTTTTCCAGAGGTAGCCTGAGGGCTTCTTCGCAACATTACAGAGCCATATTTCTAATATCTATATTCTTTTTTTTTGTAAACAGTAAAATTTCATGCCGTTTTACTCGTGCGTTATTCTAAAAAAACTCTCTGTAACTTTATTCTAAGGGGGGTATTTTGCTTGTGCCAAAATTTGGATTCAATTCAGTGATCCAGTTCCACGAAATATCAATTTTTATTTTCAAGTTGACAACTGATTCGCAATTTCACCCCGCCCCCCATAACGTTGAGCTCCGCGAACGCGCAATTTATTTGGTAAGAGATAATCAATTAACTTGTGACAGCTCTAAAAAGAGCCCATTTGTAAACAATAATAAGAAATACAAATGAGCCGTGAGATGGCCGTTGTAACTTTGGAAATAGTTAGTCCCTCGAGCAAAAGTGATGGCGTATTCCCGATGTTGCTTGGAGTTGGTTGCTCATTAGTGGGAGCGGGTAGTTCAGCACAAGATTTAGACTTGTAGGCGATAGGGCTGAAGAGTATAGCGGTAGCAATCCCGATGGAAAGAACTGAAGTGATGATGATGGAGTCTATACGCAACGGAGTCTCAATACAAGGTTGGTGGAATTGTCGGAGCTGGTACCAGTCAGGGTGGAGTTGGTCATGGTTGAGACAGAGTTTTAAGCTGCTCCAATGGCTTCACAAGTACAGCTTCATTCCCCTGCAAGTATAATAGAAGGATGTTATTCGAAATGACTGTCTCAGACTAGTACACTACATACAAGTTATAGCTCAGAGACCGTTTGTGTCCACCTGCTTCGCGGTTTTTGGCGCCACAGTTAATTGATTGTTTGCGTGGCTCGGTTACGGGCCATCTCCCGCGTTTTACCAGCGTGTCCAACTTCCCCTGGTTTAGTTCACAAATGCGCAAGCGCAACACTCTGACATCACAAATACGTCGTCATTGAGATAAGAGCTTCCGCAAACGTCACAACTTACACCGAAAATACTAACACTCTCACAAAAGCATTTTTATTTCCCTTAATTTTCAAGATAGGGGTTTCAAATTCATATGGATTAAAATACAACTATTTAGGTATTTTATATTAAATTCCCAAGACACTTACTTCAAAATTGCAAAATTACCAGCTTAAAGCATTTGGGGAGTTTAGTTTTTTATAAAAAATGAAATTAAAAATAAGTAAAATAGTATTAAAATATAAAAATTTGGTACAAATCAAATTAATGAGCCATAGATTCAGTCTGCAAAATCTTTAGACACTCGAATTCAATTTACTCTTTTTCTGGCTTAAAAACATCAAAAATATCCTCCATTTATAGGGTCACTTCTTCTATCTATTACCACAGTTGTGACCACAAACCACAATTTTTAAAAACATAATCAATTTCAATATATATTAATTTGTGTGTGTGTGAAGTTTCAGCTTCCTGACATCAATCTGACTGCACATGTATACATTTAAAGAACAATTAACAAAAAACAGAACTTTCTACTCTTTAAGCTGGACGAACTGTAGGTAACACCCCCTATCGTCACGCCGCAATCACGTGAGCAAATAATTTCTTTCTGCCCGAAGTAATTTTTGCTTTATGTTAATGTTAATGAGTGCTGGAACCCAGGAGTTTCGCGTTGAAACTATATACAGGTGAGTCTCACGCATGTTTAGCTACTTCTTTTAGACAGCAATTATGTAGCTGTATCTGCAGTCTTCATTGCTTGAGCCGTATTGACACCTGATTAGAAATAGCCAAATACTTTCTTTTTTTCTGTCCAAGAAATGGTTTTGTTATAGCTAGCTAGTGTATAGTAGTGCTGAGGGTTTGTACCTCTGGTGCTTCATATTAAAATTGGTAACTCTACATTGTGGTGGTGACATCGTATAGCCAGGGAGGGTTTCAGTATGAAAACTAAATTAAAGAATAATATAGTTAAACCTCATGCGGGTCCCTCTCCCCTCAAGTGAGTGCAGTGTATACAATTTATACATCAATGTGGTCCACCCCTCTCTTACCTGAATTTGTTACTCCATAAGTAAACAACAGGCAGTTCTCACCCTCGCACACATCTTTAAGACGAGGTCTCAGTGTCTCTTCAAATAAAGTTTTTTGAGTGGTCGATTCAGAAAAAATTTGAGAAAATTCGAATGTGTGCATGGACTCCTCATTATTCCTGTTGCATTTGTAGTTGTTTGAGGATTCAGGGGGAATAGCTACTACCTCCCTATCCCCAGAACAATGGATGCAATCAGGGTCCTTTTTGTCTATCTCTTCCCGGTTCTTAGGTCGGACTCGAAGATAAACCGACACTGGTTCATTCAAACTGCTACTCGAAGCTTCTGGGGAAAAGAGCTTCTTCCTTAGACCAGTGAAGTTTATGTCTTCTTCACTGGCATCTACCCCAGGAAGTCTATCGGGGTCTACATAGCTAGGAGACTCCATTGCAAGCCAACAAGCAAGCCTACTCAGGCAACAAACAGAACTATCCCTCAATGATGCGAAAACTCGTACACTCGACTCGGTCGCAGTTGGCGCGCTCAATTTGTAAAGTCGCATACAGACTTGACGTCACTTCCATTTTAATGGTGACGATACTGTTCCAAACCGTATCAACACAAATAAAATATAAATATAGTTCATGGTCCACTGCACTGCACAAAATTAAAACACAACCAAGAGATGTAAATTGCTCAATAAATAAAGAAATAAAAAAGCAAAATCTACTGTTCTGGGTAAGTGATGACTGCATCTTTAATGGCTGCTGCCACATAGTCGATATTCTTGGAGTTGAGGCCACACATGCTGACACGCCCACTCTTCAACATATAGATGTGATACTTGCTAGCCAAGAACTCGACTTGGGCCGCTACACACACACATACACACACACACAATCAAAACAAAATAAAAAAGTTTCGTTGCCAATATTTTAGCTAATCTCACTTGATAATCTCTCATAAAATTCACAACTGCATGCACCAATTCACCCTCCCATCCATGCCATACTTTGTCCCTCTTATCTGACGTACCTCCACACCTTCCTACCTGACATGCCTTCCTTATCTGACACACCCACATTCCTCCTATGTACCTGACACCCCCCCCCCCCCCCCCCCCCCCCCCCCCACATCCCTCCTACCCAATACTTTCTTAAACACATACATGTAAGTCCAGTATAAGAGAACATGCCAGTCTGATTGATGATGTGCTCCCAAGTGCCTGGTGTGCCGATGGCCTTCAATGCCGTGTATAACTCTTGCCTCATCTGCTTGATGCGCTCTGCCATTGTGGTCAGGTTGTCCCTCCTGGAAAAATAGGAGTGTGTTAACAGATAGATAAAATAAAAAAATCATACCCTTTAACTTAACTCACTAAAAACCCTACCTATACAAAATGCAGGGTATACATAATTGTTATGTCATTAACTTCTGAACACCCGCTGTTTCTTATAATGCACACGTGAGCACTGGATAATTAACTGATTGTTTGTTTAATTGTTTGTACAAGTTCGTGTGTGGACAAAAATATGAGGCAATAACTTAGAAAGAATACATTCAACCCTGAAAGCAATTCCAGCAATCATCTCTAGACACAACTCCAGCTCCTAAAACTGCCACATCTGCTGAGTGGTGTTCCATCAGCACCAGACATGTACTGCCACGCCCACCACTATCCCGTTCTCACCATTCCAGATAGAGAGAAGGGTTGCCAAGGACTGTGGCGACAATGCGACAGCCATGGTTGGGAGGGTTGGACCACATGCGTCGACACTGCACCTTCAACTGACTCCGGAGAACAGTCACTATCTCTGGAGACTTCACCACTGCTATCAACATACCTGCTCGCTCATCTACAATACACACAGAGATAGGTAATATTGGTCTGTTCAGCAATCCAACAGGCAGAAGATAGAGAGGAAGAGAAAGATGAAATTGAGAAGAGGGCATGTGTGTATACACTTGTTGTAATGGGGTTTAATAATAATGTGTATATGTAAAATACTAGTAGTAATTATGTGGTCACTAAGCCTGACTGAGATACAGGTCTCTCTATGAATGCACTCAGTCAATGTGCTAACTCATATCTTTTATCGATAATTTAAATTTAACAGTTTAAAATAAAGGCCTAACTATAGGTATAACTCAATATAAAAAAGTAACACAGTCATATTAAACAGCTTCATGAGCAGCCCTAACTATAGCTTACTGTAGAGCCCAAAATTCTTGGAAAAAGAGATGGCAGTGAAGAACTCCATGCCATTATTTACAAACTCCCTGAGTGCCCAGGCATCTCCGTCCACATCTGACACATAGTACATGTATATACACACCACATCAATACATGAACATTTCATACCCACCTAGCTAGCCAGTAACTGTATACACACACCTCATCAATACATGAACATTTCATTCTGCCATACACACCAGGCTAGCCAATGACTTTATTTCACTAACTAGAGGTGAGGGGGGCTCTGCAAATTCCTGTGTAAAAGTATTGGGTAAAGGGTGTTTGGTAAAATGTGTTGGGTAAAAGGAATCAAATTAAGACAAAAATAACTCTTAGAAGATGGGGCAACACAAAAGATCTTAAATAATCTTCCAAGTGCTATTTATCAAAATCCAGTGATCCTTTATCCAACATCCTTTACCCACTATTATGTCCACAATTACTTTACCCAAAATCTTTTCCCATACCAAACTTATTTCGATGGCATCATACTTTATACATTTGCAAGACCCACAAAACTTGGCATTTACCTCCAGTTGCAAATCCAATGTATGCTGAGTCAAAGAAAACAAACAACTTCCTTTCCTAAATCACAACAACAAATAATAAGTCCTGAAGAGCACATGTAAATACTTTCGAATACATTCGCCTGCCAGTATGCTCAAGTAATTTGACTTGATGAATAAACCGATCACAGAAGCCTAACAGCACTAAGTGACGACGTCCATACCTTACAGAGGGTCATGATTCTTCTCCATTGTTCTTTGGTTGGATCTATTCCAGTCGGGTTGTGTGCACATGCATGGAGCAGCAACACTGAGCCTTCAGGAGCATCCTGCAGAATGTAGTTAACAATTGCCAGCAAAATAACAACAATTATAACTAATTCAAGGGAATGATGTGCAACCTGTTCAGTCACTACTACTGCTCTATATGTCTGGCAAAACAACACACACACACACACACACACATCTTGATATGTCATGCAGCTCACCTTAATGTCTTCTATCATGCCCTCAAAGTCCAAGCCACGAGTATCCTTCAGATAGTAGCGATATCTTCTCACATCTGCATAGCCCACTTCTTCCAAGATACTATTGTGGTTGCCTGGACAATTATAATTACCATGACAATTATAATTACCATGACAACACTACGTCCCACACGTAACTACCACGACAACACTACGTCCCATGTGTGACTGAACATCAAGGTGCAGTCTACCAAGCTGAAGGGATGAGAATTGGAAACTGTCTTCAAGCAAATCCAATTCCCAACCTATCATTTCAGTCCCTGAGGAAGTCACAGCTATTAACACTGCTTGTTTACATGCATCCACCTCACACTAGTGCACACATCCAAGCACCACAACCGACTGACAGGAAGCAAAGAGACATGAACAAAGACTCACTCCAAGTTGGAGAAGGTATAAGCACAGTCTCGCTAGGGTAGTACTTCTTCAGGAATGCAAATCCCAGACGCAGTGATCCTGTACCAGACAAGGCCTGGACGGCACACACCTGAAATATATTTGTCGCCAGGTAAATGATAATTCACGAGTGCAAAGGTGACAAGAATTAGTGGAAGTTATTCTGGAGGTATATACAGACAACTGATAATCAAATTATACTAGGGTAAATAATTAACTAATTTTTGCATGTTCATGTCCTCTTTCTTAGCTAACATGCATGCATAACACATACATCCACACATCTAAACATGCATAAAAGTATATGCGCGCGCACGCACACACACACGCATACACGCATACACACACACGCATACACACACACACACACACACACACACACACACACACACACACACACCCTGTCCTGTGTGATGGCAATGCTGCTGTCTCCCAACACCATCTTGCTGCCGAGATCTAGAAAAGACTTGAGGCCATCCAGTGGCAGGTACTCATGGTTCAGAGTGGGATCGCCGCTCATCTGGGCCTCCACTGTTCGTACCACCGGCAGCACCCACGGCTTCAGGTCATCCGTTCTATATGCTGCACACAACAAAATATCTATTCTTACCTCGCTGCTACTACTACTACTACTAGTGGTGTGCTTCAGCACAAATGGCGAGCGAGCCTTAAACTACACTACTGTTAAATTGATTTTAACAACTAACACTCAAGCTATTAAAATAAAATCGAGTTTTTAAATTACGTATGAGGTTAAGGGGTTTCAATGTCATAGTAACCGCTCCCCAACAGTTTGAATTGAAAAAGAAGCAACAAAATCAAATCACGTTATTTAAAATTTTCTTTGTGATATTCTTAATAGTAGTTGTAACGCACAAATACTTTCACACAACTGAACATACCTACGCAAGACTTACCTTCGTGGTTCGTCTAGTGGACAATGCATTTTTAATTAAATACTGTTGAGTAGGGCTTATAACTGTGACAAATAGCGCATTAACTTACCACCGCCACTAACTCGAATAGAAATGGAGCTCCCATACGATTTTGAGTTTTAACTGCACCCGCAAAACAATTCAAAGCCGTAAACAATTCAATTTCTAAGGTGATACGGGTAATGGTCGCTCAACCCGAGGATTCTGTTTAGTGAAGTTTGGGACGGGGTCGAACGCGGAGCGAACACAAAAATACGAAGGGTCAAAGTACAAAATGACATACATACGTCCAAACATATATATAAATAAATAAATAAACAAACATCCCCGATTTTTTCATTTTTACCCCTGTAAGTGTCTCGCTCGCTACGCTCGCTCGCCAATTACTACCATCTTTACAACCGCTATCATTGCTACAATCATTACCATAACTATTACCACTACACTACTTCTAATGCTACTGATGTGGTAAAGTATCTACGGTACAAAAAAATGAGCCTCTCACTACCCACAGGCGGCGCCCACGCTACCATTACTATTCTAAAGTTGCTGCTTATAATAAAGTTTAAAAAAAAAAAAAGAGGTACTTCATACAGCTTAAAAGAATGGAGCAAGACAGAAGATAGTGGGTACTATAGCTCCATTTACGCATGCCCAGTTGCCACTAGCAACTTTGTTTATCAGCATTTTCGCAGAAATGGCTAAAGGCAAAAAATAGTGCACACTTACCAAGTTAGTACACCTAGTAACAAATATAGCAACAGGATCTAACTTAAGCAAGTTCATTTTACTGGTAGAATGAATGTACACATTTCTTAAATTCAGAGTCAATTTTTGGTAAATACAGATTCATTAGTACATTCTCACTAACCAATAACATACCACAAATTAACATATCAAAAAGGTTGGGCTAGACCAGTGCTCTTCTCCCTCACCAAACAACTCTGGACAACAAATGCACACATGACCACTTCACACGGTACACTATACTTTACAGTCAACAATTATGAGACTAATGAACATTTAAGCCACAAAACCACTCAAAACACTAAGACAATGACTGATTTACACTTCTCTTGGACACTAGCATATATAAACAAGAAGGATCTGTGATTATTAGCATACAAGCGAGAGACAATTACCCACTCCCTTCCTTACAACTCGTCAGCTCTGAGGCTTCTTCTATTCAGGACACTTTCTTCGGGTCCGAGTCGGAATTATACATGTCGTTGACGTGAAAAACAGCGTCGGGAGGCATCATAGGCACTCCCTCGAACACGGAGCCGCCTTCCCGTAACTTAACTTTCTTTATCCCGTTCTCCATTCCTCCTAATGGCCGTATCGGCGACAGAATACTCGCCACAAATGAAAAATGAATTAGGGACTCTGGCCAGAGAATATAATAGTAAGTTTTTGGCAACTAATAATTGAATGCAGCTGCTAAGCATGCATTTGGCATGTGCACAAAGGGGGCGTTGCCCGTTAGTAAGAATTTTAATTATATTGAGGGGATTCCCCTGTAACTTAAGCTCGTTGGTTTCAATAATCCAAATGGTTTGGACCCTATACTTTAGTAAACCCCCCATTATAACACTACAACCAGAATGTATTCTGATAAATTAAAATAATATTTTTAATAGTATAATTGCAAATGATGTCGATGTCATTAAGTGGTATTGGAGTCTTCTGTCTCTTCTTTTATCCTCTTCATCATTTTGAAACACGACTTGCACACCCTGCGAGGCTTTGGCACTGGTTGCCATGGTAATGGTGCTTGATGACTCCCGCAAGATCCACACACGACACACCCACAGTGACTGCAATGGTACTGAAAAAAAGAGGAGAGAAAGGCGAGAAATATTTCACACAATTACCACAACATTACAACTGAAACTATAGCAAACTACAAACCATCGGCTCGAATTTTATGACCGCTGTTATCAACGCTCCATTAATTAATCCAGCAACCAGCATACCCTGGTAGATGAGTCCAGATTAGCTGTATTAGTCAAATGGCCCAATACCTTGAGAGTAATATTACATTACAGACACAATGTTTTTGAAGAGTCAATTTTTAAAGTGTTGCAAGTATTAAGTACATGAACTGCTCACATCTGGTTCAATTTAATCCTCAAAGTTCAATCAAGTTTGCTCGATCTTCCTCATGTAGAAATAGAACTGAAATGACGTCAGCCACGTAAACTAGACACGAGTAGTCCATAGACAATGTCACCCATTGATTTTGTGCATTGCTTGCTATATTTGCCTCTCAACAGCTAATAATAGTACTTCCTTGACAATCGCACAACTCTCTCTCTCTCTGTTGAAAAAGTTTTGTTTATAGTTTTTACTACATGAACTATTTTATTCAATTAAAATTGTTTTTTTGTTTAGATTGGAATAATAGTTTAAAAAAATAATGCCTAATTGATCAGTTTTTAAAAAGAAAACAAACAAACATATATACTAACAAATTACATACATTAGCTAACCTTTTTTGTGGAGTAGGAGAAAGTGACGCCACAGCTGCACTTGGTAGCAGTCCTCATGGGTGTCCAGGGAAGGTTCATTTCCGGCACATGCAACAGGTTCATCTTGAAGGCAGAGCAGGAACGTGGAGACAAGACTTCTGAAGGACTTAGTGTGACTCCGCCCCCTTCACCTGCCACATCATTCCCTCTCACTGCATCACCAACCCCTGAAGTAGATGCAGGAATGTCTATAGTCAGTGCCGGTCTCTTCTGGGTGTCAATTGTACTACTACTATTATTATTACTACTAATGGAGTTTACACCGTCGCCTATGTGGTTATGGCAGTTGCTTCTTTCAGCTCCTTTTGAATTGGATTTAGTATCACTACTATCATAACCTGATGAATTTTCTGTGTCTTTTTTCTGCACGGAATCAACAGAGCTTTGTGAAGTCTTCTCACTATCTCTGTGAACACAAGCATCTTGAGATGCTTCAGGTCTGTCTTCTGCAACAGCACCGAGTTGATCATCTGATTGTGTACTACTGTACAGGACATCTTCAAAGTCACACGAGTTGTCCTCTATACGCCCACTTCCTGACTTGATACCTTTGTCATGATCCTTAAATGCTTGCAGCTGCTTCTGTAGACTTGCAATATTCTAGTCACATTGAATATTTATAAAAAATAAATTAATTAATTAATTAATTAATAAATTAATAAATAAACGAAACACCTCGTAGCCAAAATTATAGCAACTAATGGACAGAGAGTTCAATACCTCCTGAATGAATTTGATATGTTCTGTGAGACAGTCATTCTGCTGCAGGAGACTGCCTATCACATCGTGTCTCCTCTCTCCCACATGCCGCTGTAATGGGTAGTGGCAATACAGGCCCATCCAAAACCTGCCCAATGGGTCAGAGGTCAATACAGTAAAATCATTATCACCACTAGTTCAGAGGTCAATACAGTAAAATCATTATCACCACTAGTTCAGAGGTCAACAGAACATTGATATAATACTAGCAAGGACCCTGCCACACAGTGGCACCTGATGTACTAACTTTAGCAAATTAGAAATGCAGTAGCAGAAGGTATCTTTATCCATAGTTTGGTTTAGTTATATCATTTTCCCTCTCCTGCTCTCTTTCTTCCGCAACCCATTCAACTCTTTCTTCTTGAGTCATGGATTCCCTTCTCCTTCTTTGTCTACCTTTTCCTGCTTCTCAGTCTCTCTGTCCTTCTATCCATTGTAGACTTAGGCTACGTGAAACTGTTTCCTCCACACAATACTCATTATTTCACCTCCAGAATGTAATGATGCTTTATCAATTCACATCATGATGATGCTTTACCAACCTGGCTCAGCTAATGTATACACACACTCATGATGATGCTTTACCAACCTGGCTCAGCTAATGTATACACACACTCATGATGATGCTTTACCAACCTGGCTCAGCTAATGTATACACACACTCGTCGTCATTACTGACACACTAGCGTAATATTATATTTAAAGAAATCGATAAACATCTCTCACTCACAAATAAAACATTAGTTTAAGAAAGGTCAGAGGTCAATACAACTTTCTCTTCGCACTAATGAGAAACATTGGATTCATTAGTAAACAAGGTCAAAGGTCTATACAAGTTTCTCATCATGAACAAATTTTCATAAGTACACAACCCAACATATCCTCCCAGAATACACATTCCATGCTCTCAACATACACCCCATCCTCTCAGAAAATACATCCCATCCTCTCAGAAAATACATCCCATCCTCTCAGAATACACACCCCATCCTCCCAGAATACACACCCCATCCTCTTAATACACACCCCATCCTCTCAATACACACCCCATCCTCCAAATACATACCCCATCCTCTCAATACACGCCCCATCCTCTCAATACACGCCCCAT
>WLWD01002450.1_pt1 | contig 26492 bp, 20 predicted proteins | sample 6712731 | NCBI WGS metagenome assembly WLWD01 (sample SAMN12718690, study PRJNA576275) | sponge metagenome | isolation source: marine sponge | host: Mycale hentscheli | place: New Zealand: South Island, Marlborough, Capsize Point | collected 2014-11-01 | reverse complement strand
AAATTCCTGTGGTATGAGAGCGGCAGGAGAGTTATATGTAGTAGGGCTGGTCCCATATAGGTGGATATGAGAGAGTAGTAGTAGCAGCAACTATGGTATAAAACAGTTATGCCATGGCAACATCGGGTTATGGAATATCACCGTCCTTATCCCTCGGGCTTCGCCCTCGGGATCGGGACGGTTATATTCCATAACCCCTCGTTGGCCATGGCATAACTATTACATATAACATAACAAGCAATTATATAGACTACTGTGTTTGCAATTCTAGGATTTTTTTCTGATAATACAATGAAGCAGTCCGATTGAACTCCCATGGTGACAAAGCCACACCCCATAATCGACACTGTACCGTACCATGATGTGTCTGTTGTTACTGTTCTTGACATAGATTGCACATCCTTCTCTTCATACCTGAGAAACTTTCTCCTAAGAAATCCATTTTATGGGCACCTTCAAGTAGGAGAGAACTGGGAAGAAGAAAGTCTGTATCCCCATGCAATAATAACTTGACCTTTTTGTGGTTAGTGTGGTTCAAAATCTATATAACCCTCTGTGTATGAACAAACGAAGCTAAAATAGCTTGCCTTTTTCAACCTTTATTTCCTCCAGGTCATCAAATTCTTCATTGCTGCCCTCCATGAAGACTTCTTGGCCACGGACCTCTACACCTGAGAAGTCTTCTGCCTTATTCTATCTCTATTTCTATGAGATCATAAAATTCTTCATCACTGACCTCTATGAAGACTTCTTGGCAGTCTTTAAATTTTATTGACAACTTTATATCATATTAATAATTGAATATTTTTGTCTTGAGAAAGTGACTAACGATAAAAGTGACTATGAGACGAGTGTAGAAGAAAGTTTAACACGCTCTAGCAACCTTGGCCTGTTCCGCAAGTTTATCACGCTAATTAAGGGTGTCCTCATGCAGCATGTTTAGTAGCCGCACTCTGGTGGAATACTAGTGATGGTTTATTAACCACAAAATTATGCCCCATTTTGCAAGACAATTATGCACAGGAATGTAGCTGTGTCTCATTTCACATATACTGACAAGTAAAAATCCTTGTGTACAAAATTAGTAGTTCTAGAATCTATTCTTGTGAACTGCTCCAGAATGGGAGAATGCCATTGATTCATACTTTGCCATGTGTAAGGGGTCACCCCTAATAATGATGTATTCAATGTATGGCACCAAGTGAGGATAGACTTACCTTTAGCTATTCATTCAAGGTCATTTGCTAAACTGTTAGCATGGTTCAAATATACATTTTAGCCTTCCCTCCCCCCCCCCCCCCCCCCCCCCCCCCCCCCCCCCCCCCACCTCTTTCCCTTCAATCCTGGAAGGGGAAGGGGAGGGTTAGGGAGGGACAGAGGCTTAACAACCTTTTGCCTCCATCTTCCTGGGATTCCCCTCATATGCTAATGAGATCATTCCCAATATGCAGAGTGTGTAATGATAGCAGTGAGTGATGGCAGTTATTTCTGATAGTTGGACAGATGGCTTCCAGCTAACAAAATAATCGGTGTTGTTGAGACGATGATTTATAAAACTAACAAAACCCATCAAGTTCAGTAAACAGACCATGTTATTCTTTAAATGTAGTTAGTTAGCAACTATAGTGATCAGGTAGCACTAGCAGTGTGGCAAATGAGTGATGCAGGCGAGACACAATCAGGGGTAACACATACAATCGAAAATCATGGATATTGTCTATATGTAAGTCTGTACTTACATGTGTCATGTTGTACTGAAGAGAATCCTGCTGTACCGTATCATACAATAGTTGAATTGTTTACCACTTTGAATTCTCTTTTGCGAGTGCAGTTACAACTTCCCACTTACCAGAACTCAAATGAGTGGCTGTGGTAAGTTATGTGGTGTTTGTCGTAGTTATAGCCCAACACACAGTGTAGTTGCTTACCTATAGCCCAACACACAGTGTAGTTGCTTACCTATAGCCCAACACACAGTGTAGTTGCTTACCTATAGCCCAACACACAGTGTAGTTGCTTACCTATAGCCCAACACACAGTGTAGATGCTTACCTATAGCCCAACACACAGTGTAGTTGCTTACCTATAGCCCAACACACAGTGTAGTTGCTTACCTATAGCCCAACACACAGTGTAGTTGCTTACCTATAGCCCAACACACAGTGTAGTTGCTTACCTATCCATTGTCCAATAGTCTAACCATAAAGGTAATTCTTGTGTTGGTATGTCCAGTGAACAAGTGTTTTCTGTTACAGCTACTGCTTAGCTAAAGAATAGCACAAAGTAAATGTTTAACTAACAAATAAACACATTAGCTGCATTTATACTGCTTTTCCAGTTACTACAACAGTAAACTTGTTTAGGTCAAGCCTGCGCGGTAATTCCTTAGAAATACCTGCTGTTTTTTTTTGTTCTTAAATCGTATTTAAGTATTTAAGTCAGACAGTTGTGGTGAGTGGATACTACTTTGTCATTGAAATCACTTTAAAACTTGGACCGTTTTTTTACTAGCTGGGGCATTAGAAGTTTAAATTAACTGTTATAACCTAACGAGTGAGACTTGCTCACCATTTGCGCTCAAGTACAGTAGACCCTCAGTTATCCAAACACCTCAGGACCGAGGGTGGTTCGGTTATTTTAAATGTTCGGATATTCAAAATAAGTCATTTTGAATGGGGTCTTAATCTCTTATCTATTTGCGTATCTAATATCTATAATTGCATAATCTCTTATCTATAATGCACAGCAAAATTCCAATGAATATCATTATAATTCCCATGTATGTATGTATGTATGTGTGTGTGTGTGTGTGTGTTGTGTGGTGTAGTGGTTGTGTCCTGGGCTCAGGGCCCGTGGTCCTGAGTTCAAGCCCAACTCAGGCAATTTTTCCATCTGATTTCCATCTGCCTCCCACCAGCCCCACCAGTTCACCCAGCTGTGATTGGGTACCTGGCATTTGCTGGGGTGCAAATTCAAGGCCTTTTCTCATGAAGCAGCAATGGTCCAGGTGAGACTTCGGGTGCCCACACCACTTGCTGTGAGGAAAGGTCTGTTCTCCTGCGAGTTCCTAGCCCGGCTCCAGGAGCTTTGCTTGCACGGCTCACAGTGCCTGCTTAGTGCACAGGCATCCTGGCTCTGCCAGGTGCGCGTGACCGCCTAGCGGCAGCAAGAGAATTTGCATTTTATTTTTTGTATGTGTGTGTGTGTATGTATGTATGTATATATATGTATGGTGGCATCCTTCAAGGTTCATGTATGTATGTATGTATGTATGTGTGTGTATGTGTGTATGTTGGTGGCTATGTGGTGTAGTGGTTGTGTCCTTGGCTCAGGGCCTGAGGTCCTAGAGTTCAAGCCCCCACTCTGGCAATTTTCTAGTTTTTCCATCTGCCTCCCACCATTCCCACCAGTCCACCCAGCTGTGATTGGGTACCTGGCATTTGCTGGGGTGCAAATTCAAGCCCTTTTCTCATGCAACAGCAATGGTCCAGGTGAGACTTCGGGTGCCCACACCACTTGCTGTGAGGAAAGGCCTGTTCTCCTGCGAGTTCCTAGCCCGGCTCCCAGTGCCTGCATAGTGTACAGGCATCCTGGCTCTGCCAGGTGTGCGTGACTGCATAGGCAGCTAGAGAATTGCATTTTTTTTTTTGCATTTGCATGTGTGTATGTATGTATGTGTGTGTGTATGTATGTAAGTACATGTGGCACTGACTCACGTGGTAGTATTGACTGTTCATAGTTAATGTGCTTGTCCTTTATGCAAGTAAGCAGCTAAATTTTAGGACTTGCTGCCAGTTAGCGTAGAATTGCCTCAAGCTAGCTCTGAAGATAGTTTTTGCATTGTCACTAGTCAGTCATTCCCATCAAAAGGTCTTTTTTAATTTAATAATTCTGTAATTACTGTTTCCTGTACTGATCTAGGCCCTCCAATTACATTTAGTTGAGTCAAATATTGCGTTATTTAATCGAAGATTTAATGTATATGCAATCCAAATTAGTGAACACAACAATGTCAAATTAGTAAACACAACAATGTCAAATTAGTAAACACAACAATGTCAAATTAGTAAACACAACAATATCCTAGATCTCACCGTGAACCTTGTCCCTATCATGTGAGAAGATGTCTCTAGCTACCAACTGTTCATTGGCTGGGAACTAGTCAGTGTATGCTAGTGTATGCTAGTGTATGCTAGTGTATGCTAGTGTATGCTAGTGTATGCTAGTGTGTCACAACATTATTGGCTTTAGCACTAACAAGACAATGAAGAAGAATTGTTGGCTGAACTTGTCATAAATGATGGACTCCTCGAGCGCTTGCAATTATTTCCTTTGAATTGTATGTGTCTAATAGCTAGGATTTCCATATCATACAGGAATGGGTGTGGCTGGAAAGTTTGACTTCAGGTTTTTAGTATAGTAATGTAACAACTTCTTTGTATTTGATGGTGCATGTGTATGTCTGTGTTGTCATTATATGGTAAGGTGTGGTATATGATCTGTGTTGTCATTATATGGTAAGGTGAGGTATGATCTGTGTTGTCATTATATGGTAAGGTGAGGTATATGATCAGTGTTGTCATTATATGGTAAGGTGAGGTATGATCTGTGTTGTCATTATATGGTAAGGTGTGGTATATGATCTGTGTTGTCATTATATGGTAAGGTGAGGTATGATCGAGATGCTCAGACTGTAAAGACGACTAATCAACTGCAACAGGCCACAGTGGATGCCTCTACACAGATGGTATGTTAACAGGGGGAGTGGTGTAGTGGGCGTGGTGTAGTGGGAGTGGTGTAGTGGGAGTGATGTAGTGGGAGTGGTGTAGTGGGAGTGGTGTCGTGGAGTGGTCTGATGAGAGTGGTGTAGTGGGAGTGGTGTAGTGGGAGTGGTGTAGTGGGAGTGGTGTCGTGGGTAGTGGAGTGGTCGTGGGAGTGGTGTAGTGGAGTGTCTGGTGGGAGTGGTGTAGTGGAGTGGTCTGATGAGAGTGGTGTAGTGGGAGTGGTGTAGTGGGAGTAGTCTGGTGGGAGTGGTGTAGTGGAGTGGTCTGATGAGAGTGGTGTAGTGGGAGTGGTCTGGTGGGAGTGGTCTAGTGGGAGTGGTCTTGAGATTGTTCTGACTTAGTGTGAAATGTTGTGTGCAGACTAAGAATGGATGTTTTATTGGTAGTCGTACTGACAGGATACTCCTCATTAAGAATGAGTATGAGACTGCGGACCAGTATCATGCCAGGATTCTCAGCAAGGTACGTATGAATATTACAATATTACATTGTTGGTGAGAGAGCGTTACTAAGTGAGACATTCTCAGGAGTGTAATCATTTAAACAATTTAACCCCTTAACAATAGATAGGGGTTGAATTGACCTGGTCTTACCTGGGTTTAGATCGACCCCTTTTTCTCGCGCATGCTTCGCGTATAAACATTATTATCTAAATAAATGAATTCAGCTTGAATTGCGCGTCTTTTTGATATGTTTTGTGATGGGGTAGCAATAGAATTTTTTTTAGTTACGGTTGAAAGAAGTGAAGAGACTTTACAACAATGGAAGTGATGACGTTGTTGGCATTAAATGAAGAGTGTCAAGATGAAGCGCTGAATTTTTGCAGAGCTGAATGCTGAGAGCTCTGTGAAGACTGCCCCTTAGGAGATGGCACTGCTCAAAATGGCTCTTAATTTCTTCTGAGTACCTCTCTTCTAGGCTATTGATGCTACTGCTCCTGCTGAACAGGAATCTTTACTCCATGAAGAGATATGTATTGAACTATATCAGAGCAAGTAAACTTTAAGAAGCACTAGCCAACTCAAAATAACACGTATCTGAGCTATTTTCATGCATCACACTGAGCTGATTATTTCAATCTGTATGATTATGTAGCTAAAATAATAATAGCCAATTGTGTCTAATGTAGTTACAAAATAGAAGAATTATGAAATTATGAACGTATAACGAAGTAACAATATTATTGTTCCATATACCCATAATCATATAGTTCGTTAAAATTAATCAGCAGAATCTCGTTTCCATGGCAAACTGTAGTTTTTGTGGTCAGAGAATCTGAAAGAAAAACTAAAGTAGTTTCATATTATATATACATTGTAATTAACAAACAATTATGGTTTATGAGTTATTCAGGACTTAAGTGAACAGCTTAAAATCCTGCTTTTCTTGTCCCCATAGTTGAGTCTGGAGAGGGTTAATATAAATGGACGTACATGTGACATATTCGTACTTAGTGGCGCACGTGATATCTGAAATTTAAATCGGTATACTTTTACAAATGAAAATAGCACAATACTGTTTTAGTGGTTTGTAACTCTATGGCTTCTTTTATATGACTACAATACTTTTTAAAAAGAGGTAACATGTTCTAATTTATCTATTGTTTTGTTGAACTCTTTCAAATTTGAGTAAGGAGATGGAGGAAATGAAACAGTTGTTGCCTGCCATCTCCCCACCCAGTTGATCAAAATAATAGAATCCTAATCACCAGTCATCCCACCACACACTGTTAGGCCATCCTCACCATCCAACATTTCATCACTGGCAGCTATCATCTGGTCCAGTTTCAGTGATGACAGGTCTGAATTTCATTTTGAGCATTAACCTCTTAAATAGATTATTCTCTTCCCAATGGTGATCACTAGTGTTACAGTTCCTCCTCCTCCTTCTGCTCCCTCACTAGTCATCATCTGTCCCAGGCACTCTTACACTAGTGGCTCTGCCCCTTCACTAGACATATCTGTCCCAGGCACTCTTACACTAGTGGCTCTGTCCCCTCACTAGTCATCATCTGTCCCAGGCACTCTTACACTAGTGGCTCTGCCCCCTCACTAGTCATCATCTGTCCCAGGCACTCTTACACTAGTGGCTCTGCCCCCTCACTAGACATATCTGTCCCAGGCACTCTTACACTAGTGGCTCTGCCCCCTCACTAGACATATCTGTCCCAGGCACTCTTACACTAGTGGCTCTGCCCCCTCACTAGACATCATCTGTCCCAGGCACTCTTACACTAGTGGCTCTGCCCCCTCACTAGTCATCATCTGTCCCAGGCACTCTTACACTAGTGGCTCTGCCCCCTCACTAGTCATCATCTGTCCCAGGCACTCTTACACTAGTGGCTCTGCCCCCTCACTAGACATCATCTGTCCCAGGCACTGTTACACTAGTGGCTATGTCCCCTCACTAGTCATTATCTGTCCTAGGCACTCTTACACTAGTGGCTCTGCCCCCTCACTAGTCATCATCTGTCCCAGGCACTCTTACACTAGTGGCTCTGTCCCCTCACTAGTCATCATCTGTCCCAGGCACTCTTACACTAGTGGCTCTGCCCCTTCACTAGGAAATCATTCTGTCCCAGGCACTCTACACTGTGGCTCTGCCCCCTCACTAGGCAATCGGTCCCAGGCACTCTTACACTAGTGGCTCTGCCCCCTCACTGGACATCATCTGTCCCAGGCACTCTTACACTAGTGGCTCTGCCCCCTCACTAGACATCATCTGTCCCAGGCACTCTTACACTAGTGGCTCTGCCCCCTCACTAGTCATCATCTGTCCCAGGCACTCTTACACTAGTGGCTCTGCCCCCTCACTAGTCATCATCTGTCCCAGGCACTCTTACACTAGTGGCTCTGCCCCTTCACTAGACATCATCTGTCCCAGGCACTCTTACACTAGTGGCTCTGCCCCCTCACTGGACATCATCTGTCCCAGGCACTCTTACACTAGTGGCTCTGCCCCCTCACTAGACATCATCTGTCCCAGGCACTGTTACACTAGTGGCTCTTCCCCCTCACTAGTCATCATCTGTCCCAGGCACTCTTACACTAGTGGCTCTGCCCCCTCACTAGACATATCTGTTCCAGGCACTCTTACACTAGTGGCTCTGCCCCCTCACTAGTCATCATCTGTCCCAGGCACTCTTACACTAGTGGCTCTGCCCCCTCACTAGACATCATCTGTCCCAGGCACTCTTACACTAGTGGCTCTGCCCCCTCACTAGACACCATCTGTCCCAGGCACTCTTACACTAGTGGCTTGTGCGTGTGTTGCACTGCATCGTGGAGTGCTAGTATTTCAACTCCACGATGTCATTGCTCTTCTCCCTAACTTGGACTTTACTACCCACATATCTGTGACCCAATCATTCCTGACACGCCCCATAACTTGGTCTTGAGCTGGTCACTCATTATTGCTCATTCTGAAGATAAAGAACTAGACTTCCATCCTAGAAGATTCTTCATTATCTGTGTAGATGCCTTAGTGTCTCTCATGAACTGGTAAAGAAGCATCAAGGGGCACATTGACTCAGCAGTAATGGAAGTACTGGCTACTGGAGAACAACTTGTTCAATTTAGTAATGCAGAAGAAGTCTTCAACTTTAGTGATTATCTCATCGTGTTCTGGTGCAGGCCACGCTGGCGATTAATAGCTCATGATTTGAATAATAAACATTAAAAAACATTAAAACAGTAATCACATACTCGGCAAACTAAAGAACTTGTAAATACAGCGATAATGATCTGCATTGAGCAACCTTGGTCCATGTACTAGTGTCTTATGTAAGTTATACTACAACAGGGACAGGAATTGCAGCAAGAAGTCTTCATAGACCATCACATTAAGTCTGGCCTAATCTACATCATTAAATCACTGACCTAACTAGAGCACCCAGTGCAGGGTGCGATCCCTCAGCTCATTTTTACACAACTAAGATTTCTTCGGATTACTTTAACTTACCCAGGACACACGTGGTTAAGAGAAAGTACGTGAACTACATGTGATCATGTGACTGCTGTATGACATCAACCAATGTAGTCAAAAGGTAAGGGTCGTTGCATCTAGCTTACCTTTGTTTGGAGCTGAAGTTTCTCCGCCCTTACTCGGAAACTAGCTCAAAAGTTGAAAAAGTGGTCATATTAAGGGACTTAAATTCTCCTACTGCATCAGGTCATACTTGTTTTAAAGGTTACTTCTCAGCCATTCATGAAATCGAATGCTGACAGGCAGACAGACAAATGCACTACTATAACCCTCTCCGCATGCATGCCGAGGGTTAATGACCAGTACTAATGTTTATATTTTAAGGATTAGAGCTATATCAAAGTGTATAGTAATAGCTAATGTTTATATTTTAAGGATTAGAGCTGTATCAAAGTGTATAGTAATAGCTAATGTTTATATTTTAAGGATTAGAGCTATATCAAAGTGTATAGTAATAGCTAATGTTCTGTGCAAGTATATTCATTATGTAATTTATTATATTGGATATCACTTACAATAATTCTAAACCAGTAATGGCAGATCTCTCCTCATGCAAACTCTTATCTCTTAACTTTACAATTTACCACAATGCATTCTTTAATAACTTTTTAATACTTCATTCACTGCTGCATCATGCATGTGTGTGTGTGTGTGTGTGTGTGTGTGTGTGTGTGTGTGTGTGTTAGGTGATATTGATCCAGAGCCACTGGCGTCGTTGGTTAGCTCAAGTGTACGTGGCTGGTGTTCGCAGAGACAAGCTCCGACGTGAGGAATGGGAGAGACAGGAGGTAGCTCACAGACAGCAAGAAAGACTGGAAAGAGCCAAGAAAGAGTTCGAAAGACGAATGAACCCAAAGACAAAGACAGACTTTGACCTTCTCTTTCATGCACTTGAAGGTAGCAATATGTAGCTAGTGGGTATGCATCAGATGAGAGAGAGAGATTCAATGTGTAGTTATTTGTTCAAATGTTCATACAGTGGAACGTCGATCATCTGAACTAAGTGAAGATTGGGACATTCATAACAGAAAATTGTTCGTATAATCAAACTGAGTGAGAGGAAAGAAAGTTATAGTTGTTATTGGCGAGCGAGCGAAGCGAGCGAGACATAATCAGGGGTAACTCAATTGAAAATTGGGGATATTTGTTTATATATATGTTTGGACGTATGTAAGTCATTTTGTAGTTCGGTGGTTGACACAGTCCCAAACTTCACTAAACAGAATCCTCTGTTTATCGATCAGTACCCGTCACCCTAGAAATTGAATTGTTTACAGTTTTGAATTCTTTTGCGGGTGCAGTTAAAACGTGAAAACTTACGGGATTTCCATTTCTATTCGAGTTAGAGGCGTGGTAAGTCAATGCGCTCTTTGTCATGGTTATAAGCCGTACGCAACAGTATTTGCTTGAAAATGCATTGTCCACTAGACTAACCCGAAGGTAAGTCTTAAAACACCAAACGTTTCAGCTACGGACTGTAGCCTTCATCAGTGGTAATGATTCAAAAATAAATAAATAGTTACTATGACAGGTGAAAGCCTAAGGGTGGTACATGTTAAAGCACTTGGTAACCATGAGTCCTGAGGGTTAGTTATTTGGTTTTGTTTGTATGTTTCACTGGGCTACTATAAACTAGAGGCAACAATCCTTCATCTCTGTTGATTTTGCTCCCTTCAGTTTTAATGTACCATGATTCCAAATAACAACGAGGGTATAACTGATGGCAGATGTCAATCACTTTACCACTCTTCCAATCAATAACATGACTCTCTTTCATTGCATGTTCTGCAACAGCTGAAAAATGATAAGGTGAAGTTAGAGCTTGCTTATGTTCTTTTAGTCTATGTGTTATTGTTCGTCCAGTTTGCCCAATATAAGATATGTGACAAGTACCACATGATACCTGGTATATCACTCCTGTTTGTGACTCAACTGGAATGGGATCTTTTGGATGAACTGGAAGCTGCCTGAGGGTAGTGTGTGGCTTGAAGCAAGTTCTGATATCCAATGGTAACAGAATTCTCTTTATGCATTCTGACACATTCTTTATGTAAAGTAAGACTACTGTTGCCTTGGGTTTCATCATCACCTTGCTACTAGATGCTGGTCTTGCTCGCATGGCTTTTGAGATGACACGTGAAGAGTAGCCGTTCATCTTCAAAGCAGATCGGATATGTGCCCTCTCTATATTTCTGTCCTGATCAGAGCCACAGATGGAGTTGGCTGGACAAAAAAGAGTCTTGATGACAGCTATTTTATGAGCTATGGGATGGTGGGATGCAAAAGACAAGTATTTATCTGTGTGCGTCTTCTTACGAAAAACGGTAGTGGATAATGTTCCATTGGAATTATGCTTCACTGTTGTATCCAGAAAAGAGAGTTCTCCATTGGATTCCAACTCAACGGTGAAGTTGATGGTCTCCTCTATAGAATTTAGATGGTTTAAAAATGGTTGCACTGAAACTTTTGGTAAGGCAATGATATCATCCACAAACCTCTTCCAAAATGGTGGTGGGGAGGGATAAGTAGAAATGTCTTTGTCCTCAATGTCCTCCATTACAAGGTTAGCCACAGTTACAGATACTGGTGACCCCATAGCAGTACCAAATGTCTGTCTAAAAAATTCATTGTTGTAGGACAAGTATGTTGCATTCAAACAAAATTCTAAGAGTTGTGTGACCTCTGATACTGATAATGCTATGCGATCTTCCAATGTACTATCAACACTCAGATGCTGTCTGGCAACATCAATGGCTTTTTCTGTAGGAATAGTAGTGAAGAGTGAAACCACATCAAAAGATACCAATACTGTTCCAGATGGAATACATTGTGTCGAGATGAATTTGGCAAAATCAAATGAGTTCTTTACATGAGTAGACGAATTGCCTACTAACGGAGAGAGAATGGTGACAAGATGCTTTGACAGAATGTATGTTGGAGAGTTAATAAAAGAAACAATTGGCCTCAAAGGTGTATTTGGCTTATGAATCTTTGGTAAGCCATATAGTAGTGGTGTTGTCTTAGCTGAACTCCTCAAGCGATAATACAATGCATCTGGAAGGGAACCAGCTCTCTTCAATGATAAAAGTAAACTATTCATTTTTCTCTCCAGTGCCAAGGCCGGATCTCTCTTCAACTTCTTATATGTTTTGTCATCAGACAGCATGGACAAAATCTTTTGATGGTATTCTGCTTTGTCCAGTATGACTGTGGCTCTCCCTTTGTCTGCAGGCAAAATTAGTATAGAGTTATCTTTTTTTAAGTCCTTTATTGCCCTGTATTCCTCTGTTGTAATATTGGAAGGAGGTGGCTTAGCTTTAGTTAGTGCACCAATGATGTTTATTCGTGCAAGTTCTGCCTCAGAAGATGGCACCTTTCTTAGTCCAGTTTCAACTGCTGCTACAATTCTCGGTATCGGAATTGATTTTGGAGCTGGTGTGAAATTTAATCCTTTAGATAATGCCTTCTTTTCAATCGAATTTAGCTGTCGTGATGAATGGTTAATCACCCATTTGTCTGTACATTCATGAAGGTCCTCTTTGTTATTTTTCGCTAAGAGCAAGTCAAATTTATGTTTCTGCCTCTCTTTGCACTTCTTAGCGAGAAGAGTTTGAGCATTATTTTTTGGTCAGTGATTCTCTCTAAATATAATATTATGTCTACAATACCTGATCACATAGGATTTTACAGAAACTTTTCTATAGCTATATCAGCAAGCTAAGGCCTTGTGTCGACCATTAAACGCTACGGGAATAGTGCAAAAAAGCTCGTATAAATTTTTAACTTGCTTCAATAAAGCTGCAGACTGAAGTTCCGACGGGCACAGAGCTATAACGAGGTCCGCACTTTGTAGATCTTCTGTTAGCTACTGATGGACCTCCAGTAGTAAAAAATCTAAGCCTGAGAAGGCCCTAACATCGAGAAAACGTCGATACTGTGCGGTGGTCGAACTAACAATTCTCCGTGAGACTTCAAATAGGACGGCTTCAATTTTTTTTTAACCCGAAAAGCTCCGCCTCTGGAGCCTGTAAACAAATAAACGATTTTTTATATTTCTTTGAGCGAGACATACGGTGAACGAGAAAGATTAAAACGGTAACGCGGTCGAACGGAACGGCCGTTTTTCAACAAACGGCGTACCATTTTCCCCCCGTTTTTTAAATTGTGCGACGGTTGTTCTACGGAACGGAATTCGAAACTTTTTTTGACTCCTACTGTACATACATATATACATACATACATATGTATATCTATATAATAATACACTTGTGTATCAGTAACGATGACGGTGACCGACGGTGTGTGTATTCAAGAATAATTCATGAGCTTTGTATGGTATGGTAGACGGTATAGGTTTAAAATTGAAGGGAAGAGAACGCAAAAATGCAAACAATTAATTGTAACTAAAAGCGGTAGGAATTGACGAGTAAAGGCAGGGGTTTGTTTGGCTAAAGTATGAAATAGAAGACAAAGTTTCTCAAAGTAGGACAGAAATTCAGAAGCAGAGATAGACAAAGGAAAAGGGGACTCCATGACTCAAGAAGAAGAGCTGAATATAGGAGAGAAAAGCTTATAAGAAAAGCTCAGATAGTTCAGAAAAAAAAGAGAGCAGGAGAGGGGAACTTATGTAACCAACATCAATGGTAGAGGATGATAACTGAGCAAGATAACTTGTGCTACTGCATTCTTACTTTGCAATACGTCAAGCACCACTATGTGGCGGGGTACTTGCTAGTATAATCTAATATCTATATATCTATCTATCTATATATATATATTTATATATAAACACACACATTAGGGACCCAAGAGTACTATTTCTTGTGAACTAAAATTTATCAACTTCCCCTTCCTTCCTAGTCCATGAGCCAGGGGGTTCGGTCGGTACCATTTGGGGGGAATAATGCTCACAGCACTTTTTGGGACTGTCTACTTCTATATAGATAGAAAATGCATGATAGCATTGAAATAGTGGTAGCTTTCATGAAATAAGTGGCAAATTAAAATCCCAATCATATATTTCCAACATATTCTATACAGTTTACATAGGTATGTGTGGAAATATTATTTATCTTGCAACTAGAGTATGTAGCTTTGTAGCAAGATTCAAAAATATTTTTTTTAGAACATATCAGAGCACTGCATGTATAATAAACACAGTAAAAATAATAAATAGATGTTTTAATCTTCTAGTTCATCATCATCAAAGTCGTCCGCACTTTCTTCACTCTCTTGTTGGTTTGGCTGGTTGTCACAGTCTGGTAATCTGCACATATCAGTACACTTGAGCCCATTTGCCATACACTCACACCTGGGCAGCTCACATTTCCTTGCACAGGTACATGCAAGTAAGTCTAGAATGGCTTGAGGTGCAGGTTGACTATCCATCCAGTGGATAACAAGCTGCTCATCTGACCACTGGCTTATCCAACTTCCACCCATGACATACAGGACTCGGCACTTGCGGATCCTGCTGTAGACATCTCTGCCAAATTCCAGCCTGGTAGTTAGCTCTTAGAGCATGTTGTAGGAAGCAGTCCCTGCATGGTGGAAGCTGATGACTCTCGATTTCACCTTTCTTGGCACAGAATAAGTGATACCTAAGTTCATTAATTCTAGTAGACGACAATTTGGGGGCATAGAGAAGGCAAGTGAATGTTTCCAGTTTATCAACAAGTTCCTGAGAAAGCACCCACTCTTGACCCAACTTCAAGAAAGTATCTTGGTAGTCCACATGGCTGATCAGGAGTTTCAGAGCCTTTGTTTTCCCTCTGCCAGCAAAGACACTGACAGTATCACATCCAGTGAATGCGTGCATGCCAATGAGAGCCCTGCACACTCTCATACCAACAGTGGCAGCAACTTTACTGATGTCAACAACTCTCCTCCTGGCTTTAGTGCCACATTTTTGAAACAGGGAAGCTCCTATCTTGTCATGAAATGCCAAGGACATCACAAAGACATCTGTGTCTTCTGAGCAGATCACTATAGTATGATATCCCTCATCTGCAGCATGCCTGGCATGCAGTAGGAGGCGTCCATCTGCTTCTTCTTGAAAACATTGTAGAGCTGAAACTTCTGTGCTACCATGAGATGTGATTTTATAGCACTTTTCACCAGCAGTGGCATACAAAATTTTTTCGTGCAACTTTGCCCTGCACTGCTCCTTCCCCCACTCATTGACAATGAAAGCGATCAGATTGGATTTATTATTGATCCTGGACAAGAATGTCCTCCATTGCCTCACAATCTGTGAGGCTGTAATGCTCTGCAACTGGTGCCCTGTCTCTTCACCTCTAACTGATCGTTCAGTGTTCTTGATAGAGTTTTCCTGGTATGTGTCGAACACAACATCTATTCGTTTGCTCTGGCTCCCTTCCTGCAAAGCCATAAGTAAGACTGTGACAGCAACATCTCCAAAAGTAGCCTGGTCACCTTGAATCCTCTGGACTAAATTCATCCCATCAACAACTGAAACAGAGTTCCCTGGAAGCTGTTGTGCAACTTCTACATTCTTCTGAAGAGTTGTGGCAAGAGATGACTTGTTAGTCTTCCTCAGTAAACCATCAGGTGTAGAAAGAGACCAGGGCAATGGTCCAAGGGGATGAGACAAGATATCATCCATTTTGAGGTTTCGCCCTTGTGCCATCACTATGATTCGACCAAATAGAGATCGATCTGCTTTCAAGATGATCACTCTCCCTGCCGATTTCACTACTGTCTTTTTGATCAGATTGCTGAAAGTTTTCAACTTGTTGGTTGTGATGGCATCATGAAATTTCTTAGTTGGTGGGTCCTTTTCTAGCCGCTCATTCTTGAAAATGGAATAACATTGCTTGCCAATCTTCTCTGCCTTCATCAAATCAGATACAATGTCAGTGGGAGCTGTTCTTGCTGTGGAAACACTTACAAGATCTTGCTTCTCTGCAAACGGGTTGATCCATCCTTGGATAAGCTGAATTACTCCTGAAACTGTCTCTTCTGTCTTTTTTATTCTAGTTTCTTGTAGCTCAGGATGTTGATGTTTGGAGCCTTTTTCTTGCACGATATTCCTCAGCTGACCCAAGAACGCACTCCTATACTCAGCTGTTAAGTAGTACCGCTTAATAGCTCCAGGTTTCAGACTGAATCGAACAGTGCCACCAGGAGTTTGAGTATCTTTATTCACTGTTACTTCAGTGGTCTGATCCACAGGAATTTTCCAAATGGGTTGCTGCAAGACATCTGTACAGAAAATTGGCCAGCTTGGAAGGCATCAGACACATCGGGCTTTTTCTCTGATAGATTTGTCATTTCAGCATAGTACGCTGAAAGATACCTGGCATAATTAACTTTATCATAGGCAAAGCACCACGGAATCATACATCCTACCGCATTGAGATGCAAGTTCCAGTTTCCTTCACGAGAACCACGCAGGAGGCCTAGGATGATATTCTCCACCATGTCAATATAAGACATCCAATAGGCTGATAGATCTCCATTATCACTACGCAGGTGCTCCAAGAAAGAATTCCACATGATAGCCAGCTTGCTCAGCAATGGACTGTTTAACAACTTGTTAAAATTCTGCTGGTTTTCATCGCATGCTAAATCCTTTAATTTGCCGACAAACTCCATGATTACAGAAGAAGCCTCTTGATCACTTTCCTTCCATTCCAAGAACTCAGCCCATATTAATCGCATTAATGCTTCATAAACATATTTATGAGTTCTGACAGCACGATTGTAATGCTTACCATCAAGAACACCAGTGATGGATCCCTCAGCAACTATCCCAGCTTCTATGCATATATCCTTCAGACCAGCATCTCCGAATCGTTTTCCTATAATCGACAAAGCATTGCAGATCGTATGGAATGTTCCCATCCTGAGGACAACATTAGAAAACTGCTCTTTGTGCCTCCATGCTATTTCTGTTGCTTTAGCAAAGATTGCTTGATCCATCACAACCACAATTGTGTCTAGCAGAAGCTCTTTCCTGATCAATTCAGAACGGTTTAGGATCTCAAATACTGTATTCATCTGTGTTGCTGGAGCATTGATAGTTGGCAAATATCCTACAACATCTTGTACTATTGGCTCTTCATCTCTGATCCTGATATTAAACCCAGTCCAGCTTGGAATAGATTGAGTAGCCTGCCTTGCTAATAACCAGATAAGATTTTTCTTACAGGCAACCTGGGCTGCTCTCTGATATTCCTGAACATTAGTATATCTGGTTGTAAGGGGCTGTGGGCCAGTACGAGGACCAGCTATATAAACATCAAGTTCCTGGTGCTCAACACTGACTGATCTCTGCTTCTTTCTTTCAATGCGCTGGAGTTCAGCTCTGTGGAGATCTGGTCCATATACTTTGGCCTGTACTGCAATGCCATTGACTCGATGTGAGGTGCCTTTACCAGTGAGAGTTTCTTCAAGTCTATCAATGTTATCCCACGCAAGATTAGTAAAGACATAGGGCTTAATACAGGCTGGAAGTGCAACCTTTTGGTTGACACTGGCTGCTAGCTTCTGGAGACACAAAGCTGTTTCATTTTCTTCCAGTTGAGAATAAGAGACACCATGCCCAAATTTGTTCAGAATCTTGATTATCTCAACATTTCCAGTCAGAGTTTTAACTGCGTATGGAAGAAGCACATGCTTTGGTGGCTTGTGTTGGCCACATGTGACAGCATATAGGAAGTCTTGACCAAATGACTGAACTAAAGTGCTGACTCGACGAGATGGACACTGTACATCTGGATTACCTGTCAGAAGACCAATAAGAAACCGCTCCAGTTGATAAGGTATGGGCCAATCAGTACTGGTCACATCAGATGGGTGGAATGGGAAAGGAGTTGGTTTTTTGTTCTCTTTAATGGCTGATCTGATCGCTGATGACACTTGATCGGTAATCTTTGTAAGATCAGTTACTTTGCCTTTCCAAAATCCAAGTTCCTTACGCAAACTCTGGATTTCTAAAACAGCATCATGTAGTTGTACACTGTCGGGAACCATCAACAGCTTTCCCTTGTCTTCAGGATAGATTTGAATAGAATTTGCTAGCTCTGATTCTAGTCTCCAACGAATGTGCTTCTGTGTTGAATCACGGATGACTCTGACTCCACCAGATATCATAGATGATTCTAGTTTTGTTGTCAAAGAACTGACAGGCACAATTTTCTTGTTTGGAATGACAACAGTTCGAATATGCTCAAAAAGATCAGCAAAAGCTTGTCTTTCTACTATTTGATAAGTATCATCTTCACTCACTCTCTCATCATCATCCTTATATGCCTTCTTTATTACTCTTGTGTAGTTCTTATAGCAAGATGTGTGGTAGTGGGCCTCAGCAGCAACTATATCCCTACTCGTTATTGCCATCATCTTGTTATCTCCTTTGTTAATTGCACAGTCTCTCAGGGTCCTGTCAGCTCGCAACTCAGCAGCTTTTGTAAGCTTTTCGCGTGACTTGGAACCTTTTACAAACTTCACTTTCTCACAAAATATACAGATTGGATCATATACCCTTGACACCGACAGCCTCCTGCATAACCGCTTTGAGGAGCAGACATCTTCATTACCAATAGCTTCATTTGTGTTTCTTTTCAAAATTATCTCCAAGTCTCGCTTCATGGTAAAAACGCTCCTACACCGTCGATGGTAATAGATTTTAGGAAACTCATTCCCTCCTAGCTCTTTGGCAGCATCTGTAATTGAGCCATACATTCTCAACTCAGCAGCTTTAAGCACGTTTTGCCATGAATCATATGTTTTGGGACTCACTAAGAGACTATCATTATCTGAAGTTCTTAGTGTACAGATAATACAGCACTCTTCCCTGGCTTCTTCCATTATTGGAACAGTTTGAAGTACAGTATGTCTACATAAGAATATTAAGTGAGGGCATATCAAAAGCAGACAGAAAATGATATCCAGTTGTTTGAAACTGGATTCTAGACTGTTGTGTTTAACTAAAACTAGCTGCTTCTTCACTTACCTCTCCTTTTCCAGAATCTCAAGACACTCTCAACTTGCCAGGTACATAGCCAGCAAAAAAACACACCTGCTTTTTCGATGAGTCAGCACATGATGATGGGGGTGTGGCTAAGTGACCACAAGATTGAATCATGCATGAAAACCCTCCTCATGCTCGAAATAACATTTAAGTATGCTAATGGACATACTACACACAAAGTCTGAAAATAATATACTTGCCATTTCATGGAAAATATTGGTGGGACTACAAAATGGGTGATAAAAACCACAAGCTACCATGGCTGTGATGCTATCATGCATTTTCCACTTCCAGAGGTATGTACCTTCATAAAAAATGCTATGAAAATTATTCCCCCAATATGGTACCGATTACCAGAATTTGGGCCTCTGGCTCACGGACTATCCTGGATATCAGTGATGGATGGTGGACTTATCAACTTCACATTCTTTAGAGAGTGCAGTATCAGTACATGTAGCTACTCCCTTCTTCAACTGCTGGCAAGTTTCAAGCTTAGTCTTGATAAAAAGAATATTTCTCTTTATACTGTGAGTAATACCTCTTCCTGCAGTCCCATACTCAACATACCACCAATTATGGGTTCAATTCCTGGCGACAACTAAGATTTTTTTCACACTTTGCCTTTTTTTTGGTGTCGACTGGAATGCCTTTTCAACTCTCTAATTAAGGCTTCTCTCTGGAGGGGGAGGTTTTGAAAAGGTGTTCTGACGGCACATAATTGGTGGTCTGGTTGAGTACGGACTGCAGCAAGAGGTACTACTCAACAATAGGTAAAATGTGAAGGTCTTGGAAGTCGTGGGATGTCATAGCTCAGTGGTTAGAGCACTGGTGGCTAAAGCCACGGGTCCTGGGTTCAATTCCTGACGACAACTAAGATTTTTTCACACTTTGCCTTTGCTTCTCTCTAGCCCCTTTAAGTGAGAAAGTTTCAATCTAGTATTTATGAAGTGTCAGAACTTGATAACATTCATTATATGTGACCGTCTACAGGAAAACCGGGCACAACGCGGCACCCTTCGAAAAAATTTTTTGTGCACTTACAGAGTTGTCGGCGTCCAGATATTGAGCTCTCCAAGTTTTATCATCGTAGCTTAGGTCGTTCCCACTATAATAGACCTAACCGTTCCCTTCCGTCGGCTTGAAACAATACATTTTTAAGAAATCGATCGATCTTTTCTCGATATTTACGCACGCCGCGTTGTGCCCAGTTTTCCTGTAGACGGTCACATATATACTTAAAATAATTATAGTAGGTTAAGTTACAAAACCCCCAAATTTCTGCTCTTTGAAGCTTGAAGCACTGTATGTAGTATTGGAGGGTATATAAGTTCCTTATTACAAAGCTTGCAGTAGAATAATGATGTATTGTGTAATGTGTGAAGTATGGCGCCAGGAGCAATTGGCCTACATCAATTCTGTGTGTGAGGGAGCTGAACGTAAAGCTGCTCTGTGTGGACTCATGGAACAAGAAGGAGAACTCATTGCCTCCATTGGCAGACACAAGATCCAAGCAGATGCCAAGAACAGCGAGAGAGGAATCATGCAGTTTCTCAACAAGGTAACACATTTCACTAGTCTTTACATTACAGACCACATAATCCTGTTTTGTGTGATAGTATGATAAAAAGTAAAAGTTCATGGTGACAATTGAGACAATTATACTTATATGACAATGTATCTATTAGGGCAGGCTCTAAAGAGTTACTTTCTAAAGATCACACAGATACTGAGCAAGAGAAAAGCTTGATTCTTACTATTCCATACATAGCTGGATTGAGTGAGAGCATTCAGAGTATGTAGAGACTTTGACATCAAAACAGCATTTAAGTCGGGTAAGACACTAAGATCACATCTTACTAAAGTCAAAAATACTATACCCATTACCACAGAGTCATCCATAGTGTACAGTATACCCTGCAGTTGTGGTAAAGTTTACATAGGTGAAACAACTAGAAGGCTTGAGCAGAGAGAGAAAAGAACACCAGGATTCTTGTAAGAGAGGTGATGAGAAGGTTTCAGCCATTGCTGAACATGCTTGGCAGCAGCATCACCCCATTAAATGGGAAGAGGTAAGAGTTGTAGACAGAGCCAGTAAGAATCGTGAGTTGAAGATCAAGGAAGCTCTACACATACAGATGACACCTGACAACAACAAGTTTAACAGAGACATATGTTTAGAGCTTCCAGTATGCTGGCTTCCCATGCTGCATGCAAATCACCCTCCAGGATATAATAAACAGTAAGCTTACCCTCCAGAAATCTTGCTGTTTACATTGTGTTATTATATCACCACGGAGAATTTGACCTCAGTTGACCCCTGAAGAGGACTTTGGCAAGAAGTCAAAAGGTTGGGTTAAGTTATACAGTTGAACCTCCGAACAACAGCCATGCATGGGGACGAACCCTTTGGCCTTTGTAGAGAGTTTGACCTTATTTCGGAGTTTTTTGGATTAGATGAAGATCTTGTTAAGACATTTAAAAATAATAATAGGTCTAGTAATTGTAGGTAGTACATTAGTGGTAAAATATTGAGATGAATAAGTCTTAATTTGTAAGAAATATTATAATTATTTAAAATGTATTTAGTTGCACGCCGTTGAACTCTTTCCAATAAGATAATGTCTTGTATTTTGTTGGGAAACCATAGCTGGGAACAGTAGGTCAGCTGAGATCTTACAAGTGATAGATGGAGGGACTTCTTAATGTTAATGGATGATGTGCAAGGAATTGTTTGCCAGAGACCGATAAGCTTTGCTGCATATTTCTTTGATGTGGACAGACCAAGATAAACTATATATCAGAGATTAAAATACCTAAATCTTTCTGTTGAGTCACTGTTTTAATTGTATCATTATCGATGGTGTAATTGTTGTTAGTAAATGATGATTGGGAGACGTTCATGTATGCACATTTAGAAGTATTTAAAGAAAGTTTCCAAGATTGACACCATGACAATAAATTGTCAAGATCCTTTTGAAGAGCTAAATTCTCACTTGCAGAGTTTAGAGAGGCAATAAGTTTGGCATCATCAGCAAATAAAAACACAGACGAAAAAGAGCAGAGAGACGGTATGTCGTTAACATAATAAGAAAAAGCAGAGGTCCAAGTACACTACCCTTGAGGTACACCTGATTTGACAGGAAGTAAGTCAGATTTACACCCTTCAACCTCACAAAACGCTTTCTATTTTGTTAAGTAATCTTTGAAAAATAACCAAAGAGGACCAGTAATGCCAGTTAGCCAAAGTTTATACAGAAGTTCATTGTGGGGGGACGTGCCCTGTATCTACCGTCTGTTCGGCCCACCTGTTTATGTCTGCCGAATGAGAGAACTAGTTAATGAATTATTAATAGAGGGACATCTGTAATGAATGTAAAATTAGTATTAGCATTCATTTAGTACACAAGTCATAAATTAGTAAGGCGTGGCAAGCTAAAATTGAAAGGCTAGGCAAAATGGCGGCATCAATAAGTTGGGTGTGGCTAACTGGCCGTCCCAAGAAGTAAATTTTGTACAAGACATTACGTTTTGGGGCACACAACTTGGCCGTTGTCGGGAGTAGAGAGTCAACCGTTACTTGGAGTCAAAAAATTCATTACATACATGCAGAAAATACTCCGTTCCCAACGGTCTGACCGTTGTTGAGAGTCTGACCGCTTCTCGGAGTCCCGTTGTAGGGAGGTTCGACTGTAATTAACAATATTGGCTGTTAGACAGATAAAAATTTGCTATTATTCATCCTAATTGCTAGAACAAAGAAAAAATTATAAATTTTTAATTATTGAATTTCATCGAAACACGCAGACCCTTGTTTATCACTAGATAATTTACATTACAGTCCAAATCGCTACTTCAGCCACTGAACTACCATGCTCACTATTGGATACTGTTGAAAGTACCAGCTTCTATAGTTCTAGCAGAGGCATCTCTATAGCTTAGCTGCTGTCACTGGAGTCCAGACTGGACAACTCATCCTGTAAATCAGCAATAAAGTCAACTAATCAGGCAGCTGTGAACTTATTTGACGACCAATATTTTCATTGACTTTTTTTTCTCTACTTACATGAATGGAAACACAATCATTATGTACTTTGAAATAAAGAGAAAATGATGGAAAAAATGTTAGTACCAGTAATTGCGCTAAAAATATTTTTGAAAATTGCATTTTAGAATGTACTGCACAGTTAATGTTTAAGTGAAATAGAACACACTTTAAATCAACAAATGCTCTGCAGCAAGCTATTGCTGCCTATCATGTGTTCAATATTTACCAGTGTCAGTATTGCTGTGTAAATTGAAGTTGTGATGGCAGAATGACAAGTACAAGCTTAGATCTGTATTTATCTTGATTAGAATACGTGTGGTGTATTTGGAGAAATGCGTAGCTATAAGTGTGTTGGTGGGTGTGGCTAGGTTGCTGCTCCTCATCGCTGGACTGCCTATGATGGTCTCTTCACATACATGGACACGCCATACACGATGAGAGCAAAGCAGTTGAGGGACATCTACAGCTCCCTCACTAGTTACCATAACCACAACAGAGAAGAGAGAATGGACCTGCTACTCACTGTCAAGACCACTGTCAAGGTACTTCCCTCAATGTCTCTCTGTACAGTACAGCATCAGTGGAATATTAGAGTGGGTTAATGAAAAGATAATAGTAATGTTATGGATCTTTGAAGTAAGGGAAGTAAGACATGAGAATGCATTAACACATTCATTTGAGTAATTACAGTATTTGTCATTTTATTTGATGAGTCACAATCTGTTGGTGGAATTTAGTTGGCTGGTATCTTATTGTCCAGGAACATGACTGCAAGTTGACTAGAGAGATAGTAGAGCTCATTGAAAGGGAGGCAGACTTACTAGTACGAGGAATCAAGAAAGATGCACTGTCAGGTAATGACCCAACTCCCTTCTTTCCCCCTCTCTCTGTCACTCCTTCTCCCCTTTACACTATCCCTACTCTACTCACTCCTGCTCTCACCCCATCCTCCTACCCTTCTCTCTCCTGTCCAGCTACTTTTCCCTCCTCCCATCTATCCCTCCTTTCCCCTCATTCATCTTACAGCCCTTCCTCTCCCCCTCTCCCTCTTTCTCTCCCACTCCTTCCCTCCCAGACTTATGTAAACAACTATTCTTGCAGGACTGCGCAAGAGGTTGGCTACATTGTTCTTCCAATACTGTAAGACACCACTATTCAACCCAGAGGTGGCCAAACACATCAAAGTGCCTCAGGACTTGTCTCTCCTCACACACAACATACACTATTGCAAGTCCTGTAGGCAATATCTGCCATCCACGGACTTTGAACTCACCACTAATTCCAGGTTAGTCAGAGAACATGTGTTAGCTAGTGTAATAGATGTGTATAGTATGATTGGATGGCCAATACTTGATGCAGGGGATGCAGGGGACAATAAATGCAGGTTTCTACTGCACCTTCCAAATATATATCTATTGCCATAATATTATTATTGCTTGATATTTTAGGTTTATTGGTCACTGTCGTGCATGTCGAGATCTCGCTAACCAAGCCCATGCCAGGGAAGACTGGAGTATGTACAGAGACATGCTCAAGAAACTCAGAGAAAGAGAAGAGAGAATGCAAGATGGCTCTCAACTCATCTTTCTCATGCAGGAGGCAGACCTCTGCTACTTGGTGGAGAACATTTGGGGAGGACAAAGTGCACTGAGTGCGTGTGCTGATACATTTGAGCTGACGGCTGTCAGGTGGGATCCAGACCAACACTGGAGTCCTTGGAACTGCTTGGTGTTGACAGAAGATGAGGCTAAGAGTCATCTGAACCTTGGCAACCCAATAGAGGTAAATATGTGGAGCTGGAAGGGGTAACACAATTGAAAATCTGGGATATTTATTTGTTGTTTTTTGTATGTTTGTACGTGTGTCAATTGAGTGATGCCTCCATAAACTAGGAGAACAGCTACTAGCTAGAACAACAAGGCAAAATTAAATGTAGATTTTTTTTTGCATACAGATTTATAATGGCAAAAACCAAACCTTTATAATATATCAGGTGTTAAGGTGTCTTGTATTGTTTTGTTGTGTACAATGGCTTGCTCGCCATTTGTGCCAAAGCACATCACTAGTATATGTAGAGTGTGTCAAAAAATTGAAATATATTGAAAATATAAAGGAAACTTTAATATATGCAATCAAAAATTATATTATCCTTTTTACTGTTTATAGCTGGGCAAGCCATTAGTGCACAAACACACCTCTAATATTAGTGTCATAGACGTATGGTCAAGAAATAGCCCCCTACGGGCTAACTATTATACTATTATTATTTTTTGTTTAGGCGTATGGTCAACACTTTGTGCAGAAAGTGAAGCAGAGGCATATTTTAGGCCAGAACTATTTTTCTCATATCTCCCAACTAGCAGAAGAACTGCGTCCTAAAGTGCAGAGTCTTCCTCTGCCTCGTCCACCTGAGAAAGTGCTGACTGTCACTATGAACAATACAGTCCCTCCTCCTCACCTTAGAGAAGAACAACTCCAACATTGAATACAATGAGTGCCACACCCACACACTACACGTGTCACACAATACATGAATATATGATGTGCCACACCCACTTTGAAATCTATCATGAATACAATTGTTCAATGAGTGTCACGCCCACCTATTAATAACGTCTACAATGAGCTATTATAGTCTCTTGGGGTCAGACATTTTACCATACCACTTGGCTGAGTGGTAGGGAGAAGGAGTGAGTGTCTGGTTTCAGAAATGTTGATTAGAAACACTTGCAATTCAGACATAGCTAGCAGTTTACCACACAGTCCCTTAAAATGCAAATACCATGTGCTGTTATTGTAATAATTGTGCACTACTTTTTGTTATAAAAATTGTTAAAGAAACACTTCAAATAAATGAAACAAAATACAAACTCAAAACAAAATATATAACAGCATGAAATGTCTTCAATGACTGAGAGGACATAATTTAGTAATTTTACTACAGCAGCAAAACAGTTCATCTTCATTTGATATAAACTACATCTGCTCACTTGTAGTAGTTGGAGACTTGGTATCTGATGCTTCTTTTACTCCATGTTCTCTTCGTATCTTGTCTGCCATAACCTTATGATCACAATACTCCAATGCTTCTGCCAACTTGGTCCAAGATGGATCTTCACCACACTTCAACCAATGGTCAATAACTGCTGCCATCATTTCTTTAGGTTCTTTCTGATACGTGAGGTCTTTTACTATTGCGAGCTGAATCTTCAAGTACACACCAAGATCCTTAGCTTTACTGAAAGGCACTTCACCATGGAATAGTTTCATGACAGCATCACAAGTGAGATCTGAATCTGCAAAACAATACAAACATTCCATAATTTTACAATACAAGTTTTATATAATCAGTATACCCCAAATAAAGCACATCAATGGTATCTTACCTGTATGAGATGAAGCGGAGTCACTAGCAGATAAAATAGGTTCACTCGTGGATTTCAAAGTCTAAAAAAGTAAACTGCATGCTAATGTGACCATGCTAGGGAGTGAGAGCACAGAGTAAACTGCATGCTAATGTGACCATGAGGGAGCACAGAGTAAACTGCATGCTAATGTGACCATGCTAGGGAGTGGGAGCACAGAGTAAACTGCATGCTAATGTGACCATGCTAGGGAGTGAGAGCACAGAGTAAACTGCATGCTAATGTGACCATGCTAGGGAGTGAGAGCACAGAGTAAA
>WLWD01003797.1_pt1 | contig 26519 bp, 16 predicted proteins | sample 6712731 | NCBI WGS metagenome assembly WLWD01 (sample SAMN12718690, study PRJNA576275) | sponge metagenome | isolation source: marine sponge | host: Mycale hentscheli | place: New Zealand: South Island, Marlborough, Capsize Point | collected 2014-11-01 | reverse complement strand
CTCTTGGTATTTAAAGATCTGTGATCTCTTGGTTAATAAAGATCTGCAATCTCTTGGTTGGTAAAGTATGTGTGATCTCTTGGTTGGTAAAGTATCTGTGATCTCTTGGTATTTAAAGATCTGTGATCTCTTGGTTAATAAAGATCTGCAATCTCTTGGTTGGTAAATATCTGTGATATCTTGGTTGGTAAAGTTTGTGCAATCTCTTGGTTGGTAAAGATACTGAATAATGCATGAAAGTAAGTACTGTTAGCAAATAGTAAAGCTAATAGTCTTCTGTAGAAGTGTTTTGGAATGTTGTATGGGATGTAACTGTGTTAAAATTTAAAAAAAATGTTATAATTATTTACTTCATTTGTACATATAGAATTGCAAAGAGTGCACCTCTGACGAAATCACCAGGGCTACAAAATCAAACAGACTCTCCATCCCTGAGAATGGATCAACAAGTGCTCGGTGACTAAGCAGAAATGAACTATCCTCGACTGTTCCTAGCTACATTTGTCACAAAATGACAATCCATGTTCATAAAGCTGATTTTATTCATATTGTGTAGCGATTGTTTGAATATAATTTGTAATTTAAAAAAAAATTCCAACATTTTATGGAGTCAGAAATCAGATATTTTGAGTACATGAAAGTAAGATAACATGTGCAGTTTCCTGACATTGTCATGTATGTAGGAAATTTGATGTTCACTTCATGAAATGAGGAATACACATGGCATTTCTGTCTCTGACATGAATACAGGAAATTTGACATTTGATACATGAAATGAAGATGACATATGGTTTTTATTGCTTGTGACATGTATACAGGAAATGCATCTGAAATTTGGTAGATGAAATTTCAGGTACCTGAAATCGGTCCTGTCAGGTACCTGAAATTGTGCTCTATCATATACCACCATGTAGCAAGAAATGTACAGGAAATTCCGGGATTTCCTGTACTTTGACACAAGCAAACTGGATGGAATTTCCTTTGCCTTTCAAGCATCTATCATGCATGAGGAAACTCCACTTTTTTTGTAGTGTGGTTCAGTATTTCAGGGTCATTGAGAACGTGTTTCGAAGGCAAGACACGTTAATACAGAGGATCTGGATAGTTAAAGAATACGTGAGGCCTTACAACCCTCACTAAGTCTTATTGACACGGGAAGACGTGTGGTGAAGCATCCTATTGACCAGCGCTTCGTCCAGGGACACTGTCTGAGGGATACCTGCTGATTTCAAGAATCTACTTGAAGTTGTTGGTGGATAACTCGCTTCAGGGCCAAAGTCTACCATACTTGCTAGATAGTCCAGATCAAAAACAATACTATCAATTAATTAATTATTATAGCTAGGCTTCTTCCATCTTTTTAGGGGGAAAAAAAGGGGGGGGTGGGGAGGGGGTCTCTTGTGAGGTAATTCTGTACTAGTAAAATTTTCACCACAGTTTTTAGCTACTAAGTCATGTAGCTACTTAATTTAAGGGCTATAGTAAGTCTAGCAGGATGAACTACATTGAATCTTATGATGGAACGATACAATGAGAGACTTGTGAAGAACAACAACAAATAATAATAAATAATAACTGACATCAAAGGGTGGGAGAGGGAAGTATATGTGGTAAAGGCCAAGGAACTTCAGAGACATATTGACTGTAACACTTCTTGTCGCTTTCATTCATGTACCACTTCACACCAATTAACAACTCTTTCGTAGCTCCTGCATGCATCACCATGGTTTGAGTACACCATATATTAGTTAATCCTTTTTGAGCTTCAGTCATTCTTTGAGATTCATAAAAAGTATATCAACTGGTTTTTGCGCAGCTTTGCGTGCTAAGCCAGGTTATTACAGTATTATATATAATTCTTATAGCATAAGTCGAGAGTGAGATTTGATATGGTGAAATGTTCAATTTCCTGTTTAGATTTATGGTATACTTGATAAAGCAAACCAGAAACTTGGTAGTTATAGCTGTCTAGCCATATGGTGTATCACAAACAGAAACTCAGTAGAGCTATACCTATCTAGCCATTACAAAGGCTTATTACAAACAATAGCTAATAGCTGTCATTGAACACACTTATAGCTCGATACTATGCCAATTGCTAAAAATATAGCTATTTTTGACATCTTTATTAGCTAATAATTATTTTTAATATAGTTAACCCTCAGCGCGCATGCGCGAGAGGGTTATAGTAGTCATCCGGTCTGTCTGTTTCTGTCTGTCACGCTCTGGTTTTGGAGATTACTGAAAATTAACAGTTGATATTTAGGTATGAACTTACTCAGGACGAAGATTTGAGACCTTCTATTGTGCTACTTTTTTTTTATTTCGGGCTAATCGTTGAGAAAACGCAAAGCTTTCAACTTCGCGTAGGTACCAGATTTTATGGGCAACGCCCCCTAGCGTCACGTCCAGATTGCTTGTTCTTTTGGAAGGAGATTATATTGTAATAGCTATATGTAGTGTTTAATAGCGCTGAGGGTTCGCACCTTTGGTGCTTCATTATTGTATATATTTCTCCTGAGTTTCATTATATCTCGTTCAAGTGGCTAGATACTTTGACCTGGAGTTATAATAATAGCCATAACATTAATGAAAACAACACAAACCACAAACAACAACAACAATAATAATAACAACAACAAACCACAGGGAGTATTTACTATAGCAACCTCTTTTCCTGGAATATATTTTTAGACAAAGTGCAGTAATGAGTATTGCACTGCAGTTTGGGCACTACTCTAGGTTTCAAGTCCAATAAGGAATTCCGTAAATTTCTATTATTTGGATAGTATAAATAAACTTCAATGGCAAACTCTTTTTGCTGACAATTTTTTATTCAGTCTATTATGAGCCACATATGCAATATGTTCTGGGATCAACACTGCTCTATATCCCTCTTGCAGACATCCACTACAGCTGGCATCATGAAATGAAGAATCAACGATAGCTTTAGACAAGTGTGTAGGCTTGTAGTGGTCTCTCTGCTCATATCTAGGATTGTGAGGTACCATGCTTGCTGTGACATTGCCGTCTGCTCTCATGCTCTTATTGAAGCCACACACTCCAGGATAGTAGAACAACCACATAAAACTACAAGACCCAATGCCCTTTCGTAAACAGTATTTTACCAGGAATTCCTTGTAAGACAATCCAGGAACACGAAGTGTGAAGAAGTCATCTGTGTCGAATAAGGATACAAAATCGTATGTACCTCGATACCTGTAGATACAGTCCAAATACATAAACATGTTGCCATAGTAAAACCACTCCCACTTTTTGGCATCATACCACTCATTCCAAATCTGAATTGTGACAAAATTGTCCCTTACAGCTTGCAAGAAGAATGTGTCATTTGCCAAGATATCATCAAACCCTCCATCTTTGAAGAATGTGTCAAGAACAGCTACATGGACGTGGTCTACTCCCAGAGTTTGCTGGTACCTCAGAAATTCAGGCAGCCATGTCACGCCTCTTGACAGGACCTTTGTGCAGACAACTGAAGAGACTTTGCCTTCTTTCGGAGTTTTCCTTGGAGCTGGAATCACAATGGATTCATTTGAATAAACTTTGACAGTTTTGTCAGAGGTAGAGTTATAATAAACAAGAAATGCTTTGTCTCCGTCTTTTACTTCCAAGCCATAACATTCAACAATGACTTGCTGATAATAATGTATTTTTTCTTTCTTAAATCTTCGCCAATTGTGTTGTCTTATGTCTTCATAATTATATCTCACTTTGTAATGAGTCCCATAATTATCATTTACTCCGCAACCAATCACTGCCTTGGATCCATTATACACTGAGGGGCCGGCTCCAATTAGAAATATTATATAACTACTGCCATTGGTATTTGTGTAGAGATGAGTTGTGTAGACAACTAGTTCTTTTGAATGCGATGATGTTACTATCGAGGGAAGAAGTTTAGACATATGGCCTTGGTATAGATTTACATGTATTTTGTTGGCAGTGAGCCACTTCAAAGGAATTGATGCCTCCACAGATTCATTCACGGTACTTGAAGTTGTATATTGTTGAGAAGCTGATGCTATTTTATAAACAGTCACTAATTGATTAGGAGCAATAAAAATAACAAATATCAGTAGTAGAAGTGTAACTGATGCGGTTAGAAATAGTTGAAGTTGATATTTCATAATCTGCAACAGATAAATAATAGAGAAACTATGGGTACATCAGCACTTAAGAGACAGTCAGTTTTCTGACTCAATTATAGTAGGGAAAGTTAATATGCATAAGTAATGGAATTATAGATACCAACAACTAGGCAATGGAAAAATGTGATAAGGCAGGTATTACACACATAATAGGCCATTTAATAAAAAAGAAGAAGACTGTATACAAGGGCATTACAGGATATAAGAAGGATTTAAATTTTTTTGTATTGAATTTCAAGACGTTTTTCTATTGACTAGTTTAAATTTTCATATCCTCTCAAACTAAAAGCTTATAATGTTGATAATTCATAGCTTGGCTCTTCTTTGTTAGCTTTTCGTTCTAGAACTTGTTCTTTTATCTTCTATCCCTGCGTACAAAGAATTACAATCCCACCCACTTGAACCCAAGTACTGCATAATGAATGATGTGGTAAGCCTATGCGGTAGTTTAGGTAGGTTTACCACACAATATATGTATTTTTTTTTTTAACAACTGTTTTCGGGACTGTTAATTGAGGCAGAGGAGGCCACTGCCTCCTAAAAAAATTCAACTTGCATTTGGTTTTGAAAAATCCCTTCTTCTTGACACTTTACAGAAGTCACTTCATACTGGGATTGTTGCAACCAACAAATACCTATTCTATACCACCATCAACTCAGATATTATTCTTCACCAGGTCCTTACTTGACTCAGAATGTATTAATTGAGGGATGCAGTACTCACTTCTTGCTCAATATTATTAATTACATTTCTAAAGTCAAAGTGGAGGCCTTCACAAAAAAGTTGATGGAAGGCAAAACTTTACGGTTGAAAGGAGGGGAGGGGGGAGGGGTAGAAAGGGAAAGAACATTCCTTATTTAATTAGGACTTAAGGCATGCGAACAGTAAAACCTGTTTCGGCAAACAAATAAAACAACGCATAAACACAAAATAGTGCAACCATATAATATTAACATTATTATAGGCTTTATAAGAGTCTTTTTTTTTTTTGGCTCTGTTAATTGTGTTCAGTCTATCCACTTTCTCTCTGAAACATGTAAAAATAATATAGCCTGGGCCATAACTAAAAATTATTAAGACGAGGCACATAATTGTTAAACTACTAACCATGCCCAAATATAAATATAAGTTTGTAAAGAGATTACATAATGTAAAGAGATTATGTGCTAAATGGAAGAATTTGATTTCTAAAGGTTCATGTTAAATGAACAAAACCACAAGAAAAAAAGGCACAGTAATGCATACTTTTAATGATCATTGAAATGTGATATATTGATTCAATTATACAAGGATTATGCTATAATTTACCCCATTCCTGATTTTTCCCTTCCCTACTCCTGACTACTAGTGGTGTGCTTGAGCACAAATGGCGAGCGAGCCTTAAACTACACTATTGTTAAATGATTGATTTTAACAACTAACACTCAAGCTACTAAAATAAAGTCGAGTTTTTAAATTAAGTATATGCTAAAGGGTTTCAATGCCATAGTAACCGCTCCCCGCAACTGTTTGAATTGAAAAAGAAGCAACAAAATCAAGTCACGTTATTTAAATTTTTCTTTGTGATATTCTTAATAGTAGTTGTAACGCACAATACTTTCACACAACTGAACATACCTACGCAAGACTTACCTTCGTGGTACGTCTAGTAGTTGGGCGCCCAACTAGTACGTCTACTGGACAATGAATTTTCAAGTAAATGCTGTTGAGTAGGGCTTATAACTGTATATTAGCTTACCACCGCCACCAACTCGAATAGAAATGGAGCTCCCATAAGTTTTTGCGTTTTAACTGCACCCGCAAAACAATTCAAAGCGATAAACAATTCAATTTCTAAGGTGATGCGGGTAATGGTAGCTAAACCAGAGGATTCTGTTTAGTGAAGTTTGGGACGGGGTCGAACGCCGAGCGAACACAAAAATACGGAGGGTCAAAGTACAAAATGACATACACACGTCCAAACATACATAATAAATACAAATAAACATGATGTGCTTGAGCACAAATGGCGAGCGAGCCTAAAGACTATACTATTTTTATATGAATGATTTTGACTTCTAACACTGAAGCTACTGAAAATAAGGTCCAGTTTTTAAGTTTAGCATACAGGGTAAAGGGATTTCAGTGCCATAGTAACAACTCTCTGCAACTGCTTGGAAAGAAAATACAAGTTATTTAAAAGTTTTCTTTGTGATATTCTTTACCTAAGTAGTGGTTGTAACACACAATGCTTTGACACAACTGGAAATGCACCTACACAGACTTACCTTCACGGTAGTCTAGTGGACAATGTATTTTCAAGTAAATACTGTTGCGCACGGCTTATAACCATGACAAAGAGGCATTGACTTACCACCGCCACTAACTCGAATAGAAATGGAAGTCCCTTAAGTTTTCAAGTTTGAACTGCACCCGCAAAAGAATTCAAAACGGTAAACAATTCAATTTCTAGGGTGACACGGGTACTGATCGATAAACCAGAGGATTCTGTTTAGTGCAATTTGGGACTGGGTCGACCACATAACTAACACAAAAACGTGAGGGTCAAAGTACAAAATGACATACATACGTCCATACATATATCTAAATAAACAAATATCCCCGATTTTCAATTGTGTTACCCCTGTACTAGATTCTCTAGCTTGGGGAAAGAATCAGTTAGATACTGACCAAAAAAATACGGAAGGCATATCCTAACTACAAGAATAATCAACTAAAGACACAGCTATAACACACTACAGCACAGTTAACAGCATAAAAAGACTCCCATAAACGTTTACGGCTATTTAGCTATATAGCTATATCCTATAGTAGTATAACTGTTTTAACTAACCAATTTAATCCTGGGGAGTACACAGTTACAGCGAAGAAATAGCTCCACTAATTCTTCCGCCAAGTCAACTCGGAGAGACTACTCTGGGTACTACCTGAGCTCTAGGTTTATTATTTTAGCTAATTTATTCTTTTTCCTTCCACCTACCTTTTCGGAGAGCGCGGGCAGACTATAATATCGTTTAGCAGCGACGGTCGGTAACGGGCGTTTCAACCAAGCCACTTAGCGTGTAATTGTGTCAGCCCGTGCACATTTTTGGTGTGCACATTTCCGGTATGCTCATTAATTTATTCATGAGTCAACTCTATGCTGGTATGGCAAACCACAATTTTTGGAAGGGATTTTCTCTGTTATGCTAACTGGAATTATTTTTAAATAAGCTACAGCTAAAGATTGACCTTTTAGCTACATAATGAATACCGACTGCGCATAAGATAACCCTTGGGGGAACCCCAGGCGCAATCCTTTACCGCTGTATAGTTAACCGTGAGGTGTTAACCCGATTTTGGTGAGCTTCCTTTTTTGGTGAATAGCTGGTGACTGGAACTTCTTGGGATTCTTCCAATGAGGTCAGTGAAACAAATAAGGATTAATGTACTTGGAAAACATCAAATGAAGTTGCTTCAATTTTTTTTCATGCCATAACATCAACCACAAAACATACAATTTTGAATTATAAGTTCAACAGAGTATCATGCTGAACAGCTGCAGAAGCACTGCAGAATTTGTGGAGGAAGGCTAAACAAAGCCAAGGGAAAGAAGATCCAGCCAGTTCACTCCTGTAAGGAATACATCCTTGATCTGCAGTCTTTAGCTGGGGTCCCGAGTGGGCTAGGTGAAGATGAGAGTATTGCTCCTAGCAGGTTTTGCAACCCATGCTACCTCAAGCTGCAGAGAGTGAAGAAGGCCAGCCAAGAGGGGCTACCTTCACAATCCATGGTTGCCATGGAATGGATTGCACACCAAGAGGAGGACTGCAAGGTAACAACAGTAATTAAATAATAACAAAATAATAAACAAATAATAATAATGATGATAATGATCATTAAAAAAAAAAGAAAAAAGAATTTTAACTAATCACTCTAATTGAGCTTATCTCACACTGGCTGGTGGAAGTGCACAGAAACTCAACCCACAAATTTAATGGCAGGCTGGGCTTAGATTATTCTTAGAAAGGAAACCCAGTTACCACATTCTCAGGGAGCCTGCTCATGTCAATTCCCTTAAAAACAATTTTATGCAATAATCATAAAAATAAATTAATAATAATGATAATACCGTAATAATCCGTGTAAAATAATTCCTGAAATTCATTAAAAAAAAAAAATTCCTGATCTAACATATTTGCAGATGTGCTCACATTTTCAGCAATCTTCCAGAGGGGGAAGGAGAATTGTTAGGGAGGTTGTAGGGAGAGGCAGGCCCAGTGGACAGACACCAAAATCTGTCCTCTGTCACATCAGATCTCTTGCTCCTGCTGTAGTCCCAAGTGAAGATCCTAGCCCCAACTTCTTTCCGTCTTCAGTACTGAACAAACTCTGTTGCTGTATTTGCACTGAAGTCACCGTAAACTCTGTTTCACTATCTTGTGGAGAGACGATTTGTTCTGAGTGCTGTTGTAAAAGCATTTTAATAACAAATAGCTTGGAATGTCCATGCTGTTTCAGACATACACTGACTAGTGAAACGATATGTCCTCCCTCATCTTTGTTCATGTCATTACTGAATGACTCCGTGCTGTTCTGTATCAGGGGTTGTGGGAAAATGGTGAAGCTGCAAGAATACAAGCAGCATTTGGATAGCAGGTGCAAGTCCTTCATAGTAAATGCAGACTCACCATCAAAGGTGACACTGAAGGACGTGATCAGGAAGTCGACTTCTACACCTGCAACACCAGCTGAGACCAAGGCTGCACAGAACCTGATCAGACGACTGATCAACCAGGGTAACAGTGACTCCAATACTCCTGGAGTACTCAAGGTGTCCACTAGTGGTCAGGTACATGAAAATAATAATAATAATAATGAAACAAGTGCATACATGTATTACTTACCAACATATGCCACAAATACAGCCAATCACCCTTGTCCAAGTGCCTGGCTGTCGTATTTCTAGCAGTGAAGAGGAGGGCTGAAGTTTTAGAGACTGTTAGGGAAGTTGCCACTGGAGGTGACAGTACCTCACAGTTGGCGGCAGAAGTGAGTTACCTGTCGAAAAGTCAGCGTGAAGAGCTTCTCCAGCAGATCCAGCTCCCAGTATTCATTCCTGCAGACCATGCTCTTGCAATGAAAGCAGATTTAGCAATTCCCTGGACAAAGTTGCGAGTCCTTAGAAGGTAATTAATGAAATAAACAAAAAAATTGCCACCTACCTGTCTAATCTTAAACTACCACATGTATAGATGGTTTAAGTCTCTGAATGTCGATTGCTAATGAGAGACAGCAATGTAAACTGGAAGGGAATTGTTGATGAAAATTTCATCGCAGAAAGGGCTCCATTCATCTTTTCTCACAAGTCGAAAGAAGAAATAAGAGAGGTTCCCTTCTGCTACAGGCCCAATCTGATTGCTGCCATTGCCAACACTGTAGAAAAGCATGAGAGGTATTGACTTCTGATAATAATTAATTAATTCTATTGTCACGTCATAATCACGTGAGCGAATAATTTCTTGCAACCAGCGGTGTAGTTTGATTTATGCTCAGGGAACGGTGAAGTTTCGCGTTGAAAATGTATATCGGTGAGTGTTTCTGGCTAGTTTAGCTTCTTCTCTTATGAAGGCAGCGTTTCCATGTACCATTTTCATTAGTCGAACTATTTTGATGCCTCATTAAAATAGCTAACAGATTGCTTGTTCTTTTGGGAGGAGATTATATTACAATAGCTAGGTAGTGTTTAATAGCGCTGAGGGTTCGCACCTTTTGTGCTTCATGTTGTTACAGTGCTTACAAACATGCAAAAGTAAATCGTTTATGTTGCATAGTATTAAAGGATTTCTAGAGAAATTGAAAGCTCTTCTACGTAGGTGGAGCGAAAGCTCCCGCTTGCCCCCCCCCCCCCCTCTCCCTAAATGCAACCCTGTGACAATACAAGTGGTCACACGTACCATACCTACGTACATAGCAATCTTGATGGAGTTTACCCGAAATTGTCTTGTTTGCTTTGCTCGCTCACCAAATGCATTTTTGTTGCTTGTTTGTTTGTTTGTTTGTTTTGTTTTGTTTTTTGTTGTTTTTTGTTTTTGTTTTTTGTTGTTGTTGTTTTTTCATCATTATCTTGATCTCGTATGAAGAATATTTATTCCGTGTGCACAGAATGCTGGCATCTTTTGCATCATCATGGTGGTCATGTCTCTGTGCTGCTGTGGCAGCTTCGTGGCCCTGTGCTGTGGGTTCTCCTTACCCATTGCAGCACGCATCGCAGCCATCGGGGGATTCGTGCTCACTTTCATTGGTCTCGCATTATTTCTGGTGTGGCTAGGACTGGGAAGTTGGCTGATGGGACTGTTTGGACCAGAGGTCAGTTCCTACATCCATATATAATGTATAGTAGTCTTGCATACTTGCGTATATAAATACTTATATACATACACTCAATTCCCTCTTATCCGGACACCTTGGGACCTGAGGGTGCCCATATCTCAGAAATGCCCGTTACTCAGAGAAAGTCATAGTTTTCTCCCCAAGTACACGTTGGGCCAACCTTTTTCAATAAGTTTCGGCCTTTTTTAAGCGTAAGCACAGTCCTCTTTCACTTGCAAAACTCAGTAAGCTTCTCTGGAACTAGGAATAACTGGCTTGCGCTGCTGAGATTGGTAATGGCCGTTTGTCAAATTAGCGAGATCACGAGGTAAGAATTGATTAATTGAGTGTCTAACTTTTTCCCGATAAAGAGGTGTGCCCGTAATAGAGGAGTCTGGATAAGAAGGATTGAGTGTACAGTACTTGTGTACGTAAGTACATGTATGTAGTCGTGCCCAGCTAAATCGGGAATGTGGTGTGTGTAAACATCTGGAAAGGGTTGGTTGAAGCTACAGCTATAAAGCTTAGAGAGCTCAATGTCTGGACGCCGATGAAGGTGTATGTGCTAAAAAAAGTTTTTTTAAGTGGCCCCAGCACTTGTGCCCCATTTTCCTGTGGATTATATGTATGCAGTACTTAGTACACGTAATATAAATGCAGAATTAGAGTATTTGTGTGAGCTCAGTGGCAAGAGCGCTTGTGTGTTAAGCAAGCGGTCCTGGGTTCGATTCAGTTGGCAATCAAATATTTTTAATTCTGTATTGTTCAAAAAAAAAAAAAGCCTGTGAAAGAGAGAGAATACATCTACTTAATACTAGTGGTGTGCTTCAGCACAAATGTTGAGCACGTTAGCATAACTACATTTTAAAGTATTTCACGAATATTACATTCTTACAAGAATGTTTGGTTTTTATAGATTAATTGTCTAAACAAAATAGAGCTGTGAGCTGCACCTTATCTTAGCACTAGTGGTGTGCTTGAGCACAAATATCGAGCGAGCCTGCCTAGTTCGGTTACATAAAACTACAGTATTGTTATGACCATTACTATTACCCAACAAATACAGAATTACTCTCTTACCTCAATTTCCTGAATAGTGGTAACTTCTGTATCCAATTTAAGGCATTCTGACTACCTCTATTACCAGTAACTAGTGAACACGCTCACAGCTCTACCAAAAACAAAAAAAAAGCCAGAGTTAATTTTAGTTAAAAAGTGCTTCTCCCAAATAATGGTGGCTTCCTTAGTTTTAATATAGAGCCACTCTGGCACCAGTTTTGAATTACGTTTGGTAAAGGGTTTTCAATGCCATAGTAACCATTCCCGGTAACTTTTTGGGACTTGAAAAACAAGCGTTTCTCAGGAGTTATCTCACAATTTTGAGAAGTATCAGAAGAAAGTGGGGTCAAACCTAAATGGCTATGTTTTAGGAGAGAAAAAAAACGGCACCCACATGCGCATTTAAGGAGCATACGTACTATCCATACATGCATAATACAACATATACCCGATTTACATTGTCTACCACTAATAGTATCTGTAGCATGTAAGTCATTACCAAACAGACAACAATTTAATTCCTCACATTTTTTTATGACACTTACCCATTTGCATAATTAGATGCTCATGGGGGGGGGGGGGAAGAAAAGAGATCACATGTTCCATATGTACATACATATATGGCAAAATCTCGATTGAGATAGTCTCGTTTGCTTTGCTTGCTCACCAATAGTTTATTTGTTGTGTTGTTTTTCTCTTTGTATTTCGTTAAATGTGTTGGGTAATTCCAAGTGTGTGTGTGTGTGTGTGTGTGTGTGTGTGTGTGTGTGTGTGTGTGGTGGGAGCTGGAGTGAGTAGGAAGGAAAGGTATTCACACCTGTTTGCTCATGTGATTAAGATAGCAACATATTATTACAGTATGCATGCCATTAACACTGCACACACATACATACATACAGCACATGCAGCAGACTATATCAGTGTGCACGTGCTTAACACATTCACACACGCACACACATACTAACAAGGAAATCATAGATTTGTTGGTACTTGCATATTAGTCACACATGTACCTCTTTATGCAACTATTTGCTCGTAAAAGAGTTCATGGACTATTATAAGGTCCATGCCTGTGAGATCCCAGAGAAGTTCTATTACAATTGTTGTGTCCGTGAGTATTTTGTACCTATTTAACCCTTCCGATGCTATAACCACATACATATATGCAGGCAAGGACAGGTCTGTGTTCTCCAATATTTAAAAAAAAATCTATTCAATGATATTATGTATAAAAAAAATTATACAAATAAAGAGGCATTTTGCTTCTTCAAAATTTTTGAAAATTTTTTAAACAGAGATTGAGATTTTTTTTGACCAAAAATTTCTAGGGCACCGAGCGTGCCAATTTTTTTTTTTGTTGGCTACAGACTTAAAACCCTCAGAATAGAAAGTATGCAGCCTATAGAGAGTCCTACAGCTTATGGGTAAGTAAATTCTCCTACAGGACATCACGAGCAATCTACTGCTCTTGTTCCTTGGGTATCTCCTCAAAACCTGCAGTAAGATGGACTAGTTCCTGTTCTCTTTCAGGCTTAGCTTTTTGGCTTGTTATAAGGCTATGCCACCTACTTTGGATGCCAGGCAGGTTTGTTTGCTGTTGCTTAGCAGTATAAATTCAAAATTAAAATTACAAAAGGCGCCCAATGTGACAAAGAATGTCGGCGTGGAAAGGATTAAAGGTGCATTGCTAAGACTTCAAAGACAGTATAAGAAAGACACTTTTCAATAACAAGAGTAAGTGGATAGTGTTTGATCAGCTGCTAAGTAGGGAATCAACTTCAGGTGAAATACAGTATCTAATTATCAAGTTCTGACCCTTCATGACAACTAGAACGAACATTTCTCAATCTAAGGAAAGGTAAAGTGCGAAAAATCTCAGTTGTCGCTGGGAATTGAGTCCAGGCAGGACCCCTGGCTATAGCCACAAATGACATAGCCACTGGGCCACAACAACCCACGACTCAGTGACTAGAGCATTGATTGCAAAAGTAAGGAGTTCTTGGTTCAATACCAGGCGACAATTTAGATATTTCACTCTTTATCTTTGCTTTTTCTTTAGACCCCTTTTATTGAGAAGTATTCATTACAGTATCAAATAGTGTGATTTTTTGTGTGCACATTGTACATAGTAGTTCTGTTGTAATAATAAACTTCTCCCTCTCTTTTTCTCATAGGCTGCTCTACAGAGCGTGTGCAGAGGTATCGTGGCCTACGTGGTGTTCATGTACATCTACCTGATTATCTTTGTCGCCACCTTCGTCGCAGGATGCGTGTGGGCGTTCCACGGCGCTGTGGCTGGTAAAGATGGGGAGAAGAAAACTTCAAGAGAGAGTGCAGAAACCAAACCAAAATTGCCATCTAAGACACTACTAAAAGCTATGGTGTAGCTAATAGCTTAGAGGAGGATTCACATATAAGACACTTTTTTCCTTTTAGTTTGTATATTTGCTATTGGCATTGATCAGCTCTCTCTTTTGTCTCCATTAAAACATCAGTCATTTGTTTTGTATGTCAGAACCATAGTTTTTAGCCTGCTTACAGTCATTTTCTGATACCACGTGATTTTGTCAATCTATTTTAGTTGAACAGTATTTTTTCTTTATGCACCAATTTCAATCACATCATGACGATCATAATACGGTCCATGATGCAATTTATGATTATTATTATCAGTAGCTAGTATGTACAACTGACTAGGGATTTGTTCATTACCTACTATTCATTATACAGTAAATGCTAAAAATATGATATCACTCAAATATGAAAGTAACATTCGACATTCTCCCATGAAAATATTCGTATTTGATTTATAATTCAACCCTTCATGCACACCCCACACACCCCCTCCCTTCCAAACAGCTTCAAACAACAAAACAAACAAACTAGACTGGCATAGCCTGGTAAAGATCAGTAAAGGCTACTCAAGCTACGACCAATTTAAATTTCAGCTTCAATTGTAGTGTAAATTCAGGGGGCCAACAGTTCATTTGTTACTGGTCAGCCTATTTCTCTAAAATTGTTCAGGCTTCAACGCCTCGATCAACAATAACGTCTTATTTTAACCACCATACTCATTAACACTGAAATGTTGTCATGTTTACTCTTTTAAAATTCATTCTTAGTGTTTCAGTTTTGTTCGTACATCTATCTATCAATGGTGGCAGTTACTTACTGTTATATCCGACTTGGATATTTCTTACAAATTGGTTCAGTATTTCAGGGTCATTGAGAACGTGTTTCGAAGGCAAGACACGTTAATACAGAGGATCTGGATAGTTAAAGAATACGTGAGGCCTTACAACCCTCACTAAGTCTTATTGACACGGGAAGACGTGTGGTGAAGCATCCTATTGACCAGCGCTTCGTCCAGGGACACTGTCTGAGGGATACCTGCTGATTTCAAGAATCTCTTGTAGTGGTCTCTCTGCTCATATCTAGGATTGTGAGGTACCATGCTTGCTGTGACATTGCCGTCTGCTCTCATGCTCTTATTGAAGCCACACACTCCAGGATAGTAGAACAACCACATAAAACTACAAGACCCAATGCCCTTTCGTAAACAGTATTTTACCAGGAATTCCTTGTAGGACAATCCAGGAACACGAAGTGTGAAGAAGTCATCTGTGTCGAATAAGGATACAAAATCGTATGTACCTCGATACCTGTAGATACAGTCCAAATACATAAACATGTTGCCATAGTAAAACCACTCCCACTTTTTGGCATCATACCACTCATTCCAAATCTGAATTGTGACAAAATTGTCCCTTACAGCTTGCAAGAAGAATGTGTCATTCGCCAAGATATCATCAAACCCTCCATCTTTGAAAAATGTGTCAAGAACAGCTACATGGACGTGGTCTACTCCCAGAGTTTGCTGGTACCTCAGAAATTCAGGCAGCCATGTCACGCCTCTTGACAGGACCTTTGTGCAGACAACTGAAGAGACTTTGCCTTCTTTCGGAGTTTTCCTTGGAGCTGGAATCACAATGGATTCATTTGAATAAACTTTGACAGTTTTGTCAGAGGTAGAGTTATAATAAACAAGAAATGCTTTGTCTCCGTCTTTTACTTCCAAGCCATAATATTCAACAATGACTTGCTGATAATAATGTATTTTTTCTTTCTTAAATCTTCGCCAATTGTGTTGTCTTATGTCTTCATAATTATATCTCACTTTGTAATGAGTCCCATAATTATCATTTACTCCGCAACCAATCACTGCCTTGGATCCATTATACACTGAGGGGCCGGCTCCAATTAGAAATATTATATAACTACTGCCATTGGTATTTGTGTAGAGATGAGTTGTGTAGACAACTAGTTCTTTTGAATGCGATGATGTTACTATCGAGGGAAGAAGTTTAGACATATGGCCTTGGTATAGATTTACATGTATTTTGTTGACAGTGAGCCACTTCAAAGGAATTGATGTCTCCACAGATTCATTCACGGTACTTGAAGTTGTATATTGTTGAGAAGCTGATGCTATTTTATAAACAGTCACTAATTGATTAGGAGCAATAAAAATAACAAATATCAGTAGTAGAAGTGTAACTGATGCGGTTAGAAATAGTTGAAGTTGATATTTCATAATCTGCAACAGATAAATAATAGAGAAACTGTGGGTACATCAGCACTTAAGAGACAGTCAGTTTTCTGACTCAATTATAGTAGGGAAAGTTAATATGCATAAGTAATGGGAATTATAGATACCAACAACTAGGCAATGGAAAAATGTGATAAGGCAGGTATTACACACATAATAGGCCATTTAATAAAAAAAAAAGAAGACTGTATACAAGGGCATTAGATATAAGAGGGATTTTAAAAAAATTTATTGAATTTCAAGACGTTTTTCTATTGACTAGTTTAAATTTTCATATCCTCTCAAACTAAAAGCTTATAATGTTGACAATTCATAGCTTGGCTCTTCTTTGTTAGCCTTTCGTTCTAGAACTTGTTCTTTTATCTTTTATCCCAGCTTACAAAGAATTACAATCCCACCCACTTGAACCCAAATACTACATAATGAATGATGTAGTAAGCCTATGCGGTAGTTTAGGTAGGTTTACCACACAATATACGTTGTTGTTTTTTTTAACAACTGTTTTCGGGACTGTTAATTGAGGCAGAGGAGGCCACTGCCTCCTTAAAAAAATTTCAACTTGCATTTGGTTTTGAAAAATCCCTTCTTCTTGACACTTTACAGAAGTCACTTCATACTGGGATTGTTGCAACCAACAAATACCTATTCTATACCACCATCAACTCAGATATTATTCTTCACCAGGTCCTTACTTGACTCAGAATGTATTAATTGAGGGATGCAGTACTCACTTCTTGCTCAATATTATTAATTACAGTTCTAAAGTCAAAGTGGAGGCCTTCACCAAAAAGTTGATGGAAGGCAAAACTTTACGGTTGAAAGGAGGGGAGGGGGGAGGGGTAGAAAGGGGAAGAACATTCCCTATTTAATTAGTACTTAATGTACAATGAAGAAGTTATATTTCCCTAATTATTAGTACAACGGTAGCAGTTGACTTACAAGATGAGAAGAGTTGGGCACTAGTGCAACCATATAATATTAACATTATTATAGGCTTTATAAGAGTCTTTTTTTTTTAGGCTCTGTTAATTGTGTTCAGTTCTACGCAAGACTTACCTTCGTGGTTCGTCTAGTGGACAATGAATTTTCAAGTAAATGCTGTTGAGTAGGGCTTATAACTGTGACGTAGCGTAGGTATGTTCAGTTGTGTGAAAGTATTGTGCATTACAACTACTATTAAGAATGTCACAAAGAAAACTTTAAATAACGTGACTTCATTTTCAATTCGAACAGTTGCGGGGAGCAGTTACTATGGCATTGAATCCCCTTTCATACCCGTAGCCAGGGAGGGTTCGGGAGGTTCGGTCGAACTCCTCTTTTGAATGACCGGAAGTAAATTATTTAGCCACACCTACCTCACATTTATGTCGACTTGTGGTCGATCGTGTCTAAATCGCAATGCTATTTATCTATAATATAATATCCCCGGATATACTTCATACTCTATGTGGACCGCCTAGTCTGATTCCAAGCTTTCAAATAAACTTTGAGCTCCTTGACTACAAAACATCGCTCTCGTTAACTGATAAAGCAAGCTACGCTACAACTATTCTTTTTATGGTGTGCCGTAATGTACTTATTTAGATAAATTATAGTACGAAAGGCCTATTAATGGTTCACTGTTTGTGTACAACTCACGGTAGTGGTTAGAAGCCTGGTTACACCAGAACGATATAGCGTTAGCAGTTTACCGCTTATAGTCAGCAGTGTTCAATGAATTTATTGATAGAACACATAGAACGTCAGACAAATTATTAGTTTTGGCATATTTCCCCCCTTCTTTTTCGCTTTTAAAAGAATAAACGAAGAAAACAAAAGTAGGTGTGGCTTTCTTGTGTTTCTATGAAATCTGAACCCCCCTGTGCAAACTCCTGACTACTGGCCTGCCTTTACCGCATACGTAATTTAAAAACTCGACTTTATTTTAGTAGCTTGAATGTTAGTTGTTAAAATCAATCATTTAACAATAGTGTAGTTTAAGGCTCGCTCGCCATTTGTGCTCAAGCACACCACTATTATACAAATAAATAAACATCCCCGATTTTTTCATTTTTACCCCTGTAAGTGTCTCGCTCGCTACGCTCGCTCGCCAATAATACTTTCATTTGGTGCTATACTTTCCAATATCTTGAAGTGTAGCACATCAGTATCGTAAATGCACTCATGTATTTGTCAGAATTATAGCTTCATCATAAGTATAGATTTATTATGCCTAATTCAGTTTGTAATGTATGTTGCCTTTACCATCAGTTGTAGACATAATAGTGTCATTATGCTATAATTAGGAGCGAGCTAAGAATGATGAAGATTGTGGAGGGGAAATAGTTGGTGTGTTTAGCTAATAGTGCTTAGCCCACATTAGAATATAATGAGTCTGCCCTGGAATATTTTTTTGGATGGTATAAAAAAGCAAATTACACAGTGTCAGTAGCTAAACTAGATTGACCAAAAACATACGGAACCGGCATATCCTAACTACAAGAATAATCAACTAAAGACACAGCTATAACACACTACAGCACAGTTAACAGCATAAAAAGACTCCCATAAACGTTTAGGGCTATCTAGCTATATAGCTATATCCTATAGTAGTATAACTGTTTTAACTAACCAATTTAATCCTGGGGAGTACACTGTTACAGCGAAGAAATAGCTCCACTAATTCTTCCGCCAAGTCAACTCGGAGAGACTACTCTGGGTACTACCTGAGCTCTAGGTTTATTATTTTAGCTAATTTATTCTTTTTCCTGCCACCTATTTCCTTTCGTTTAGCAGCGACACTGGTGACTCGTGACCTGGACGACTAGCAATCTCCCGGTGATAAAAGGATCGCTACTTTCGTCTGTGTATGGAGGAGAAGAATTGGAATTCACAAACAGGGCTACTGCAGGTGGCATGATTTTTAATTGTATGTGGGGAAGCCATTCAGTCTGGGAAGGAGGCTTGCAGCCAAGAAAAAGCAGCAACTGATGGCTTTGTAGTGGAACTTTGAACTCTGTTTTATCATCATCATGACATCATCATTTATTGTCTCACGTGCTTGTAATATATACTCCTCGTGTTAGATATTAAAAAGAGAAAAGACGAGTTGTTTTTAGTATAGTTTTAGTAGTTAACTGTCTCTCGACTACGCTACATTGGTGACCCCGACGCCGACACGATGACGGAGGGAGAAGACAGAGTCGCCCCACGAATGGAGAGCCCTCCTGCCGTTCCTGCTGTATCAGCCGTCCACCTCAAGTTGCCGCCATTCTGGCCAAGCGACCCTGAGGTATGGTTTCTTCAAGTGGAAGCCCAGTTCGCTACGCGAGGCATCACCGGTCAGAAGACACGCTTCCAGTACGTAGTTAGCTCGCTCTCTCCCGAAATAGCCACTGAAGTTCGAGATCTGTTGTTAAGGCCACCGCTGGATCGTCCCTATGATGTCTTGAAGGCTGAGCTTATCAAGCGGACCGCTGCTTCCGAGCAGAAGAAGCTCCAACAGCTCATTGGTGGCGAGGAACTCGGAGACCGTAAGCCTACCCAGCTATTACGGCGTATGCAGCAACTTCTTGGCGACAGACTCAGTTCGGCCGACAGTAGTTCATTTCTCCGTGAGTTATTTCTTCAGCGCTTACCTTCCAACGTCCGGATGGTTCTAGCTTCAGCCGATTCTTCTACCGACTTGGGAAAACTGGCGGAGATGGCAGACAAGATTTTGGAAGTTGCCGCCCCTACGTTAGCAAACGTCAGCGACTCCGCCCCCAACCGACCGTGGAACGACCCCGTACCGAATTCGTCGAATGAGCTCCAGCAACTTCGCGACGAAGTCGCACGACTTTCTACGTTAGTGCGATCCCTTACCACACAGTCTCGTCGTCGCAGACCTTCAGGCTCTGCTAACTCCAGGTCATCTAGCCCTGCCACAGACCCTTCCCAAGCTCTTGCAGCTTCACCCTCTGGTACACTCTGTTGGTACCACCAGAAGTATGGTGACCAAGCACGCCACTGTCGTTCTCCTTGCTCTCGTTCTTTAAACGACTAGGCCCAGCACTAGCGGCGACGAGTGCTGCTGGCCTATCCAGTTGTCGCCTATTCCACATAAATGACCGTTCTTCTGGCTGCTGTTTTCTTGTTGATACCGGTGCCGAGGTTAGTGTTGTTCCTCCCACATGCACTGAACGCAAGTCTCAACAAGCATTTACACTGCAGGCTGCCAACAACTCGAGCATAGCGACTTATGGGGTTCGATCCCTTTCACTGGATCTCGGTCTGCGCCGAACGTTTAGATGGGTGTTTGTTATAGCCGACGTGAAGCTACCGATATTAGGAGCAGATTTTCTTCGTTACTTTGGACTCCTCGTTGATCTTCGTCAACACAAGCTTCACGACTCTGTCACAAATCTCCACGTGTCGGGACTGAGACTTTCACCTCCACTTTCCTCAACTGGACTTTTGTGTGTCCGGAAGAGTGACGACTCCATGTTCTCACAGCTTCTAGCGGAGTTCCCTTCTGTTACTGAGGCAGTTTCAACAGACAGGCCCGTCAAACACCGTGTCACTCATCACATTCAAACTGTGGGCCAACCAGTGTCATCACGCACTCGTCGTCTTGCTCCGGAACGTCTCAACATCGCTCGACAGGAATTCGATCACATGCTCGAACTGGGTATCATTCGTCCTTCCTCCAGCAACTGGTCCTCTCCGCTCCATATGGTTCCAAAGAAGTCCCCTGGTGATTGGAGACCGTGTGGTGACTACAGAGCTCTCAACCGTGTTACAGTTCCGGACCGCTATCCTCTTCCTCACTTACAGGATTTCACTGCCACGTTACAAGGGTGTACAATCTTTTCCCATATCGATTTAGTGAGAGCCTTTCACCAGATTCCTGTAGAACCAGCCGACATCCACAAGACGGCAATAACGACTCCCTTTGGCTTGTTTGAATTCACGCGCATGCCATTTGGACTCAGAAATGCAGCTCAGACGTTTCAACGGTTCATCAATGAAGTTCTGCATGGCCTTCCCTTTGCGTATGCATATGTAGATGACCTGCTCATAGCAAGCCATTCGCCTGAGGAACACTTGCAACATCTTCGCTCAGTGTTAGAACGATTAGATGCTCATGGCATTCTCATCAACGTCTCTAAGAGTGTGTTTGGAGTACCTGCGCTAGACTTTCTTGGCTATCGTCTGGATGCTAATGGAATTCGGCCACTGGAGCAGAAAGTCCAAGTCATCAGAGATTTTCCTCTTCCGACATCTCAACGTAAACTTCGCGAATTCCTAGGACTTGTCAATTTTTATCGACGGTTTATTCCTCATGGTGCTGCTACCCTCAAGCCCATTACCGACCTCTTGAAAGGTGGAAGTTGCTCGTCAGATTCTCTCACCTGGTCGGACTCAGCCACTGCTGCCTTCGACAACGTCAAACAGGCTCTTGCTGACGCCACACTCCTAGTTCACCCAACTCCAGATGCCCCTACCTGTCTGATGACTGACGCATCCGACATTGCAGTTGGTGCTGTTCTTCAACAGTATGTCAATGGGAGTTGGTGTCCAATCGCATTCTTCTCTAAGCCTCTGAAGGATGCTGAGACTAGGTACAGCACATTTGACAGAGAGTTGCTCGCCATCTATCTTGCTGTAAAGCATTTTCGCTACTTTCTGGAGGGACGCCAGTTTCACATCTGGACGGACCACAAGCCCCTTACATTTGCTCTCTCTTCTCGTTCAGATCGACACTCACCTCGTCAAATACGTCATTTGGATTTAATCTCCCAATTCACTACAGATATTCGCCATATTCAGGGAACTCACAACTCTGTCGCAGATGCACTGTCATGCATTGTAGTCAACGCCATTCACTGCGATGGCTTGAACACTGTAATCGACTTCAGGGTTATGGCTGAGGCTCAAGTAAATGATCCTGATCTCACCAAGTTACAGTCGGACTCATCACTAAAGCTGCAACGTATTCCTCTCGCTCTCTCAGATGGTGGTTTCATCATATGTGATATGTCTACTGGCACCCCACGGCCTTTTGTACCCGAGTGTTTCCGACGACCAATTTTTGATAGCCTCCACTCCCTTTCACATCCGGGAATTCGAGCCACTCAACGCATGTTAACCAGCAGATTTGTCTGGCCACGCATCAATTCCGATGTTCGTTCCTGGGCACGCACATGTCTTCAGTGTCAAAAGTCGAAGGTGCACCGTCATACCACTGTTCCACTTTCAACTTTTTCGACTCCCGACTCCCGTTTTGACAAGGTGCATATTGACCTAGTCGGACCTCTGCCCCCATCTTCTGGCAAAGTTTATCTCCTCACCTGTGTTGATCGGTTTACACGCTGGCCGGAAGCAATCCCTATAGCTGACTCCACTGCCGAAACGGTCGCTCGAGCCTTCTTGCAGACCTGGGTTGCACGCTTTGGCACACCTTCTACTGTGACCACTGACAGGGGTCGACAGTTTGAATCACAGCTGTGGCATGAGTTCTCGAATCTTCTTGGCACAAAGCGCATCCGAACCACTGCGTATCATCCAATCGCCAATGGCCTTGTTGAACGCCTTCATCGACAGTTGAAGTCTTCTTTGAAAGCTTATCCTCACCCTGATCGCTGGGCAGAAGCATTGCCACTTGTACTGCTTGGTATACGGACCTCGCTCAAGGAAGACATAGGTTGCACAGCAGCTGAGTTGGTTTACGGCTGTACTCTGCGGCTCCCTGGAGAATTCTTTCCTGCTGCTTCTGACAACTGCCCTGATCCTGGAAGCTATGTCTCACAACTCAAGTCTGCAATGAGGTCACTCCATGCTGCACCCACGCGCCAACCTACGCATAATGTTACAGACACCAGTTCTTCACTCGCCGGATCCTCTCACGTATTTGTCCAACATGATGCAGTGAAAAAGCCCCTTCAGCAACCTTATGATGGCCCTTATAAAGTACTTAAGCGTAACACCAAGTTCTTCACGATAGACCGTAATGGTCGCTCCGATACTGTCTCAATTGACCGTTTGAAGCCTGCACATCTTGACCATCTTCCGACTTCTGCCACTGCGCCCTCTCCAGACCTATCGATACAACCAGCTGTCACTCAGCCGGCCCCCACCACTACACGATCTGGTCGACGTGTTCATTGGCCAAAGCACCTAGCTAATTTCGTTCCCTGACTTGGTCACTGCGGGGGGAGTAATGTAGTGGAACTTTGAACTCTGTTTTATCATCATCATGACATCATCATTTATTGTCTCACGTGCTTGTAATATATACTCCTCGTGTTAGATATTAAAAAGAGAAACGACGAGTTGTTTTTAGTATAGTTTTAGTAGCTAACTGTCTCTCGACTACGCTACAGCTTCAACAGGCAAAATAAAAATTACTCAGCCACTCTAAAAGAGGTACTGCAGTTGCTAATTTGATTTCTGAAAATTTTTATTGCTATTACTATTTTTAGTTGTGCTGAGAATAATAAACCAAAATATACCAGAGGTCAGCACAAGTGCTTCTGAGGTACAGAGTTTCATTTTACCTGAGCCAACAGCACATACAGTGGAGCCCACGGTTGGAACAGGTAATGCAATGCAATATAAAATGAACACGAGAAACTATACAATAAAATCCTAAAAAACAAAACAAAAACACACACAATAAATATTTAGGTCCTGTTAGCATGGAGGTCACTGCTATGGATATCTCTCATTCAGTCAGTACGGATGGGAGTGACACCTCTAGCCCAGCCACTCGTCCAGTCAGTGTGGATGAGATTCCAGGTCCAGCAAACGACACCTCTTTTTCTGCGAAATCAGTCAAAATACTAAAATATACAACATTCCTCCAACCCCCACAAAATGCATTATTAATCAAAGCCGGCACTTTTGTAAAATGTTGATGCGACCTAATGCATATGTGGCTGCAATATTGTTAAAAATCAGGTTATGTATGTGAAGAAGCGACTAACTTCCTCTGTGAGGATTGGGACGTAGATGAGGAATCAGGCAGCACAATATTAGAAGATGTGGTCGACAGCATTTCCAGCATAGCTGAGGAACTTGAAGTGCCACTTGATTCCGACTCCCTCAAAGCATGCATTCTAGTGGTGCAGTACTCTTTCAGCACAGTTATAACAGACTCAGTGGCCTATTAGGACTGTCATCATGTTCAAGAACCCAGTGGGGTAGGATTGTAAGGAGACTAGAGGAGTATGTGACTGACCTTGCTGAGTGTTCCTGTGGTCAGGTAAGACGAGAAATTGCTGAACGTGGGGATGCAGACCAGTGGATGGCATCTTTTGATGGTTTCTACCTGACCCGGGGCCACTATTCCAATAACTCCTCTGCCACCTTGCATGACTACCTCACTGGGAAGATAGCATATTTCTGCCACCGGACAAAGTGGGGGCCAGGTCAAAACTGGAATGGGACGTCCGGGGGAGTTGAGGCAGATATGCTGGATGAGCTATTAGGAAAGGCAAAGGAAGATGGAATGGTTGTCAAAGAAATCATCACGGACAAGGATACCTCGATAAATTCAATTTTTTGTATGCACTATCCAGAAGGAATTGTGACATATTGTTCTAATCACTGTGCGAAGACACTGCACAAAGACCTGGAGAAAATAAAGCGGAACACATGTGAGGTACATAAGTAAGAATTAATATATTCTTTACTTCGTACGATACTTACACTGTGTATTCTATAGTGCCATTTGACGTCTTTCCGGTGTAAGAGACTAACGGACAGTACACTGAAGAGCTGCAAGACCAATCTGAGCACCTTGATTGCTGCTTCAGATAAGATTCGGTCCGCCCAAGATCCCTTGAAGGAATTCTCCAATGCCATCAAGAGCTTTGTTTCTCACTACTGCCTGAATGTGCACACATCACAATGGTGTATACACGAGAAGGTTAATTTAGAACTTAAAATTGAAATAACCATTCATGTCTGTCTTTCAATATTATTATTATTATTATTATTATTATTATTATTATTATTATTTATTATCATTTATCATTTATTATTATTATTATTATTATTATTATGTTATTATTATTATTTTTCATTTATTATTTATTATTTATTATTATTTATTATTATTATTAATTTTTTTTTTCATTTATTATTTATTATTTATTATTTATTATTATTATTATCATTATCATTATAGCATAATCCTGATGGCTTGGCCTATACTAGTGACCATGCTTTTACCTGCAAAGCCCAGGTGGATAGCTTCAGAACTTTGATGGAGGAAATGGCTGCACGGCCCCAAGACTATGTGTCTGACCACGGTAGACTAACCACGAATACCTTGGAAGGGTTTCACGATATGGCCCTAGTTTACCGAAGTAAACGGACTGACCTTGGCCATGCACACTACACCTGCAAGACAAACATGGCCATATGTCACAAAGTAATGATACTAAGCTAGTATAGGCAATGAGGATTCTTGCCTGAACACTCACTCACCGTCCTTTCATGATTTTCTGTACAGAATTTGGGTCCAATTTGGAGATTGATTTGCCTCATTAGAATGGGGATAGACATTCCTGCAGCTGCCGTTGCCTCCATTCTGTCAGAACAGAAAGCCTGGAAAGCAGACAGAATAAAGAGGTCCAGTGCAACAAGTCTCCATAAGCGGTGTGTTTTTGTTGTATTATTTGTTTATGAAATGGAATATATACACTACATGGTAAAAAATATTAGGGTACAACCACAATATAAATAACATTTAACTATATGATTGAACCTCACTATACACTAAATCCTATGCTTGTGAGAGAAAAAAACCTAGGACTGTCTATCCCCATTCTAACGAGGCAAATCCATCTCCAAATTGGACCCAAATTCTGTACAGAAAATCCTGCCTACCTCATGGGAAACCATGATCTATTGTACCTTCCAATTCTCACTTTTTAATTTTAATTTATTTTTAAGTCATTCACTTGCATTCATTGTTAGTACTGTTCATCCCATCTACACCATTTGGCCATCTATAGCTTGCCTCTCTGAACTCTATTGTTACATAATAATCAGAACATTTAGCACCTCCGACATTTTAAAATGTGAACACAAGGTTCAGGGCTACTGCAGGTGGCTTGATTTTTAAAAGTTTAAGATCAGTTTAAACCATAATATTTCGGCCTTTGGGATGGCCTTCTAGTGGTGACTGACAGTAAAGTGACTGAATGTGGACAACTAAGTAGAGAGAAGGAGTGCTAGAATGTGAAAGACTGAATAGAGAGGCCAGGCCAGACCCTCCATGCGCAAGCGAGGTTTGGTAATAAAGGGTCTGGCCTGTGAGACTACGGAGGGGGGGAGGGGGGGGGGGGGGGGGGGGGGG
>WLWD01001748.1_pt1 | contig 26525 bp, 18 predicted proteins | sample 6712731 | NCBI WGS metagenome assembly WLWD01 (sample SAMN12718690, study PRJNA576275) | sponge metagenome | isolation source: marine sponge | host: Mycale hentscheli | place: New Zealand: South Island, Marlborough, Capsize Point | collected 2014-11-01 | reverse complement strand
ATTTTTGTTGTTGTTGTTATTGTTTTACTTAGTTTGGGTTCTTACTTTTGTTGTTCATTCCTAGGTTATTTGTTCCTTCATTTATTAGCTAATTCATTATTTTATTAAATAAGTTCTATCTCTCGTTCATTTGTTCATTCATCCGTTCTTCTTCACACCTCCTGCTCCACCGTACTTCTACCGTACAGTGTAGTTTATAACTACCCTAACTACCGTCATCGGAGGGTTTGGGCACCTTGAGTGCGAGTGCGCGTGCGCGCAGAGAGCCGTATTAAAGCGAGTGTCGTGTCGTGGGCAGAAGGGATGGCTCATAAAACGCGTTTCTGTTAGGGCTAAGGGCGGTGAATATTGTCTAGTCCATTTGAGGAAGAAACTGAAGTAAGTACCCTACTTTATATTTGTTGTTTTATAAATGTAGCGTTTTGAACTTTAGCAGCAAAAGATTAAATAGATATTTAGATAGTTATTTCTACTATTTGTCTATTTTTAACTGCACTATAATGTGTGTTACGGCAGATTGATGAAATCCTCTTGGAATTGGGGTTTTCTGAAGAAACTAGGATGAAGTTTAAGGAAGAAAAGGTACTGATTAGAATTTATCAAGCATTAGTTAATTGATTAATTTTATTCCAAACAACTCATTTTCACAATTTTAACATCCAATGATTCAGTCATTCTACTGAAATAATAATAATGATAGCAACTTGCTATTATGTATAACATGCAGGCTTTTATGGAGGCTTTCCACAACTAGTACCTTGCATATAGATCAAGGATCACATTTCCATCCAGGTTTCCATTTTTGGCTTGAAATGACTTAAATTAAAACTTTATATATTAGCTGTGTTTATGTCATTGGCCATCACTTATTTGTATTTGTACTGAAAAATTGGCTACTCTATAAATATTGGATATCAGATGATTAAGTGCACTATACTATGAGGCACAGTCATATTCATCTACTGTATCAGTTAGCACAAGTCTGATCTAGTCTAACCCTTAACGAAACTTTATTGCACTAGAGAAGTAAAGGGTCTGTGATGTCTAAGTTGTGCTGGAATGTAAGACAAGTTTTTGCAGTATGTAAGCATGTTGGAGTGGAAGGATATAGCATAGCATAGGGACTCTTAACACAACTACTCTATCAGGAAGCAAGAATTAGTATACAGTTGCTAATAATGGGCCAGTATGTGCCTCCATTTCCTACAAGTAGTAATTTTGACATTGGCACTCAAATTAATCACTCTGTGGGATATTGGTGCATTTAATTGACCATCTGCCCAAAATTGAGCAGCAGGAACTAATTAGGTGTGGCACCCCTTCCTGGAGTTTATCCTGCATTTACAAACACAATATAGCTTGAATTGTAAGTACCAAGCTTCCTCAATCTGTGTAATTCCACCCACACATAATACACATGTTTTTAATTTAATGTACTTGACATAACTGATTATGATAAACATAGTTTCCAACAGCTTCAAATATGATATAGTATCAAACATTTGAAATAATTATTTGAATGCCTGTCATACTTTCTCAAACTTTTGCACGTAGGTGTAGAAGAAAGGATTCAAATGCTTGTTAATATGAGCTTAAAAAGGCTCTGGTATGTGGCTCTTACACCTCTGCATTGTGTAGTGGGTTCACTCCACTGAGGGTTAAACATACATGAGTGAAGTACAGAATTGTGCATTTTTGACAGTGAAGTCAAAAATTTAGCACTGAATGTGACATTTAATGTAAATATATTGAGGCATGTACAAAAATCAAATAACTATCATACAAATAGTTGTTGTTGTTTTTTGTGGCATAAAACTGCAGTGAAGCAATTACAACTGAATTTTTTTTTCTTTTCTTTTTTTAGAAATCCCAGATGGGTGTAAATATATTTGTTACACATACTCAACTTTAGCTTTCTATAATTATGTTTTGTGGTAGATTTTCACATCGACTGTCTCGCTTTTGACTGATCAAGATCTCAGTGCTCTAGGAGTGACTAAAGTTGGTGATAGAGCTATCTTACGAAAGCAATGTCGAGATTCCATCCACAGTAAGAATCCATAGTATAAAGAATTTTTTGTAGCTGCTGTGGTTGATTAATGGTAATGGGAAAATGTTGTTTTCACATGTAATAGCTCTCAATTAATGCATTAGAATGTCAGTGGCACTAATGATTGCTGCACAGACTGTTGGTGGTTTTTACCACTTAACCATAATATTTTCAGGGTTATATCCTGGAACTTTTCTGAAATTGCAGAGTAGGTTGTGAAGTTGATCTAATGAGGTGTGTGTGCTGAGGCCAACACAATGGGGGAGTGAGGAAGGATTCTAGTAGGGTCGCTCCCTACCCCCTCAACCAAGTTTATGAAAAATTATTTGCACAAGATAACAATACAGGAAATTATGTTAGTGCACCCAATTTGTGCCCTTTCTTTTCCAAATTATATTTTTTAATAAACTTTTAAGATATGCTTTTGCATAGATTATCTCTGTCTCCCCCTCAGCTACTGGTAGCATGATAATAATGGCATAGTATATGGCTGAGACTGTTGTGTGCAGTGCAGAGATCATTCTTGTTGGAGAATGAAACCGAAACTTTTGAGCATATATATTAGGGATTACTGTTTCACAGTTTTGTCTCTTGCACAGTTTTGTCTGCAAGTGACAGTTAGTGAGCTGACCTGACTTCCAACTTATCTGCAACTACTATACAGTGAGGCACATAGGGCAGTTGATGAGAGTTAGCATGTCCATTGTAATTCTGTACTTGAGTCTTCTGGTGTCTGATGACATAGATCTTGGATGATTCCTTATTGTGGGTAGGTTCTGGGTGGACCTTATAAACCTTCTGAAGGATGAGTGCTGAGAGTTGTAGATTGATAGTCTATGGTTGGCCAGTGGCTTATAGAGGTGGTGCCAGCACCTAGCCATGATCTACCACTGTGGGAAACCTGGTCCCAGGCTGAATGGCCAGCACACAGTTGCCCTGGAGAGCAGCCTTCTGGTGTTATTTATAAATATTAAATCAGGTAAATTCACCTTGTAGCCTCTGCCTTATTTTGTGTAGTTCAAATCTGTTTGACACACAAAATCTAAATTGGATTCAGATTGATTAATGTCTGGTTTTAAGTAATGAAATGTTTAAAAATAAATGTTTAAATTATTACATTTGAGTATTTTCTGAAACTTTGGCAGGATAGCTATGAAGCCTTAAACAAGTTTCGACAAAGTAAATAGTGAACCAGCATCCTGCACTCCCCATGTATTTTATGCACATGGACACAAAGTAGTGGACAACTTTAATATGTGACAGTACCTGGGAAAAGGGACCAATATGTAAAATCAAAAATGTACAGTAGGTCTGAACAACAGACAAAAAAATATTTTTTATGGATTTTATTAGCCCACTGGTATCTCCTATCCTTTAGCTACACTGATACCAAATTAGAGTAGCTGAAAGGTTGTGTGTTTTTTTTTTGTTTGTTTTTTAACCTTCCCTCAGCACTCCCTGCATGGAATCTATCCTGCTAGTAATTGAAACCCTGGGAGTTCAATTTGTTGCCTAGCAACAAATTACCTGGTTTTGGAAGGGGGGGGGGGTTCAATTTGTTGCCTAGCAACAAATTACCTGGACACTCACTCTGCTAGGAAGGGTCTGGTTACTCCACCCAACCCCAAATAAGAAGTTTTAAAATTTCAGTTTTCTCAAATTAACTGTGCTCAAGTTGGTTAGATTGCAGCTGGTAACCAAACTTGGTATCAAAATGCTCATAGGAAAAGCTTTTAATGCTTAAATTTAAGTCTTTATAAGATACTGAGCCAAAATAGTATGGCATGGTGTAATTTTTTATCACTGGCATAAAATACAGGCTCTATCAGCCGTGCATATCAGTTAACATTAACTGAGCAACCAGCATGTACAAGAAGTGGCTTTATAACTGTTTTGAGCCTGTGGTATTACTGTTAACAGAGGTAGGGGAAATATTATGCACAGCTTTTTACGGCTGTAGGAATTTGTTCAGACTGAATTCTTATTACTATTGTCTTGTTACATTAAATTCTTGGCAAAGCCAAATTAATAACAGCTTAACTGAACTTCTAAAAAATAATCCCTAAGCAACCACCTCAATACTAAAGTGGGTGTGATGATTTCTGCAAGCAGCAATGAAACTGAAAAACGTGTGTGGAAACTCATCCCATCCCTGAAATGGAAAGTGTTGCTGCTACACAAAGAAATGTTCCGGTGTTTTTTTTTTGTTTTTTTTTTGTTTGTCTCCCAACAAGCTTGCTGCTTTATTTTTGAAATAAATAACTGTTTCGAGTTAAATTCACTAGTGCAATACCTTATGTATTTGCGCCAATAATAATATTTATTTGGACTTACTTAATAGGAAGAACATAGTTTTTAAGTGTATAATTTTATTAAGAGTTGTCTAGTCCATCTACCAGACTTAAGATTCATTTGATACGTTTAAATCATATCCATTGGATAACATAACACACTGATTATTACTGAGACGAGTAAATAAAACATTTGTTAATATGGACAAAACTGTCACTAGAACTATAGCCACTCGTACAGTAACTCAATTATCAGAATAACTTTATGCCTCGAAACACACCTTACTAGTGAAACTTCTTAAAGTTATAGTGTGGACCAACAATAAGCAAATGTTATACTCTGACAGCCTTGCCTACCTCTTCTCCCCCCTGTAGAAAACACCAATGTCTATAGTAGGCTTGTTACTGGTTTAATAATCTACAATACTTACTGGAAAGATTGTAAGTACAAATGATATGACATTATGTGTCACTTTTAATATTTTAGGTAAGAACATTAATACAGAGGTTAAAAAGGTTATGGGTCCTTCTAATTTTCTAATTAATTATGATTCTACAATGAGGAGCATGTCGAGTACATCTATTCCCAGAAAGCCAAAAAGATATTCAAAATCTTCTATTGCTGCAATGAAATATCCACAACACAAAAAAGGACGCATGTCAAGCACGTGTTATTTTCAAAAAAAGGTTGTTATCTTCCGCTTTATGCCAGCTCAACCAAAATCTTTTACAAGGTCTGAAAAGTTAATATTGGTTACAGGGCTACTTCCTTCTTTGCCTATCGATGCATCCGAAAAAGATATTCGTGGGGAAATTTGTGATGTCATCAAATCTACAGATGAATTTAAGGATGTAACACCAGAAGATTTTGAATTTATAAATATGTGTGGAAAACAAGGTACCATTCCTCAATGCAAGGAGGGATTCGAGTGGAATGGTCGTTCAGTTAAAGAGCTTGCTGGATCTGGTAGTGTTTATGTGAGATTGTTACGAAACTTTGAAGTGGTAAGTAGTGGAACTGATGACGAAAAGTTTAGCGATTCTGGAGATTTGCCCTACATTAACATTAAACCAGCTACTACTAAAGGTTTAGCTAATTCTTCAGCAAGTGTTTCTCCTTCGATAGGTGTTTTAAACTCTAAAGATCCAAATCATTCTGACTTCAGCAGTTCTTACGAGATGAATTCTTTGTCATCAGCAACAGATAGCAGTATTCAGGGTGATTCAGCATCTTCAGCAATTTATATAGTAGATGATAATGCAGACTTTAAGGAATTTCATGACTGCGAAAAAAATTCTCCAGTTGAAGACTTCACTAAACTGAAAGAAATGTTCACTTCCTTGAGTGACAAACAATTGCAATATGTATATGATATTTCTCGAAAATCAGCTTCAGATGCAATAGACACTTTGATTGACGGTCCATCTGTCACTTCATTGTGTGGTCTGCTTCCGTAAGCATCAAGTGCTGGTACAAGATGATGAATGGCCGGTTGTCAAATTGAGTAATGATGATGATGAAGAAGATTGGGTGGAAGCTGCATTTTGCTTTTATAAGCAATCTAAGTTTAACAGAAGTGCTGGTGTTCTATATCTGTTTGTGGTCAACCAGCTGTGGATACTGGGGGATTAAGAAGACAATTTTTTTCAATTATTTTCAATAAAATGGCCAATTCTTTTACCATGATGTCGAGAAATATTTTTGAAGGTCCACCCAATAGACTTCGTCCAGCTTATAAAGCATCTCTGTTGTCATCTGGTATGTTGAAAAATGTTGGTACGATGGTAGCTCATAGTATCTTAATGGATGGGCAAGGCTTTCCATTTTTGGCTGATTATTGTTACTACTATATTGCTGGATGCTATGATCTCTCAGTAACTTGCATTACAGAGGAAGATATTGGAGTTAGAGTTAAAACTGTTATCAATGAGGTAAGATGTACAACCACGTTTAGCAACGAAAAAGTACGATGTGTGTGATATACATGTTTGTAGCTAGCAGACAGAATTTTTTAAAAGTATGAGTGAGCATCTGCTAGTTTATTAAGGAACAAACACATTCAAATACACTTATTAATTAGATTGGGTGAAGCAATATTACCCAAATAACATAATTTAGAAAAAAATAAGTGACATAAGTATTGGTTAAGACCACTATCAGCTGGAGATATACAATTTTGTATTTTAGGCTTTGTGGGAGTGATTGTGGTTATACTATTGTTTACAGTTTAAATCAGTCATGGATTTTTCTTCATATGAGTGTCCCGATGAGTTGATGGAACTAATTCAAGAGAGTGGCTGCGACTTACCTTTCAATGTAAATTAAAAATTATACTGTTCATTTGTGTAGTAGTACTTTCAATTCATGCTATTGAGAGAATATAATTTTATATCATTTTGCAACAATGCATTCCATTTATGAATTAGATGACAAACAAGGCAGCCATCATCCAGTGTATTGTGCTACACAATGCATTAAACAAGCTGAGAGTACATTTAGATACATTTTCTGCGGGACTGGAAGTGATGGGTGTGAAGGAGTTGATCACGCTTTTTCCCAACGTGATGAAGCCATTGTTTGTTTATGGAGTGACTAGAGCACATGATGTGGTTCGTATGTTGCGACCTCATCCTGCCAAGATGAATAAAGAAGAACTCAGAGTATGGCAGTTTCTGTTGGAATTCATTAATGGAGCCAATGAAGAAGGTACTTAGTGATAGTGGTTAATGTTAAGGTTAATACGATCTCAAAGTTGATAACTTTCAGATTTTGATACCTAATGCCCATTGATACAATACACCATGAATCCCAGGAATTTCAAAGATTGCTTCTGAAAGCTCGATTACATGCATATATGGCCTTGCATGCATTTCTAATGTTCAGTTATCTCTTTGTAAGAACAGCTACATTTCTATTGGGATTATGAAACACCATTTACTTTATATTAGCTTGTTTTTTGTTTTTTTTTGTCTAGATTTGAATGCAGTTGTGCAATTCATTACTGGATCTCAAAGTACAGCTGGTTCTATCATGGTGTCATTTTCTAGGGATGTCGATGCTATTTCAGCAAATACTTGTGGTCGACAACTAACACTGTCAACTCACATTCCGGATCAAACTCTTTTCAATACTGCTCTAAAAATGGTTATCAGTGAAAATTCGTTTACAATGGTGTAGTAATTATTATACATGAATTTTTTCATTTGCTCCAGATATTATTGAGAAGTATCAGTCTAAACTATATATGTGTTATTGAACATGGCATGTTAAAATTGCAGGCAATTCTCTAATGTAGGATGATTTTGAGTGGGGGAAGGAGGTAAATTCTGAGTGATCTATTATGAAGCATGGGGACTGGGAATTCTTGCCTAGTGTGTACTTCTTAAATGCATTTTACATGTTCTTTCATTAGTACTAAAAACAAAATAAGACAAGGACAAGATAAAGTGTGACTACAGGATGTACTTATAAGTCCCTGTCCTAAACATCCACCAAAACTGGGGGGGTGGATGTCTACCTCTCATTCAAATTCATTACAGTACCCATGGGTAGAATCCTCCAGAATAGCTCGCTATTCTTCTAATTCGATCCCACAGAATCATTTTTCATACAGTAATCAAGTCTAGATCCTATCAATGCTGTGTGTGTGCCAAAGTACTTTTGATTGAAGATGACCATTAGGGATAGTATCTATATAGTAATACTCTGATGGTACGCTTTACCTTGTACAGTATTTAGCAGCGTCAATGACAAGCCGCCGTATTTTGTGTGCGTGTTTCTGTTAGCTTATCTGTTACGGTTGCTCTGGACTTATTTCTTAGTTTTACGGCGCTGTTGGAGTAAATTGCTTTAATGTGTAAAACAAACTGCGGGCCTCTATTTTCCACTTGTCGTTAAAAATGCTACTGCTATGCCATTCATTTAAGCGACCTCGTTAAAAACAAACAAACTTTTGTGGTTATTGGAATTTTCCAGCAGTAACCTCAACATATAACATTTTTGTGGCAAATTGTGGGAATTGATGACATGAAAATGGCTCATTCAGTGGAGTGCAAAGTACATATGAAATTATGACTGTATAGAAACCATGCTTTGAAACACTTCCCTGCAATCTACATAGTGTTGATAGCCAAAGTCCTCGAATAGTGTCTCTGTGTCAACGAACTGATAAAAATGATCTTGACTTATAGATGGTGGGCATAGAGTGACTGGAACATTCACTGCCGAATTCTTCTTCTGCAACTGGCCCATCATAATCAATTTCATACTCAGAAATCTTGTCATTAGATAAAACTAAATCTGCATCTTTTATAAGTGAGTTAATCATGATCTGTTGTGGTGACCAATTTTTTTCTGTCCGTACAGGATGCAAATTCCATGCACTTGCAAATTGAGTCAGGCTTTTTTTAATGCGTGGTAAAAAGATGGAATGTAAAACAAACAGATCAAAATCATCACATGGATCAAGGACTCCCGTAGCTTCCATTGCATAAAATAGTTCATGGTAAGTAGAACAGACACATCTATAGACATCACGCCACAACCGCTCAATGCGTTGATTATGAACTGATGAACCAGCTATGTGGCTTCCTCTTTCCAAACCCCTTACAGCTATCATATACTGACAGACTAGAATGTTCTCACCACCTTTGTCTGAGCGGACACGGCTTGGTAATCCATACTCTTTCACAGCTGCTAAGAAAAGTTTGTATACTGTGTAAGAGAAATTGTTATCAGCACATGACAAATATGTAATCATACGTGAATAACCATCTATGCCCCCATGTATTACAAACCGCCATCTAATAAGGCTATGATGGCCATCAATGTGCCACAAGCTATTACTGTGCTTCACAGAGTATGTACGCCGAGTAATAACCTGGTGCCACCTAATCAATCGTCTCAAAGGGTCAACCCGCAAAATACTTTCACGTAACCTATATCTCGGAATGTATATACCACGGCTTTTTAAAAATCCACTAATTAGTTGCTGCCCACAATTAGGATATTGTTCTTGTATGGTTGTCAAGACATTGTCTAATTGCTCATCTGAAATATCAGTATACTTGAGTATTTGATAGCCCGCATCTCTCAGTCTTCTCCAAACAGTTGTTCGACTTGTTTCCAATGCATTTGCTACCTCTGTCCAAGTATATCCCGATGTTCTCATTAATTCGATCATTTCAAAATTTAGAATGATGGTTGGTCGGCCTACGCTCCCAGAATGGTGTAAAGAATAAGGAAGTACATTAACTGGTGGAATTGTTGTGTCATTAAAGCCATAGATCATAAGACGCAAGTAATGAACAAGGTTTTTCCACATATCTTCAAGAATAGAAAATTCAGTTCCATAAGTAGATGAAGATAATAGTTGAATGCCTTCCTCTAAAATAACTAGCATAGCTTCTAATTGGTTTATTAGATTCTGAGACAATTGTTCTTGCCCAGCTTGGCAGCGCTCACAATCACCAATTAATGCCTGGTACTCCACTACAAAAGCCTGTGGTATTATCTAGACACAAACAATATACGTGAACAAACCGGTCTTCTTAACTGTCCATGATTCTACACATAGTCTGCCCACAAACTAGCCATTTATAAAGCAACAAAACAAGGGCAAGTTCAGGAGTTAGATTTATCACAATCTAGCTATATATTTCTGAAATAGAGCAAACTGACTTAAACTAGGGCCAATTCAATTAATTTAACAAAAAATTAAGTAGCTAAATAACGCAATGCTGCAATGACTGAGAAGATAACTTACCCTAGAGACATGTCTCACTCTGGACTAGCAATCCTTTCAGAAATGCGCGCGTAAGGAGGCAGTCTCTAGTCGCTACTTTTATCGTGCTTTTACGTGAGGGCTCTGCTTTACAATTGTTTGTCATGCGCACATCGTTGTGGGGAGGTGCCACACAACATCAAAAGAAAATGTGAATTATTAGCTGCATTTCTTATGTTTATTTACAGCTATTCGTTAATTTTATTTTTATTAATTTTGACTAAATTTTATGCATAATTGAGCTATGTGATTTATGTAAAATAAACCTGATTGAGCTTTTGCTAACAGTAGCTACTCATTTTAATCTATCTCACAGGAGAGAAAAGTGCTCTCATTATCTCATAAGAAGAAGATGCATCTACTTTGTTCTCAAGAGTAGCTATAGGGCACAGCCACCAGGTTCAGAAGAGTGTATAGGAGAGGACATGGCTTCCTTGTTCTTCAGAGGAGGGAGTAGCTAGTTCTCTGGCTTTCCTAAGAATTCATACCTCTGCAGAAGGGAAGGAAACCACATCCTGGTTTGTTAGTTTTTGTTTTGTATTCAAATGAGAGTTTGAAGAAAAGGCACAACTCCTTGGGGAGAGATGCACCCTAGCTTATTATGATAATATCAACCAATTCAGAACCTTTGATTTGGTTCATTCCATATTGTTATGGCCCTGCTATGGAACTATAATTAGCTAAGTGTATAACTATTCTATAGGAATGTTTTAGAATAAGTGTACAAAAATTATCAACCCTGGTGCTTCTACCCTACAGAATAGCTCTCTTGGTAAAACACTTAAAATGTGAATACTGCAATTATACTTGCCATATTTGCACAGGTACATGTTGTTTATGTAATAACCTGGGATCAATTAGCTATAATAGCAAACTTTTATTGAAATAACAAAACTGACCACCAGTATTTATACAAATAACTAGTGTATATATAAACTAGGTGACATCACTACAGTAGTTGAAATTTGAAATGATGCAACTAGTATAGGCCCTTTTGAAAAATGCTTTGGACAAACTGTACGTTGCAGTTAGTAAACTGTACGGTTGCAGTTAGTAAACTGTACGTTTGCAGTTAGTAAACAATCTACATGTCTACATGTCTGTATAATTGTGCAAACAGGTAAAGGGTATCCAAGTCCATTAAACAATGTACATATACAATTGTGCGAACAGGTAAAGGGTTTCAAGTCTATCAGTTGTCAAACCATTTTATTCTCACATCTCATTGCTTTTCCCTGCAAATTTTGTCTCCACGAACCGAGCTGATTTTTTTCTCCCTCTAACCTTACCGCGTCGATTATTTTTTTACCGCGTCGATTATTTTTTTAAAACCAAGCCGATTCTTCCAGAAACCGAACCGATATTTTTATCGGGTCGGTATTTTTTTACGTATTTATCGCCAATTCCGGAAATTAATTTTGAAACAAATGGCCCACCATAGGGGTGTGGGGTTTTCTTAATTCATGAAGGACGTAATTTGGATTGTGCATGGCTGCGGTGTTGAAATAAATAGGAAATAGGGAACAATGCCTTTGAGACTGGGTGACGCAGATGACCTCGCCAGCCTCCCTGAACTGGATGAGGCTATCCTCCTGGAGGAATTGAAAATTAGATATACAGATGGCAGGATTTACGTAAGTAACGGGCATTGCTCTGCTTGGACAAACGTTGGATAATTGAATTTAGTGCAAGCCTTGTGGTTGTTCTTGTGTGGTATTAGACTTATGTAGGAGACATTCTGGTGGCTCTCAACCCTTTCAAGGAATTGCCTATCTACTCTGTTGAGGTTAGTGGGGTCACTTAGAGAATACCTTGTTGGTTGAATAGTTGTGTATGTGCATACTTATTGTTCACCTTACATTGGCAGGTTAACAATATTCTAGATCCCAGAATTTTAATTGATAATTAATATTATGCAAATGAATTATTATTGTTGTTGTGGTTGTTGTTGATATCCCATTTAATCATTTGCAGGTTAGAGAAAGATACGTGAAGGCCACCCTCAGTCAGAACCCTCCTCACATCTTTGCTGTTGCAGATGTGTCTTTCCAGTTACTCCAGCATACCGGGCGTCACCAGTGTTGTGTGATCAGGTAAGAGGAAAGGGAAGGAGTGGCAATGAGGCAATGCAGGTAGATTGAAGCATGCAATACAGCACAAGATACAGGGAAAGGAGATGAGGAGGGAAGGGAAGGAGAAGAATGTTGTTTTATTCTATCAATCTTCTGTTAGTAAGATGTAACAGAATGATAGCAAGCAAAGCGTGCAGCAGTTATTAGTGTGGGCGGGTTCTACTTTTTACTTATTTAATCAGGCCATTAATTTTTTCCTGCATAGCTATTCCATTTACAGTAGGTTACCATAGTGATTGATGTGATGCCCTTGCTGTGTTTGGTGCAGTGGTGAGTCAGGAGCAGGCAAGACTGAATCTGCCAAGCTACTGGTGTCCCATCTAATATGGCTGAGTGGTGGGAAGACTGTGCTAGGCCAGAGGATACTGCAGGTAAGGAGGCTAAGTGTATGTGTTAAAGGGTGCAAAATGTTGTACAAAGAAGTATACAAATGGAGCTAGGAAATACTGCTTGTATACAAGCTAGGAATGTTTTATAAGGTGCAATGGAAAGGGGTAGACAGTATTGCAGTAAGCGGCAATAATCATTGTATATGAGGGGGGCAGGTAATGTTGAACATAAAGTGCATCATTAAAAGGCAGGGGAAAGGGGCGAGATGTTTTATGGGGTTTAAATTAATTTATTGATGCAAGAATGTTTTTGCATTCCAAAGAAGAATTAATTCTGAGTGAAGCGGTTGAAAGGTGAACAAGAAAGTATATTCTCCTCATTCCTACATTGCAGGGTACATGTATGATTGATCTGGCAGCAGCTGCTTTTAGTTACACTGACTGTTAGGACAATGTCACTTATGAATCACCTTCCATCAGTGCTAACATTGTAGCCTTGTTCTTTGGAGCTATATGATTGCATAGCTATGCACACACACATACATACACACTCCTCCTGTGAGTATCCACCTTGCCCTTTGTCCCAGGTGAATCCATTGCTTGAAGCATTTGGGAACTCCAAGACTGTTATCAACAACAACTCCAGTCGATTTGGGAAGTATCTGCAGCTAAAGTTCAGCGAAGGACGAGGTAAGGACTTGTAAGCGATGTTGTTCAATTATTATCACCAGCCAGCATGACTGATAAAATGCAAGTGTGAAATCCTCTAATTTAATATTGAGTACTTTGGGCTTGTTTGTAGAAAGTCAGTAATCTTTTCATATACATATAAGACTGTATTGTAGCTGCAGTATACTAAAAAGGCTACATTTAGAACTGTGTACACTCATGTGTGTGCTTGTGTATGGGACTATATATTGTGTGTGAAGATGCAGTATAACTTTGAAATCAGGTTTAGTGTTTTGCTCTGTAATGTTTTCAATGAAGCATTGTTTTCCAACATACATTAGTGATAGGCTGTTAGTGGGACTATGTCAACAAGACAATTAAGGTAACACAAACAATATACATTTAAGGATTATTCTGAGCATGTCCTGTGTGGGTACAATCCATGTTGGTACTTTCTCATTCTGTCCCATTGCCATGGCTTGGAGAAGCCCCTTAGATGCCATTGATTGTGGCTACCACGGTGGACGTGTCTGGTAAAACAGTTCCATTGTCCTCGTGTATGTGTATTGGTGCAGAGTTTCAACGTATTCAGGCTATGTCTGTACATTTGCATTTGGAGAGCTATTAGTCGCAGCATGTTTATGAGCATGCTCAGTTGAGACACGTTGTCTTTGAATGTCTGCCTTTTCTTCTCGCAACATTCAATCTCTAGACTGTATCAGCAGTTTTAGCATTGGAATATTTCACTTGGCTGCTGGGTTGAGGAGGCGCAGGGATGGGAGTGAAATGTAGGGATAAAAGTTTCTGTCCTTCTGTCTCTCCGTCTGTCTGTCTGTTTGTCCTTCTGTCTGTCTCTCCATCTTGTCTGTCTGTTATAGAATTGGCAAACATGAACCACAAACATATTACTCAATCATCTATAGCTAGAATGTCATCATCTTTTAATTCCATCCTTTTAATTATAAATGGGATATCAAAATAGTGACAACTTCTAATGGAGGAAATTGGCATGGCAAGCACCCGCACTGCAGATGTGTTATTTGAGATAATTTACAACTTTGATCATTAAGTTGAATCCAAATTTCCAAAAAACAACAAGCGTGGAGTAATAAACTACTCCAAAGTTCATCTAAACCATAAATTCAAGAGTTATATATGTCAGCTGAAACAATTATTGTACAGTTTCATGAGTATGAGAGAAGCTAGTCTGTTCTGTGTATAGTGCATTGAGGTTTAGATGGTTGATTGGAACAGACCTGTCCATGCAGTTGCTGGTACCTTCTCTGTAACATGAATCTGCTGGCATTGTACTGACATCATAGTGTTCTAGATGCACAAGATGTCATTGATCTAGTAATGAGTTTAGTCATGTGCATTCCATTAAATAATTTAGTATGTATCATGGAAATACTGGGGTGAAAGGTTGCGGCACTTAGTGCTTGTTAAGACTTCTTTGAAGAGTCTTTCCCCTCCCCCTCCTCCTTCTTTTATTATGTGGTTGCTCTTACTGAAGCTGTTGTGACCTAATGTACTTGCAGTATGTGGTGCCAAAATAAATGAGTATCTCTTGGAGAAGTCTCGTGTGGTGCTGCAGAATGAAGGAGAGCAGAACTTCCACGTCTTCTACTACATATTTGCTGGTCTCGATGCCGCCACGAAAGCAAAGCTCCAACTAGACAGCAGCTCCGCTTACCAGTGAGTGTACGTGGCACACGAGCCACCTGCTACGCAATTTCACTTTTTCTGACATAAAGTTATGACATTATTATTTTGTCTTGCCACTGTGGCAAATGAATAACTGTCAAATGACCTTGTTGGACTGCCATCTAGATATCTTCGTCACGGTACTTCTTCTTCGACCCACTCTCCTGAAGAGGGTGTGGCTAGGTACCAGTGAGTGTACGTGGCACACGAACCACTCTGCTACTTCATGTGTAACAACATACGCATCCTAAAAGATTTTTTAGCATTTTTGTGTAAAATTATCTAATTCTAGTAACATTAACTCCTAATATTTTGGCCGGCTTTTGATGATTAGTTTTAGCTATTTGTTGTTTTTTTGTTTTTTTTTTAATGGGTAATTACCAAATAAAATTCAATCATATAAAAGACAGTATTTGTATCATTTTGACAGTCATTTGAATTTAGTTTTGGCAATTTCACTTTATCTGACACAAAGTTATGACATTATTATTTTGTCTTGCCACTGTGGCAAATGAATAACTGTCAAATGACCTTTTTGACTGCCATCTAGATATCTTCGTCACGGTACTTCTTCTTCGACCCACTCTCCTGAAGAGGGTGTGGCTAGGTACGAGGAAGTGTGTAATGCCATGGACTTAGTGGGGTTTGAGCCATCGATTCAGACGTCCATCTTTACAGCTCTGGCAGCTGTGCTCCATTTAGGAAATATTCAGATCCATGAGGACACGAATGATTATTCCTACGTCTTGGAGCCGCGATCAGGACCAGTCAAGACTGTTGCGGTAAGAATGTTGTGGCTTAGTGTAAGAGATCAGATGCAGTGTGTGTGTGTGTGTGTGTGTGTGTGTGTGTGTGTGTGTGTGTGCATATGTGTGGTACAGGATCTCCTTGGTGTGGATATCAAACACTTGATAGATGCACTGACGGTGAGCGTGAGTTACACACGTGGAGAGGTGGTGAGGAGACATTGGAACAAGATCAGTGCCATTGGTGAGACCTTGCAAGATATGTACATCTATTTTTTTTTATCGCCTTGTGGTTGTTGAACTGTGAAACTGCCATAGTTTAGGTTTGTAGAAATTAGTCCATTAGTCAGTGCTTGTATAATAATAATAATAATAATAATAATAACTAGTGGTGTGCTTGAGCACAAATGGCAGTGAGCCTCCTGAGTTAGTCTACATAAACCTAAATACTGTTATAAATAAACAACAACAACAATAATATAATAATAATAATAATAATAATAATGAGCAGTAAAAATTTAGATCTTTATAGTTTTCCAGATCTTTTTTGTCTTCATTTCAGCTGTGCGTGATGCAATGGCCAAGGCCTTGTACGACAGATTGTTCCGCTGGATTGTAAACCGGATTAACCAATTGCTAGCCCCCACTGCGGCACAGAAGGAAGTGGAAAGGGAAATAGGAATTCTGGACATCTTTGGCTTTGAGAAGTTCACAGAGAACAGTTTTGAACAGCTGTGCATCAACATGGCCAACGAACAGCTCCAGTTCTTCTTCGTAGAGCATGTTTTCCTTTTGGAAATGGAGGAATATAAAAAAGAAGGTGTGGCAGAAAGCAGCACAATCGACTGCACCGTTAACAAACCTCTTCTGGTAACTTCCACTTTTCTACTAATATACCAATTTATGTACTTTTATTTGTCCTTTTCTCTCTTACATAGGACCTTGTGTTTTCCAAGCCTCTTGGTCTTCTTGCTGTGTTGGATGAGCAGTGCTCATTTCCTCGTGCTAATGACAAGACCTTTGTAGCAAAACTCAATCAAATTATGAAAAAGAAAAAAACCTTGCATTTTGTGGCCTCAAAAGACACTGCATCGCTGACCTCCTTCACTCTGGTCCACTACGCAGGGAAGGTTAGTGAACCTGTCACGTGTGCTTCCATTCTTTTGTTGTGAAGGTTTGTGTATATCTTGCACTTCCATCTTGTTTGTTTACTGTCACAGGTTGAATACAGTTCCCGAGGGTTTCTGGAGAAGAACAGAGACATTATGCCCAGATCAGCCTCTGCTCTGCTACAGTCTAGCAACACTGATTTAATCAGCCTCCTGTTCAATGGTAACTTGTCCATATGAACCTGTTAGATATATACTTCGTTCGAATCATGCACCTAATTAAAAACTAACAAAGTCATATGAGCTATCCTGGCCAAGGCCGTGCTTTTCTTTTTTCTGGAGTTTGTGTGTGTGTGTGGTGGGAGGAGGGAACCGTTCCCACAGTTCAAGGTAGCCAACAGGAATACTGTAAATATTTCGCGATGGAAAAGGATACCATGATGTAATTGGAGGTGTGGCTTACTGATGCTGTATGTATCGTATATAAGGTTATATCTCAGTTTTCTGAATGCCCTATAAACAGTCTTGCTAACTATTGTGACCCTAGTAATTTAAGAATATGATTTACAAATTTATGGTCCACTTATTAACCCTCAGCGCGCATGCGCCCAGAGGGTTACAGTAGTCCTAGTGTCATTCATTCGTTCGTTCTGTCACTCTGTCTGTCAACATGCACTTCTGGAAGGTAGGAACCAGCCAGGCTCTGAAAGCGGCATCAAACAGCAGTATTTCACGAAGTAAGTTCCTTTAAACAATTACATCCATTCAGCGTGAGGTGTTGCGTTGCGTAGTCGTTGAGTGAACGTAGTCGTTGAGTGAGCAAGTACCTAACCTAATACGTAGTTGCTGGTTCGAATCCGCGTCGACAATATATATATTTTTTTTCATCCTGTTGTCTTCTTGCCTTATTTTCCTCTTTCTTCCTACTGTTATTATTTCTTTCCTACCTTTTCCTTTCTTTTTTTCTAACTAGCGCTGAGGGTTTGCACTTCAGTGCTCTAGTTGAGGATGCTGCCACCACTGTACTCTGACCTAGTTGTAGCTAATTAGATAGTGGATGTGGCCTCATTGGAGGCTCAATTAAAATTTGCTTGGTAATGCCCTGGATATGACGCAGCTTGACCTTATCCACACCTGGAGTACAATGCTTCCAAATTCTTATGATAATAAAAATTGAATTATTCAGAAAGTGAAAGTGTATTCATTTGTTAGGTATTTGATGTGGTTTGAAGATTACTACTGCAGTCCTTGTTATTGTAAACACTGACATGTGGTTGGGTAATAAGGTTCCTATAAAGGAAATTTAGCCAATATTACCTTGTGTTGTTTGTTTGTTTGTTTGTTTGTTTTAATGACTCTTAGCTGCCATTAGCAAGACAGGGACGCTGTCAGTCAACAGGCTCACGACTCTCAGACTCACCAAGGTTAGTTAGTGGGAAGATTGTTGTTGAGGGATGGAACAGGGAGGGAGAGAATGCAGAGAGGCACAAATTGGAAAGAGAGAGAATGGATAGATGGGTGTGGGTGGAAATGTTTGATTGAGCTGAATGTATCATTATTCAAGAAAACCCCTGGAAGAGATTCTGGCAAACGGAGGCAGAGCCGAAGATCAGGAGCCAATGAAAAAACTCTCACAGTTGGAGCTCAGTTCAAGGTACGATGATTTGATGGTAGGAAGCATATACAATGAGCTGGAAATTTACCAATTAAGACTCACTGTTCTCTAGTAATATACAATGAATTGTTGGTTGTTGTTGATATAGAATTCTCTACAAGTGTTAATAGAGAAACTCAATGGGGCTAACCCTCACTTTATTAGGTGTATCAGACCTAACCCAGTGAAGGTAAAGTCAATTGCACATCATTATTGCAGGAGTAAATGATCAAGTGTTTTATTATGGTTATTTCAGATAGCAGGCTATTTTCATTCTGAGACAATCTTGACTCAGGTAATTTCATTTAATTATGCCTTTTATGCTCGTGATATTAAGATTTCTTTTTGATTCAGTGGGTTTATTGTAAGATAGTTTTCAATAAATATTTCCTGGCAAACCTATATACTTACTAACTTTTTTAAATGTAATCTAGCTTCGTTACACTGGAATGTTGGACACCATCAGGATTCGCAGAGAAGGGTTCCCGATTCGTCTTTCTTTTAGAGACTTCTTAGATTTGTAAGTAGCAAAAAAATAAAAGTTTAAAAGGTGAGAGGATGGTTGCAGTACACTTGTGCAGTGCAGTCATTGGGCTGGTCTCTGAGTAGGAGTATTGGTGATGACTGGAGGTTTCATTATTGAAAGTCATGAGACTTCAAAGTCAAACTATATAAATGGCTATAAAATAGGTTTCTTAAATTAGATATTTGAGTTTTGTTTTGAATAAAAGTAATGGCGAGTCTAGAGACTTCGAAACAGTTTTCTTGTTGTTTTTTTTTAAGTGATAATTATGTCCACCTAATTATTTGAGAAGTTTGAATTGATTTCACACAAATCAAATAATGATTTGTAACAAAAGTTATGATGTGCTATCAAAATTAAAACTAGTAGCTAAAAATCTACCATTACTAGCTACCTTGAATCACAGGATCCTGATTCTGAGGATGATTCGAATATGAGAAAAATCAACCAGTGCAGTACATAGTTCATGAACCAGCTATGGGTCTTCTTACTTTGCAAATTTGGGTCTCTTGGTTTGCTCCTCAGCAAGAGCAAATTAAACCTTGGCTGTGCACCTTCTTTGGCGACACTTAGCTACATGGAAATTATATTCTCATTTGTTAATATTGTAGATATGGTTCTATTGCTGGTGCTAGGAGTCTAAATTGCAACTCTAGGAGGTAAATAAAGAATCATTTATTGTCATTGTAGTTGTCATTGTTGTTGTTATTGTTGTTGTTTACTAGTTGTGAGCTTGTGCTACAGCAGGCAGGTTGTGAGAGGTACAAGTTGGGCAAGACTAAAGTGTTTCTGAAGCAGCATCATTCGGAGTGTCTGCAGCAAGAGATGGTCCGTGTTCACACGGCAGCCACTGTTCTACAGAAATGTATGCACAACTATCTGTGATACACTATGCTGAGCGTTTGTGACTAGAATTGAGCTACGCAAATGTAAATAAAATAGGACTAATTAAGACAGTTTTCAAGGAAATGTGATACTGTAGTTATAATACATTGGCCAAATAGAATTGGAGTCAGCATGTCATACAGCTCTTCATATCTACTACTAGACTGTGTGTAGCTAATTCTGAGTTAATTACTTCATCCTCATGCAAATCTTCACAACTGCTTTGTCTTCTAAAGCTGTAGTGAAAGCCTAGTGAATTCCTTTACAGAGCAACTCTCTCTTTGTTGTTGAATGGCTTCTGTAGGCATAAAGATCTGTTAATCCAGGTCTACTGCCTCAACAATTGACCGCCTGGTCGCCATTCTGAAGTAAGCCAAAACTCGGACTTCGAAAGCTACCTCAATGTGAATGCTGTAGCCTTAGAGATACCACAAGGAGTTCGAAAATCAATTACTAGCTAAATAGTACTTATTGAGGCTACAGCGTTCGAGCGAGGCAACGCCGATGAGAATAAACAACGATTTTCTGAGGTAACACTTCCAACCACCGTACAGCAGATACAGCGTGAAAGGGTTAATCGTGGAGAGACCTTAACATAATAAAATTCAGTTTAAAAAAAAACTATTTTCATAGTACAGTATTGGTTGAGTACAATGATTATCATCCCCGAATGGTCTTCATCAGTTTTGAAAATATCAGTTTTGTGTTTTCTAAACTGATAAAAAACCTTTTGAGGTCGAAACTTCTTTGTACTCAACTAATACTATACTGCGAAAAAAGTATAATGTTATTTATTTGTTTGAAGCAAACAGCACATCCCATCCTTTACCTATTCCTCCGATAGTATTGGAAGAGATAATGATCATTTATTTCCTTCACTCGCTATAAAGCACATGCATTGATTATTGTCTTCCTCTTTGTTGAACAGTATCTCGTGGGTTTGTGGAGCGTGTGAAGTTCAGAACTCTACTGGCTATCAAGAAAGAGCAAGACCACAAACTGGCCAATTTCTTGTCCGACATTACCAACAGATCCGAGATCACTTTCGCTCTACAAGAAACCTTGAGTGGCTTGGATGAAAGGAATGTCCAGCCGTCAGCCCCTCCTCTGGAATTCTGCTTCCCTTCTCCCCCGACATCTCCTCCTCCTCCAGTTGCTCCGTCAATGTCGCACCTCATGGTAACACCCCATGTGGTCTTCACATCCTCGTCACAGCCTCTTCCACCAGTTCTCCCTCCGCCAAACTTTCTAGCACCACCCCCAGAACCGTACTTCATCATTTCAGATTCTGTGAGTGTAAAGCTAAAAAAAAAATTATAACAACAGCAACAACAACAACAACAACAACAACAACAATAGTAATAATAATAATAATAATAATAATAATAGTAATAATAGTAATAATAATAATAATAAACAAGAAAGAAGGTTGCTCTGAGACACAAGTCACACTGAAGCACGAGCAGTCACTACCTGATTCTGCATTCCTCAATACTCCAATAGATATTTTGTTGAATTTCACTGAGCATAACTTTACCTTACCTAAGGTAGAACCATTTAAATTGATTTTAGTGTGTAAGGATGCATGGCACGTGTTATGAGCCGTAGAGTATTAATTAAACATCTTTATTAAGAGCCGCCAGTATTGGTAGTAGGGGGTTGCATTATGGACTAAATTGACCGTGAGGTATTTTCATGTGATTTCTGCATTTAAGGAGTTTGGTAAATTAATCAAATAGAGGTATGGTCTAGATGCAAATATGCTGTTATTTAGGACGATGATATGGCTGACGAGGGTATCACTCAGCCTCCTGCTTCACCAGCAGGATCCGAAGACGTTTTAGTTGCTCCTCCCCCTGATGCCAGCTACAAGTCATTTGGAAGACAAGGAACCAGAAAAGCGTAAGTTTTGGCTGCCGTATCAAGTGGCAATCAGTAGTTGAGATTCAAGCATGTATTGTATGTGTGTTAGTTCTGATTCAAGCATGTATTGTATGTGTGTTAGTTCTGAAAGGTGGTTTAAGGACACACAGGTCAATCTACTGCAGTCGCCAACTAGCGGGAATCTTCCAGATTGGTTCCATGGGATACTGTCCAAGCGAGAAGCTGAAGATAAGCTGTCCGGTAAAGCTGCTGGTACTTTTCTTGTAAGGGTATGTGACAACAGGTTCGGCTATGCCCTCTCTGTGAAGCGAAGAAATGGGTCATGTGCGCATCACATGATCTCACAGCTGGAAGCTACAGGAAAATATGTGGTAGTTGGAGAGTCTAAAGTTCATCCTAGCCTTGCAGCACTGCTTCAATTTTATGCCAAGGTAGACAAACAATCCTTTTTTATGTGTCATGTGTACTTCATATATGCTCCCTGTTGAAACACACACACACACGTTCCTGAAACAGTTTGATAAAGTGCATGGGTTCGTTTAGGGGGGGGGGGCAGGGGTTTATTGCTGCCCTAATTATTGTTTTGGTAATTGAAGCCCATCTCCTTTCTCATCTAGTTCTGTATGAAAGTTGTGACCCCCTTGAGGTAGCACAAGCTCAGTCTCACCCCCTCTTAAATTGATTCCTAAATGAACCCCTGAAGTGTGACATACACAACGTAGCATTGTATCTAATCAGTAGAACGATACAAACCACACCCACCAACAACACGAGCAGTGATTAGAAATAACTCTTACAGTCACCAAACAGTCAACCATCATGCTACACTCCGGTAAACATGTTCGTTGTTTTATTTATGGTGTTTAGAGATCATTTGGTGGAATTAATGACGATGTACTGATCCATTGTTGCTCCAGTCGATTTAATGATCAAGCCTCCAAGCAATCTCAGGACTGCACTACAGCGGCTAGCCCGGTAAGCCACACCCAAGGGAGGGGTCCATTGTCACAAAGTGACAGTTGGTTAAACAAGCAGTATTTCCGATTGTCACAGGTACATTCTTCACAAAACCACTTGTCTAGATCAGCGAGTGTTCACGTCCAGAAGAGCACAGCAGATAACAGCCCGCAGCAGCCTCAACGCTGGAGCTGCGCACCTGCCATGCAATCCAGGAAGACCAAGCTCTCCAGGACCCGCAGCCATGAGGTGGGATACGGAGCTCTCAAGACGTTTGTGGCGCAAAGATCACCAAAATAAACTAAATCATCATCACTTATCATTAATGTGTGCATTAGACAGTCAGAATGTTAATCACTTATTGTACTCTCATAATGCTACTGCTAAACTCAAGTCCCTTGTAATAATAATAATAGTAATAATAATAATACAGTATATAAATGAAACAATGAGGAAATTGTGCATCGCAGAAGTTGTTGGGTGTAATAAATTGGAAATTAATGATAAAAATGAATTCCTAATTTGCTCAGTGGCTCCGTGATTAATGAATATTGCAGTTTGTGGGCTTTAAGTAAATAAATAGAAGTTACCATTGCCAAAGGGTAGATTGCTAGATCAACTGGTAAGGGGTGTGGCAGGAAGTGGTGGGGTTGTAGGAGGTGGTGGGTATCCAAGCTCTTTCAGCATGTCGCACTCGCTGTAGATCTTCTGCTGCATGGACAATGGTATCTTGTCTTTCCATGTCATCAGAGAATCCTTGTACACTGGCCGCTTCACTTGGTTTGAAGAAGGCTCTAATCTGAGTAATACAAAACACCATACAATAATTATACAGTGTATTTGAATTACAACAATGTTTCCTGTAGCTACATGCCAGCTAACAACTATTATCCAAACAGGGGCTACATTCAGAAAACACAATCAAGAGGACAAACCTAACATTTTTAGACCTCAGGAAAGCCCATTGTGAGAGTAAAATACAAACTCTTGCAGTAAACAATAAATTAAGAATAAAGTATCATGCTGATTTTTAAGTTCAATTTCAAGAGAAGAATTTGCCCTCAACTGCAGCTGCTCAATGTTTCACAACATGTGGTGGTAGGTAAAGTGTCGTCAAAACACCTGGACCTAGCACCATCCAAGAGAGTTAGAAAGTTGCATGTCAGTGTGCACTATTATATAAGTGATTATGCAATAAGGTATTATGCTAATTCGGCTTTACAATAAGCCTTGAAAATAATGTAATGATCAATATTATGTGGAATAGAAGACACGAATAATTGTAGCTGACACACTACAATTGTAACATTATAAAAAAATATTAAAAAGACATCACAACCACAAAGATATGTGCTGAAACCGAAATCTGAACTGCACCCCACAATTATCTCTAACATGACTATGTTTATGCAAGATAATTTAGTGTTGCTAATAATAACACACAAAGAATGCAGATTACATGACCGTGCACATGGAATTCAAAATACAATATCTCATTTCATAAACCTTTCTGTCAGAGAGTGTGTACTACAATGTTATCATTTGTCACCGAAGTTTGTACAACTTCCCAAAATGGGAAGTGTGAGTTGTTCTTACTGCCAAATGTGCCAACTTTCCCACAACAACTCAAAACAACAATAACAAACAAACAACAGATAATATATGTTTGTACTTGTGGTGTAGCCTAGTATGTTTAATGGCAGAAATGTCTTGAAGTTAACATTGTCTCTCATGAACTTGTGTCTTTAGTAAACAGTATCCCAAGGATATGCACATGTGATCAACACCTCCTCCAGCCGGTGGAAGGGACGGCTGCCCTGTGATGTGATCAACACCTCCTCCAGCTGGTGGAAGGGACTGCCCTGTGATCAGCACCTCCTCCAGCCGGTGGAAGGGACTGCCCTGTGAACAACCTGACACATTCTATGACAACTGAACAATTGTTCTCAGCTATTTTATATTCTCTACTGTTTAAACACATGGGAGGGGGGAGGAGGGAGGGAAAGGGGGGAGGGGGAGAGAGAGAAGTTTTTTTGTTTTTTTTTAAATTATCCCCTGTCCAGACTCAGCCATGCGCAGTGCATTAGCGGAACATTAGCCACAAGTGGTAATTTAACAAAATAAACACATTCTAGAGGGGGAAAATGTTCCTGACTTTACCATTCATATACCAAACGACCCGTCTCTGCACACACTAACATTTCACCCCCCCAAGACAGCAAAGTGCGAGCACTAACATGGGCTTTAAAAGTGTCCTTGTCAACTCCAGTTTACTTTATTATAATCTCTTGTAAATTCCCATTACACTGATTAGGTAAGCCACTGACACACAAATCATACTCGGGGGGTCACACAATTGGACTATTAATTAATAGGAGTCGTACCACCTCCGCTGACAAGGGCAAGGTGGTGTATGTCTGAAGGACCTGAATAAAAGGCAGGTGCACACAATAAACACAACAGATCACAAACACTCACTTTGAGAGCAAAATTCCTTATTATAGTTCGTGGTGTCAGAATTGTGGGCATGGCACGTTCAAGAACGAAGCAGCTTTCCATCCCAAACGTGGTCTTGTACCAGTTCTCTAGAATATTCCAAGCACTTTCCGGACCCCCAAAATCCATCGCAATCTCGAGTCCATCTTGATCATGTGCTTGTTCAAACATGGCCGCAGACAATAGTCTTGAATTCACGCCTGAAATGCTTTCACGTTCGCTGACGCTCGGATGGGCACGGCTCGGCCATCTAGGATGAGCAAAACAAACGGGAGCGCTGGGTTGCGTGGAAGAGGGGCCAGTCACGTGTAGCTCATGACTAAGGATCTTTGTACACACTGGGGGGCCAGAGGGCGTGCCTAGAATGAAATTGATGGTGTCCAAAAGGCTCGGGTGGCCTTGGTAGCAGTCCCGAAACTTATTCTGGCTTGCTCAGGCGATTGTGTCCTTGGTGGAGCGATCCCACCGACTTCTCATGCTGATGATTCGAGGGATAACTCGAGTTTCCTCCCCGCAGCGGACATCTGGGTGAGCGTCCAGCATCGCTCTGACCAAAGTTGTGCCGCTGCGTGGAACTCCTCCCACGAAAATTATCTCATGATGCTCAAGCGAACTAATTCTGGCATTGTTATTAACAGGGGTAGAGTTGTGGTAGACAGGAACTTCTGTACGAGCCTCTGACTGGGGAGGCTGGCTCTTTACAATAAGTTTAACAGGATCTGTAGTCTTACTGTGATCTCCATGGAACACTGACACTAACAGCCAGACGTTTAAGAGTATACTTATGAACAAGAAGAGTCTTGCAGATTTGGTTCCCGTCAATGCACGTACCATGCCTATAAATGCCGCAATTTATAAGCCAGTGACTATGGTCCAAGCACTATCTCGTTGTAGCACACGTTAACAGCAATCTGAAGCTCCTGCTGCTTTCTTCTGGCATAATGTTCAAGTTTACTACGCACAAACCATAGGCCACACCACACACCACGCCAGAAAGTACCAACACCGCTAGCCGTCAATTACTGTTAGATGCTCTCACATTGGAATTTTTAGATTTTTTTTTTGCATGTGCTTCTGAACATGACGCTACTTTACCTCACCTTTTACACAAACACGCCCACTCAATTTTTGGTGCAAAGGATAGACAAGAAAGGGACATGAAGCTCCTATGTTTTCGATGCTATAGAGAATTAATGAAACACATCAAATATTATCACACATCCATCCGTGGCTATAGGTAATGTAATTTTGTTCTTGAGACTGGCAAAAGATAGTTGTTTTAATGTAATGCCAGATTAGTAGAAGTGGGCAAA
>WLWD01005205.1_pt1 | contig 26526 bp, 20 predicted proteins | sample 6712731 | NCBI WGS metagenome assembly WLWD01 (sample SAMN12718690, study PRJNA576275) | sponge metagenome | isolation source: marine sponge | host: Mycale hentscheli | place: New Zealand: South Island, Marlborough, Capsize Point | collected 2014-11-01 | reverse complement strand
AAATTTGCGTCCAATCACTGAAAGCTTGTAGATAGTATTTAATTTAATTGTTGTAACGTTATATTCATTGGATTGAAAATTACTGCCACAATAGAATTATAAGTCATTAGGTACTATTTTATTTTTTTAAGCGAAATTGTGGTATCACACACACACATACATCGGTAAAGCTTTGTGTCACATCCACCTCCCCTCCCTCTCCAATTAACTAATAAACTCTAGTATGTATGAATTACCAGTGAAGCGGTGTTATGCTCTTTTTTCGCTTAATTCTATTTTGGTTTGCCAGTGGAGGTGTGTACACTCCAGCGGTGGCGTTTGGCAACACAAGGCTCATTCAAAATCTGGACAACACTGGCAGAATCAAGTTTGAAGTCATTCCCAATGAAGAATGAAACTGTTTTCTCCCCCCCCCACCAAGTTTGAATAAACAACACTTGTTGCTTGTTTGTATGTATGCTTATCTGTTCTTCTGGATGTTGTATTGTTTCTATATATTGGAGCCATCTGTAACCATTTGTTGTAATGTTGTATGGAAACCGTTTTATCAATTATTCTAGTAAGGTTGTGCCTCGAAATTTTTATTTGGGGAAGTTTGGCTACTGGGGGAAAGCCGGAAAGTGTGGGGAGAAGTATCCCTACTCCCCTACTTAACAGAACCCTGTCTAGAGAGGAACCTTTGAATCCAGTAACCATAAATACTACAGGATACGTAGAGGGGATGAGATAATGGGAATTCCCCTTTCTTTCCCCCCCCCCCCCCCCCCCCCCATATTCATTAGTGATTAAGAGATTCCATTATATCATACGGTAAAATTATACTTGCACTTATTGACCACAATTTTTGCATGTGTGCTAAAAACGTTGGACGTATTTTTGTTACAAAGTGAAAAAAAAAAGAAGTACCTGTCACTGTGGATCAAACCCAAGGTCACTTTGAGCCCGTGAAAGAGAGAGAAAATGGATCTGTTACAGCTGAGAAAGAGGTTGTGAAGAAAATAGTTTGTAAATATGGCTTGTGGTTGTTAGTCCTACCACATGGTGTTAACTATACTCTCACACGAGGTTGCTGAAAGGGATATAATTTCACATTGATTGATTACATTTGCTATTGTTTTGTGTCCATAACTTGTGAGTTCATTCTCATCAAAACAAAATAATATCTCGAAATATGGCTGAATATAATGTCTTGAATTCTTACACTACCATGAAATTAAATTACACATGTATGCCCTTCCCTAAATAATAAAATAATAAAATAAAAGCATTTCAGCACCATGTGACTTGAAATTGGAGATTGTGCGGTACAAAATAAATTACAATCTTCAGCACACTTTGCTGTGGATTTGTGTGTTGAAAATTTTACTAGTTGTTGCAATGAGCCATTGACTGATACGATCCACGACCCGAGGCTTTAGTTTGTATGGAATTTCCATGAGGAAGAAGACGTAGAGGGGCAGGGCCAGACTGGAGGCTGCCAAGCCCATGAGTTGAGGGTAGGGATTCTGCCAGAGAGGAAGAACAACAAGCAGAATAGACACCACCACCATCATGGAGGGAAAGAAGAGGAGGACCTGGAGAGGAAGGAGATGACCATCAAGACAAAACAATAGGGGGAAATAATAATAAAAAGAATAATAATAGTAATAAATAAGAATAGTAATAATAATAATAACAACAACAATAACAACAACAATAATAACAATAATAATAATCCGACTGTACAATACAGCAGCAATCATTGATGTTAAACCATACATGAGATAACAAGGTTTACTCAGATCCTTCACTAACAGAAAGGTTCAAACTAAACACACTACTTTTGACAGGATTATTCTCAATACACATGCTAGTAAATAATAACTGTAACTTCTAACTTATAGCCCGTTACCCGAGCGACTGCGCTTGTCGTTAAGAACTATAAATTGGATACAGTCTGGTATGCTCGTAAGAAAATGTATTAGCGGGGAAAAGTCTGATATAGTTCTTAGCAACCATAATTATGATGGAAGGCAGATTAAAGCAAAATGGAATAATGAAGAGTTTATGTTTGGGCTATAAAATAGTTATAAACCAAAATCATTAGGTTTGTATTTCGATTTATAAATCCTGGTCACTCGGGCTGCGCCCTCGTGTCTCGGAGTTTATAAATCACATACAAACCTCAATTTTGGTTTATAACTATAACGTAACTCACTAACACCTACTGGTAGTGAATGTTAATTACCTTGAATGGGCGTGGTCGATCTGGCTCCACCACGCGCATGACTACGAGACCGAAGAATACTGCCCCGTACGTCACCCACTCCAGAGCACTGAAGGCATCCACGAAGTTTTCAATGTTACCAATCAATATGAGCATGTCCGCAAGAACAACCTGACGGGAGAAATATTTGCATGTCATCAAAACTACTAGCACTTTTAAAACAAGTGCGAGAAATGAATCAATGTATACTGCTGCTACTTACTACTACTACTACTACTACTACAACCACTGCCACATCTATGTACGTACCTCAAAAATTAATGCAACGACTGGAGTTTTGAGGTTGACATGAATCCCGCTCAGAAACCGTGGCAACGAACCTTCCCTCGAGCACACCAGCAGTTCTCTATAAGAAACATAGCAAGTGTTTCACTGTAAAAACTTAGTCAATACCTCGTGACTGGACTTGCCTTGACGAGTCTATGAGGTTTCCATGAAGACCCCCGAGCATCATGACCACCACCATCACACAAATCACCACCATTCCCGGATCACCAAGACTGACGTAGCCAAACGTCTGAAGATTGAATAATACAAATACCAGGTAAGTTCAATTGCTCCTTCTTTTGATTACAAATTTAAAAAGCTTACCAATCCAACTGATTCAGCCTCCAGTATTTCGGGGTAAGAGAGAACAGAGAAGAAGGAGAGGTTGACCAGAGCGAACATCACGGTAATAATTGGAATAGCTAAGAAAATTGCCCGACTGAGATTCCTGGGATGAAAATGTAATAATTAAAATTAAAATTTCCGTCATGTGACGCTAATACGGCATACATACCTTTTAGCATTTTTAGTTTCTTCTTGAACCATGATTCCAGCATCCCTACGACAACAGATGAGATGAGTTATTATTTAGTAAATAAAATACTGAAATTCCAGAAATTATTTTTTTTCAACTAATGCAGTGTGTCAGGAATTGATCTAAGGGGGAGCATGATTAAGAGCGCTACCTCAAGGGTGTCAAACTGTCATACATAGAGAAGAAATGAGCATGAAAGGGGTAGTTGAGGAATTCTTTATGGAGAACGTGTGGCTACTATGTATATAGGGTAAAATCATTTTTGAACGCAAAATAACTTGTACTTGTAAAGTTTTGTTTTCTATTTTTAAGTAAGTTTGCTTCAATAAATCTTAATTTTGGTTGTTACTGCCTCCGTTAAACCGAGTTTCTCACAAATAAAAAAAGCCCCAAAGGTGCGAACCATCAGCACTACTATACACTAGCTAGCTATTCTCAGACCAAAAGAACACTTTATTGGCTATTCTAAATCGGGCATTAACATAGATCAAGCAATGAGGACGGTATATTTAAATGCTGTTTTTATAAAAGAAGCTAAACAGGCCAGAGACACTCACCAATAATATTTTCAACGCGAACTCCACTTCTTCAAGCACTTTGTTAACTTCCCAGCAGCATAAAGCAAAACTACCGCAGGCAGAAAGTCTTACTTATAGAGCACCCCCACTGATAAAAATCTTATTAAGACTATTTCTTAAGAGCAGCATAAACTTGTATGATGTAATCATTCGCAATCACCTTCAAATTTTTCTCCTTTAACTTGGTATTTCGCTTACAAATTTTAAGAAAATTTCAAGTCCCTTTCTAAATGAACCCCTGCTAGTGTTGAACTCACCAGCCATCGTAAGCAAACATTACTCCGTACAGCCCCAGAGCAATGCTGGACCAAGATGTGGTAGAACCCACAAATGGATGCCTCACTGTCATTGGGAAGCCTAGAGAACAAACTAGTAACGGAACACTAATTGTATGAGACAATGACACATACCGTACTGAGCAATCCGCCATACTGCAATGGCAACCACGGCAGCCAGTACTAAGAGTTTGAGAGAAGAAATGATGTCTAGGAATCTGGCGGCTAACTTCACACTGTAAGCATTTATGATCAGAACCAGAGCTGCAAATAATGAATTACACAAATGCAAATGCAAAATTGCAAATTCTCTTGCTGCCGCTAGGCGGTCACATGCACCTGACAGAGCCAGGATGCACTAAGCTGGCATTGTGAGCCGTGCATACAAAGCTCTTGGAGCCGGGCTAGGAACTCACAAGAGAAAGGCTTTTTCTCACAGCAAGTGGTGTGGGCATCCAAAGTCCCACTTGGACCATTGTTGTTTCATGAGAAAAGGCTGTGACGCACGCACACACACACACTATAATCAGATGCCTATGATTCTACTATTATTATACTATATATCAAATTGTTTTAAAAAAAAAATGTTCAAACTAACTTGTCCAAAACAGAGCGAATAATTTCACTGCGTATATCGGCACGTCGTCACACTTAATGAAGAAAGGCCTGCAGGTATATTGCCCGAGGGAAAGAGCGACCACAGCAAAGCAGAGTGGCTGCAAGATGACAATGTCCATCCACGCCACTATGAACCCACACAAAGAGCCGAACTGCTCCATCCAGGGCTTCCTTCTCCCGAAGGAATACGCCTCCTTTATGAAAATGTAAGTGCTGCCTGACTTCTTCACTAAGTGAGCCATTTCAAGGAAGCATAACGCAGCGCAGAATGCAAAGACTCCACCCACTACCCACAGAAGGAGAGAAAGACCGAACGACTGAGAGCGTGCTAATATGCTAGCAGGTGTGATGAAGATTCCAGAGCCCAGCACGAGGTTGAGAATTACGGCTATGTTTGAGAAAAGTCCGAATTCTTTCCTAAGAGCAATGAATGGTCTTGTGGCAAAGCCTTGGGTGTTATGCTGTGTTTGCTCTGATATACGAGAGTGGGAGGAGTCCATGATTATCTATAGTATAACATTGAAAACAACCATATTATATATAATGCTTATTGCACGAGTCAGAAATTGGGTGTATTACAATAATGGGTAACATTTCCTATCGCCCTCTTGTAAAACAAGCGTTCTCTCACTATGTAGGGCCATTGATTCAATAGTACAGCCCCCAAGGACTGGGAAATAATTTCGTATCTAAGCTATCTATTCCACCCACTAAATTGTTCACCAACCTACAGCTCTTTTGCAGCCCGAAGAAAAACTAGGATCTGGAAGCACCATTCATCGCTTCACCAGATTAGATAGCCGAATAGATCTCCAGTACTAGCTCAACAAGCATAAAGCACTGGGTCTCTCCAACTTACAAATTAGCTGACTAAGCAAACAACGTGGCATATGTCACTGAAGACCATTTACCATATTTCCAAAGTGGCAACCTCTCTCTATAAAAAAAATTCGGCGGTTAGCTTGGCGGTCTTGATTGCTTCATTGGGGTAGAACTACGTAGAGAAGAAGAATTCCAGCCTGATCTGCAGAGCTTTCCATTTGTGCAACTCTGCGTTTGGAAATGCAAGCGTTAAGAGGTACCAGGGGCAGCATGGCAGCTGCTCGTAAATTGTTGCACAGTCATTTCTCATCTTCAACTTCTGCTGGTAAGTTGAGATTAGAGCTAAAGTTTGGTAATGTTCACTGAAGTAGCTTTAAACTATATATCATACAACTATGGTTAAGACTACCAATTATTTGCTTGATATTCCAGATAACCGGTCTTCTCGTCCTTACGACATCGTGGTATTCGGTTCCACTGGTTACACTGGCAAATTTGTGAACGAGGAGCTTTACAAACTTCAGAAGACGGGGCGCCAAGACTTGAAATGGGCGGCAGCTGGTCGCAGCAAAGATAAGCTACGACAGAGCTTACTAGGTATCAGTGAACTGCAAAGTAACTGTTAAATTACTGAGTGAGCTGAATTTATAGCTGGATACAATAAAAGGGCACAGTTGAAAAAGAAGCTTGTATGTGTGTGTATGGAAGGACTGTATAGCTGTAGTGGGAAGACTTGGAGGTTCATTCAGTGGAGGAACTGGGTTGTGTCTCCAGTGTTTGTTTTTGTTACTGAGTATTACATAATAAGCTGGTTAGCTGGGCCTGACCATACATCTGAGATTGCATCATTCCATTCGTGAGCAATTGCATTGGAAGTTATGTTTAAGCGTAACCATTTCATTCTCCTGCATGTCAGATGCGATTTAATATTTAGTTTTGTGTGACATATTTAGTTTTGTGTGACGAAGTGGGTGATGGAGGGGTTTGTAGACGTTGCCATGGTAATAATGTACTATTAGTTATTTTAGCATAGCATGCAAATCTTGTATTCTATAATCAGGGAGCAATGTCAGAAAATTTGAACTACAATCAAGTCAGTCAGTGTACATCAATTTCTGATGACACAGACTAAGCAATTAGAGTAAAACTAGTGATGTGCTTGAGTGCAAATGGCGAGCGAGCCTAAAACTATACTATTGTTAAATGATTAATTTCCATAAGTTAATACATCAAGTACCACTGTGTGGCTGGTACTTGCTAGCATTAATAATATTAATAATAATCAAGTTTACGTTGGTACGTACGGGATTCATACAACTGAGGGCCCAAGGTTGAGGATAGTGTAGATTCAGTATTGACCGAACAGAGTGGTGCACAGTATTGACCGAACAGAGTGGTGCAGCTGACTTGTACAATATAGGAAATGTGTAATAACCACATTCACTTCCTAGGAATGGGTATAGAGTATATTCACTGCAAATTGAGTTATCTGGCTGGATGGTTGAATGTGCCATGATACAATAATAATAATAATAATTAATAATGATGATGATGATTATGATGATGATAATAGTAATAACTTGTTTTCTTTAAAGAGAGTGGTGTAAAGGATGTGGATGTCATTGAAGCTAATGTTGGCAGCCAGGATTCTCTAGAGAAGATGTGTTCACAGGCTAATGTGCTCATAAATACCGTAGGACCGGTGAGGTTATTAAATTATACCTAGTCAATTTGATGCCAGGCTGGCTGCTGTTGTGCAAATATTACATACTTATACATCATGTGGCGAAAAAAAAATTTGTGAATAAATGATTATAAAATATAAAGAATCAATCAAAAAATAAATTAATTAGAAACTGCAGTTTATAGAATATTATTTGTTAATTATAACTTAATTATTATTTGTTATAATTTAGTATCAAGTACATGGAGAGCCAGTAGTGAAGGCGTGCATCTCTCAGAAGACCAACTACGTGGACATCACTGGAGAACCTTACGTGAGTCCGGATGAACAAGCTGCATATTGTTGATATGATATGTCATGGGATTCTTACCCATTTTTATTGACAAAGTTTTATAAAAATTCTTGTTGGTATAGTAGTTCACTAGAACTCATCAATCGGTCCTTTGGAAGTATAATTAATAATGTAAGATGTAGAGTAGTGTTCAGTACTGCCGGCAATTGTCCCATTGAACTGTAAAAAAAATCTTGCAAAATGTCCAACAAAAACGGTTGAAATGTATCGGATATGGCTTATAATTATTGGTTGTGTGGCAAATGTTATAATTTAAGAAATTCCTTGCATTTTATTTCTGTAATTAGGAAGCATTAAATATGGGATAGAGTTTAATGCTAAAAAGAGCATGTTTTTACCACTTGAGTAAACAGAATATTAAATTACGATGTTTGAAGTGCTATACACACCCACCAGCTGGTGGAATTTTAATGACTATAAAGAAATGTAAGTATTATATATTTATATATAAATATTTTACTTCACTAACCGGGTAACAGGGTTTCGTACGCTGGTTGAAGTGCCCTTAAATTCTCTACCCACCCATCCATCCATAATTTTTGAAAAGTTCATGTATATTTTAATATAGTGCAATAGCTAAAGTTGAATTCTATGAGTAGTACGATTATAAAACCATACATATGACCATTCAGTGTGAAGTACATACACTTTCATATTATAGCAGTGGGGGTGCTCTGGAGGCTGGAGCCCCCCCCCCCATAACTTTTTGGCACAACTTATAAAAAATGTGATTTCTCACATGAACACCAGCAAACCTCTAAATGCAATTCCCTTGGAGCCCACCCATACCGAAACATCTTCCTACACCACTGTATAGGCGTGTGTATCAAAGTAGAGTGAGTTTTAAAATGGGTGTGGCTAAATCCACCAGTGTTTCTCATCCATAGTGAAAAGTCCCGTATGACAATCAGCTTAGTGTAGTCAATTAACTTCTGCTAAATTACTTCAAAATTACACGTAATGGTGCTAACTTCACCTCTTCCCCCCCCCTCAATTTGTCCTTGAATAATTAATAGTGTGATAACTGACTTCTTTATTTGTTGCAGTTCATGGAGTCAGTGTCCATGCGTTACAACGATCAAGCCAGAGATTCAGGTGTTTACGTGGTGTCATCGTGCGGGTTTGACTGCATCCCGAATGACCTGGGGGCATTGCTTCTGCAGCGATCCTTCAAGGGAGAGCTAGCCTACGTGGAGAGCCACATGGCTGTGTCTAAGGCAGTAAGTAATTGTCCGGGATGGGAGTTAGTGTTAATTACAGGTTAGTCAGACTGAGGGATGGACCAAGACCTGTGTCATAGTAATGTTTGTATCAACCGATTATTGGAAAGAGGGATTTGTTTCTTTTTAAAGGAACGTGGACCAAGCCAGTGGTGATGGGAGAGGGGAGAGGGGTCATACCAAGCCAGTGGTGATGGGAGAGGGGGAGAGGGGTCATGAATATCGTTAGACTGCATTATGCACTAACTTAATGTTTTAATAAAAAGCAACAACAAATTTATAAGCATAGGCTAGGTTTTTTTATTCGATCAGGAATGTTTCAGATGATGGCATTTCTAAATTCTATAATCACATCAGCTGCAAAGAAGCCTTCATTATTATACATGTGCAAATTACTCAAGAGTTGTGCTTGTAAATATGGCTTTAAGTGCCAAATTGTCTCACTATTTTGGTTTGCTGACATTAGTTATTTTAGGTAAGATGGTTCTAAAAACAACAACAAAAAAAGAAAAGATGTTATAAGATATGAGGTGAGTTATTGTGACTACTTCAGAAGTTTATCCAATGGAATGGAGTCTGTATGATTAGTTAGTCAGATACAAATAAGCTTTGAAAATATTACATTCAGTCCTTCAAACTTGGACATATCCATCTTCATCACATATTTCGTCATCCCTCCCTATGCCATGTGGAGCTCGGCTGTAGGCTTCATTTGAGTACAGAGAAATATTTCCTAGTGCTTGCAAAGATGAACCATATGCTTCATTGGACAAGAGAGGAACATTGTCTATGTAGGAGTATGCCTCTGTGGCAGAGTCATGGACGATATCTTCTCCTTCTGCTGTGGTGCTCATAGCATTGGCCCCGGGTTGCAAATGAGTAGTGATTTCCTGCGTTTCACTGCTAGTAAGGGAGTCCACTTCAGATTCAATGTCGTCCCTACCAGTTATCGGTTGGTTACATTTCTGACAAGGTGCAATATTGTATTTTCGCATGATAAATCCAATTACGGGTAAACCAATGAGTAATATTGAAATGCCACAGATCATCCCAATTAAAGCCATCAAGCCTTTGTTTGCATCAGTTGGTGTCGTCACAGATGCGTACATTTCATTGTCAGTTATTGATGTCCAGTATTTGCTGGATGAAATGACCTCTGTGGAAGTCATCATCGTAATGATAAGAATTTGCTGTGTAGAGGCTCTAGTGTGGTATACTAAATTAGTTTCACTAGAAACTTCAGTATTTTCTATACAAACAACAATAACAACAAAATAGATAGATACTTATCTACCTATAGAAAAATAGGCGTGGCTTCAAAGTCAAAAAATGTGCATTCAGTTTACTTCAGGAAGTACATTGGATTTTGCTGAAATTATGAGGTGGGTGTTGGTTACCATAGTATCAGTAATAAATAGTTCAGCTTTGGCAGCTCCATCTTATTTATCCAGAATTTAACTTAAATAGAAGCAAGCCTGTTGAATTAGCAAAGTGGTTGTATTATATAATATTTGTGCTGATGAATAGATGGCTGAGTGTCAGATCTAGTTGGTTCATATTTTATGGAGGGATTCCTCAGAATTTATTTAAGTGGTGGTTACTACCTAAAATGGGTTTTAGGGGTTACCCCTTAAGGCCTGATTGGGAGCTAACTGAGATTTGATGGAAGGCCGAGAACTCTGCAGTTGTTCATTTCCTTTGTCCCATTGTTAGAGTAGTTTTAAAACTAATACAATTAATAAGATTGGCAAACCCTAGACCAAAGGGGATACTTTACCTATAGGGAGTGAGTTAAATATTGTAACAGTAACATTGAATTAAACCTTATAGGTTGGAGAACCAGAGACGTGCAATTTTATACCGACGTTCTGAACTGTCTTGCAATCCAATTTGTTTTTTACATTTCTTACCTGAACATTTGTCAATAATTTGGTCAAAGTTGCTATCACATGCATTAGGAAGAGTGGAGTAGGATTCGTTGATGATTAAACTATTAGAAGGAAGGAAACTAATTGATTCTCCTTCCAATTCCATCTGACAGAATATCTCTCCAGTTTGCGAATGGATATTTAGATCATAAAGATGGAGAATTGAAGTTTTATAATTGTGGACAAATGTGCCTTCAGTAATTATGGCAGATGGTATTGCATCTTTCAAGGGCAATATCTGATGATTTTTCTTAACGAACCAAAGTATTTTTATTTGAGGCAGATAGCTGGGTGTTGTCAGTATGCTGCATGTGGTTGACCAAGAAACTCCTGCTATAAATGGATTACAGCTTATAGCTGCTATTACTGCTTGATATCTAAATCTGCATTCTTGAGTATACATAATTATAATTATCAAAATAAAATGTCTACTACAGCAAGCTATAGTGTCAGCCTCACCTTGTCCAAGAATAGGAAGAAACAAATGGCTGAAAGCAACATACTTCACAAGGGACCATCCACACATTATGTTCCTGTGTGGCTAAAATAATATTTTGTGTTTGACTAATCTCATATTATAGTCATTAATACCAAATTTTGGGTTATGTAGCACATTTAAACCATGTAGAATATCTTGCATTGGTTCACAGAGCCCACCATAGCTCATTATCTCGGTTTGGACATGCTCACATCTAGATCATCCGCTTCAATTAAGATTTTTATTAATGAAATATCGAAAATATATAAACAACAAAAGTAATGCAGTTACAGTTGTCTGTACCAGTGCTTGTAGTAATTCACTTCGGTGAATTGTTACTGCAGCAGCAAATATTAAGACTGGTGCCAATAAACATGTTGTATTTTGTGTGATTTCCCCTCCCCCTTGGTTAGTATGTTCTACTGAGAATTCACAAATGTAAATGTAGTTTGATTGTCTAGTTTTCTTAGCTGTGCATTTAGAAGTATCCCTGTGTTAGCTACATATTTAAATGAAAAACAACAACAACAACAACAACAAACAGACAAAACAACTGACAAATTAAGCTTGTACTTAGCCAAGTGTATCGATATGTAAGCTTTGATATTGTGCTGTAAATTCTCCTGAACAATATTTGTTCATTCTTCAATCAAATAAAATGGCCAAATAAGAAGCCTAATACTTAGTTAAAAATTAATTAGAATGAACAAAAAAATCTTTATTAGTTTTTAGTAGACACTATAAATAATACATTATTAGCTGCATGCTAAGATGGGAGGATTTGACAAGGAGTAGAAAGACTATCTGGGGCTGTAGTCTTAATACAGGAAGGAGGGAGAATGATTGTGTATGCACACAAGTGTTATGGTGAATTAACTTCATATGCTATAAAAAAGGAATGAAGAACAATCTGATCATCCATTATTTTCAGGCAACTCCTCATGGTCACACAGCTCACATGAAACGGTGTTATAAGCCTCATTTGGGGCAAGAGAAATGTTTTGATTGTGAGGAGTTAATTCATATGCTTTGTTGGGAGACAGTGTAATGTTATCAATGTAGGAGTAAGCCTCTCTAACAGATTCATATACGATTCTCCTTCCAATTGGGCACTAGATTGTAAATTAGACATCCCTTCCCCTTTTCCTGTTGTTTCACTAGTAGTTACTGAATTAGTGTCAGATTCAGAGTTTGTACATGGGATAACTTCTTTTTTATGATGAATTTCGTTGTGTTTTATGGAAGAGGAACACTCCAATTAACAGTAATGTAATAAATAATATTGACATTCCACACACTGTCCCAATTGTTACAATTAGTCCCGTTCTCCGTTGTCCTCGGGCGCTGGTGTTGTCCCAGGTGTGAGTGATTCCTCGGGCGCTGGTGTTGTCCCAGGTGTGAATGATTCCTCGGGCGCTGGTTTGTCCCAGGTGTGAAAGATTCCTCGGGCGCTGGTGTTGTCCCAGGTGTGAATGATTCCTCGGGCGCTGGTGTTGTCCCAGGTGTGAATGATTCCTCGGGCGCTGGTGTTGTCCCAGGTGTGAATGATTCCTCGGGCGCTGGTGTTGTCCCAGGTGTGAATGATTCCTCGGGCGCTGGTTTGTCCCAGGTGTGAAAGATTCCTCGGGCGCTGGTGTTGTCCCAGGTGTGAATGATTCCTCGGGCGCTGGTGTTGTCCCAGGTGTGAATGATTCCTCGGGCGCTGGTGTTGTCCCAGGTGTGAATGATTCCTCGGGCGCTGGTGTTGTCCCAGGTGTGAATGATTAGTTGATTATTGACTTCTCAGTTGTTAACATTTTATTAAGTATTGATGACGATTCGGACTCAATTGGTATCGTAGTAAAAATTTCTGTACTCAAATTTTGTTTTTTGTAATTTTCAGTATATTTTGTAGCCTTTAGTTCTTCTGAAACCATAGTATGTCTATTGGAATCTCCAGTGTATTATTTTACTGTTATTTCTTCTGAAAGTGTAGTGTGATTGGTGATGTCCTCTTCTTTCAAGACCTCAATATTTTCTACATAGATAACAATAATGTCTAGTGGTTTACAATGACTTGCCATATACAGTTTAAATTCAAGCTAATCAAAGTGATCAGGATTATCTTGCACACAGTAGTACGAGTAGTTGAGTGAACAAGCAATGGACTAAGAAGAGGTTTATAAGACTTAATTGTGCAGTCGAGTATATATTATAAATGCTTCGGACTGCTATGAAACTAAAGAAATGGCTATATTCTCTCCCTCTTGTTGTCAGGGAGACAAACTAAGGATCCTAGGTCATGGCCAAAGCAATACCTAGGTTAAAGAGTTGTTCAAATGTGCATCATTAGCTCATGAATTATTCATAAATATACATGTAATATGGATTGGTGTTGCTGGACACTGGCATGGAAAGATAATAGATTGGTGGACGTGACGTAATTATTTAACAGATGGTAGAGCTTTGCTTTCTATTTTGTTAGCTCACTTCTCAATATGACACTCTTTTCTGCTTTTTGCCTTTTCAGTGGCTTCTAACAGAAATGGTCTTTCACCACATTAGAGCAGTGGAAATATTTGATTACTTGTTTGCTTGTGGGTCTCACTGACAGAGTGCTTATGTATATAAACCAAGAAGCCCTGGCGTGTTTGTGATTTGTTTTGCCAGCCTAATATAAGGGCGTGTTGTAAAGAGAAGGAAAGAAATCATCACTTAGTGCTTCTGAGGCCTTCCATGTAAGCTATTTTGTAAAGCTAATAAGCATGTCTGGTCACACATACCTGCACAACATTTTGTTACTGTTTGGTGGTATGGTGTATTAAGAACACATGCATTAGGAAGGGTAGAGTAGGACTCATTGATGACCAAATAATTGGAGGGAAGGAATGTTGTAAACTCTCCAAATATTTTCATCTGACAGAATATCTGTCCCGTGTGCGAGGTGATATTCAGACTAGATATAAAAAGCGATGAAATTTTTGATTTAAAAAATATATTTTTAAAATCTGCTCCAGTGAAAGTAGCTGACGATATCACATTTTCAATAAGAATTTTCCGACCATTTTTCTGAATGAACCATTCTCTATTCTATTCTCATCCTCAGCAAGTAATCATATCTGGCTTCTATGTCACATACAGTTTCCAAAGAAGAATTAGTTTTAAACGGATTACAATCGAGAACTGAAGGAGCTCTTGAATAAACTGGAATCTTCATTCTTTAAGTATACCAATTACTACTTCTCTAATTGTTAACACTACTTACTTTGCCCAAGGATGACAAGTAACAATAGACTGAAAATTGTATACTTCAGTAAATACATATCCTTGTGCTTCAGTCTCTTTGAGTCAACTTATTGTTGTTTGTTGTTGTTGTTGTTGTTGTTGTTGTTTTTAATAATATGGAGGGTAGATGATGTAGCATATTTAAATTATGAGAATGTGTCACATTTTGTTCACAGTGTAAGAATTATTGTATTGTTTCTGGTATGGACTTCTTATCACACATTCTACTTCCTCCCATCCTTACATTCTATATTCACATAAGACTTTTTGAAGTCAACTTGTTATTCATTCACCAATTCACCATATCTATCTGCCACATAGTGGACTGCACGACCGGCTGGCCCATCTAAGTTTTGATGCAATATCAATAGGAACACCAAAGGTGCGAATCCTCAACATTACTATACAGTAGCTAGCTGGCTATTACAAAGACCAAAAGAATAATTTACTTGGTGTCGTATCAATATGTTGATAAATAGCTCCTGCAAGTCTATACGTTCTTCTTTCTTTTTCTTTTTTATCCGGCCAACAATTATTATATACAAGACAATGCAAAAACACTGAAAGAAGCAACAGCAAAAACAAAAACAACATATCAGTGGGAAAAAGTTATAATATGCGGTCTTATAAGTCCACATGTAGCTCGTGTAATGAAACGGTAAACATAAATGCTGTTTTCAAAAGAAAAGCTGACCATGCAAGAGCCACCTATCTTGTTTCAATGGCGAACTCCAATTCCAGCACTCTTAGTAAATCTTCGGGAATAAGTAGCAAAACTACTGTGGGCAGCAAGAAATTACTTGCTCACATGAGAATGGCCTGACAATAGACAATGGGGGACGTTAGCAACAATAGCTTATGATTGTACAGCAAAAAAAATAACTAGCATTCTCTGAAGATACAATAAAGTTGTGATACATTAAAGAAACTAATTTGTCCAGTGCAACATTTTGATGTCTGTTTCAATCTTTGCTATTTATTGTGTGAAAGAATGACTGACTGACAGACAAACTGAGTACTGTAACTCTGTTGTGCATGGATGCTGAAGATCAACGTGAATTGCAGGAGGTTAGGAGTGCACTTTGTTACAACCAGAGGCAATTTAGGTCATGTAATTGTAATGGCAATGAAATAATAAAATCAAGTAGAACGTTTGGTACAGCCATATTTGATATATCATGTACTAAGATGCCAGGATTAGAATAGAAAGATTTTTTTGAGGCTATAGTTTTAGTATACAGAAAAGACTGTCTATGCACAGAATATTAAATTAAACTTTTTGATACTATAAAAAGAAGAAAAATCAACAACAAGCAAAAAAGCCTGATCATCATTTTTTTTAATGCAGCTCCTCATGGTCTCCCAGCCTTCATGAAACTGCTGTAGGCCTCATTTTGGACAAGAGAAACATTTTGCCCATGGGAAGTGAAGCCATAAGCTTTGTTGGGAGTCAGGGAGTAGGAGTAAGCCTCTGTGACCAATTCATATACATTATCTTCTCCTTCCAATTGGGCACTGGATGGCAAATTTGAATTGTTCTCTTGTGTTCCAGTAGTGGCTATGGAGCTGGCTTCAGGTTCAATGGTTCGGTCTCGGATGGCTTCACTGTTCTGGTAAATTCTGTTATGTTTTCTGAGGAGGAAGAATCCAATTAACAGTAATGTAATGAGTAATATTGAAATTCCGCACACTGTCCCAATTGTTACAATTAGTTTCCATTTTCCATTGTCCTTGGCAACTACTGTTGTCCCAGATGTGAATGTTTCATTGTTTATTGAGGACGATCGGGATTCAGTTGATGAAGCCATAGTTTCTGTACTCAAATTTAGTTTTTGGAAATTCTCGGTATATCTTGTTACCTTTATTTTTCTTGAAACTGGCGTGTGTTTTGATGTGTCCTCCTCTTCTTTCAAGGTGTCAGTATCTTCTAAATAGATACAATCAATGCACAATTTTAGCAATCTATACCGTATTGATTGTTTGTCCCTATCGTAGATTATTAATCAGGTGTAAATATATCCAGCAAACGAAAGATGGTAAAGAGATTAGTTATAAAACAACAACAACAAAAAAAAAACAACACTACAAAGCATTGTTGTGCCATTACTACACAAACACATACCTGCACATTTTGTTACTTTTTGGCGGTACGGTGTATCATCACAACATGCATTACGAAGAGTGGAGTAGGATGCATTGATAGCCAGAGCATTGGAGGGGAGGAAACTCATCTCCTCTCCATCTAGTTTCATCTGACAGAATACGTATCCTGTGTGTGAATTGATATTCAGACGAGACATGTAAAGCGATGAAATCTTTGAGGTATACTCTTTGTTCTTAAAATCTCTTCCAATGACTTTAGCAGATGATATCACATTTTTAATAGGAGTTTTCTGACCGCTTTTCTGATAGAACCATTCTATTTTCATTCGAGGCAAGATGTCAAGTTTGGCTCGTATATCACATCCAGTTTCCAAAGAAGACTTTCTTTTAAATGGATTACAGTCGAGAACTGAAGGGGGCTCTTCAATAAACTGGAATCTACATTCTTTAAAGTATAAATCGATTATAAAGTTTTCTTTTTATGTTATCTACTACTTACTGTTCCCAAAGATGACAAGTAGCAGTTGACTTAAAATTGCATACCTCACTAAGGTGGTTCCTCCATACATGTCTTTTAGTTCTAGCAAATCTTTTCTATATGCATTGAGCTGATTTCTTGTCGAGTAGGATGGAGGAGAGGTGAGTGAGGGATTAAAGTCATTTCTGAAATAACAGTTAGTTCCTGCACTGGGAAAAAAATGTGACACATTCTAGATAATCACATAATTTAAAAGTATTACATTATTCTCCCTCTGTATTGTAATATAATATATATATATAATTTTAATGCACATGCAGACTGTCACCATCTATAGGCTTATAAGCAACAAGTTGGTCCATGCTGAGATGGCATTGTTTCAAGTGCAGTAAATTAGGAACTCAATTCAAACCAGAAGCAAGTTACGCCATAACTGTAATGGCAATGCCATAATGAGTGGAAACCAGTAGTGGTGGTGCAAGCACATTAGGGAAAAAAATATGATGTTTCAAAATTGCCAATCTAAATTTAGAAATTATTGTAAAGTATGCAATACAATAGCCAGCAGGCCTGTTGGTATTATTATGTTGTGTTATTGTCAGAGCTTTTTTACCCCATTGGAGATTACTGACAATTAACTCTTGAAATAGGTATGAACTTTACTCAGAACACAATTTCATTCACTCACTTTTTTTAAATTTGGGCCGATTTTGAGAAAACATGAAGCTGTCAGCTCTGCCTAAGTACTAATTCTTTGGCCCCCTATATAGACACGTTTTAATCACGTGAGCAAATAATTTCTTCATGCTGCCTGCGGTACTTTGGTTTTAAGTAGTTTACTGAGAGTAGCTAATATATAGTGTGGGGGTGGAGAGGAAGATAGGCTAGTCTGCAGTTACTCTGGTCCTCAAGTTACTCAGACGATCTCTTGCCTCCCTCCTGGTAGGCTGCCACCAGAATCTGTAGGCCGGCAAAGTGAACCACAGGTACTCTTTAACTTAGTTAAATTTAATTAAGAAAGAACTGGTCAGGTGACCTTACAGATGTAGAACCGAACTGAAATAATAATGTCACACCCTAACATTAAATACCAGATGATCACAAAAGGAGGATACAAAGGAACAGGGACTCTCGAGCAGGCTAAAGTGCCACTTCCCCGTTGCAGGTTGTGAAAGGCATAAAAACAAACACACACACAAATGTTCAGTCAGTTGGACACATGCCCATATACACAATATTCTTCAATGCTCACTTCCATTCTTGTTCTCTTCATTCTTCTCTCGTCTTGCTACATCTTCTGCTCTTCATTCTGTTTATCTTCCTCATGTCGGGGGTGGGTCCCACATAATAGTAGTGCTGAAGGTTCACTCCTTTAGTGCTTTATTATTATTATTATTATTATTATTATTATTATTATTATTATTATTATTATTATTATTATTGTTACTATTATTATTATTATTATTATTATTATTATTATTATTATTATTATTATTGTTACTATTATTATTATTATTGCTGCTCAGGAAGGTTGACTGGAAATTTCTTCAGTATAGTTGCTTCATGATTTATAGTGTGCAAGCATATACTGTCTAGGCAAACAAACAACTTGAAAAAAGCAATACATAATTAGACAGAATTTTGAACAAAACTCAATCACATGTTCTCTCTAACGGTTTAACGAAGGCAGTAGCTGGGGTTGAAAATTGTGCTTATGCTCTTGATTTACACATAAATTATTCATAATCATTACATTATAGCCACCACTGTGCTGCTATTTAGATGGAAACTTATTTATCCAAGCATTTGTTACAATAGCAAAGTGGATACAATACTTCTTATTAGAACAAGATGTAATGATGTAATAAAGGTTGGAATTAATTTATTTTGAGGCTATAGTTTTATTACAGCAAGGTGAAGTAAAGTGGTCTATGCACACATTTATGTTAAATTTCACTTAGTGATGTTATACAAAATAAAAAGAAAGAAAAAACAACAACAACAAGAACAACCCTGATCATCTTTTTATGCAGGAAGCTCCTCATAGTCACCCAGCTCACATGAAACTGTACTGTAAGCCTCATTTTCGACAAAAGAAATGTTATCTTGCTCGCAAGAAGTTATGCCATAAGCTTCGTTGGAAGACTGGGAAAAGTTGTTGATGTAGGAGTATACCTCTGGGATAGATTCATACACAGGGTCTTCTTCTAATTGGGCGCTGATTTGCAAAGTGGTAGTGTTCTTTTGTTTTCCACTAGCTATTGCAGATTGAGCATCAGGCTCAGTAGTCCAGTATGGAATGCCTTCATTTTTATGACGTTTTTTGTTATGTTTTTTGAAGAGTAAAACTCCAATTACAATTAAAGTATTGCATAATAATGAAATTACGCACACTGTTCCAATTATTGCTATTAGTCTCCATTCTTCATTGTTTGTGGAAGCTGGTGCTGTCTCAGGTGTGGATGTTTCAGTAATTATTGAACTTTCAGATGCAAATATTTTATTATTACTCGATGCTGTTTGGGATTCAATTGATGAAGTGATTACTTGCTTTATATTGCGTTCTTCTAAAAGTGGAGTGTGTTCTTTTATGTCCTGTTGTGTTGAGACTCTAGTATGTTCTGCATAAATAGATACAAAAAGTGTCTAGTGCTTCATGAATTGTCCAATAAATCATATGAAATGCCTGCATAACATCTACTGCACTTTTAGGACTCTGAGGTGAGTAATATTACTGGAATGATGCTAGCAATTTGACGAGCGAACGAAGCAAAGGTCAATATTGCCCAACAATTCATATATAATTTATCACTTCACAATTTCTTTCTCAGCCTTAATTCTTTTACTCATTAGATGTATTCTCTCTCTTTCACAGGCTTTTTTGAACAATACAGAATTAAAAATATTTGGTCGCCACCGGAATCGAACCCGGACTGCTTGTATAGCGCACAAGTGCTCAAGCGCTCAGTGGCAGAGCGCTTGTGCGCTATACAAGCAGTCCTGGGTTCGATTCCCGGTGGCGACCAAATATTTTTAATTCTGTATTGTTCAAAAAAGCCTGTGAAAGAGAGAGGAATACATCTAATTCATATAATAAACATGTGTCCTATGTTATATTTTCTTTGCCAGCCAAGCGAACTGGTCTGTTGTACAGAGAATGAAGAACATTATTTCCATTATTTGCAATTTTTTTTCTGAGGTGCTATTAAGTTGTTTTTTTTTTAAAGCATACATAGTAAGTCCTATCTTTTTCTGCCACTTGCCCACATTGGTATCAGTGCTTAAATTTTACCAATCTCTACTACACCTCGATTTAAAAAAAATGCATTTAATTATCATCAGGTGTTAATATACAAACTGAAAATAGATTGATTTATACGAGTAACAGTATGGATAACCGTGCTATTTGGGATTAATGACACGAGTAATGTGATTGAAACGAGGCAAGGCCGAGTGTTATTTCAATTGCTTTACAAGTGCTATTGATCGCTAATAGCACAGGTTACCCGTGCTATCACTCGCTAATAGTAGGCCAGCTTAAAAACAAAACAAAAAAACAAACCCTTTGCACTGTAGTTACACTGAATCTTCACTCACTATCTCTGTATTTCAGGATTAGCTTTCTCTGGAACTTTTTTTTAACCATCACTATTGAAAAAAAAATTAACTTCTGCACTAAAGAATGGCATAGTCTCCATCTAGAAAAAACTTGAACTGTACATTTCCAAGGCTAGAGTAGTTGTATGCGTGCACACTTCATTACTATTTCACTTAGCTACCGTGGTATTTCACTTAGTTTCCGTGCTATTTCACTTAGTTACGTGCTATTTCACTTTTCCCGTGCAATTTCAATTGAACAGCGATTTTCCCCATACATTTTTGAATGGGCAATATACGCACTGTACTAATTTAAAACAACAACAACAACACATTCACAATTTCTTTCTCAGCCTTCTTATTGTTTAAAAAAGCCTATTGAAAGAGAGAGAATACATCTAACAGCAACACAATGTAACATCACTACTTAAGCATATACCTGCACATTTATTTGCTTTTTGTTGGTATGGAGTATCACGAGAACATGCATTAGGAAGAGTGGAGTAGGATTCATTGATAGCCAGAGCACTGGAGGGGAGGAAACTTGTCGCCTCTCCATCTAGTTCCATCTGACAGAATATGTGTCCCGTGTGTGAATTGATATTCAGACTGGGCATAAAAAGTGTTGAAATCCTCGAGGTGTATTCTAAACTTTTAAAATCTTGTACGCTGTCTCTAGCCGATGATATAGAAATTTTCTGTCCATTTTTCTGAAGAAACCAATTTATTTTGATTCGATTAAGGTAAATTCTTGTGGTTTGTATGTCACATACAATTCCCAAAGTTGACTTTGTTTTGAATGGGTTACAGTCCAGGACTGGTGGAGGTTCTGCTATATATTGGAATCTACATTCTTTAAGTATTATTACATCAATTATTGCTTTTCTATTTTCTGTAGCTACTACTTACCTTGCCCAAGGATGACAAGTAGCAGTTGACATAAAATTGCGTACCTCACTAAGGTGGTGCCTTCACTCATGTCCTCGTGTTTCAGTGAATCTTTTGAACCTTCCAACTCTTTTTTAATTATTTTTTTATGATATGGGAGGAGGATATTGTAGCACATTTAAATTATGTGGAGTTTTAGAATGTGCCACATTTCATTCACAAAGGAGAGTTTTCTTGTTATCCCTCAGCGCGCATGTGCGAGAGGATTATAGTAGTCGTCTTGTCTGTTTGTCTATCTGTCTATCTGTCTGTCTGTCTGTCTGCCTGTCTGTCTGTCATGCTCTAATTTTGGAGATTACTGACAAGTAACAGATGATTTAGGTATGAACTTACTCAGAAAAAAGATTTAGGACCTTTTATTGTGCTACTTTTTTTTTTGTTTTTTTTTTGGGGGGGCTAATTTTTGAGAAAACGCAAAGCTTTCAACGTGGATTACACATTCTTTTTCTCTTCATTGCGTCCATTATCGGTACACATGTAAGTCTTTAGCCCTATCAGCTCTGCGTTGGTACCAGCTTTTATGGGTAATGCCCCCTATCGTCATGTCATAATCACATGACCAAATAATTTCTTGCAGCCCGTGGTGTAGTTTGCTCTATGCTCAGGGGAGTTAACCGACAGAGTAAATTTGTAATAACACTTTCCCACAGGTCCTGGATATTACTAATACGATATTTTATACCTCTTTGGTGTGAGCTCTCTCATGAGGTAATGCATCTATTGCTGTTAAAAAAAAAAGTTTTTTTTGGTTATTACGAGAAACCAACTTCAAGTGCCATATTTTCACATTTTGTTTAGACTTCAATATTTCAGAAGCAAGTTTATTTCACAGTTAGTTCATAAAGGGTATTATCAAATGTTTATACTTTTTACCTAAACACATGTATTGTTCAATAAATTAATTTATAATACTCTTTCACTGAAGTTATTTAACTCTATTCATACTTTTATAGTCAATGCATTCACTATAAAAAGGACCTCAGATTGTAATGTATCCATCTGAATTTTCTTTCTCTGGACCATGGTGGATTAAGCCATATGCTTTGTTAGGAAGTAGGGCGATGCTCCTTTCCTGTTCAGGTGATACTAAGTTGTAGGCTTCATTTGAAGAGAGGCATATATTATTAGTGTGATTATTCTGTGTTGCAGAGGAAGTTTTGTTTCTGCAGCATTTAATTTTTCGTTGCATTGAAGGCCAACTTTAAAACCTTCGCTAGTGGTTAATTCCTCCTCAGGTATTATACTCCCACTATGTTCACGATGAATTGTTTCGTATCGTCTCCTGATGAGGACACATACTCCAATTCCGATTGCAACAATAGCCAGTGAAGTGCTACATGTCCCAATTATCACATACAAATAAATGTATTGGTATAGGATCCACAATCGGTGGTACAAATTCTGATGTTGTATTCTTGAAGAATTCAAATGTTTTCAAGTCACTGGAAGCCATTATAGTTTCTGAGGCCTTTGAAGTGGTCAAGAAATTCTGTTCTTCTGAAGCTTTGGTGTCTACCTTTAAATTTGGTTTCTCTGTAATATGGGTATTTTTGAGCTCGTAGTCTATGTCTGTAGAGTTGTGAGTTTCAATATATTCAGTAAAAGTGAATTCTTCTGAAGTGTTAACATATTTCTTTAAATTGGGCTCTTCAGAATATTCTAAGTTAATAAAAAACAACTCATATTTAAGTATCTTTCATAAAAAAAAGTACAATAGCGGAATGGTGTAGCATGTATGACCTGAAAAAAAAAGTCTTGATTAGGTCATAGGTCACACACTTTCCTATATTCTAAGCACACAATTAGTTAAGAAATTTAGGTGAGCTTAAATTAATTGCTTAACTTCTAGTTCCATTTGTTGTACTGTGTTAAAAGGCCGCTTGGTCAGCAATTCAAATACAAAGGCAAAAGGTAACAATGTATGAGTAGGCAGAGTTTGTTTGTTTTTTCATATTTTTTAAATTTAGGTATGACAATAGCTGAAATTTTTGTTCTGTATTTGTTAGACAAGTGTAATAGACATCTAGGCTACTCTGAAATAATTAGCTCTCGAGTTCACACCTGAACATTTAGAAGCATTTTGACTGTATGCTGAAGATGTAAGACAGGCATTAGGAAGACCAGAATTAGATTCTTTAATAATTATAGCATTGGACGGAAGGAAGCTCGCTTCATCCAGTTTCATCTGACAGAACATACTTCCTGTTTGTGAATCAATGTCAAGTTGGCGAAAGAATATGAAAGAAACCACAAGGCCAAATCCGAGTGGCACAGACGCATTTATAGCTGTGAGTATTGCATCGTTTATACTCATTGTCTTGTTATCCTTCTGAAGAAACCAATCTATTGTTATTCTTTGGGATTGGCTAGGTGGACACTGGACTGCACATTTAGTATTCCACATAGAGTCTGGCTTGAATGGGTTGCAACCAAGGGATGAAACAGGTTGTTCCACATACTTAAATTGGCATCCTTCAATAAAGAAAATCAATCATCACAGTAGTGCAATACCTCTGATGTAACTTACCTTGTCCAAGATCAATAAAGCCGAATAGTAAGAGACAGAAAGTAACACACCTCAAATATATCCATCTATGCATTATTTATAGTGCAGTTGAATGAATTAAAGAAAGAAAAACAACAACAACAACAACTTCTTTCTTGTATTGTATAAGAAAGTATTGGAGCTATCTACAATATATACGGAATATCATAAAGAGTGTTGCATATTGTTCTCATGGCAAGTTATGTATTGACTTCTGAGCATATTTTTTATTATAATAGCAAAGCTTTCTCTTTTTAACAGCCAATATAGTTAATTCTTAGGGTTAAGTTACAATTAACTATATTGGCTGTTCCTTATTAAATAATTTCAGCCGAGAATGACTGAATCATATTTTTTATTGTTGCGGTGAGTCTAATGAGTCAGTGTTGGAAGGAGAATTGAGTGTAAAGTTTTTATATTTATATAATCTACTGTTACTTGAAACAATATCCATATTGGCTCTCACTTGATTGTATAGTGATACCAAGCATCTGTTGTGGTATTTGGCTTCTATTGCAACCATGTCGCCAGTACTAAGCTGTGCCAACAGAGTGGTGTCCTCCAAAAACTCGGCAGACTGCCGAACACGTTGATCAAGTTCAAGTGTTGTTGCTTGATGATACTCTGATCCAAGATCCAAGTAACAGAAGAAGCACCTATAATGAGAGCTATCTACACATGATACATTCGATCTAGTTCGTTTTGGAGGTGTTGCTGCACTGGAACCAGGTTCTTCAGAAAGTTTCCTCTTCACTCTTTGCAATTTCATATTGTTATATTTCATCTGGCACAGTTTGTGCCACTTAGCTCTATTATTAATCCGAGTAGCAACTATCCCATCATTTTCATCCAATCTTTCCTCATCTAGTTCACCAAGCTCACTGAATTCCTGTAAGTTATTGCCAAGTGATCTATATCCAGCACCTGCATCTTGTGTTTTTGATTCTGTTGGACACTGTAATGGTGTTTTGCTCTTTCTTCTTGGCACAAGCAACACTTCTCCCAGTCTATTTGTGCTTGTGGCTTCAGGGCAGTACACTTTTCAATGTTGCTTGCACAGTTTAGCCATACTGTTAAGCACATGTACAGTTGTGCTCTCCTTTTGAGACTGAAGTGCAAACTTACACTCTAAATTTCAATTAACACCAAGTAACACCTCCATGGATGACAAAAATAAGTATCTTATTCTTATGCTTGTAACTATACAACCAGAATGTGTTGCAAGTGGCTCCATATCTGAATGCGTTTAGAATAGCAAGGGCTACATGCATACCAAATTTCATGCTTCTATCACAAAATGCACAATTCTTGTAAAAATTGATGCTATGCCGCTGCACTACCATATAGTAGTTTATCACTAGCATATACAATGAACATGTAGATGCTATCATCGCATCATCAGTGAATAGTACAATTTTTATACTCTTCTCACTGATGATGACATCTGCATAGGTGTTGAAATGTCTGTTTTATTTCAGTTAATATATGCTAGTGGTAAATTAAAAATAATTATTCACACCTTTTAGAGTTGTGTGTATGTCACTAATTAGCCAAGTTAACTAGGCCAACACTAGGTACTTAGCAGTGGGCCAAGCTGAGAGAGTGCTTTACTAGATAATTTCTGTTTTTTATGGTTATTTTATCCATACATGTATTATGAAGTAATGGTCATTAGTAAACAGTTCCTTTTATTAACACTTCATAATTAGCTATTGTTGTACAGTCTCGTATCAATACTGGCACTTGGGATTCCTTTCTGAGGAGCATCAGGAACCACTGGAAGTTGAACAATCTCATCAAGCAGCAAAACTTGCCTCCTTTACCTCTTCCTCTCCTGCGACCTCCGAAGAGGTGAGATTTGGCAGTAACAACATCATGGGAAGGCCATTCCTCTTTTCTTTCTTTTCTTTTGTGCATTAGAGGAAGTTTATCTTTCAATGATGTGATGAAGAGGTGGTCTGTTCCTTTTCCTGGACCAGACAAAGATGTAGTAAGTTAATAACAATATGACATGATTGCTGTTGTAGAGGACAAAGAAATTAAAATGAAAAGATGTTTGAGTGTACATATTATTATAATCTATATTTAGACTTCAGAAGATCAGTTCAGTGAAACAAAAACTTGATTTGATTTTCAAATCAGTATTTTGTGTTGAACAGGAGACAGCTCTTCTAGAGCCTAAATGCGTGAAAGTACTGAATATCGTATTGTACTATGACAATTATTAGCTTAATTATATTCTATTGAGCATACGTACTAAATATGAATGTCTATGAAATAAATGACAGTGAGTGCCTCATTGTGACCTTTTTACTTATTAACAGTTTTAAATACCTGGTTTAGTCTTAATGGTTATATAAGATGCTATTATTTTGGATATACAATCTGATGATTTGAATTTTAATTATCAAGATGCTCCTATAGTCAATTTTCCAGCGAGCCTTCATTGCTTATGATCTCTGTTTGTATTTACAGATATATCGAAGTATGAGATATAGAAATATCAAAGAAGGAGTGAAACCAGTAAGACTTACATATTAATGTATTTTTTTTAATAGCTCAATTTCT
>WLWD01003932.1_pt1 | contig 26575 bp, 13 predicted proteins | sample 6712731 | NCBI WGS metagenome assembly WLWD01 (sample SAMN12718690, study PRJNA576275) | sponge metagenome | isolation source: marine sponge | host: Mycale hentscheli | place: New Zealand: South Island, Marlborough, Capsize Point | collected 2014-11-01 | reverse complement strand
TTGAGCACCCGGACGAAACGTAATCTTGATTGGACGATCTTGCAGGGCAAGGGCAAAACGTAGCAGTCTCTTGTTCAATCCCTTCCCAGACAGCAACGCCAGACATGCCTTATGGTCTGTAACAATCTCCACAGGCCTTGCATAGACGAGCCTCTCAAAATGTCGAAGAGCAGCCACGATGGCCAAACTCTCGAGCTCTGTGATCGAATAGTTTCGTTCAGCAGGACGAAGTTGTCTGCTGAAAAACGCGATTGGAAGTTCTTCTCCATCTCTCACACCGTGAAGACAGGCACCGATCCCGTCCCCAGACGCATCCGTATACAGTTTCAGGTCATCATCAGGACTGAGGGTATACAACAACACATTAGCGCACAAGGATTGTTTCAACTTACCATATGCGGCGTCCATCTCTCCCGTCCAAGCCACCAGATGCGGAGCCCGGAGAGAGGTTGAAGGAGTCAGAAGAGAGGATAAATTGCCAAACCCCTTAACAAACCTCCTATAATATGACATGGCTCCTAGAAAAGCCCTCAAGTCTTTCTTGGACTTAGGCTTAGCAAACTCTCTCAAAGCTTTGACTCTACTCTCCGGAACAGACATTCCTCCACCACCAATCCTATGACCCAAGTACGTCAGATACCTTCTCCCAAACACACACTTCCGCTTCTTAATTGTCAACCCAGCACCACCTAAACATTTAATCACTCTTCTCACATCAGCTAAATGATTCTCCCAACATTCACTAAAAATAACTACGTCATCTATATAATTGCAACACACACTCTTTACCGGTTCCAGCACACTCTCAACTGCTGCTTGAAAAACAGCAGGAGCGTTCTTTAGCCCGAAGGGCATACGAACGTAACGATATTTGCCCAGAGGACAGACAAATGTCGTCAACTCACTAGACTCAGGTTCCATTTCTATCTGGTGGAAACCAGAAGTCAGATCTAATGTGGACAGACATGAACAATTGCCCACTTTCTGGAGTATCTCCTCCAGAGATGGCACCCAATGCCTCACTAGGGGCGTCACCAAATTCAGTTGACGGAAGTCTACACAAATGCGCACAGACCCATCCTTCTTCCGAACCGGGACTAAGGGGGAAGACCACAAAGAACTGGACTTCACAATAATTCCATCCTTTAATAATTTCTCAATCTCCTCAGATACAGCTCGTTCTATACCCACTGGTATGTTCCTCCCTTGCTGGGAAACAGGAACAGCATGTTCAGTCAACACGATTCTACACTTAACATTCTTACACAGGCCAGGGGTTTCACTAAAGAAATCACTCATCTCATCTAACAAACAATCCAACTCTCTACCATTAAACCCAGAACACTTATCCTTGGACAATAAGGGCGAACATTCCAACAAATCGTTACCAATGCCCGTGTCCTCAGCCACCAAGGTGACTGCATTCACTTCCACTGGTCTAGGCGAGTAATCCTTCAAATTATTAATATGAGCAATCTTCACAGGATGCCCATCTCCCTTTGAAACTTTGTAGGTGACTCGGGACACCTTATCTACCACTTGGTAAGGCCCTTCCCACGAAGCTTGCAGAGCAGCGTGGAGGCCAGGAACTCTCATTAGAACACTATCACCCACACTAACACATCTATCACTCTTTCCTTTATTGTAAGTACACACTCTAGATTCCCGTTGTTTTGCTTCCGTGGCACAGGCCACGTCATGCAGTGTACTCAACTGGTCATGCAATTTAAGCAACCATTCCTCAACATCCATTCCCTCGAACACATTATCACACCAACCATGATACAAAATATCCAAAGGACCTGCTACCTCCCTACCAAACACTAAACGGTGAGGCGAAAAACCAAGGTCTCTATTTGGTATCTGCCTAATGGCAAACAAGGCCAAGGGCAGAAACTCCACCCAGTCGATACCGGCGTCCAGGGCCTTAGCCAACATAGGCTTCAGGGTCCCATGGAGCCGCTCGACCACGCCATTGGACTGTGGGTGGTACGGAGAAGACTGCACAGAATCAATCCCCAACATGGTATAGGTATTGGTCATCAATTTAGACAGAAATATCGTCCCTCGGTCAGACAAGACCTTGAGAGGGATGCCTGTCCTAGCAATAATTTGGACGAAGGCTTGGGCAGCTTCCTCAGCCGAGGCAGTCCTCATGGGGACAGCGTCAGGCCATCTGCTTGCCATACACACGTACGTGAACATATACTTGGCACCGCGCCTCCCTTTAGGGAGGGGGCCGACTAAGTCCACAGCTACAGACTCAAACGGAACACACAAGATTCTCCTTTCAACCATCAGGGCTTTCTTATTCCCCGAACTATTAACCCTTAAACACACATCACAAGATTTGACAAATTTCACAATATCACCATGTATCCCAGGCCACACAAAACGAGAGCCTAGGACACGCCTCATCCCACGTACACCAATGTGGGCTGTGTTGTCATGTGCCAGCGTTAAAGCCTTGGCACGTTTGGAAACTGGGAGAACGATTCTAACATTCTCAATACCACCGTCGTCTACAGACTTATGAACTAGAATACCATTACCAGCCCAGGAATAGCCATTCATGGACTTATCCGCCAAACTCCTCAGAGGAGCTAGGGAACTGTCACTCAACACATCTGAAACAAACAACTTAACACCCGAAGTGTCACACTGCTTAGGACAAACAAGATCAGAATTGACTTCACTATTATTCACTTTAGGAGGAGAGACCTGGCTAGACTGCACAGCTTCCATGATTTCTTCAGAAACTTCGCCAAGCTCAACCCCCGAAGCATTACTATCAGCAACCGAAGCAGTATCATCAACCTTCTTCTTCCCTGCTACACCATCAAAACCTGTATCAATGTTAGCCAGTCTCTCACACTCCTCAGTGAAACTCACTGGACTAGCCTCAATCACATCAGAAACACAATTATCTTTTACACGCTTCCTCTCACGTGTACTCTTAGATCTGGTAACGACCTTGACTGTTGCACTTCTCTGGATGTCACCATTGTCCTGAGAGGTCTTACAAGCCTCCTGCGGGGTAGTGACAGAGCCAGCATCACTATGTGATGTCTGAATGCCCGAGGTATCATCGGGATGCCCTGCCCCTCGTGCCCTGGGAGGAGCACTTGAGGCAGCATCCAGAAGAAGCTTAGATGCCATTTGGCCATCCATGGGGACGGAAAACAGCACTTTGTTACACACATCGTCCTCATGGGCCACAGCTACAACAGAAATGAAGGACTTGCCTCCGAACTCAAAGTCAACTTCAGCTGTCAGGAGTGACTTGGTTTGACCATTCCACCCCTTTACATTCACCCTCTCATCTAATAACTGGTTTTCATACACAAGACAACCGGGAACAATAGTAATTTCTGCCCCGGTGTCAGGGACAATTAAACACTCAAGTCCATTCACCAGACCCTTAACATGGGATGTCCCTTCCTGAACTGCCACAAGATTGGCATTGTAGGTTCTTCTACCCTTCTTAACTTCAACATTCTTATCACTTTTACCATCAGATTTGGCACCACTACTACCCTGCTTGCCCCTGTGAGGGCAGTCAGGTACTTTGTGCCCAGGCTCATTGCATGAGTAGCATACGACCCTAGGACTGCCAACACTTTGCTCACTATTTCCCTTGAATTTACAGTCATAAGCACGATGCCCATACCTCTGGCAAACATAACAACGAATCCCTCTATACCCAGAACTGAAATTGGGATTACTAACCGGTCTACTAACAACTGGGGTCTCTGGTTCAGCTGTTTGGAAAGACAGTGCAACTCTGTTGAGATCTTTGAAAGATCCCACCTCGCGCGCATCCATCAAGGACCGTTGATTGGCCGGCCGTGAGGCCCTGTAAACGGCTGTGGCTAAGAAGAGCAGCACGTCAGCTTTGTCGACGGTAGTCATGTCAACAGAATCTACGAGACCTTTTAAGTAAGCATACGATTCAGTGGAATTCATCGATTTCGTAGCGTTACCAAATTCAGCTATAAGCTTGACTCCTAGAGCAGTACGGCTGGAGCCCAAGCCTTCGACAAGAAGTTCCTTTAGCTCAGCATAGGAAGTATGCGCTCGGTCTATGGGAGCGACGCAAGCTGTACCGGTCTTGGACTGCAGCTTTTGCAGCAAAACAGTTTTGAAGCGAGCTCTGGGGCAGCCTAAGTCGGTCAGGTCTGCCTCTAACTTCTTTATATATTTAACAATATCTACACCATCTTTGTGGGGCGCCAAGGCAGCAATTTGCCTATTAAGATCCCCCCCTGCACTATCACCCGAGGCCCCACCAGAGGACCCCATATGTCTCATAGCTTGAGTAAACTGCTGCATAAAACTTCTCATCAGGCTAGAGTCACTGTCACCAATCACAGGATCAGATTCAGCGTTACTCCTGGGAGCAGCAAAATTTTCTCTCTCCCTACCAAGGGTACTAAACTCCCCAAAACCAGAATTCTCCTCAACATCTCTCAAATCACCGGAGGTCTCCGTCATTTCGGATGCACACTCACTTTCAGAAATAATACCACAATTCAAAAACAATTGCCTATTCAAACCCAAAAGTTTATCAGGACCCTCAACCCAAGTACTACTGGAATCAGACACAACAGACTCCCTATCAAGACTCTGAGGTACACAAGACACGTCCCTGGACTTCCCACTATCCTTAACACCACTCTTTACCCTCACCTTGTCAGGCAAAATACTCTGAGAACTGTCAGAACCCAAATCAACTCCTGAATCAGTCCTATATTTGCTCCTACAGACTCTGTCCTTCCTATCTCTCCGGTTCATCCACACCAGTGACCTGAACACAAAGAAACAAACAACAGCACACAGCAATCTCAACAATAATGGCAACTAATGCAAACAATAAAACCCTTGTCAAACTCCTGAACAGTGTCTGGCTCGACGTAGTGCGATCCCGAAGGTTAAATCGGCAAAGACGCAGTTCCGAAGAGTCGGATGAGCACAGAAGAAGACGCAACTGATAACTTGGAGCACAACCGTCTGGTCGATGACGTGAAGCACCACCGCTGCCGCCAATTGTGGGTCTGTGGGGAAGATGCGCGGCTCTCTCACAAACTACTCATTAACTCTCGAGAGACCACGCAAGGTACCGCTGCCACCTGAGTTCCACCCAGCCCTTCAGCAGATTTGATATAAAATCTTATCTTAAAAATTAGGGACAGGGACAGAACTGAACTAGCCACGTGCGCAGGCAGACTTTAAATAGTTCAGGGTCCACCCACGCACGAAATGTCATGACGAGATACCAACGTAAATACTCACAACAACACACACCAATAAACATTCAAGTCCACACAACTACGCACACCAATAAATAAACTAAACTCTAAGACACGCACACTGATACACAAAGTAAATAATCGATGCTCAATAATACACACACACACGTATAATGTTCGCTGTTCTTTATTTTCTCTCTTCTTGCTCTTGCTCTTTGTCTTCTCTCTGATCTCTCTCTTCCTTCTCCTTCACCAGACCCACAGGGAAAATCACAGGCTATATTGTGTAAGATTGGCCTTCAGAAAATTACCGAGATTACCAGAGTATGACTACTCACTAAGATTGTCAACATCTTGCAATAGTACAGGTCTCATATACAGTGACATCTGATTACATAACTTGACGTACACATTTGCATGTATATTTATTGTCATACAAACACTTGTGTCCTAGGTGACCACAACAAGCTAGCCAGAGCCACTAATTGCTCTGAGTGTTGGTGATACATTCTAGCAATGTAGACCTATTGGAACCAATACTTCCTTATAAATTACAAACACACTCTAGAGAACACTCACCTTGCCATCATTACAGCAGTATTAGGTAACTCCATGATTAAATGTTGACACTTCTTGAGCCATCATTCACAGCTGGTCTAAGTCAGAGACATCGAAAGCAGCTTCACTGACTACATCCCACTACAAAGAAGAGCAATAGAAAAACAAAACACATTGAAGTGAATAAATGCAATCATGAAATTTCAACTTATACTCTGCAAGCTAATCCCACCAAGAAATTGTTAGAAACAGTTCGAGAGGTATAGTACTAACACAGAGGTTCTGGATCTCTAGATTGGTCAGTTGTAACGCAACAAGAGGTAGGGCCATCCATGAACACATAGTATAATGCAGAAATAGACCGGTCAAGACAGTGTGGTAAAACAACAACAACAACTGGGTTTGATACTGAGGGGGAGGGGGGAGGGGGGGAGGAGACCCTGAGATTCCCCACCCTATGATTTTCACCTATACTTATTAAAACATACAAAAAACAAAATCAAAAATAGAAATATAAAAATCAGAAATAACAATGTAATCGTAAGGAAATCATTTAAGTAAGTTCATGTAAGGTGACTGTTGTCAAACAAATTCATAAACAAATTCTTCTGTTCTGCAGTTTAAAAATATTTAAAATTTCTTCAAAATCAATGTCAGTAAGTTCAGGCCCTTCTATAGCAATTCTCATCAGTATAGCTAAGGAAACATAGTTTCATTTGGCTAAATGACCTTTCAACTGTGGAAGTGCTCATTGGAATGGAAAGTAGTATGTTCATGAGGCAGAACATTTGAGGAAAAATACTTTCTGATATCCATTAGCTACTACTCAGCAACTTCTACAGTCTTCCAAAGCAACAAATATACCCTTACCAACCAGGCAGCTGCTTCACAATGACCAGTGCTAAAAGCAACTTTCAAACTGGAACTGGTGATCCATAAAATGATACACCTACTCCATTCAACCTAGAAGGATAACCTATTAGGAGTCTGTGCTTACCCTTACAAAAAACAATAGGTGCAGCTCAGATGCAGCATGCATTTTACACATATTGCTACATGCGTGCAAACTGCTCATATGTGCCGTATGAGTGTATTCCACATGCATTTGAAAATATTGTACGCAGAATATGTGCAGAGTACATGTATCCACCTACAATGAATGCAGGATAGAGGCAGAGTGTATCTATGCACTAATAATGTATGCAGGATAGATGCAGAGTACATGTATCCACCTACAATGAATGCAGGATAGAGGCAGAGTGTATCTATGCACTAATAATGTATGCAGGATAGATGCAGAGTACATGTATCCACCTACAATGAATGCAGGATAGAGGCAGAGTGTATCTATGCACTAATAATGTATGCAGGATAGATGCAGAGTACATGTATCCACCTACAATGAATGCAGGATAGAGGCAGAGTGTATCTATGCACTAATAATGTATGCAGGATAGATGCAGAGTACATGTATCCACCTACAATGAATGCAGGATAGAGGCAGAGTGTATCTATGCACTAATAATGTATGCAGGATAGATGCAGAGTACATGTATCCACCTACAATGAATGCAGGATAGAGGCAGAGTGTATCTATGCACTAATAATGTATGCAGGATAGTACATGTATCCACCTATAGGGGCAGAGTGTATATGCACTAATAATTCTGTTTTCGCATTCTATGTTCATATGGAAGTTCATTAATTGTAAAGTATAATGGCCAAATTGAATAGTTAGAAGATTTAAATATAGGCACACCATCAGTATTCCAAAGTAATGACAAATTAGCTGGGTTAGACATTATGCCATTTGGTTTAGAAAGGTTTTTGTAGACATGTCCATCATATATATCCGAAATGGCTGATTCAGATGCGAGTTTTCTTTTGAATCGATGCTGTATACGTTGAAAGAAATCTGGTCTCTGAAAAAAACGTTGAATTTGCTGTTCTAAAGGAAGTTCAAGGAAATATCGCTCCTTTTTTTGATGGCAAGATTGTATATCATTTGAATCATAGAGTGAACTAGATTCATGACTACATGGAATAGATGATAGATGTGGCAAAATTAGTTTCTCTGTTGGCAATTGTGAAGGCTTTGCTACAGTACAAGTACTTAATGTCAGAGCTATTCAGCTTTCAAAATGAACAAAGCTGTTTATTAGAGGTAATCAATAGATCAATACATAAATATAATACAATAAGTTTAATTTCCTTACCTTATTAGTATTGCAAGGACAAAAAAAAATGCAACTATAAGGTTGCTATTTGACTTTCCCCCCCCTAGCAAAAAATCCTGTATCAAACCCTGAACAACAACAACAACAACATTAATTTGAGAGGTTAGCCACAGGGAAGAAACCTCAGCTCTATCTAAATGATAGACCTTATAATAATAAAAATTTCATTATCCTAAATTAGATAAACTTAGCGGAAGATATAGAAAATGCAACAGTTGCAAATCCCCGATGTGTGGACAGTGCATATTTCAGACAGACCATATTTCACATGGGCTTCAATTTGGTGGACCAGCATAAAGAAAAAAATTGCACTCGACTCATTGAAAATATCATATAAGAAATTGAACATCCAAAATGATTCAATTATAGAAGAAAAAACAACATTCCTACTCAGGAAACTAGTTGCACACACACACACACATGCATACACTACTAATGAATGACAGGATTCAGTTTTGATCAATACTCATTCACTGATTAAAAATATTAGGTATCACAAGTTATGACTAAGGATGAAGTGATGGTAAAATAGCTTAATTAAGTATTACAATGTCATTCTGTACCACAGAAGCTCCACCTGTATTAGACGGAATATTTTCAACATTTTAGGAGTTGTAGGCTGAAAACGAAATTCCAGAGGAAGTTAATCCTGAAATACGAATAGTGAGTGACTGATACAGTGTAGCTACAAGTGCAAATGATTAAAAAAAAAAGGTGGCCTACTATTAGCGAGTGATACTGATAGCACGTGTAACCTGTGCTATTAGGGATCAATAGCACTCGTAAAGCAATTAAAATAGCACTCGCTGAGTACGATTTCAATTGATTTCAATTGCTTTACGAGTGCTATTGATTCCTAATAGCACGGTTACCCGTACTATTACTAATACTACAGTAATAGTATAAAATTGTTTTCGATAACCCACACTTTCAGCAATGAATTGGCGGCAGAAATGATCAGTTCAGATAGTTACATGCTTTACAAGAGGGGGAGGGGAGAGGTGCTTAAAGAAAACTGTTGTTGTTTTTTTGTCATGGCAAATAATCTGTGATTCACCATAACCCCTAAATGCAATTCATTAGCTATCTATTCTACACTACACCTCACAGTATTTAGTACACCTACTTGTTATCACATAGCATAAGTGAATTCCTACTGTTGTAGTGCTCTTCTCCGTTATCAGTAGCACAAAATGCAGCCTAGCCAACAACGAGCACCTCCTACTTCAATCTTGTAGGGTTAGGACTACTTCAGCCACAGAGGTTGAAGGTGAAAGCTGGCAACAAGAGCGCGCGCAAAGACATTGCGTGAGGTCAAAGGTGCTGCACAGAACGTCTTTCATTTTGGATGCAACGGGTGACCTGGTGGGGCATTATGTAGAATATTGCACTAGTTTTTAGTTGCTATGGTTTCCAGCTCAAAGTCTTGGTTTCTCTCGTAGCGGCGAGTGCCACTAAGGGGAACCGGTGTCACGGAAATATGGGGACCCCACAAATCGGGGACCCCCGTCCCCATAATTGGCGGAAATATGGGGACCCCCGTCCCCATAGTTCCTGGAAATATGGGGACCCCTTTGTAAATATAGGGACCCCTATATGCGAGAGTGAAATAACTTTACTAACTAACCCCTACTATTTTTTTTGCTGGCTGGCAACGGTTAACTCAATCTGATTAGCCCTATAGTTTAATAAGGACAGCTAAAAATAAATATAACTTTTAATGAAATCCTGTGTCAATATTTCATTCATTAATAGGCTGCTTGATCTTTAATAGAAAGTGTGTATTTTGTCAGTTATTGTACTAACATAAATCTAATTCACTTTAGTAAATAAAACATAATTAGAGCTAGAAATATAATGTAGATGTTTGCTGCATTGTTGATACAAACAATGAAAACAATTTAGATTTCTTGATGTTGTTTTTTCATATCTAACTAATCTGTAAAACATTTTAATGTATGGATTTAGTTGGTTGAAACAATCTCTAATAAAGTTTGCTTTGCTTTTCATTGTCACTCTTTGCTAAACCTGTCAGTGCAATTTACCCTGTGCATACTGTATATAGATAGACAGTAGTAAAGTTAGAAGGGGGTCTATCATTTGTAACAAACTATTAGATGACAAAATGTTATTTGATTTAAACACTCAAAGGATTAGCTATATAAGTCCAAAATTTTGGTGCTGTGCCCACACAGCCTGTTTGGTAAGGGGGACTAGGGCTCTCTGAGACTCCACATTCAGCGACCTATGTATAAATTAAGAACAAAGTTATATTGTATCTGCATAATGTGAAAAAGGTATTAATAGATAGTAATGTGTTTTACTTTATTCAGCACAAACTGACAAATCAACGTAATTATAGAAAACGGCAGTGATATGATGCATTATTCGTTGTTGCTGTCGTAGTATTTGTATGTTTATGAACAGAAAGAACAGATCCAGTTAATTTCTTCAACGCGATCGGGAATTTTGATACAACTGTCGTGATACCATTCCAGGCAATTGTCGCACTGAGCCATCTTCCCACTTTCTGGTTTTCTGCACGTACAGTATATAGGAATAATTTCTGGTGAAGTCTGCTTTGCTTTTCGTTGTGAACGAGAGCTGGGAAAAAGTGATAGGTTATTGTTCTGGATGCAGTCGTAAAGGTGCTTGCGTAGCTTTGACTGGTCATAGTTCACTTTTGATGGAGATAAACCTGTGCACAAAGTAGTTGCATAAGCAATCGAAAATAAGCCACAGTCATTGCCACCTTTCTGCTTCTGAATATTGGGAAAGTTGAGAATAATCTGTCTTGCAGGTGAACACAGAATTGCACATATTTCATTTACAGTTTTGGTGTCCGTTGCAGAGTAAGGCATACTGTCAAAAACATTGACATGGTTCTCTTGGCATCCAATATTTGAGATAGTAATCCAATGGCTTTGCCTAGTGTGCAAGATTTGCACAAATTTCCCCCTTTCCGACTTAAAAGAATCTGTGAGTCCAAGAGTTGTCATTTGTAATCCACAAACTGTTGGGTAGGATTGCTGGAGCAACACTTGAGCACAATTGATTAAAGCATCCGACAACCAATCACCTCTCAGTAGAGCTTGGAGATCAGATGTGAATAAGCCATATTCTTTTCTCCAATATAGTTGTTGTTCGCCATACTTTTCTGGAGAAGTAGATGTTAAGTTAATGGTTAGGGCTGCAGCAAATAAGGGAATGTTATTTTACATTTTTTATTATGAAATTACCGTACCAGTTTGATGCTTTTTCTTGAGATTTTCATACATAATCCAATTCAAAGAATCTATTTATCATATAGTTATGAATCATAGATATTGCAAGAGAAATATTCATGTATACGTCTATACACACATCATCCATATATATAATAGTACACTTTAAAATATTATAAATTATCAAAATTCAGTCAGAAATATTGGCATCAGTGCTGCGGGCATGAGTTTTAATGTTTAGATCAGATGATGTGACTTTTTTTTTTATTCCCAATAATAGGTATATATATATATACATGCATGTATGCATGCATATGTATTTACATATACACATATATACATACATACATACATACATACATAAATACATACATACATACATACATACATACGTAAACATTTGCATGTATGCAAGCATATGTATTTACATATACACATATATATACATACATACGTAAATATTTGCATAGTATATTCATATAGATATATGTATATGTAATGTGTATAGAAATCATATATGCATTACCTTTTCTAGTAGAAGTATCATTTTGTTCAGTTTCTTTTATTGGTGGCATAAACATGACAGTCTGGGCCTGTCAATACAAAGAATAGCATACAAACAATAAACATGAAATACAAATATAAATGATGATTAGGTGGAATAATATAACTAAAGCCTAACATTGCACTTAAAAATATTTGTTACAACAAACAAGTGGATTAAAAAGCTTGAATTGTTCAAGCTATTTTGTCAACTAGGTTTATTTGCTGAATAAGTTTACTATGTATTGACTAAGGTCACATGCTTTAAAACAATACTCATCTATTTTTACCAATTTTTATGACCATCCAACATCTCACCCCAATCTGAGATGAATGGCTGCATTATTACTCATAATCAATATCCAAGGACATAAAAAAAAAACTATTTATAATTTACAAAGCTAAGTTGGACACTTGGCCATGCACCTCATTTCAAATGGTCTGGCTACAGGTCTCACTCTATTTTCTTTAGTTCATGTCGTATGTTATCTTGTAGTTACCTGTTCTTGAGTGAGATCAAATGAGCTACAGATAACAAGAAGCAAAACGTTAGGTAGCATAACATCCAGAACATAGGAGACAAGCTGAAATTAAATTATTCAATATGTAAACGATTGTAAAATTTTCATCATAATAATATTATGCATACCTCAAGTGTATGATCCTTATGAATGTATTTAGAGTACAAAAACTCTAAGATGTCACTAAATTGTGCACTAGATATACAACTGATATTATTCGTCAGATTCTGCATCTTCTCTATATTATTATATCAGAAAGTTCAATTAATTACTTTTAAATTAAATGGTTCTCACTCACTTCTTTTACCACATCCAAGTTTAGAAAACTCCATCAAGCTTATGCAGCCATTCACCTATTACATTTTAAATACTATGAGGAAAACTGAATTTGCCATGACATTTTTCTTTGCTAACCTTTCCATTCACAAATTCATCCAATGAAAGATTCAAGGAGGATATTTTGGAGATAAAGTGATCTGAGTCATAATTCTTTATTTCAGTAACAGCTTTTTCTAACTGACTCTGCTTAGTTAGCTCTGTGTCCTGTATAGAATTTATTGAACTTCCATCCTGACAAGCATCATTTTCTACATCATCCTGTTCATGCTGAGAGAGTTGTTGGATATTATCGAACTATAGTATGTAAATTAAAAAATGTATTAGCACTACATATCAGCGCAAATGCAGTAAACAAGGTTGTAAAAATTACAATTTTCGAGGTATAGTTGTACAATTACCTTAGCTTTCTTTGTGTCTGTTTCATTTCTAGAACAATCGATTTCCCCACGCTTTCGGCAGACTTTCAGTCTCTTAATATTGATCTTATTTTTAAGAATTTTTCCATCATCATTTTTTAATCTGTATAATCCTTTTCCTAAATTTTCTGATATAGTATAGTTGCCACGAAATAATTCTTGTAATTTTCCACCTTTTCTTTCCTTTTGGGCCGAATTTTCAAGTAAAACACTAGTACCTACTGAAAGCTCTTCAGTAACATGCTTCCTGTCATATGTCTCCTTCTGTTGAATTTGGGAATCTTTGATTTTTTCTGTTGCTTTTTTAAAAACAGATTCACGATATACTAGTAACTCATTGACCAATTCATCACAATTTTTTCCTGATGTATGAATGGGAGGGGAAATCTCAGAATCAATTGGAAGCCTCATTTCTTTTTGAAATAATAAATAATACGGTGAATATCCAGTAGAACTTTGAAAAGATGCTCGATATCCCATAAGAACTGTGTTTATTTTCAGATCCCAATCATTTTGGTCTTTGGTCATGAAATGTGATATTCCTGAAAAATTTCATGAAAACATGAAATTTGGAATTTCCATAGCTATTGTATGGAACATGAAACATGGACTGTAGCTGAATTTCATGATGTCAGAAATTTCAAACGTTAAATAATGAGGCTTGTGTTTCCATCTGTTCATATCTAGCTATAGCTAAACTGTGTTCAACAGCTGTTATTTGAATAAAAAAAATTCTTTCTAAAATTTACTTAGTCATTTGTTTCCTTGTTTCATTTGTTTATGCATTTTTTAATTTATTGTTTAATTTACACTACATGAAAAAGCCCAGTTTACAAGGATTTTCACAAATTTATATTATGCAGCATATACGTCGTAGTTTCTTTTTTTTTTACCAAGACAAGTGTACAGGCACAATAGATCAATTAACACCTGAGGTGGTGTACTAGGCATCTACTGGAGTTTACTGAAGTGGTAAGTTTACAGATAGTTTATAGTATACACTGTACAAAAAAATTTTTTTTAATTCATATGTATATTATTTTTAATGTGAAGTTTTTGTACGTGATGATAATAATAATAATTAATAAACACAATTTTAAATTATTATTACTAAATTAAAAAATATATGCATTTTTTAGCTTGGTAAAGGGTTAGGTCCCCTTGAGACTGCTACAGTGTTATATCAATGGAATCTAATGGATACATTTGTTCATTCTCCTTCATTCATTTACGTGTTCTCACTCATTCATTCTCATTCATTCATTCATTCTCATTCATTCTTAATTGCTTTACAATTAATTCATCAAAAAATATACACCACTACACTGTCTATTTAAATAGCTATTTCTTAATACTAATGGAAAAAAAACATGCATTTGTTCTCTGACTGTTCATTTATAGCTAAACTGTTAGTAAACAATACAATAACCTCTATCCAGAAAACCCTTTACCAGTGATATCACCAGGCCAAATGTGTTAAAAACGCTTTACCATACAAAAGTAATAATATTGACTGGAAATGGTCGTCCGAAGCATTGTCAAAGTTTAATCTCTCGTCGGGCCAAAGATCTCCTCTGGCTATAACTACGCTAACTACCCTAACATGACGCGCGGGGGAAGGATCAGGGTTAGTAAAAAGACCGGCCCCGTGAGACTGCTGTGCGAATGTGTTGCACCAATAATGGGTGGCGTGGATGCGTTCCTATGGTACATAGGCTTCAGCGTCGAGGTGAGTAGTTCACAACTGAATTATGGTATTTCTAAATTTCCTGTGGGGATAAGCAGAGGTTACCTGAATTATAATAGAGATTATTTTGTCTGTAACACAAATCTTTAAGACGGTATTATTCCCAATTGTTTTTCCTAGCACACTAGAAAATTTAGTTCAAGGATAACAGTAACAACTAAAAAAAATATTTTGTGTATCTCTTTGGCCATGGCAATAATTTTTCAGTTACTCATTCAAAATACTCACAAGTGCTACACAGCTACAATGAAAGCAAAAGCATCCGTGTTAACTTTTATCTGTGGTGCCATTCTAATTAATGCTGTCTTGAATAAAATTTGGGCGATGATTTGTTGTTGTTGTTGTTTTTTTTTATTTCTGAAATCAATGTGTGACGTAACTTATGTTTTTTTATGATGTGGAGTGAGAATGGTAATTTCTTTGGAGTAACATTGGTTTCCTATAACAAGGTGTACAGTGTATCTTTTCACATAAAAGAAGATTGAGGCTAGGAACCATGGCAACCATTACAACCTATCTTTAGACAACTGGGTACATTCGCAAAGTTTTGATGATCTTTTGCCCCAGTGTAATTACTGCTATTCCTACTCACATGCTGGTGTGTCGAACACTCACTAATTTACATGATAGTTGCTCCTCCCAATCTGTTGATTTAATACAGATAGGACATTCGTGCTAAGGAATGAAATAGTCTCCACCTATAAACTATCAAACTGTGTGTTTCAAGGCTAGTGCTGCACGCACATGTGTTTATTCGTACTATTTCACTTTTAAAGCCTGTAAACTAATCCAAAGATCTTTAGTTTTATGCTTTCAGTGATTCAGTCATTCTCGGCTGAAATAATTATAATAGTAGCAAAAATTTCCTCGCTCTAACAGCCAATATTGTTAATTAAAACTTAAGTTTTAAAACAATATTGGCTGTTAGAGCGAGAAATTTTTTGCTATTATTAAAAGTTATGCTTATTAACACTAGTGCACATGTGTGAGAGGGTTACAGTAGTCATCCTGTGTGTCTGTCACACTCTGATTTTGGAGATTACAGACAATTGACGGTTTGCTGCTGTGAAGTTAATGAAGTTGCTGGAAGTGGAGTTTTGCATTGAAAATATATACCAGCGAGTGTCTTTGGCCTGGTTTAGCTTCTTCTCTTATGAAGACAATGTTGACATGTACCGTTTTCACTGCTCGAACTATATTGATGCCTCATTTAGAATTGTCGTGCCAGCATGCAGAGAGCGACATGTTCAATTGGTTACAAAGTACACATCACATGAACACATGTGGATACAGAGTGTGGTATTACAATACGAGTGGGCAGAGTCTATTATACTCGAAGTGTAATGTGTATGTACACATAATTATAATGATACGGGACTTAAATAGAAAGCTTACCTGAGTGACAGATCTACAGTTTTACTCTTGTGGAGTAGATAATATTTCACCTTCAACTTTCACACTCCTACTTCGAAGCATCAAAGGTGTGAACCCTCAACTTTACTATAATACTAGCTAGCTATTACAAAATCATCTCAGACCAATAAATAATTTATTTCGCGAACTATTAAGATTCATTATATAGTATTATAATTTTTTACTACAATAGTGCAAGCTATATGCATTGAAATATATATACAGGCCCGGAGGAACCGGTCCGGTTGGTCCGGTTTTGGCTGGACCGTCATTTGAAATGGGAATTCAGAAATAACTGTTATCTTCAGGGGGGGAGGGGGGGGGGGAATCCCAAATTGACAACCTTTACCGATAAATTTCATTCTCCTGAGGCTCGTTTAACGATGGCTTAACATTTTATTGATTGCGATAAATAAGAAGTCTAAGATTTATTTATTTATCACCATTGTAAGTACAGTTTGCAATGTAGTTAGTATTGTCAGTAATTATTCTAGCTACATGTATGATGGCATCATTCTAAACTTTAGCTAATACAAAATTCTTTTTTAATTTAGCAAGCTATTACAATTATAGTGAATAAAAGTGTGTATAGACTTGTCGCACGTGTAGGTTAGTGTTCACGTGTAGGTTAGTGTTCACGTGTAGGTTAGTGTTCACGTGTGGGTTAGTGTTCACGTGTGGGTTAGTGTTCACGTGTGGGTTAGTGTTCACGTGTGGGTTAGTGTTCACGTGTGGGTTAGTGTTCACGTGTGGGTTAGTGTTCACGTGTGGGTTAGTGTTCACGTGTGGGTTAGTGTTCACGTGGTGTTGTGGTTAGTGTTAGTGTTCACTGTGTGGGTAGTGTTCACGTTGTAGGTTAGTGTTTCATTTATAAAATTAGTGGTTCACGTGTAGGTTAGTGTTCATGTGTATGTTAGGTAGTTTAGTTTTCTGCGTCGGTTATCTTCACGTGTAGTTAGTGTTTCACGGGTGTAGGTTATGTTCACGTGTAGGTTAGTGTTTCACAGTGTGGGTTTATGGGTTTTCACTTTAGGTTAGTGTTCACGTGTAAGGTTTAGTGGTTCACTTGTTAGTTAAGTGTTCCGTGGTGGGTTAGTGGTTCACCGTGTAGGTTATGTTCCGTTGTGGTTTAGTGTTCACGTTTAAGGTTAGTGTTCCGTGGAGGTTAGTGTCCCCACGTGGTAGGTTAGTGTTTCATGTGATAGGTTAGTGTATGTTTGTGTTCATGCGGTAGGTTCGTCCTTCACGGGTAGGTTAGTTGTTCACGTGTAGGTGTAGAGTGTTTCACGTGTAGGTTTAGTGTTCAGTGTGGGTTAGTGTTTCACGTGTGGGGGGTAGTTTCACGTGTAGGTTAGTGGGGCACTTGGAGAGCTGGATAAGTATGTATGTGTTCACGTGTAGGTTAGTGTTCACGTGTGGGTTAGTGTTCACGTGTAGGTTAGTGTTCACGTGTAGGTTAGTGTTCACGTGTAGGTTAGTGTTCACGTGTAGGTTAGTGTTCACGTGTAGGTTAGTGTTCATGTGTAGGTTAGTGTAGGTTAGTGTTCATGTGTAGGTTAGTGTAGGTTAGTGTTCATGCGTAGGTTAGTCTTCACGTGTAGGTTAGTGTTCACGTGTAGGTTAGTCTTCACGTGTAGGTTAGTGTTCACGTGTAGGTTAGTGTTCACGTGTAGGTTAGTGTTCACGTGTGGGTTAGTGTTCACGTGTGGGTTAGTGTTCACGTGTGGGTTAGTGTTCACGTGTGGGTTGGTGTTCACGTGTAGGTTAGTGTTCACGTGTAGGTTAGTGTTCACGTATAGGTTAGTGTTCACGTATAGGTTAGTGTTCACGTGTAGGTTAGTGTTCACGTGTAGGTTAGTGTTCACGTGTAGGTTAGTGTTCACATGTAGGTTAGTGTTCACGTGTAGGTTAGTGTTCACGTGTGGGTTAGTGTTCACGTGTAGGTTAGTGTTCACGTGTAGGTTAGTGTTCACGTGTAGGTTAGTGTTCACGTGTGGGTTAGTGTGGGTTAGTGTTCATGTGTAGGTTAGTGTTCACGTGTAGGTTAGTGTTCACGTGTAGGTTAGTGTTCACGTGTAGGTTAGTGTTCACGTGTAGGTTAGTGTTCACGTGTGGGTTAGTGTTCACGTGTGGGTTAGTGTTCACGTGTAAATTAGTGTTCACGTGTGGGTTAGTGTTCACGTGTGGGTTAGTGTTCACGTGTCGGTTAGTGTTCACGTGTGGGTTAGTGTTCACGTGTGGGTTAGTGTTCACGTGTGGGTTAGTGTTCACGTGTAGGTTAGTGTTCACGTGTGGGTTAGTGTTCACGTGTGGGTTAGTGTTCACGTGTAGGTTAGTGTTCACGTGTAGGTTAGTGTTCACGTGTGGGTTAGTGTTCACGTGTGGGTTAGTGTTCACGTGTAGGTTAGTGTTCATGTATAAATTAGTGTTCATGTGTAGGTTAGTGTTCATGCGTAGGTTAGTCTTCACGCGTAGGTTAGTGTTCACGTGTGGGTTAGTGTTCACGTGTGGGTTAGTGTTCACGTGTGGGTTAGTGTTCACGTGTGGGTTAGTGTTCACGTGTGGGTTAGTGTTCACGTGTGGGTTAGTGTTCACGTGTGGGTTAGTGTGGGTTGGTGTTGGTTAGTGTTCACGTGTAGGTTAGTGTTCACGTGTAGGTTAGTGTTCACATGTAGGTTAGTGTTCACGTGTAGGTTCGTGTTCATGTGTATGTTAGTGTTCATGTGTAGGTTAGTGTTCAGGTGTAGGTTAGTGTTCACGTGTAGGTTAGTGTTCACGTGTAGGTTAGTGTTCAGGTGTAGGTTAGTGTTCACGTGTAGGTTAGTGTTCACGTGTAGGTTAGTGTTCACGTGTAGGTTAGTGTTCACGTGTAGGTTAGTGTTCACGTGTAGGTTAGTGTTCACGTGTAGGTTAGTGTTCACGTGTAGGTTAGTGTTCACGTGTATGTTAGTGTTCACGTGTAGGTTAGTGTTCACGTGTAGGTTAGTGTTCACGTGTAGGTTAGTGTTCACGTGTAGGTTAGTGTTCACGTGTAGGTTAGTGTTCAGGTGTAGGTTAGTGTTCACGTGTTGTGTAGGTTAGTCACGTGTGTAGGTTAGTGTTCACGTGTAGGTTAGTGTTCATGTGTAGGTTAGTGTTCACGTGTAGGTTAGTGTTCACGTGTAGGTTAGTGTTCACGTGTAGGTTAGTGTTCATGTGTAGGTTAGGGTTCATGTGGTGCACATAACTATCGTCCTCCATTATGCTAATTTTATTTATGGGATTAGCCACAGCCATACATAAGTATGCCTATGATTGCTAAGCAAGTCTAGAACTCATCCCATCTTGTTTTTAACCCTCAGCGTGCATGCACAGTAGAGTTGCATTACTCAGTCTGTCAGTCAGTCTTTCTGTCACACAGCAGCGGATCTGAGCTCTCTGCAATGTGTTGTGGACTGGTTGGTTCCAAGCCATTGTGAACCCGTTAATAGCAAGTTTTGGCCATAATTAATTTTATGAAATATAATATATTTTGATGGCTAAATCATTAAAGTATCAGAAGACCAACTGAAGTACATTATGATTGGTTTTGGGAAACCTGGCCTTTGTTGTACATACATACATACATACATACATACATACATACATACATACATACATACACACACATGCAAGCCAGATTCACTAGAAGGCTCACCCATAGCCGAAAATTCATGAATATATCTGACTCAAAATCTCTGAAAGTACCACATCCTGAGTAGTTCAGTAGCCACATAGCTACATAGTTACCCATACATACATACATACACACACATGCATACATACATGCATGCATACGTACATATGTACATACATACATTAATTCATTCATACACATACATACAAACAAACATACATAAGTTGTCATTTGTTGTCATTTCTATGTTTATTGTTCAGCCTCACTGTCATTGGTTTTGCTTTGTTTTGTTTTTATTTTTTTGGCTTGTCAAAGTAAGTTAGCCTGCTCATGAAATATCTTGCCGTATCACACTCTGACTCATGTAATTAGTATTATATACGTGTGTGTGTGTGTGTCATATGTGCGTAAGTATGTGGACAATAATTTTGCAAAAATAACCACTGCTATTTTTCCAAATCGGTGTTCACTCTCAGCACTAGTGTAGTTTGGATTTTGTGTGTGTTGTCACTGCCAAGGCCAAACAGAAGAGGGTTAGGTAACTGTAATTTTGAAAGCAACATGCAGACATGTCTCACTCTCAATTAATTCTATTGACGGCCATAGTCACACATACACGATCATTGGCAATTCTGTTCTCCCGAGCTATTCCTTGAAAGTCATCTCCTGCAGTGATCCTTTGCCTGGGCATATATGTGAGGGTTTCTGTAAATATTTCTTCTATGGTTTTTTCAACTTGGACTGAGAACTGATTCAAGGCTAGTAATTGGGGTGAAGGTAACTAACATAGTTGTGGTCACGGAATGAGTAACTACAATTACACTGTAGCTGACTTATTTTGTTGGTTCATGTGGCAATTTTCACCTAATTTTTTGTAACCGTACATATCAGCCCACTGTTATTTGCATTTGCCGAGTTATTGTATATCAACTGTAACTGCTTTTTAAATGTAATTGTATCGCTCAGATCCAGGGCTTACCTGGGCTTTTTGTATGAGTAATAGCACGGGTAATCGTGCTATTCGGGATTAATAGCATGAGTAACGTGATTGAAATAGTACGAGGCGAAGCAGAGCGCTATTTCAATTGCTTTACGAGTGCTATTGATCCCTAATAGCACAGGTTACCCATGCTATCACTCGCTAATAGTAGGCCAGCTTTTTAAAAAGTCATTTGCAATTGTAGCTATATTATATAGTTCACTCACTATCTCTTATTTCAGGATTAGCTTCCGCTGGAACTTCGTTTTCAACGTGTGGCTCCTCCTGATCCATTGAAAAACATTCCGTCTAATACGGGTAGAGCTTCTGTGGTGGTAAAGAATGACATTGTCTCCAACTAAAAACTACTCGAGCTGTGCGTTTCCAAGGTTAACACTGCACACGTGCGCACTTTACCCATACTATTTCACTTAGCTACCGAGGTATTTCACTTAGTTTCCACTTAGTTACCGAGGTATTTCAATTAGTTACGCGCTATTTCACTTTCCCCATGCGATTTCAATTGAACAGCGATTTTTCACATACATTTTTAATGTACTATTAGCTACATTATTATGATACAATATAGTCATTTCACACTCTGTAATATATTGTAGCACACTGGCTTCGGTAGAGATTTTTAGTGTATCAAATACATATCTGAGTATTTATAATTGTAAAATGGTATAACTGTACTTTTACTGTGTGTGTTGTGTATGTGTGAAACTTAAAAGGATTGCCGATGCGAAGGCCTGCTCATGGTCCAAGATGATGGAGTGACAGGACGATTAGAACCGAGAAGTAGACATGGTGTGTGACCACATAGTACAGGAGTAGCTGGATGGGATAGTGCATAGCAGGGCTGGAGAATGAGGCAGAGGGAGGGCTGAAGAAGGAAGGGCAGAGGAGAAAGGCTACTGCTCAACTGGATAATCATATGCCCTTTATCTTGCCAACGGATCTTCCAGAGAAGGATGAATTGCCTCCTCAAGATGACTGGAAAAGAAGCTGTGAACATTCCAGCTTAACTTGTTTGTTTACACCTGCTGCTATGCATTCTATCATATCCCACTTCATTTGTGCACTTCTTCTTGAACCCCAGTCATCAAGCAATTTTTTTTTTTCATGCCATTATTTTTATTTCTACTTAAGGTGATTGCTATAACTTTATCAGATGTGAAAAAGAGTACTGAAGTGCTGTCCCGGTGAACTTCTAGTGATAATAACATTATACCTTATGTTTGAGGGATCATTATAGGTTTTGACTAGTTCATCAACTCCTTACAGATTCCTCCATAAACATTGTGGGAAACACAAACTCCACTATTAATATTCAGTTGTAGCATACGTGCTGGCAAGGAATTTAATAAGCTATAACATTGCCATGCAAGATGTATGAATAATAAACTGTCCTTATACTGTGACTCCTTAGAACTGGCCAAGAAGCTACCATGAATGTTGCATATCTATATAAGACTGCCAGCCAACTTTTTATAGGAGTCTTGGTGAAGCAAATAGCCTTAATGAGTTGTGTCTAATAGCACAAAGTGCATATCACAGCTGAGTGTAGTCTATCTGGAGAAGTGACTTACACTGTAACAATTACTAAAAACTATAAGGAAGAATGTAATAATTATATAGCTAACATTAGTAACACTATCAAAATATTATAATAATATAGTGATTTCAAATGTCTCAACCTGTTTAATATCAATAATGACTAATTGATTGAATAAAATTTGTAGCTACTTCTACAGCAAGAAAAGAAAAGCGTTCATCGTTTTGTATTATATAAGGTTAAGTGCCTCATTGCAGTGAACTATCAGATTTTTTTTTCTTTCAGTAACTGTAACTAGCTATAACACAATCGACGCCTTCTGAATGAATGAAATATAGGGAAATAATAATAATAATAATAATAATAATAGCAACAATAAAAAGCTGCCACACAACATGTATCTCTGGTGACGTGTCTCCTGTAAGATAATGCAAAAAAGTGTCTGGACAAGTGGTATCCCACACTAATTGTCTCCCAGCTCCATGGCTCTAAAGTCATGCCATCTATTTTTTTTTACCATCATCTGGAGAGGCAAGGAGGTTCCAATCTGGAGGGAATTTAAGCTGCTGACAGGTGATGCCAATTCAGTTCATAGTTTCAACATTATTATTAACTACACAGCTAAACGTTAACAGATTAGCTTTATAAGGTTAAGTGCTTTACAAAAGATCAGTGAACTATAGGATTGTTTTTTAAGTAACTGTAACTATAACAACAGTCCGCGCCTTCTGAGGGCGCTTTGTATATGGGGTCTCGCCCCCGCCCTTGCCGATGGAATTTGCTGGGGCGCGGGGGAGACAGAGACTAGAGAAAGCGTACGCTAAGGTTAGAGCAGAGAGTTTATTTCATGGTGAGTAAAACTGCGTGTACGCTAGCTCTTATGAGACTAGTGACTGACTGTATGGAAATGTTTTTTATATGTTGGGTTGGGTACTTAGTTGTATCATTATAATAAGATTTAGTCGGTCACCAACTACTTTAACCTGAGCTTTCTTTTGGTGTTGGTAATGTAGCTAAGATTAGTATGTTTAATTTGCTAGTTGCACGTGTATGGTCTCGTTTATAGTAGAACTAAGGATGCTAAATAACATAATCTATTTTACATTTTCTAACAGAGCTTTTTTTTTTTTTTTAATGATCACGTACTGAATAGTGGGGGTAGTATTTTAGTTTTGCTTCTGTTCAGGGTTGTAAAGCCTGAATATGCCGCTACTTAGAAACTATGCTAAATAGATCAGTTCAGAATCGATATACTAATCATTTAACATTTATCCTTAAGTAGGAAGAAGCAAGCAGAGTAGTATGAGAAATGAGTATGATATAACAACTAACTGAACAAAATACTGTGGATACAGAATATATGAGAGATGCAAGGGCCTCCAATGAATGGCCTTACAACAAGTGTGTTGACATAGGAGTCATAATGTTACAGATATGTGTGTTTGTGTGGGTAAATGTTATATGAACTAAGTAATTTAGGTAGGGAGTGGTGTTGCTTGAAATGTTATGAAAGAGATGGTGGGTAGAGTGTACAGGTGATTAGTGGCTAATTGGTACAAATTAGCTAACTGTAATAGAAGCTTTGATATAATCAAGTTCACAACAAATTTGATGATGTACTTTATACTGTGAAGCCTGTTAAACAACAGTAATAAGAACAACTATTATTTTATTATTATTATTATTTTTTTTGCCAAAGAACAAGATGTTCTTATTCTACCTTGAGTCTGCTACAAGTAAAGAAAGAAAAAAGAAGAAAAACCTCTTGCAAGTTGCTGTAAGTATGGGAGCCTGTATTATAGACTTCTGGAATTTTTTTATTTTCCGATTTCATATTACATAACTTGAAATGTTTACTTTATTACTTTTATAATGCTGGTAAATGTTTATTAAAAATTATTTAACTATATAGTTGACTGACATCAGGTGAAACTGTAAAGACTGCAGTAGTTTGAACAGGTGTTCATGCATTGATTATATATAGGGGTACAAATTTAACTTATGTAGTCTCATTTCTTGTATTTTTCACAAGTTGTAACCACTCACCTTCTTTTTGAGGCCTGAGATTGAATACCAAAGCCTCTGTAATGTAATTTTTCACATGTCTTTATTAGTGAAACAGATGTTTTATAGCTGGCTTGTTGGTGTACTATATATTATGGTGTAAATTGAAACAAGTTTTTTTTTATGTTTATCTTTGATACAAATTGGCATCATCATCATTTTAAGTTATCTTTCTATCATACTCACTTGCCACTGTACATTAGCAGTTAGAAACCACAATCTCATTATGACTGAGAATAAAGCCACACAAACTACACAAACTACATTTCTTATTTCTCATAATATATTGGAAAATGTGACCAGGGAGGAAGGTCATTATTCATTATTTACTATAGTTGACTTCTATAAGAAAAAAATTGAATTGCATATAGCAAGTATGAGGTAGTAGTGGAGCAGTGGGTGTGACCTGCATAATAAATTTTGAAGCAGTGGCTGCATCACCCAGGCAGATGTTGTTGAGAAACAAGGTATTTAGTTGGTTTGGACTTAAAGTAAACAAACACTTATTCTATAAATTGAGGAGGCTGTTAGCTACCATGTTATGTTTGATTTTTGGTTCACTAATTTTTTTTTACACCTTCAAAAGAGACTGAGCTGATATCTATCTTTGCATTGGTTGCAGTGTGTACATGTGTTGCAAAGTTCAGTCTGAGCTTTATGTATGTGGTTGTGTGTGGTTAGACCTGGTGGTTGTACCTGGAAAACCTGAGCAGCTGTAATTGAGTTCAGTCAAGTTGCTGTAACTACATTTTCTCCACATACACACATTTCATTGAAGTGAGATGTGACAGGTGTACTCAGGTATGTGTATGGGATAAAATTTATTTGAGGCTATTTTGTATGCACAAATATGATCTGCAACCAGCATGACCCATAAAAGTTTTAATTTCAGTCTGCTATCAAAATGTATTTAATTACAATTATGATCTAAGGACATAGAACTCTGTGTGTGTGTGTGTGTGTGTGTGTGTGTGTTAGGATGATGAGGATATTGCAGTATGCATGGGTTGTGTTGATCAGCCAATAATGATGGTTACTTCAAGTGTTAGTAAAGTTCCTTTTGTTGAAATTTGTGCTAGATAACCAAAGCAAAATTGAATTTTAATAATTCAGATTTTTTAATATGCCAGGTGAATATTTTTTAAGCCTTTGCTACAGGTCTATATACTATTCCAGTTAACCTCCAATTTGCATCAGATTGAATGCAATTGGAGCCAAGAAAAAAATTACAAGAGAAAAAAATTGATAGTAACTATATTTAGTTATAATGCATTATCATTATATTGCTAGCCATGGTTGTATTACCTGTGTTTATCAAAACAAAAAATTGTTACTAGGGATTGTATCAACTAATTTTTCAGTTTTCCAAGTTTCATTGCTCATTGTTATGATCATTTATGAGGATCATTATGTTACTGTATTATTATTGCATAGTTGTCTTGTCTCCAGTTGTATGCAATGGTTTGTATTGATATACGGTTGGTGAATAAAGATGCACATGACACGTATGTCAGAATTACTGGACTACCGTATGCTATGGGGAAGATGGACCAGATTTTGGGGATTAAAGTTTATCATTATTTTTTTTGAGGAGGTGGCATAGGGTATGTGTTTGCACACACTCATGCTAGTGACTACTTGTAATCTCTATAAGTAAGAAGTAAGCCTCAATTTTTAAAAGTATGTTGTCCCTTTGTTTGGTTAGTTATGTTTGAGATGATTGGAATATTTATGATGATGACCAGTACAGATGGATGGAAGTGATAAAAGCGTAAACCACTGCCTTCAATCTCTCTAGCAGAAAGGCTTGGAAAGTCCAACACAAATTTTTTCGAGTCCTTCACCTGTACCATATCAATAATGACTTTTAATTCAACTAACAACCTATAAATCCTTTATCATTTTAAGGTCATAGAACATAGTGTGTCTCCTGTCTATTCCCTCCCCTCTCTCTCTTCTCTCCCACACACACAGCATCATCTGGAAGGTCACACTGATGTCATGTAAATCAGTTATGCAACATCCACTGGTGTTAAATTACTTATTTCTTGTCTGCTCCTCTCCCCCCCCCC
>WLWD01004019.1_pt1 | contig 26577 bp, 13 predicted proteins | sample 6712731 | NCBI WGS metagenome assembly WLWD01 (sample SAMN12718690, study PRJNA576275) | sponge metagenome | isolation source: marine sponge | host: Mycale hentscheli | place: New Zealand: South Island, Marlborough, Capsize Point | collected 2014-11-01 | reverse complement strand
GAAATAGTAGTCAGCAGCAGGTCATCATTCTTGAGCCGAAGAGTCATCACTGAGGAGTGGAATGACGAGATGTGTAGAACGCTTGACGGTCTTGCCTCCGCACAGAAGTTCCACCACACGGACGACTCCATCATCCCCCGGGAATGTGTCGACGATCCGAGCCAACGGCCAGTGTCGGTATCCGAGAGAATCTTCCTTGAGAAGTACTATGTCATCCTTGTGGAAGGTGTGGCTTGGGGAGATCCACTTCTGTCTGGAGTGCAGAGATTGAAGATAGTATTGCTTCCAGGCTGCCCACAGGTCGTTAGAGAGCTTCTGAGTGAGCTGCCATCTCCTGAGTGAGGAGAGTTTGACTTTGGAGGAGATGTCTGTAGGGAGCGCCTTGATGGGACGTCCTACAAGGAAATGCCCTGGAGTGAGAGCTAGGCTCTCTGGATCAGTAGAGTCTATCGGTACGAGAGGCCTCGAGTTGAGTATGCCTTCGATTTCGATGAGCACTGAAGAAAGTTCATCTGTTCTGAGCTGATGAGGCTGAACAAGTTTTCTGAGCAAGAGTTTCATCTGCTTGACGGCTGCCTCCCACAGGCCACCCATATGAGGAGTCCTGGGGGGAGAGAAATGCCAAGTCACTCCATTCTGTGAAGTGAAGTGAGAGAGAGCCGTCTTTGAGCGACGTAGTAGGTCTTGAATCTGCAGCAGTTCACCGTGGGCTCCAATGAAATTAGAACCGTTGTCCGAATACATTGCCGCAGGGCATCCGCGTCTGGAGCAGAATCTTCTCAAGGCAGACAGAAATTCGTCTGTAGAGAGGCTGAGACAGAGCTCGATGTGCACAGCCTTGGTAGCCATGCATACGAAAATGCAGGCATAGCTCTTGACCCTAACCGGCTTCCTGGTGTATCCTTGCTTGGTGATGAAGGGGCCAGCGAAGTCGACACCGGTGTTGAGAAAAGGAGCTGAGGGAGTTGTACGAACCAAGGGCAGGAGTCCCATAGGCTGAGAAGTGCCTTGCTGATACGCTCGTTGGCATTTGGGGCAGCTTCTGCTGAGTCTCTTGAGGAAATTCCTGACTCCAGGGATGTGATATGTTTCCTTGATGATGGCTAGTAGAGTGTTGGTTCCTGGATGGAGATATCTTCTATGGAGAGAAGAGAGTAGAAGTTTCGTCAATGAAGACTTGATGGAGAGAGGTACGAGCTTCTTGTTGGACAGAGGGTTGAGTGGGTCTCTCACTCTAGTAGAGATAAGCAAGACACCAGACTCGCTGATGGAGCACTCGAACTTGTACAAGGTGTGTCCTCTGGGCAGCCTGTCTTTCTTCCTCACAGCCTTGAATGCTTGTGGAAAAAACTCTTCTTGATCCATGGCGGTGAGGTGGTTGACAGTTGCCTGGCATTCCAACGTGGAGAGATGTGTAGACTTGTTGCGTTCGTCTGGAGCAGTCTTCAGATTTATGAGAAACCTTCTGCACCAAGAGAGAACTCTGGTCATGTGTTCGAAGCTTGAGTAAGTTTGCCATGGTCTGCTTTGAGGCTCTGGCACAGCCGTGAGTGTGACGGTCTTAACCTCGGGCAAGACTTCAGGCAGATCGAACTTTGGTGGAGGCCACTCCGATTGAGGAAGGTTGATCCATGGAGGCCCGTTCCACCAGAGAGTTGAGTTGAGAAGTGTTTCAGCAGGCATCCCTCTGGACAGCATGTCAGCAGGGTTGGCCGCTGAAGGTATGTGGCTCCATCGAGCATTGGGTAGGAATTGTTGTATTTGCTTGACGCGATTCCCGACGAAGGTCTTGAGGGAAGCCGGAGACTTTCTGAGCCAGCAGAGGACTATGGAAGAGTCTGTCCAGGCTGTCATGTCTTGGACGTTCAACTGCAGGGAGCAGTACTTGAGAAGTTTGGCGAGGAGGTGAGCTGCTGTGAGCTCGGCTTTGGGAATGGAGATTTCTCTGAGTGGCAGAACTCTCGCTTTGGCTATGATTATGGCTGTAGTGGACGTGTTGTCCGAGTAAGTTTGTTGCAGATAGACCACTACTCCATAGGCGTCTTGTGAGGCGTCAGCAAAACCGTGGAGATGGTAAGCAACAGCTTTTCCCTTGTGAGTAGAGTATCGACGAGGTATTGAGTGTTCAGAGATGAAGTCCAACTGTGAGAGCCATGCTCGCCATGTCTCCTGAATAGCAGGTGGAGCTGGCTCGTCCCAGCCTATCTTCAACTCCCAGAGCTTCCTGAGGACGATCTTTCCCGAAACGGTGAAGGGGGAATAGAATCCGAGGAGGTCGAACACCTTGCCCAGGATAGATGCTACAGTCCTTTTGGTGAACTCTGAAGAAGTCTCGATGGTTGGCGTAGAGACTGAGAGGGTGTCTTTGGTGACATTCCAGTGCAGACCGAGTGCCTTAAGTGGCTTGTCAGCAGAGGAGATTTGTAGATCGGCAGTTTCGATGATGCCTTGAGGAATGGTCGCCTTGAAGTCGTCCGAGTTGGAGCGCCATTTACGAAGGGTCATGCCAGCTAAGGACAACAAGTCGCAGAGCTGTTGGCGAATGAGTTTGGCTTCTTCCACCGTATCTCTCCCGTCCAGATAGTCATCGACGTAGAAGGACTGGAGAATGGCGCGACTTGCCTCAGGATGAGAGGAGGAGTGCTGTTCGGCTAGATGACGAATGACTTGTGTGGCCAAGTAGGGAGATGGTCTGACTCCGAAGGTGAGCCTCTTCATCCTCATGTCTCTGAGTTGTCCTTGCTGGTTTCTCAGGAGGAATCGGTGGGCGTCACGTTCTTCATGATGGAGCTTTACTTCTCGGAACATCTTACTGATGTCCGCAGAGAAGCTGATGGTGTGCTTGCGGAAGCTCAGCAATATGTCTGTGAGCTGTGGATAGAGATTCGGGCCTTGCATGAGTGTGTCATTGAGAGACGATCCATTGGAGGTGGGAGCAGAGGCGTCGAACACTGGGCGAACCTTGGTGGTCGTAGATGATGCTTTGAACACACCATGGACTGGCATGTAGTAATGGGGAAGTTCTCGATCAGAATCAGGGACTTCCTCTGCATGGTCGAGTCGTGGATACTCTTCCAGTGCGGCTTGAAATTCAGACAATTTGTCCTTCTTCTTGAGAGATTTCTCGTTCTGATTTGCTCGTCGAACGGCTAGGTTTCGAGAGGTACCCAAGGGGGGTGGTTGAGGAATGCGAGGGAGACGTACGATGTATCTCCCGTCTTTATCCCTGCTGTGAGTGTCAAGGAAGTGTTGTGTCACCTCCTCGTCCTCGATGGAGAGGTGTTGGGTCTCTGGCGTGCGATCCAGCTCCCAGAGACGAGACAGATCGTCCTTGAGGTTGTCCTCAGATGTTTGTATCTGGAGAACAGATGTGTCTTGAGTAGAATCCAGAGGTCCGGCGACCGTCCAGCCAAAGAGCGTAGGCTGAGTGACGACTTCTGACTCCAACCCAGTCGTGAGAGATCCGACAATGCACTTGGGATAGTCGAGACCTCCAAGCAGGATGTCCAGCTTCCCCCCAAAGTGAGGGTCAGCCAGAGGCAGGCCTTGCAAATGTGGCTCGGCCTTGATCTGCTCGATGTCCTGAGGGGAGGGAATCTCGGGGAGGCTTTTCACGACCTGGAGCTTGATGGAGATGGACTTGTCTGGGTAGAGGATGGACTTCAGCGTGACCTCGACGAAGTGGCGACTCACTCCCCCTCCGCAAGCACCAGTGATGTGCAGGCGTCTGGGATAGCGCTGAAGCTTGAGAGTGGAGGCTACTGCTTCTGTTATGAGAGATGAAGCTGCGCCCGTGTCGAAGGCCATCCTTATGTCGCACTCCCTGTCTCCGTGCACTGCCTTGGCTATGGCTGTATGGAGAAAGGAGATCTTGGGTGGTTCGTGAGAGGCTGTAGAAGCCGAAGCATCAGCTTCCCCTATGGCCATAAGATCATGAGTGGGTCTTGTTAGCAGAGGAAGCTGCCGTGGAGGCAGCCTTGGATGAAGCTTGCTTCGCACGGTGCAAGAGAGTGTGGTGCTTAGCATCACACTCCCTACAGGTGAAGGATGAGCTGCAGTTTTGAACTGAGTGGTTGAGTGACAGACAGTTGGTGCATCCTCGTTTGTCTTTGATGGCTTTGAACCGTCTGTCGACGTCGTATCCCAGAAAGACTGGGCATTTGTGGAGACGATGTTGCTCCTTGCAGAGTGAGCACTCCATCGAGTTGCTCTTGTTGACCTTTGGAGTTGGTTTCCGTGTAGTCGAGTGGCTTGAGGAATCGTCGTGAGAGACTGATGGCAGATTGCCTTCTAGTGGTTCAATGAACGCATCTAGATCCTCCAGGGAGGGAACGTCTGTGGCAGATTTGAAGGTCTTGGTCCATTCCTCTCTCAGCCTGTCGTCGAACTGAGAAAGAGCGAGTGCTGCTATCATCTGAGAGACTTCAGTGCATTTCAACTCCTTCATGGCTTGAAGAGGGAGAACGTAGTTTTGACGGTATTTGGTGAATCCCGCCTGGTCGAGAGAAATACGGTCTTGTGATGTGACCTTCTTGACCAAGTGGGGATAGACTCTCTTGGCAGAGCCGAAGCGATACTTCAAGGCCTTGAGGGCATTGGTGTACCCAGCCTCGGAAGTTGCATGTGACTTTACGATCTGCTCAGCTTCTCCTCCTTGCATGGCTTTGAGGAGGAAGCATACCTTCTCACGTTCGGAGTAAGCATCTCCTGCTCTGTCGAGAGCAGCCGTGAACAGCTCGTGGAAGTGGTGCCAGTCAGGTGGATGTCCTGAAAATGTTGGCAGGTCTAGTTTGAGCTTTGTCCCATGATAGGAAGTGGGTCTTTCCATGGTGGAGACCGCTGAAGGTGGAGTACGTCCCTCCGCGGCAACTAGGCCATCTTGGAGTGCGGTGAGACCTTCTCGAAGTTGTGCTAAGAGAGAGCGAATTGGTTCGTCTTCTGAGCACAGAAGGGTTTTCTTGTCTAGGGCAGCAACCTCCTCCCTGAACTCTATGAATGATTGTCGATAGTAGGGAGTGGAAGTGTCCTCTAGAGCAAGAAGAGAGGTCAGCCTTCTGTTGAGGCTAGACGCATCGGCCCATGCCTCGAGCTTGGTCTTTAGATTGACAAAGCCTTGGCGAATGGAATAGTGAGTTTCGTCTCTGGCTTCTCGTTCGTTAGATTCGACATTGAGAGCAGATTCGTCCTCAGCCATGAGGTCTTCGATTTTATCCTGGAGGGCTTCGTGGAGTTTGACCTCGCTTTCGAAGTCCGCCTTGAGTGAGGAGATCCCTGGAAGGGAGAGTTCTCTTACGTTTTTGGCTTGTAGAGCCAATAAACGACGCTGTATTCGGGTGATTTGTCCTCGACGGTGTCCTCTTTTTCGTCTGAGCGTTTCGATTTCAGGCGATGCTGTGTCGTCCATGATGATCCAGGAGAGAGTGAGTGAGTCGTTGAAGAGAAGAGTAGGTCGACAAACGAAATAGCAAGTAGATAGCTACGTAGTAACTGCACTCGACTCAAAAACAGAAAACGACCGAACGAACGAACGATTAGAAAGGCAATAACTCTGCCACAGTATGGTCTTCGATAACCCAAAGAGCTCAAGCACTGGCCTTCTTACCCAGAGTAAGATATCCGGCTCGAAGGACCAATGTTCGGGAGGCGTAAATTCCCGAGCTCGGTGGGCAGGTCTAAGCTAGCTCGTAGAGTAAACAAAGCTAACCAAACCTAAAGTGAAAGGCTTGAAGGACCAGGAAGACAAGACCTGAGACCAAGGAAATATACCCAACGCAGCCGCTGTCACTTGCGCAATTGCAGCCTTGTCAAATACTCCAAAAGCAGTTATACTCCCAGTTACCCCAAGAGTTTCAGGCTTTAAACTTGTCTACAAGAATGGCATACAATTCACAGAACATTAAATGCAGACTGCCTGAGCAAGTCTGCTATGGGTTGGTGTGGTACAGAATACTACAAGAGTAATGCATACGAATAGTTTCTAATTGAGTATGATTGATCATGAATATTGTCAAGTTCAATGAGTGTGTATGGCTATGAAGATGCATGATGACTTGGCTTGAAGTAGTTCTTGTTCAGTCCGAGCAGGAGAAACCTGAACAAATACTGGAAGCCAATATATTTGGCCAACAGAAGAAAATTCTTGTTCCCTATTCTCACAACATCAGCTGAAAAATGCACAAATGCTTCATAGTGACATTAGACATTGGGGAAAGAACATACTCTTACTTCAGAAAAAGCATATGATGACTAAGCTATCAGGGTGTCATACTGGATTCTGCGCTGGGGGTGGGAAACACTGGTGTACTTGGCCAGTCTCATTTTGGAAACCCATACTGCTTTGATGGGCATGCCTATGTGAAAGTGTATATACCTTATACTAACCTGTGCTTTGTCACATAATTAAAGCTTATAGCTATTGTAGCTTACTAAATTAAAATTCTAGGGGAACTAAGGCTTGGAAGAGATGGGGGATTTCAGGGTGCCCCTACCACCTTGGCACGAAACCTGGTTATACAAGCTAATATGACACTGTGCTTCTGAAGCTGTGATATTATCACTTGTACGCTTAGAGAACTGACAAATTTATTGACATTGCCTCAGAGATACATAATAAAAACGGATAATCACTTAATAAACTGTTTAAACCATAATTAAGCAATGGGCAATCTGAAAAAGTCCTTCAACAACAGCTCAATGAAGAATAAGCAGATAAGTAAAATGATTTCACTGAAGTTTATCAGAATTGCATGAACTAGAATGACAGGACTTCATTTCATACACGATTTTCACTGGGGGGGGGAGGGGGGAGAGAGAGAGAGATAAGAGAAAGATTTGTAAAGTCACAAAAACCGTTTAGCCACATGAAAATGGTGAAGTCATGATCACGAAAACTTCGACAAACTACTACAAATTCCTACATTTTTTTCATAACTGACATTGAAATAAATTCAGAAGGGGTAAAAAAAATTAGGGTGGGAATCCCAGGGCTCCCATAACCCGCATGAAACCATGGGCTTAAAACAAAGTAGAAAATATAATAATACGTTGAGTTGTATGCAATAATTATCTCCCCTTCATTGTCCAGGAGCACACTAAAGGATGTTAGGGTGGCCATGGGAAAAACTATGAGTGAGGATAATTTTGGTGGAGCATGTTTTGGAACAATTCAGTAACTAGAAACCATTCCAACATGCACCCACACTTTCTCACAAAGAAATGAAAATTTTCAAGAGTACTGTGGAACAAACAAACTGACGAGCCCTTGTCATAATATATAGCTAAAACTACCACAAAATATCACTATCATAATTCAGGCCACCCTTGCTTTCATTAATTAATTAATTCATACAGTAGCTATACATAGCTTAGAAAAAATTGTTCAGGAAACACAACTTCACCAGGGGAAAAAAATGACCTGGGTGACCCCGTGCAGCTAAAATACTTAGAAACCCACTGACCGCTAGCCATAAAACTACTTACCCCAGAAGCATAAGCCAGGGTAGGGACAGCGAAGCTTCCTTCAAGTTCACCAAGACACAGTAGCGTAGCCGTAGTAGGAATCAGTAGACTATATTATAGCGCGCAACAATAGTTTAGACGACCACTTCCAGTCGAGAGTTTTACTTATATTATGGTAAAGCGTTTTAAACTTATTTAACCCGGCGATACTTACCTACACGTAATTGGAAAAGGGTTTTCCATGAGAAAATGCAGTATCTTTGCGAGGCTGCTTTTAATGGTCCAGCGTCTAGCGCAGCGAAGTACTTAGGGCCTGAGGGCGGTAGTTCAAGATGCACAGAGCGGCCTATGTCTACGCAACAGTACATAACCTAACAAATATTTAACGTAGCTACATTTTCATCAATGCCGTTGGAGGGACATTATAAACTCAAGGTGGGGTCACCATCTAATTGTGTCTTTCTCTGGAAGGACCTGAGTGATCAAGTAAAAAACTACACCGGTTATAAAACTGTGCAGTAGTATGCACACTGGATATGCTTGCGCTTATGAGGGATTCTTCTTCAATTAATCATCAGCCATGTTACAGTTCCTAGCTTTCTAATTTTGCTTAATAATATAATGCAAGAAGTTAACTAAAACAATTAGTTAAAACGAGCACCTTCAAGCAGTGTGGAGTGTGGTATTGCAGAAAACCAAGTCACATTTTTGTAGAACTTAAAGCTCACCATTTCTCCCTCTGACTGGCTAGTAAATATTTTTTTTTTTTAATGACTCTCAGTTTATTTGTGATCAAATGAATAAAATATACTTGGCACAGTACAACAGTTAACGAGTATGAATATTTATGTTCTTCATCCACAGCTCCATGTTATACCAGCATGCCTTTATTGCTGCAATGAAACAACAAGCAAATAAAACAAAACCAACAGAAAATTATTATAAGTCAACAGGTTCATTATAAAATGTTGGTATGTAAAAAAAGTATTCCTGAAAGGGTGTTACCTATTATTCCTGACAAAAATACACTCTTTTTGGTATAATCATAGAGTGTTTCGCAGTGTGAGTGTAACAGCACACCCTATGAGTGTAACAATACACCCCAATGCAAAAAAGTGTTCCAGTACACCCCACTTAGGGTGTAACTAAACACCCCGGTTTTTACAGTGTACTTTACTAACCTATCCATTAACTTCCGTTTCATAGGTGAGAGGATGTGTTCAGTCTGTAATCTTGCATTCATGTGCCATGTTATATAGTTTTTGTGTCTATAAAAACGCTTCTGCCTCTGCAATCTAGCATAGCTGCATTCATTCATGTCATGTCAGTATAGCCTGGTTTTATGACGAATTGGTTAGTCTAAATTGCAATATACAATTACAGTGGAACCTCTCTACAAAGGCCATGCTTGGGGTCATGTCTTTGACCCTTGCTTTCAGAGTTTATTTTTTATTGTAGTAGATCACTGTGTTCCATTTACGCTGGCTGTTGTTAAGAGTCAAGTTGTTCTTCAGAGTCCCTTTATAGAGAGGTTCCACTGTATTTATATTATTCTAATGATAAATAATTGATTACATAGTGGTAAGAAACTTGGCTAAAAATCAGGCTCTATGAAAAATCAAGTATTATTATATATACCCAATTTAAGATTAATAAAAACCATGCTGCTTTTTGGGGGCAGCTTCTATTATTATACAATAAATTATACATATTTTATATGACATGTAGTTTATTAAAAGTTTGCCTATGCGATACACAACTGACATTAAACATTCATCCCTTCAGCTAATTTTCCTAGATATGGGTATATATAAATTAATTTCATGAAGATTATGTCTGACACTAAATGAATAAACTAGTTAATCACTACAATTAAAATATCTGGTTAATATTATAAAATACTACTGCAGGGTTTTTTTACATTTCATATTCTATTGTACATAAAGATTCAAGGACAGACTTGGATGTACTCAAAAAACAGCATCCAGACGTCTTCATGTCACATGGAGGAAAGCGGCTGACTTCACATTTTCTGAGGAAAAGCTTGAAAACAATAAGTTTGAATTCAGTTTTGTTTGTATCAATCAAATTAGACTGTAAGTTATGTCTAATGACAGTAATATCAAACTACACATTTGTACACACTACCCTAACCCACCACACATGAGTGAACTCAACTGTGTATAGTCTAATGTATGTATTAGAATGTGTATTAAATAATATAGCAGCAGTTGTATTCATAGGATAATGCTAAAAGACATTTCCACTCTAGATTCTAACTATTTTTTGAATGTTTATAATACACTGTAGTTAGTTATTTTATCATTGTATAATCTTCCTCCATGCAGTCTTATACAGTTTAGAATATTCACATCACTGGAAAATGAATTTGTTAAACTTATTGATTTAAATGAAGGTGTGGAATTTTCAGTACGAACATCTGTAGAGAAGGATTGGATTCCTCTTCTTTATCTTTATCCTAATATATCAGGAAATGTTCGGAATAGAATTCGTGGATACGACACATTTATGAAACAGGAAATCCAGCAGGAAACAACTTCAATACACTTGGAAGTTTGTGACATAACATTGACAGACATCACTGTTCAGTTTCGCTGGCTTCAATTTGCCCGGCTCGTACCAAATTTGCATGAACTAAACGATTTTTGGGCTCTAGATGACATAAACATAGCCTTACTTTCAGAAAACAACGAAAGTAAATGCATAGTGTCTGATTCTTTCCAAAATGTTACAAAAAGGTAAAAAATTTATAGTAAGCATTTGTAAGTGAACATATTGCAGACCCTAGACACACTTGAATATAAATGTTCTTCAGTGCTCCCAATTTACATGTTATAACTCTGTTTGAACTCATTTTTATTGCCAAGTGTGCTCTAGAAAACATAAACATAGCCTTGAAAAAAAAGAAGAAGAAATTAAAGGAAGTAGTTGCATAGAATCTGATTATTTCAAAAATATAACCAGAAGATAAGCATAAAACATGACAGAGAACTCATTTAGTAACACATTTTGGGACATAATAGAGAAAATCAAGTGCCAGTATAATCCTTAACATAAAAATTTTGTGAAAATGATAAACTGTAAGTCTAACTTTATGTACTTCAGTATGCTGGCATACTTCCCACATAGCCACTCAAGCAGCTACCCATAGTAATTATCGGATTTTTGAATTGTAGCTAATTGTATACAACTAGCCTAAAAGAAATTAGTAAAGTAGCAACTATAAAAAACCATTCTCTTCTTCGGTGTGGAACATCCAGGAAACTGTGACAAATTTTGTGGAAACATCGAGCGTCACATCTTAGCTAAGATCTTACTCCATAATTTTATCCTATCAGTATAATGTTCCAGCTAAATTTAATTTAATTTATCTAGGTATATAAAAAATTGTTGTAGAATTTTTTTATGACTACTTTGGAGCTTGTCTAAGTAGAAATGGTTCATGACTGTTACTGCACTAAAATGCTTCATCAAGCCACATTTTGACTACATCCCAACAAGATGCAAATATACTGTTTTAGCCAAACACACAAGTGCATTGGGGCTAGCTTGGTTCTTATTCATACCTGAATTGATTAGGACCCACCCACTACCACCTTTTCAAATTCATGTGCTATTGTGGTTATACCTTACAAGCAATGTTCACTCATTAATGTTGGGAATGCCATACTGTGCTAGTTTTTGGAATTGTAGAATTTTTAATACACATTTTAATGTATCATATCAGTCGTATTTTTTAAAAAAACTGCTGTATGAACTCTAGTCGTAAAGTATGGACATCAAATAATATCAGAAATGGAGAAATTACAGATATTTCATGTGCATGTGGTCACAACAGTACTGCATTAGTATTTGGATCAATGGAAAGAAGTGTCTTACCAAATCACCATATTATTACAGTATATCGTTCGGTCATAACTAACAACATTTCTTTAAGTAGTGATTCTGATGATGCTAAGAATTATTGTGTGAGTGACACTTTAAAGACACAAGAAACTCGAGGCAATGAACAAACATCTACAAGTCCAGTTTTGAGTGTCATTTCTGAAGCAGAAAATAATGCTCTCAAAATAGTAAGAATAAAATTAGATGTCAATTAGAAACAATTATTTTTTCAACTTTTTAGATATCCGATGATGAAGAATTGCTGCTTATTATAAATTTAATAGTAAGATATTAGTGGAACACTTTACTTTATGTATTCTTATAAATATCTATCTATATATATATATATATATATATTGTGCTTGAGTCTGTGTGTGTGTGTGTGTGTGTGTGTATGTGTGTGTGTGTGTGTGTGTGTGTGTGTGTGTGTGTAGAATTCAAAACCAGTTGAAAGTCTAAAATTATTATCTATGGCTCGTTCTTCAAATATAACATCAACTGCCGTAGTTTATCTCCTCTCTAAAATAGTTTCTGCCATCACTGAATTGTCTATAGAAACACAGACTTCTACAAGAGATATCTACAATCATACACAGGTTTTTTATCCTATTAGCCTTATTTAATAAAGATTAACTTACAATTAATTGCATTTTAGATTGTGTTAACAATAGTGGATTTCACTGTAAAAACAACAAGAATATCAGTAAGTATAATACCCTTCACACCTTCTATTAAGTGCATTCTCTCTTTTTTATAAACTTTTGAAACTATACAAAAGAAAAATTCATTGTCATGAAGATCAAGCCTAAATTTTGTGAAGCAATTTATTGGAAGAATAAAAAAAAATTCCCCAAATAATAGAAATAAATTATCTGCTATTATCATGAAGATAGCTACCAGCATTTACACTTTGTCAATAGCTTCTGGATAAATCCTGTTAGTTTCTATAGAAATTCCATGATTATCAATAAATATAATCAATGACAATACCAGCATAGCAAAAATAAACATAATTTGTATTATAATCCTATTACTAGATTTACAAGAATTATTGTCCGCTAATGATAGTATAATAATAATACTGAAAATAGGGATATATAGTTACATGCTACTGACTTGACTAGACATTGTCAAAGTTGGTTGGTGTATTGCTTGCTCCAGATTGAAGTTTCACTAAGAAATGCTATTACTAATTTCACGTAAAATAATCATAAAGGGATTCAGACAAATAAACACGCCATACAAATTTACTAGTACTTTTCCACATTCAGTAATGTTTGTTCAGCTTTGCTACTAGCTACATTAGTGTAGAGTGCAAGATCCATATATAGTTATTGTAGCAGTAAACAACTATTATCTTGTTCAACTCATTTGATTTAGAACACAGAAACAATTATAGGAACTACAATTTTGAAGTCACTGGACAAGATTGCTACTTCATTCTCAGAGCCTATTACTATAGTATCAAATAATGCTGGTAAGGTGATTCACAATAGATTGATCGAAATTGAAATTGAAATAGATTTAGCTATAGCTACTCCTATTTCTTATCTTTCTAGAATAACTAATAATAATAAGGGACAAATTTACAACTACTCCACCATATACAAAATTTCAGGCCTCATTCACCACTAAATTCTTGATCAGGAGACTAATAGCTATTATGTACAAGTATACATACGTATAAATATGTAGATACATCTGTGGGATATGTGTGAACCATTAAAGAGGGCTCTTTTGTCCTCGTTTATGTTACTAGTGAAGTATTTGAAGGTTTAATCACAAAGAGATGTTATGTATATATATAGCAATAATAGTGCAGAAGAAGACAACCAGCTCAACTCAAGGATTCTCAACATCACTGAACACCAGTGTTCTGGATTGGCCTGCACCTCATGCAACTATTGTTATTCCATTGGATAAATTCAAGGAATATGAGAACAATGGAAGTGTAATTGTAATATCTACAGCTCTTAGAAATGTCACTTACTTCTTTTCAAATACATCAGAAAATAGTACAACGTAAGTTATCTAAGTAGTAAAAATCAAAGCCAGCAATTCATTGCAAAATGAATGGGGAACACTTTGTAAGGGCCTATAGTTTCTGCTTAGACACTTTCATTTCAAAATGTGTCTACAGAATCCACAACTCTCACACTTCAATATGGTACCAATAGGTTATGTATAGTAGCACAGCCTGCATTTCAATCAAGCAGATAGAGTTGTAAAAAAAAAACACTTCATAAATATTCAAAAAAAATTAAGGGTCACTTTAAAAAATATTGAGTCAGAGAATTTTAAAGCCACAGTGTTAATTCAAAAGATAAGCATTACAAAACTTGCCCAAATTGAAAATGGAGATTCTCACCTTTAAATCACTGCCTTGCCATTTGGCAACTTCAAAAAGTTCAGTCGATTTTAAAACTTCAGAGAACTTGCCATTTGTCAACTTCAAATGTTTTGACAATTGTCAAACACATGTGACTTAGTTTGACTTTTGTCTTTCTTGATCCATAACTTTTTTAAAAGTCATAATTTTTTTTACATTCTTAAATGTATCCTTGTTTTGTTTCTTTTTTTATTTTACTTATTTTTTTAAATAATTCATTTAATTAATGCAGTGATTTAGGGTCGTAGAATCACCATTCTCAATTTGGTCAAGTTTTGTAATGCTCATCTTTCCAATTAACACTTTGGCTTTTTAAAATTGTTTGTTTGCATATTTTTTTAGAGCAACTCTAAATGTTTTTTCAACAATGAAAATTTTTTTTTACAACTAGTTTCCCAGGTGTTGTTTTTTACAATGTTTGCCATGACTATTCGTCTTTGTATGTCATTCGAGTTCCATTAGCTATGCTTTTCTAGCTAAATTTCAGTCTCAACTGCTTACTTTTTAACATTCACATTACCTTATCCACTACAGCTTCTAAAAAATTACTAAACGTTTAGTTCTGAAACTATCTACACCAAGCATTTAGCTACAGCCGCCTCAAGGAAGACATTGCAATTTACTCTTTTTTTCTTCCAAACACACCATCTAACATGTCCACATTAATGAAGAGAGGTGTGGCACTCGTTCAGCCACACATGAGCTGCTCAACATGGCATCAAAACTTGGAAGGCTAGCATATTTTTTAATGAAACAACTGTATCTTAGAGTCCCCATAAGGAAGAAAGCCGAAGAGTTGTGGACTTACATCAGAAATAGTGCTACTAATGTATGCTATTGCCCCAGAAATGCTTACAGTTTTCCTCTAGGCTGGTTCAAGGAGAAGAAAAAGATGATCTGGAGAAATTCAATATTTAGAAATTAATATAACTTTGATTTTTTAAACTTTGTGGAGGGGAAGGGTGGTCAACACTAATTAGAGAGTGCGACCACACGCTGTGATCTGACTTCATTTATTGAATAGACTTAAACAGTAAAGATGAGATGCACTAAAAAATTCATTACTCTGTTATTCAAAGGGTTTTTTTGAACTGTGGTATATTAATACTAAGAATGAATGGTCAGTAGACAAACTAGACTATTACTACAAAACAATAGCACTGTAAGTTTCTTGAATAGGCTATGCATTTTCTACCTTTTAAACATTGTATGATATATTTGAGAAGGGCACCTCTATTTTGTTCACCATTGTTCAAGCTACTTAGAATTTACATTTGTGGTTGGCATTCGTGCTGGCTAGTGAGAATTAAAAGTCATGACCTACCATCACACAAATCCAAGATTAAAGGATGAATATTTTTATTATTATCATAATAATTGTTTTTTCTTTACCATAATTATTGTTCAACAGTAATCTCTCTGTTATTAATTCATAAAGTACTAAAATATATTTTAATATCTGATGTATCCATTTTCAAAGGAAAGAATACTTAGCACTATTTTCTTTTTTTCATTTTCAATAAACCAATCCAGACATCAATCATATAATTGTGCATCAAAAAGCTAGCGGAGCACTGTTTGATTTCTTAGTTCAATATAATGTCCGATAGTTATCATCACGTTACAGACAAATTAAGCTTTACTGTTTTACTGCTATAATTATTATACTGAAAGCAAATTATTCAGTCTTGCATGTGCCATTATTGAATCATAGTATATTATACATATATATATTATAATTATTATCCATGTCCATACAGAAACACCTATGAATTGGTTTCAGATGTGATAGGCACATCTATAAAGTGTGGATCTTCTACATGCCAAACTGACAACTTCTTTCTTTCATCTCCTGTTAAAATTACTTTTGAACATTCAAATGAACTAATGGTAAGTTCATTTTGTTTTGCAATAGCTAGTAGTGTTGTGAAACCTGGTGGCTGAAAGAAGTCCTCAATGTAACTAACATTTGTTATCATACATCAGTAAATGTACTCTACCAAATAAAAAAGTCACAGACATCAGAAATTGTGGATGCATGCTGTTCTGAGGAAGTATTATAGCAATAAAAAAAACAGTGTACTCACAAAAAACAATGCAACTTGTAGAAGAAACAATAATTATTTAATATAATACATAAACACATTATTTTTAGCCTAATGCATTTCCTAAATACCATTGATACAATATTTACACAGAATAAATTGATTTCTTCCGGAGAATCCACAGAGTGTGTATTTCTAGATATTCCAAAACACTTTGGGTAAGTAACATTTATAATAATCCATATTATATAAACACTGTTTAATTAAGCATTATTCATAACTTCAATTTCAGAGTTACTTGATTGACAAGAAGTGGAAAGCATTATGTGCATATGTTTCCTTGTGTTCATTATTTGTTTAGATCGGTGCTCTACTCTGGCCATTGGTCAACACGGGGCTGTGAAAAAAATTCTAAACTTTCAAACTATATGAAAACATTTTGTGAATGCAATCACCTTACTCATTTTGCAATACTGCTCAGCCCCAATCCTCCTAAATTTCAGAAACAAATAGAGCTTTCTCTCTCCTACATTGGCACTATTGGAGTGACAATATCCTTTATTTCCATGTCTGCTATTGTGATCATATTTGCATCATTGAAGTTAGTTCTATCAGCATGAAAAGCATGTATATTGAGTTTAACTCATTGTAATAATGTGTGTGTATTAAAGGTCACTTAGAAACTTGAGGAGCTACATCCACATTCACCTATGTATTACTCTTGCAATTGCACAGATTATATTTATTGTCGGCATCGATAAGACTGACTCTGATAATACTCACATACCACTTCACTGCAAACTCATAGCAATTCTTCTTCACTACTTCTTCATGGTTTCCTTCATGTGGATGTTGATGGAAGGAGTCTTTCTATATTTGGTTTTGGTTAAAGTGTTTGTAACTCAAACAAGACGGTATGTGATTTTCTTCACTGTTATTTCGTACGGTATTCCTCTACTATACATGGCAGTGATTACTCTACCTCTGGGATTCAGTCTACCAGGAGCAGATTACTACGGATACAAACAGGCGTAAGTTCTGACATATTTTTACACATTATTTTAAATATAGCTAATTCCTAGCTTGTGTAGTGTACACGCTATATTTGCTTAATACTAATATAGAATCAACCCAAAAGAAGTGGCTATTTCTTATTAATAACTCACTTATATCACAATTGAGAAATGTTTTGGTCTGATTATTTTTACATTAGCTATATGCTTCTGTATAATAAAAACATGTAATAGTTACCTGTGCATGCCAGTAGAGCCAGATTAAGTGATATTGTTCATTTTAATCTAATTTAAACACTAAAAAATTCAGACCAAAACATTTTTCAATTGTGATATAAGAAGAAATAGCCACTTCTTTTGGGTTGATTCTATATTGGTATTAAGCTAATATAGCGTGTACACTACATCGCTTCTATATTGTGATAGTTACCTGTGCATGCCAGTTCAGCCAGATAAAGCGATTGTTTTCATTTTAATCAAAGTTCCTTTTAAACATAGCACAACGACATATTCTTGAAATGAACACCACTCCTAAATTGGCATTAATTTGCTATGCTACTTGCAGTCCTGGTATTTATAAGTGAATTTGATGATTCTTACTACTTTAACTGGTAACGCCCAGCAAGCCATGCCTATGGATAACAATTTTACCTAGTTGTTTTGGGTTCTGCTTGGATTTGAAAAGGTTGAAATATTGCTTCACTTTAAACAATTTACAGCGCTTCAGGAGAGTATGTTTATAGTGCGTAGGTCTCATGCTCTCAAAAGCTCTGCAATTGTGGCATTATCGCTAACAGAAAATATTTAAGATACATTTTCTACATTCTAAGAAATTTTCCACATTACAAGAAGGTCAATATAATTTCTCAATTGATAATTTAGTCTACTATCAAAAATGCAAGTACATTATGACCTAACTAGCAAGTACCTTGTAACAAGTGGCGCTTGAGATGTTGCAAAGTATGAATGCTGTAGCATAAGTTATCTTCCTTAGTTATCATTCTTCTCCACCATTGGTCAAGGTTATATAAGTTCACTCTCCTGCTCTCTTTTTTCTACTATCTTGGTGTTCAACCCCGTCCCAAACTTCACTGAACAGAATCCTCGGTTATCGATCATTACCTGTATCGTTCTAGAAATCCAATTGTTTACCACTTTGAATTTTTTTTTGCGGGTGCAAAGGATTCTGTTTAGTGCAGTTTGGAAACACAAAATACGTGAGGGCCAATGTACAAAATGACATGCATAAGTCCACACATATAATATATAAAAACAAACTAATATCCCCGATTTTCAATTGTGTTACCCCTGAGAGTGTCTCTCACTTGCTCCGCTCACTCACCAAATATAGAATTAGCTACTTTCTTACTTCAACATTTCTGAACAGTGGTAGATTCTGTAGCATCAACTTTAAGTTATTCAGACTATCTCAGTTACCAGTAACTCTTGACAACCTCTCAGTACAAAAATACAGCCAGAGTTATTTGTATGGAGTTAGCTAACAAATAATGGTAATGCTTACATACCTCAGCTTCCCCCAAATAATGCTACCTTCCTTAGTATTTAGGCTTCTGACTGCCAGTGGCTCTTGACAACCAGTAAGCGGCACTTAGCATAGCACCTCCCTCCACCCTCCAGAAATGGCAATATTTTTAAATTGCATCTGGTAAAGGGTTTTCAATACCATAGTAACCAGATGTGGTGATATTTTGTGACTTGAAAAAAAAACTTTTTGCAGGAACTATATCACAATGTGGAGCCTAAGTATAAAGAGCTGCTGAATGCTGTAGTGCCAGAGGAAACGGTGGTCAATCCTAAAGTCGTCTTTCAGGAGAAAATAAGGAAACCCGCATGTGGGTTTAAGGGGCATACGTACCATCGCTACATACATATAACATACACCCAATTTTGCATTATCCACCCCAAATAGTATCTCCCTCGATAATAAGAAAACATCCCCAATTTTCAAGTGTGTTACCCCTGTAAGTGTCTCACTCGCTGCACTTGCTTGCCAATTACACCAGCTTTTTAGTTAGTCTGTCAGAGCCAGACCACCGTAGCTCAATAGTCATTGTTAATCGCCTTGTACTGAATATGATGATGCTTTACCAATTCAGTTCACACAATAACACTTTATCAATTCAGTTTACAATGACTCTTTACCATTCCAGTTCAGCTAATGAATAAATGCACACATGATTGTTGTTGTTACTGACGCATATTTTATTATTACTGATATCGACTGAATTATTAATCAATTATCACTATTAAATCACACTGCATTGTTTATTTACTATAGTTTAATGTATTTATTCTGTAGATGTTTCTTGAGATCTCACTTTCAATGGTTCTTCATAGCTCCTGTCATCATTGTCCTTGCTATTAATATGCTATTCCTTGTTATGGCATCTGTAATTATGTGGAAACAAGCAAATAAAAGATTGACTAAAACTGAGGACCATCATTTTTTCAATTGGTTGAAATCTGTCCTGTCTCTGGCAGTGATCATGGGATTAACATGGATAGTTGGCGTGGTGATTGTTGCTAGAGAAGAGTTGGCTCCATTGGCTTACATCTACACAATTGCTGTAGCCTTTCAAGGTTTCCTTATGTTCCTAGTGTTAGTGGTGTTTGTGAAACCTGTTCGAGATGACATTAAGACGTGGTTTGAAGAAAAGTTGAATTTCAAAGCAAAACAAATGGTAAGAGTAACTGCACTTAATTTTCTTGACTTCAAGATTCTTCTTTGAATGGAAGTAAGAGTGCTTGGTTCAGACTACCGCTTGCACTCCGAACCTTATAATAGAATGACTGAGAAGTTTGTCTAATTGTTTAGGTGGGATATTCTCAAATTTTTCGCTTTTCATTTATCCCTTAACACTAACGATACCACGTTCTCAAGTCAGTTAATGTTTTCTTTTGAGTATGACAATTTTTTTGGCTTTTCTAAATACTTTTGTAATTTGTCATCAGCAAAACTAATTGATTGTTCACTCTCTGTGCTAGATGGCGGTACTTCTTGCCTTTCACATTCCCTTTCTATTTCACCTTGAATATTAGAGAAAAGATTATCAATGACTGCATCAGAAAAAAGAATCGAAAAACTTCTTGGCAGCATCCATAACATTAGCCACTCGCTTTCTATGCCATTCATACATGATCAGTACACAATAAATTAATTAATCATTGGATACAGTGAGAATATCACTCGTCCATCAGGTGGCATTTACACTAATCAGTATTCGTGTAAATGCTAGCCAACGGACTTGTATATTCTGAAATATTCAGTGATTAATATGTATATATTGTTTATTCCACGCAAGATATCTTCACAATGGTATTTTTAGGTACGTGGCCATGAAATAACTTACGATATTTCACATTTTTCATAGTGTACCACAAGCTCATTAACCTAGCAGGTATAACAACCTGCTAAGCTCACCAATTTTCCAGTTTTTACAGCTACCTTCCTCTAGTGTATCCTCCCCAACTGGGTTAGAGCAGTTTCTAAAATATCAGCTGGGGGTAGGTAGCCCCTACAGTGAACTTTACACTGTGAGTTACAAGTCCTAGAATGAATTATAGCTGTGAAGAATTTGGTGTTGAATAAACCACTTATTACACCCTCAGTGATATGGCAAGATATTTCTTTATTTTCACTCGCCTCTGGCTCATAAAATTTAATTAGCCTGCTTGTGAAATATTTTGCCATATCACACTATGACTCATGTAATAAGTATTATATATACATATTTATTCCACACTAGATTTCTTCACAATGTTATCTTTAGGTATGTGACCCGTGTGGTAACTTATGTTATCACACAGTGTTATCTCATGGCTGTATTGCTCAAGCTCATTACTCTAGTAGTTATAGCAACCGTGCCTACCTTACCAGTTTTCAGGGTTTTTACAGCTACTACTTTACTCTAGTAAATCCTACCCAACCAGGTTAGAGCAGCTGCTACAATATCAGCTGGGTGTGTGCGGAGCCCCTAGAGAGTTTTATGGCCAACTTTACACCAAGAGTTTCCAACAAACTACTTCAGTGAAGATATCTAGCATGGAATAAACCATTTATTACAGTCTGCAGAGTGATATGGCTAGATATTTCACTCTCAGGCTTTCTTTTCACTTGCCTCTGGCTCGTGAAAATAAATTAGCATGCCCGTGAAATATTTCGCCATATTACAATCTGACTCTGGTAATAAGTACTTTTTCATTCACATTTATAGTGTTTATAATTTAATATGGTGTGTGTTAAAACTGATGGTAACATAGTCAATAAGGTAAATTAACTGTCCATAAATTGATGCAAATATGTTTTGCTGCAGCTGAACTACCTTCGAGTAGTTACATACACAGAAAATTATGATATGATTTAAATTGTAATCTAACATGACTTAACATCAATAGACTACATATTATTGTCTTTATCAATGTCATTTATGTTGTTTTACAAGATTATTCCAAACTCAATGGTACTGAAAACAGAAGCTGCAACTGTAAAGACACTGCCGATGAATTCTAAAATAGATATAGTAAAGCAAGAGGAAAATGCTAAACTGGATTAGTGCAATGAAGTTACGAAATGTCACCAAGCTAATTCACTTAGATAATAAAGTCTTCACATAGTAGCAATAGTTTGTTCACTTCATGTGTAACTAGAATCATTTTTGTGTAAACTTGCCAATTCCATAAATATCATAGCGACACCTTCAATACTATATTAATTGGATCATATTTCATATTATGAAGTGTAATTGATTCTTTTTTGCAAAATGTGAGTAGCTATTAATTGAAAGAAGTAATATTCGCTCGAGGTTAGGCTGCACTCTTAGATTAGCAGTTTGCTATATAGCCAGTATAAGATCAATGTTCTTGCACAGCTCTGAACTTATAGTTATAAATAACTTTATTGTGTCATCTGACCTTGTACATGCCCAAGAGAGTATTTATAAACTGAACACATGTAACAATAGTCACACCAAAATATGGTGTGATGTGCACATCTCATCGTTTAGGTGTGAAGTACACGCCAAATTTAGTGTGAATTCTCACCATAATCAGTATGAACTCATACTTGCATTAATGCTGAATTATTTTAAGTTACATTGATTCTTATATTTCATATCAACATTTTTTTCCAGTAAGAGATTGGTGTAATCCCAGATCTAATTAATCAGACAACTAAAATCTTAGTCAACTCTCGTATCTAGCACACAAGTGTACAAAACATAATATAAGATAGATTACAATGATAATAGCATTGGTTTTTGCCTGCACATGAATATAATTAATGTTCGGTAAAGGGTCCATGCTATTCCCTTGAGTGTGAACTTCACACTAATTATGAATTCACACTTGGTAGAAAGTGTGAAGGACACAATGCATAGATGGTGGGCATTCACACCACCAGTTTGGTGTGAATTTGGAAAGTTTTCACGCTATAATTTTTACAGTGCAAGTATGAATTATTAAAACAATACCATTTAAAGTGCACAAGTTCTTCTCTTGGGTCATTGTGGTCAAAATCTTTTTGTGATTTTATCAATGCCAACAAATATAAACACAGTGATGGTTGGTGGTAGATGCTCACTACAAAACATTCTGCAGCATGATTTTCTAGATCTGAAAATATTTTATATTAGCAAGTACTCTGCCACATCGTGGTGCAACTGTAGCTAGCTATACAAAGTAGTTTACTACACAATGAGAATTGCAAGGCATGTAAGCACAACAAATCAATTCATAAATAATTATGTTTTGTTCACAGTTTAGAAACCTAGATGATGAAGGTATAGTGCAACAAGACAGTGTCATGCATGAATATGTAAGTTTTGTGTGTATAGTAGCTATATGATATAAGGTGAGGATTATACTACCATAGTTGGCTAGAAAATTGCTGATCAAAGCACATAATATAAATAACATTTATTTATTGTTACTTTATATCTTTATAAAACATTAGAAGACATTCAGTTTATGCACTGCTCTTCAGATAGTATCATATCACGTCAGAGTACAACCTGAGTGAGATTAGCTCATTCCTTCATCTGAACTTATCCAAACTGTTTACTCCTTTTTTCAGTTCATTAAACTTTCATTAAACAAAAGGTAACCTTCTCATGTTTTTGTTAATAACTCACATGGCGTCAGCAAGCACAAACATATTCTTTCTAGGAATTCAAGAAAGTTTTTCCAGTTATCCCACATCATTGTGGTACACTCATTCAGTTTTTCGCAGAGCTTTGTCGAATAAAACAACATGCACAGTAGGTTTGTATTACTTAACCTAAGATATCAGGGATGTAGACAAGGAGATGCTCGAGGGGGGATTAAGAATCAATTTTGAACCTGCATAAAAGCGGAGTGATTACTATGCAACACATGTAGTGATTCTCACTTTTCATTTCTACATATATGCAATGACACTATTTACTCCGCATGGCGCTTGGTATCTGGAAGCCCTACTCGTGCTTGCATGTACAATCAAATAAATAATCAAATTGATGTCATACTGTAACTGCTTCAATGATCAAAGCCATATAAAAAACAGATTTTGCAAACATAAAAGAATGGCTAATGCAAGATTGCAATAAAAAAGTAACAATAGATTGATAAACAGGATTTAAAAAACTACTTTACAGTGGAAAGCTGGCCATTTTACTTATCCATTGATGAAGCATTTAAAGGGTAAATGTGGTGGAAAATTTTTTTCTTCAAATAACTCAAGAATGAGTGGTTGCTTCTCAATGGCACCATTCTTTACTGCTATTTTGCTTCATTAAAATTTACTTCCTGTTGTGGGTGGGGCCTTGTAATGACACAAAAGGGATTTCCTGTCCAGGCTTTTTAGGCTTGAACTATGCATTCTGACGCAAAGATTGATTTGGCAGCCACAGCAGTAATGGAGTATGTGGGGACCACACCCCACAACAGTATTATCAACTTATTGCCTGACATTTATTCCATATGTATGTTTGTATGTTGTTTGTGTGTTAGTTTCAATAGTTGTAGTAGCAGCTGTATGTATCATTTTTATGTTGTCTAGGTTACTTGTTACAATTTGTGTGAATGTTGTTCTCTCATTTGATTGGTTAGTTTAATAGTTCATTATCCTCTTTGTGATTGGTCAATTTTACATTTTCTTTTCTTTTCTGGTGATCCCATTGGCGGTCTATAAAAGGGCTGAACAGGGACAATCATGAGTTCTGACTCTCTGATTGAGTCACTTTCACTCATTATCTTTATTTGGATTTATAAAATTAAGTTAAAACTTGAACTGACAAGGAAATTAGTATAGCATTGTTGGTGGACCTAGCCAAAGAAGCAGAGGGCCCAACAGAGTAGTTCCAGCAGCCATAGCTGTTCAGAAACTTTGAGTTGGTGCATAATTAGCTATGTATGAACCAGTACAAACAAAGGCTGCATATTTGTTAGGTATAGCTAGTGATTCTGATAAAGGTGCTTTATCTAGAATTCTAGAAATCTACCACAAAATAATTTCTGACCAGACTCTAACTGCTAGTCTTTTTTGAGGTGTTGAGTTGGCAATTGTGTAATAATGTTCACTGCAACATTCTCAGACATTAGATACAGCATGAGCAGATGAAGTTGTGTGTATAATTATTCATCCTGGGTATCACAGCATCTATTTGGAACCTTGGGTCCTCAAGCACATAGTTCCAACCTAATTAAACAGTTGGTAGGGACATTTTTTTTCATATTTCTTACTTGATAGGGAAATGTTTATAACATGATTGGGACATCAATAGACATTATTGTGTTTACAATTTTGGATTAAATTTAAATGTATTGTCGCTGATTAAATGCATGTAATGTATGTTATATTTGAATAACTCAAATAGAGCTGGCCTATATCTTCAGGAAACACAACTTAAAGAATTATTTTAAAAAAATGTTTTGTTTTTAATATACATCTTGCTAAAATAGTTCCAATAGTAATAGCAGTTTTTCTCTGAACAGTCAATAATATGTAATTACTCTATAGCTATTAACCCAGAGATGCTACAGGGACTTTCTCTTCTCACTACATTCTCACTGAGACGCTTAAACAATGGAATGCACAATGTAATGTGGAGGGCATACCACAGGGAGGAATGGTCACATTTATAATACTGACTATAGGTTATCTGGAGAATTTCACTTAAACAACCTCCTGCCACCCTAACCAAATCATCAAAATGTTGTCGAAACAACTAGTGACAGACCAAAACGGCTGTGCTAGTCTTATATCAAACATATAGCTGAAGCCACATTTGCATCAATATATTGGCGTGGAGTTTGATCTGTGTCTAGAGCACACCAGTATCCATAAACACCTATGAACTATATACCATTCTATTTTACATCGCTTTACATCTGTCTTACTGCATCACTGCATCATCCCCTCTTAAATCACTTGTATGTTTGCGTCATTGTTCAGTCCAGTGAATCTGATGAAGATCCTCAGACCAATACATTCAAATACAATGTATGATGTGACAAGCTAAATAACCTCCTAACTTAATCTATTTCTATATGTTTCACACGGTCTGGAATGAAAAGAAAGATTTCGGCATTTAATAAGTGGAGGAAGAATTAAACTCTGAACCACTTGCTCAGTGCACAACCTTTACCACCATTGAGTTATTCATGTCAACCTTGTTATGGAAATTTTCTTAATCTTCATTTTTTGGTGAAGGTAATTGGAAGTTTCAACATCATGCACAGCTTATTTGGTCAGCTGAGAGATTAACTTATTATTTGCAGTATTTTATGTATTAAATTGGAATTAAACAAAGTTCTAGACTATTTTAATAGTTTTTCTTTATAGTTATATGTCCCACAAAATTATATTTTTTGAAATTCCACAGTAGCTAAAGTAAAAAAATATGACAGAGAAAACACAAAGTATTAAATGTTTATCACTTGTGCTTTACCTTTACTATTGAAGATAATCTGTTTCCAAAGTGCTTACTAAGAAGATCAGATCCATTTACTGTCTCTCTCCACGTTTTCAAATAGGCTTGCCTAACCGATTGAGAAAATAAAACTAATAGGAGAAAAATGAATGTACCTTGAAGGCCACCATGAATGTGTAGAAATACGCTAATGGAGCTACTTCTGGTTTGCATGTTAATAAAATTCCCACAATCCAAGTCAGACCCATGATGACTACAAGAGTAATAGCAGATCGCAGCCAACTGCAGCTTTGACCAATCTTGCTTTTCTCTGTGTTTCGCCTGTTATGGTTATAAATCACTTTAGCAACCATGCAGAAGAAAATAATATTAATAGAGATAATCACAATGACTGGGGCTATAAATGCCCAAATAAAGTGAGTTTTTGCTGACAAGTAGCACCTATTTGACACCAAAATAACAATTATAATAGCTTTTGACTATTAATTTTTGGTTCTTATCATGCAGACAGAAAATATTTAAAAATAATAATAGCATCAAAGTGAATTGTACAATACATTTCTCTTGCTAGCCAATATTTGCAATATTTACAACATCAATGGATCATCCTAACAACAAATACTTCATAGTGTTACTATAATGCTTTTACAGCGACTCAATAACTCAGAAACAACAATATTTGAATTCATCACAACGTACGCTTGCTGATATCCGTAGTTGCTATCTCCACGAAGTCCGAAACCGAGTGGTAGAGATAATAATGACATATAAAGTAGAGGAAATCCATACGATAAAACAGTAAATAACATCAAGTATCTTTTAGTTTTAAATAAAAATAC
>WLWD01004520.1_pt1 | contig 26580 bp, 16 predicted proteins | sample 6712731 | NCBI WGS metagenome assembly WLWD01 (sample SAMN12718690, study PRJNA576275) | sponge metagenome | isolation source: marine sponge | host: Mycale hentscheli | place: New Zealand: South Island, Marlborough, Capsize Point | collected 2014-11-01 | reverse complement strand
GTTTAACTGGGCTAGAAATTTGTAGCAGTCAAAGTGAGACAAAATAGTGTCTAGCTCGTCCTCTTCCATAGCACTTTTTGGTTGCTACAGAAAAAATGGTTGTTATGCGTTTCTTATAGCCTAGAGCCATGGTACAAGTCGGTTGCACCGCTCGGTGCGCGGTCGGTACGGGATTTACACTATCCTAGGGCCTTCGGCCCTCGGTTGTGTAAATCCCATACCGACCTCCACCTCGTGATGTAACCTATACTTGTACCATGGTTCGTTCAAACCGTCCAATCAGATTTCTCAATTCGGGGTGAATAAATCACTTATACACCTCCTAGGAGGTGAATATTTTTTGCCCGTGGCCTAGAATTACGATCTGTAGCTAAGCGAAGCGGCGACCAACGAGGAAGGTGCCAGAAGTTTTTTCAGCTCAGAATCTGCCTCTTTACTCTCTTTGCTCTTATTGGATAATTTTGATTATATTACTATTAATCAAACTAATACAGTACAAGTGCAAATTAAACATTCATAGAGCTAGCTAATGGATGATATGACAGTAGAGTTAGTTTATGAAAATAGATTAGCAAGAGTTGTAGTTGATGGTTACAGTAGAGCACCCTTCAATATTGAAGATTGGTGGATTATTATTTGTAGAAACATTGAAAGTAGAGGACTTGTTTTGTACAGATAAAGATTTTGTAGTTGATGCTGGTGCAGTTGTCAGCTTTGGCTTCTTTAAATTCCCTGGCTGGTAATCATCATCAGGTTGGTGTCCATTTGTTGCTGAATTTTATGCCTGTGAGCACTCCACTCTTTCCAAATATTTACAGCCCAGCTTGTACTTTTGTCTGTATTTTTGGGGACAGAACTCAATTTTGCTTCTTGGAGCTCACTATCACTGACTGGAGTGGCAAAGCGAGATGTAGGCTGATTAAGGGACTCTAGGAAGATGGAGTCAGGTTTCGGGTAGTTTAACTGGGCTAGAAATTTGTAGCAGTCAAAGTGAGACAAAATAGTGTCTAGCTCGTCCTCTTCCATAGCACTTTTTGGTTGCTACAGAAAAAATGGTTGTTATGCGTTTCTTATAGCCTAGAGCCATGGTACAAGTCGGTTGCACCGCTCGGTGCGCGGTCGGTACGGGATTTACACTATCCTAGGGCCTTCGGCCCTCGGTTGTGTAAATCCCATACCGACCTCCACCTCGTGATGTAACCTATACATATAATCAACACTTATCAATAAGAGCAAAGGAGTAAAGAGGAAGATTCTGAGCTGAAAAAACTTCTGGCACCTTCCTCGTTGGTCGCCGCTTCGCTTAGCTACAGATCGTAATTCTAGGCCACGGGCAAAAAATATTCACCTCCTAGGAGGTGTATAAGTGATTTATTCACCCCGAATTGAGAAATCTGATTGGACGGTTTGAACGAACCATGGTACAAGGGGATGACATTTTACTCTCACACTTGTATTTTCATGAGCTTTTAAAATATCTCCCCATATTGTACACTAACTCGTGCTATAAGTATATATATAATATTATACAGTATTCTTTATTTCCTCAGAACCTTTCCACCCTCAATTAGTGTCCGCACCACTCTAAGTGATTGCCATTGATTTATACCGCACACTCAGGCATCAGCTTTATATAATAAGACCCGTACCTACTCCCTTATTAGGCAGTGCACATGCTGACTGAACTTAATGGTTTAGTCAATAAGAAAGGGAAAAAGAAAAGTAAAAAGAGTGAATGTTTTTATCATTCTTCTCTAGTAATTTGGTGATACATCTGCCTGCTTACGTTTATCAAGAATGAGAGTATTGCGATTGTGGTCACCCTCATTTTGTGCCCACCCTGGTTTAGCAGTCACAGCAGGAGTTGGTCTAAAAATAGCTTCCACAAAAACTATTCTAGGAAACATGGTATATATAATACTTATAGCACGAGTCTGAGTACAATATGGGAAAATATTTTATGAGCACGCAAAATATTTTCACGAGCCGATTTTACTCGCTACGCGCGCGCTACAAGGAGCGTACAATATAAACCGTACAATATGGGAGAATACAATTGTATTGTAACCGGTTGAGAAAAATTTCAAAGAAGCAATAAATCACTTATCACACTCGTCGTACAATATGGGAATGATATTTTACTCTCACGCCACATTTTCACTCGCCTTTGGCTCGTGAAAATATTTTGCGTGCTCGTAAAATATTTTCCCATAATGTACTCTGACTCGTGCTATAAGTATTATATATATATATTCCAAGCTAGATATCTTCACAATGATATTTTTAAGTAGTGACCAGTGAGAATCTCAAGATAACACAGTGTTATCTCATGGCTCATTACCAGAGTAGTTATAGCAACCCTGGCTACAAGTTTTCTGGGTTTTTACAGCTACCTTTACTCTAGTGGAGCCTACCCAGCCAGGTTAGAGCAGCTGCTATAATATCAGCTGGGGTTGTGGGAAGCCCCTAGTGAGTTTTCGCCAACTTTATACCATGAGTTACCAAAAAAATACTTCAGTGAAGATATCTAGTGTGGAATAAACCACTTATTACACTCATCAGAGTGATATGGCTAGATATTTCACTCTCAGGCTTTATTTTCACTCGCCTTTGGCTCCATGAAAATAAATTAGCCTGCTCATGAAATATTTCACCATATCACACTCTGACTCATGTAATCAGTACTTATATATATATTTACAGTATATGAATTTAGTGATTACTTCAAAATAATAATAATACACTGAGCAGAGCTGGTTAGCTATATGGGTATTACAATTTTGAAGTCTAGCTTTGTATATTTTTTCAAATGCTCATATTCAAATTATAATATTGCTAAATAAGTATCTTAATATAAGCCATTGCAGTCTACTCTACTCTTATTAGTGTGACACAGGATATTATTTTTCAGTGTATTTTATATACACTGAAAAAGCTAAGTAAATACACAGCAGAACAGGTCAATTTACTGGTAGATATGTGCACTCTTGGTTTGCACAGCTACCTGATGAATTCACCACCCCTATTGAATTCACTGCCACTGGAGTAGCTGTTTCAACTTGTGCCAGCATCCAGCCACTGGACTTCCTGGAAGAGCACCCTAAGTAAGTAAGTGAATTCAATAGGGGTGGTGAATTCAATTGGGTAGCTATGCACACTAAGCGTGCAAATAACCAGCAAATTGACCTTAGCCTTAAATGAGAAGGTTGTATATAAAAGGGCATGGCCGGGGACATATCTCACGATAAGTGGAAAATGGCGGCTGACCGTTTTTATCGCCGACTTCCCAGAGACCATTTTAGTACGCATTGCAGCAACTTAGCGCACAAAAGCTGGGAAACAATGACACATGTAAGTCGTGAGACTAGAAAAAATAAACAAATGGCAGGCTTTAAATACAGAAAGAATAAACGTACTGTGTACCATATTGACGCAGGAAAATTCAACTACAAAAGATGTAGAGAATGCCATCAGAGTTCTGCAAGATGCTATCCTGAGGGCTCATCTTCAATCAAGAAATACTTTTGTACATACACACAGCATTGATAGGAGATGGGCTTGAGTAATCTATGATATTACTGCCAAAAATTATTACTTATAACTTTTTATTTTTTTAGTTAGGGCACTCATTGTAAACATGGATAGTGAGCTACAATGGAGGGTTCTCTTTGCGAGCTAATTTTTTTAATTTAAATAGAAGGAGTTAGAGGTCAAAGGGCATGCCGAGGATTCTTTCTTTTATACCCGGACCTCCGGAAGGAGTTCAGAATGAGGTAAAGGAGGCCCCAGATTTCGCGTACAGTGACATAATACCTGTGGAATATCACCAACTGTTCGATTGTGTCTTAACCTGCGATGGAATTCTCTTCTATTTAGCTGTTTCCCTGGATATACTTCATACTCTATATGTGGACAGCCAATTCGAGTCCAAGCTACCAGGTAAACATTGAGCTCCGTGGCTACAAATTTCACTCTTATATCGACATGAGCAAAGCTAGCTACATTATGTATTTCTTTAAAAGATGAAGCGTAATGCACTTAGCTATACAAATAACAACTAATTTAAATAGCTTATAGAATGAAAGGTCTATGGTGCCTGGTTATCTGAGACTGATATAGCGCTAGCAGTTTAGCACTTGTTACTCAATAATCAACCTATGTATAAATAGTCTTGAAAAAAGGTGTGGCTTTCCTGTGTATTTTAAAAATCCAAACCCCCCAGAACCAAATTCTGGCTATCATCCTGAAGCCAACTGCACAAATTTTCATTGAAAATAAACAATGAATGGGCTGCTTTCAGTAATTATGGCTAAGCGACCAGTTGGGTAACATGAAAAATGTATGAATAGCAAGAATTGAATTTTGAAAGCATGTGTTTGGGACCAGATGCACCAAACAACCGCCAGTAAAGTGCATGGATTGAACTATGAACCTTGTTTGCTGTGTGTTACTGTGCATGCTCATGCCGCTCCCCCCCCCCCCCCCCCCCCCTCCCACCTTGTGTCATTCCACTCATTAACATTCTATTCACTCTTTTTTGTCAGTTCAGTTGCTGTTCAGGTGCTGTTAGAAATATATCTCTAACTGTAACTTAGCTATTGTAGCTACTACTCCACTGTGCCTGTGCTTGCTTGTTCTCCACAGGCTAGTCCTTGAGATTCTCCTGCTAACCCCAAGCTCAGGGATTTACAACCCCTGATCAGCATGTCAGGACAGAACTATTTTCTATTATGCCAAAAAAGTATACATCAGTTCACAAAGGGAAGAGTTAAAATTTGGACTTACTGTTTCTAACGGTATTAGCTAAAGCTAAATTTCCAATGATCTCAGAATTTCTACGAGGTTCAAGCAGAGTGCACGGCTTATTCATTTTCTGGGTGCTCAATTCTGAGCTTCAGAGCCAGTACAGTACTATAAAAATAAAAAAATTTCAGGCAGAAGACTCTTAACAGTAAACATTCTAGTAGCCACACTTAAAAAAAAAAAAAAGAGTAACTGTGCACTTTTTTCAATTGTTTATTGCGGAAATTACTACGTCAAAGCAACGTATAAACAAAGAATATGAACAAAAATTTTGGAAAACAGAGAACTGTCCAATGCCAAGAATTCTCGGCTCCTACAGTCAAAGGGTTAAGGTAGAATGAAATCTGACTCAAAAATACTAGCCGCAATATGGCTTCTTTCTATGTTCTTCTTTCATTCTATAGTTACCAACACTATAGGAGGACAGTTGGATATCTCAGACTCTGCTTTCATACCCTGCAGGGCTACAAACAGAAAACGAAGCTAGGAAGGTTAAAGTAATTTGTTTTGTTGTTTGTTGTTGTTTTTTAGATTCTAGGAGGAGAAATAAAAATATATTTCTGTTCAAGTAACCATGGCTTGCACTACTTTAACACTGATGCAAGGCTATCTGACTTCACGTTACTAGCTAAGTCTACTGTGATCTCTAGTAGAAGGGGTGAATGCCCTTTTTTTTTTGCTTCCCTTTACAAAATTTAAAAAAATGAATTGTTGAGGATATCAAAACTGCAAATGAACTCAAGATGACATTGCATCCCGGAATCAGATAATGCAAACGATTGTAATAATAATAATAATAATAATAATAATAATAATAATAATAATAATAATAATAATAATAATAATAACAATGATAATAACAATACAAACTACAAAGTATCTTATCAATAGCCAGAGAGGTTGATGTGGTTTCCACACAATATACCGTAACCTAATTTTTCAGACTCTTCACACACACACACACAAGTCATTGCTAATTATGAAATGTTAACGCTTTGAAGAAAACATTTTTCAGGAAGACATGCGGTTTTTAAGGGTATTTCTAACACTGGCTGTACTACACCTGATAAGATGTAATGTAATACCCATTTTTTACAGTATAATTAGTTATACATGAAATCTAACACCAAAACATGGGTAATTGTGGATGCTGCCAAATAATCCATTCACCACAGAATGCATTGGGATGCTGTAAGTTCTCATCTGTCTCTGAGTCTCTTCACCTGATCAACCATATTTTTTCTGGGACATGAAGACTAAAATTCCATCCGGGTTGGTATTGTTGCAGTCAGCAGCAACACAAGTCTTGACCATATTGTGGTAACCACAATCTATGAACAGCTAGCTCACAAGCTCAACTTTTACACAACTTTTTTTTTGACAGTTTTCAAGAACTACATAATCAAACAATCGTTTCTTTTTTTCTTTTTTTTTTTTTTTTTTTTTTTTTTTGCATCTTATTTTTATTAAATAGGGCAAAAAAAATTGAGTGGTGGTAGTTACCCTCCAAACAACCAACTTCAGAATTTTTCTGGCAATTTTTTTTTTATTCCTGTAAGTTGCAGGTAAATTAATTAATGATTGCTGATTTACATTAGCTACTATCTTTTTTTAATGAAATAAAGGTGGGAATATTTCACTTACCAGAGTGCTTGGAGTTTCCCATTGAAACTACTGGTGAGGTGAGTGTCACTTGTATGTTAATCTTCTTTTATGAAGACAGCATTAAGTCTACCATTTCATTGCAGGAGTTGCATATCGACTTCATGAGCTACACATTGGCATATTCATATTGATATTACTCCTAATAAATTATTATTTTGATCTTTGTAGTAGCTGGCTAGTATATAGTAACGTTGAGGGTTCGCACCCTTCTGCACCCCCCATGGTGCTTTATTTTTTCTGTCTCAATAACTAGAGTTATACTGTGAAGTACTGAGTTATAATATCATTTAGTTAAGATCTCACCATGAATACCCCATGTTTATTATCTTTGTATTTCATGTGAATTACAGGTTTTGTGTATTGATGCAACAAGTCAGTGCTACAATAAAAAATGTAAAAGACAAATTGAAGGAAAGGAGTGTTGTGTGCTGTGTTATGTACTCAGTAAAAGAAAGGAACATAAAAGACAATCGTAGCATTGCCTCTATGTATTTCGTGTAGCTCTGTGTCAATAATTTTTTATATCAATTACATTAATTACAAGACTGTTTTTACTTTCTTTAGCATGTATTGTTGGTTAAACATACACTCTGTCCAACATGTTAATAAGGGTAGAGTTCACACGGAATTCTTGTACAAGCTATTAAGAGCATATTATTATACAAAATATATATTATTCGCCGCGTGATAACACTTGCGCCTGCTTATGAAATATCTCCCCATATTACGCTGGCTCATGCCATAAGTAGTATATAATAATGTATTTTTGTACCATGGCTCGTTCAGACTGTCCAATTAGATTGCTCAGTTTTGCAATGAATATATTTTATATCCACCTCCTAGGAAGTAAATATCGTTTTGCCCAAGGTCTAGCCCAGACATCTTTACAATGATATTTTTAGATTCATAACTAGTGAGATCGTATGTGACAGTTGACTTGCTGGATTGTGCATGACGAGTAACCATAGCAGGTAAAGATATCGATATTCAGTATTAAATAAACCACTTTATTACACTTGTTAGAGGGTGATATAGCTTTACTTTCACTCAGCGGCTTGTGAAAATAAATTAGCCTGCTTATTACATATCCCAATCATTTTAATTATATGTAGTTGCAATACTGTATCATGGTCCTTTCAGGTATTAATTTATTTTACTTGTAAAAAGCTTTGTTTGTGATGGGTCACTCCATTCCCATCTAAAATACATTGAAAAGGAAAAAAGTTTGTGTATAAACTAATCCTGTGAATCTCGCTATATGTCATCGCTTGTCACCAATTATAAGTGGTGGAAACAAAACAAAGTTCACTTTCTTGTATGTACTCTTTTTCTAAATGACCCTCACTGCAGTAATTGTTAACATTGGACATATTTTTCTCCCTCTAACCATGTATCAATGTTAGAGATAGCCTTATTACCAAGTTCAATATGTCCCTAGTGAGTCACAAGAAATGAGAACTGACATAAAGCATAATATAATGCTTGCTAATTGTTTTGTGCTATTAGAACTATAACTGATACTAATGTGTAATCCACAGTTGTCATTCATATTCTCACTTGTAGAAAATTATTTATAGTCAATCTTTTAATATACAATAATTAGGTTGAACTTTAACAAAATATATCGGCGTTGACAATAACTATTCGACAACAATTTCATATGACAAAGTTTTCTCTTTCAAACACTGTGGATTGTTCTGTATGCTTGTGTCTATATTGTATATCCTGTTAACTTCCATGTGTTTTTCTTCCTCTTTAGCGCAAGGAGGCTCAGAATAATATAGTTGGCATTTATAGCCGTATTAGCTTTACTCTTAAACAAAAAAAATTGATTTATCTACAAAAATAACATACAATTAATAATAAATACTTTTGTCTGTTTGTATTGCATAATTTACATAAATTAAGCTAAATCATATTGTTAATAGCTGCTTAATTTTTCATTACCTTTGAACAGAATATTTTGCACTATAATTTGGTCACATAAAATAATGATTACAGTGCCATCCGCGAGAGAACAGAAGCCACATTAACAATCACATCTATTGTCTGAATGGTTAGACTTGTCACAGTGATCTATAAGTATAAAATATTACTTTTTCCATTCAGTATAATATTAAAATTTTAATTTCACATGCTTTGATTGCTTTGAATGTAATGATACATTTCTCTTCCTTACCTGAATTAATCCGTATCAAGACCCCAATAAATAACCATAGAAAGAAAGAAACTGATGATGACTGAATAATGATATCAGCTTTACTTTCTGATATAATCGTAAGGTATTTCCTAAAATGTCAATAGTACAAGTGAGTATAAAGTTAATAGTGTACATGTGAATGTTACCTTACCTGAGGTTAAATTGTTCTGTGGATCATTTAATGGACAGTAAGTTAAATGTTGAAAAATACAATAATACTAAAGTATTAATACAGACCCTAGATGAGTGTGACAATTATTATTTCTATCTCCAAAAATTAATGTTGATTATTGGACTCTATGTACACTGAAGATGACTATGTGCAGAAATTGAAGGTATTATAAAAAAATATCCATTTTCATGCTTTGAAGTTAAGCTATGCATGTACATATCGCATGAAACCGTATGTAAGTTTAGAGATGGAGACCGAGGGTAGAGATATTCCCTTCTACAGTCAGATTTTGTCTTTCTCCTGAGCTTTCATAAACAGAATCTAGAGTGACCCGCCATAGTAAAACAACAACTAGTTTCAAAGTAATAATAAACACCAAATTTCAATAGGTATTGGGAGTAAGCTCCACGATATATATATATAAACAAGTCATTCCCAAAAATAGATAATTCTGAGAGACAACTAGACTCATAGTAATAGCTATGTCTGTAAACGTGTTTCTTTTGACAGTCTGGATCTGTTTTACAGGAAAAAAAGGTAGAGTAGATAGGCCAGTTTATAACCAAAATTTAGATCGAATTACCTGGAACAGAGGAACTGAGTTTGTAGTAAGTCTCTTCAGTGTATTAGTGACACAGGAGAAGTTAACATTTAAAATTTGTGTGTTAAATTCAATCTTCAATCAAGTAAATAGAATTGTGGAATTGAGCCAAATAATAATAAATACTGATCACTTAGTGTCAGTCATTATGTCATTGGCATGTGCTTGTATAAGATCATACAATGCTTAAAGAGTGCATATGATATATATATATATATATATATATAGCTAATTCCACCCTAGATATCTTCGCAATGATATCTTTAGGTACATGTGAAATAACTCACATTATTTCACTTTGTTATTACAAGCTGTACTGCAAGCTCATTACCCTTGTAGTTATAGCAACCAGTCAATTAACTTTTCAATTTTCTTGGTTTTACAGCTTACCTTCCTCTGGTGTAGCCTACTCAACCCCTTAGAGCAGCTGCTAAAATACCAGCCCCTACAACAAACTTTACCTGTGAGTTACCCTTTCCCTTGTACTATCTACAGTAGTGAAGATATCTAGTGTGGAATAAACCACTTATTACACTTGTTAGAGTGATATGGCAAGATATTTCACTCTCAGGCTTTATTTTAACTCTCCTCTGGCTCTTGAAAATAAATTAACCTGCTCTTGAAATATTTCACCATATCACACTATGATTCATTTAATAAGTAATATATAATATATATAATATATAATGTACAGCATAAGCAGCACAACTATATGTGATCAAACTACTAGCAATTTTAAGCTTATCTTAACATAAAGATTCCATTTAGTTAAAAGTTCATATATCAAAAAAATAATGTAGTTACTTATTATCTAAGTTGCCTTTCTCATGGCAAAACTGTTTCCCAATATTTCTCTTTCTCATATTTTACATAGGTTCAGATTGTTTTATAACAATTCTACTATTTTTCCAGACCAACTGTATTAGTTGTGTCATTCTTGTAGTTTTACCTGTGGAAAATTTGAAAGTGATTATCATACAGAATGTTGTTGTATATATATATATATTATAGTACTATGTATTCCTGAAGTTCAATATTCATTTGAACCACGATGCTCTCAGGAGATTAACTTCACTTGTACTGCTCTGGGATTCAATAGTGCAGGAATCAGTTGGTTTGCTGGAGACACTGACCTAGCAACATACGACTTCATTCGAACTGATGTTTATCCACTACCAGTGATGACTCAGTCTATTAATGCTACTGCACTAATAGTACATGCTAATTTCAGTACTTTGTTCAACTACTTCAATTTCACTCTATCAGCCAACATAACTGAGCTCCTTCCATTTCAAGGACAGAATTTTACTTGTGGGACAACATCGATGAGGAGTCATGCTTTACTTGTGGACCATTTTGAAGTTTTAGGTAAAGAATATAATATATATATATTGAATTAGCACTTTGAATTTTCGTTAATCCATTTAGAAAATAATTTAAATGTTCTCCTAAAACTGCAATATGTTAAAGAACAATTACGCAATATCACTGCCACATGGACAAACTCAGTGAGTTATAGTAGTAAGATATACTATATGCATTATTTTTGCCACTATCCTTGAATGTGTAGACACAGTAATCTGTCTAGATTAATTACTTTTAGAGAAGAGGAAATAGCCTGTGATTTGACACTAATTAGCAAATTATTTACTGGGCAACTTCATTAGGCAATCTCACATTAACACAATAGTAATTGGTATTAGGTTAAATTACATTATTCCACCCTAGATATCTTCACAATGATATTTTTAGGTATGTGACTGTGAAAGTTCACTGTTGTTATTTCAAGCTGTATTGGCAGGCTTATTACCCTTGTAGTTATAGCAGTGGGCCATGCTCACCACTTTTCCAAGTTTTTACAGCTACCTTCCTCAGGTGTAGCCTATCCAATTGGATTAGAGCAGCAGCTAAAAATAACAGTGGTGCCAACTTAAACTTGTAGTTAAGCCTAGTACAAACTACAGTAGTGAAGATATCTAGGGTAGAATAAACCACTTATTACTCTCTAATCACAGTGACATGGCAAGATATTTTATTCTCAGGCAATATTTTCACTCTGCAGGCTAGTGAAAATAAATTAGCCTGCTCATGAAATATTTTGCCATATCACACTCTGACTTAATGTAATATGTATTGTATCAGATGTGATAACAATAGTAGAAGCTGCAATATTCTTCTTTTTTTTTTCAGATTTACCTATGTGGAATTACAACTAATTTCACAATAGAACTAAGAAACTTGAACAATGAATCACTAATTAGACAGCACTTCTCATCAGACATGTGTCACTTCAATCAATGTACTGCTTCCATTCTCTCTCCTCCTCCAAGTGCCACGTACTTCTTTTATATATTGGCTAACAACAAACATTATGAATATACTTTTGCAATAGGTTAGGTGATAAATTACTGTTTAATGTATACAACTACTTAAGTATTATGAAAAGTAAAGTTGTAATATTCTGTTTTTATATAAAAATAAAGTTTGTAAACTTAACTTTTTTGGTAAAACGTATACTGTTGACTTCTAGATGACTTAATTAATCCTAAGAATTTACTGAAGAATAATGGGAAAATAACAATCAAATTTAAATACTGTTTGCCCACAAACTGAAATTCTGAACTATTTTTAATACTGCAATATTAAGTTTTTAAACACATTATTGGCTGTTAAAGCTGATAAAATTGAAGATAGGCTGGGACAATCCAATTCCTTCTGATCTTCTTCCTATCTGGTAGAAATGGGACAAGAATCTACACGTTATTACCAAAAAATTGTGTTCCCAGAAGATACAGCAATAGTGATTCACCTGTGAAACATAACAATTGTATTTAAGAATTGTGTTAAGGGAGGCCAGTATTAATATTGTACTATTCAACTTATTTTCAATAATCGCAGGTTCTTTCTGAGCATTCTGATATTTTTTGTTTAGTATTTTTTTCCCTTACTTTCTTAGCTTGTAACAAATACTCTTACTAACTAACCTTGTAAATAGAGTTTTCAGATTTGTCTGCCAGTCCTTAAACTTCTTCCTGGGATAAAAATTAGTGAACCCCAGTAAAAATTAATTAAACCATAATTATACAAAGTACATTCATATTTACATTATATGGTTTGTAAACTTTGATAATACAAACTGTAATTGTAGAAAAAATTGTGTAGATTTACAAATGTACATGTAACTGTTTATCTAGTTATCATCAAAAATATACTTTTCCTATACAGAAAGTCATCATACGAAGTACATAAATTACTCCTTAATAAATGAAGATTGTGGACTTCAAGTAAACTGTGTTGCAGTCAACAATGGAGGATGTACTGGGAGTTATTTTATTAGTGAAAATGGTAGTTGGCATACCCCTGTACAATTATCAGCAAATTACTTCACAAATTTGATTCCTGTCTTGGTATCAGACAAGCCTTACCTGGTGGAGTTGTACACAATGTATCAAGATACAGAGATTTCAGTCTACGTTTCATACGTAAATGCGACATACATCAGTGAGTTTGATGAGCATTATCACCCTTATCATTTTGTGTTTGAAATATTGAAATTTAGAATTACCAGAAGTTATTAATGCTACATTCACAGCAATGTATTGGAACAATGGACACCTGTTTGAGGCAAGAGTAGCTTGGAACATAACACAGGTACATATGAACACAATGCAATTATGCAATTCAGCAAATTTGTCCTATGCAAAGCAATAGCCAATAATATATAAATTGGTGTATTATTTTAACATTATGCTGCAGATAATTGATCATATTGTGTTTATGCTACTGTTATATCAACACTTCAAAGTAAATATACTATTTGATTGCATTTTAGATATCCAGTTGTGTTGTCAACAGTACTTATGTACAACTACAAAACAGCAGTGGAATGATACTTCAGAAGGAAAGAATTATTATGGAAAAGTGCCCTAATAATTTGTGCATCATAAGCTTCAACATAATATATGAACCATCTTATGATTATGTATTATATATAAAAAATGATTATACAAGTTTGACTTCACACACTTTAAGTAAGTTAAGTACAAGGAATTAAGCTAATAAACAATAATAAAACAAGCAATTCATATTACAAGCTTACATTTGGTTTCATTAATAGTATTTTGTTGTAGTTGGCTCTCACCACAGAAGTCTCATTGAGTATTTACTTTATTTTGGGACTTGCTATACATCCATTCAGTGTATCACTCAGAAAAGTGATAACTGTACTATTTGGTTGACCAACAGGCTACTATATAGTATGGGGAATTCTTCATCTAACAATAATTATATAATAAAACAAAAGTTGAATCACTCCACTACATATTATGTACTAATATCAGCCCAAATAAATTCAACTGTAATTTATGTCAAAGGAAATTTTACTACTCCATATGGTAAGACTGAACTTATTCTAATAAATGTAATGGCACTTTGTTATGTCGGTTTGTTTTGCCTTTTTAGTTTCAAAGTCATCAACAACACATAATGAACTATTTTCAGTCAGTTCTAGTCTGTTCCTAGTAGCAGTAGGTATTTTACTAACCATATTTTATTTGATGAAGCTTAAGAAATCAGGTAATAATGTTACAAAAATAACATTTTTACGCTTTAATTGTTTTTGTTTTTTTTAAATAGAATATTATTCCTATGGAATGTGCCACAAAATTATGGCACTTGTGATAGTATGTATGCTATTATTGTGCTTTCTGTCTTGGCTGCTTGGATTTGTTATGAACATATCATTAAACATAAAATCAGGTAAAATATTATAATTATAAGAATTATATTCAATGGTTCAGTCATTCTCGGCTGAAATAAGAATTCTTCGTTCTAACAGCCAAAATTAAAACTTAACTCCTGACGAGGACTTCAGCAAGAATTGAAACGTCGGGTTAAGTTTTAATTAACAATATTGAATGTTAGAATGAGAAATATTTGCTATTATTAAGAATTAGGCAATCTGAAATAATAATTTTGATTGAATAATTTGCTTTTTATTAGCAATTCTATAGTTCAATTATACAGAACAGATTCAAGAAAATACGGGGACATGCTGGATAAGCACATCAGTTTTTGAGTACAGTTTATGCGTACATTTTTTAGCCCCTAATTTAATTACATAATTGGTTTCATTGCAATAATTATAAAGGCTGAGGTAATTTCTGATAAAAAAATTCCATGTCTCCCAATGCCCACTTCATGTCTTTTATAAAATATTGTGGATTAAGGTCTAGAAAATATCTAAGCCAAATTCTTCTCTTTCAAGGATTTTGACTACGGTATGGAAGCTATTTTTCTTCTTATTCATTAACCCAACATCCAGCTAGCATTCACGTTCTTCTTACATTTGATAAGTATGCAAACTTACTGTTGCAAACGCCTTATAAACTTGAAAAAAGTGCTTCCTTAATTAATGTCATGATAGATACTTATGCAGAAGTTAATGTTATAAAGGAGAAAAGTAGCCTCTATGGTTCAGGTAGTTCAGAAAACTAAGAACTACTTTTCAACAATGCCCATTGATTGTGTCCATGATTGAAGTAATTTGGCGGGGATGTTGAGCTACACAAAATTCATCAGCTTTTTGAAATTCTTTGATTGCTGGGCCTGAACGAGCTAAGCCTATTTCTTAATTTAAAGAGGAGTTAAAGAATTATAAGGAATGACAATTTTTTTCATCCTGAAAACTTCTACAATCATGTTCAACTTCTGGTAGATACTTTGCTCACGTGATGCAGAAATACTCAAAAAAAAACTATGCAAATGTATAATAAACGATACTCATTACATGAGCTAGCATACAATTATGGGGATAGTCCATACAGCTTTGAATAACTTACCCTAGAAGGAATTATTTATTTATGTGGGACAGACTTATCTATTCTGCCTAGTCCATATCATAATGCAAGGAGTTATCTAGGCAAAACACCATCCAATGTATGAGTAGAGACCCACCCCATTATGTCAGCCTAGAATCGTAGTAACTTTCATGATGAATAAATAGCTACAAAAGGTCACTAAAAAGCAGATGAGTTAACTCATTACTAAATAATGTGAAAACCACACTCAAATCATAGCAAAAAGTGAATGTAAAAGGTCTTCATTGTAATATTAAATACTGGTACTTTTAATTAGCTACTCTGAGGCATTTACTGGCCTATTGTACTTCATATATGTAATTATGTTACAGATATTTGTGAAGACAAACTGATACTTCAGGTTAAAGATATTCTTATTAAAGTGTCTACTATTCTGACTGGAAGTTCTATACTTGCTATGGCATGTGTTAAAGCCGTATCAAAGTTTACACGAAAACCAAGTATGTTGTTAAGCTAAAATACAAGTTATTAATAGGTTTTCATATAAGATAATGAAATTCTGAGAATTAATCCTGTCCTTACCTCAATCAATTAATTTTTTTTAATAGAGAAAAGTACATCTCATCAAATTACTCAAGAAACTATAGAAAGTGGCATATATGCTGAGCCATCATGTATGAAAGAAGAAAGTGTACAAATGCAAGTGAACGAATTATACAAAATTCGATCAAACAAATCACAGTTTGCTGGTGCCAACACCATTAATCAAGTAGAGCCAACATACAAAAATATTAATGTCTTGGACTTGTGAATGGCATATTTAACTGTTTAACACTACTTTAGTTGGTACATTATGTATTAGTCAATAAGACACTTAGATTCAGTTGTTATAGTAATGTTGTAATAATAGAGTTGTACTATTACAATTGTTTATTATAATGAACATCTCATTAATAATATTTATTGGTGACTCTATAGAGAACAGAAACATAGACTAATGTGTCAAATTTATGAGGCTACTGATAAAACAACCTCTAATGTTTATTTATTTAGATAATTGGGCACTAAACGCCAAGTATTTTATAAAGCAGCAAATTAATACTTAATTAATTGTCCATAAATATATTTAGTAAAGGACCATAAACTCCAGTCCCAATTCAAAGGTAAAATCGCAAAATATTGGATAAGGTATTTCCTTAAATTTATCCGTCTATATGTCAACCCAAGCATGAAATCTCCAGAAAAACCTCATGATGCCTGGTTGGCTGTGAGAGTAGATGGCACTATTGTTACTGCTCACTGTAAATGTATGTCAGATAAGTATATTGGTGTAGCTCATTTAAAGATGAATTGTTGATTGAGTAATAAGCTGCTGGATAGTTACTAAGGTTGAGCGAAAGGTGCTCCCACATGGATGTTGTAATGTTCAAAGTGGAGTCAGCAGTTCTAAATTGCTACACTGCAGCTACCTCCAGCTTATATCAATAGAACCAAATATTTAATATTTAGCAAGAGAGTTAGCAATACTAGTTTTACATGCTGTGCAATTATTACTTTATCTGAACATAAATCTAATTTGAAGTAGTTGGTTCCTACAGGTTATTTATCAATGCACTGCCATCTACTATCTATTTCAACACTCTTACTACTGTCTATCACTTTTACATTGTCATACCACCTTGAACTTCATCTTCTTTGTCTGTTCTGCTTGGGTAACATAGAGTTATTGCTCTCTTCCTTAATTGCAAATACTGTTTCATGGGGCCTTCATTGGCTCCTTTTTGTCGGTACATACAAGGTAAGATACTGGAAACATAATCTGGGTGATAAGGGCAATAATTTGGTTGCTCTAAATAAAACTCCTGTTGTTTTGGCTTCCTGGGTTAAGAAGAGAAGAATTGATAGTCTTGAAAGTTCAGCATTAGACTTGAACTGACAGGCATTGTAAAGGCTAAGGAGTCCATAGAGAGGAACAAAGGAATAAAAAATCTTTTGGGACATTTTAATATAATTAAATCAATGTTAAATTTTGGCATCGTTTAATTTTCCATGCAATTTTTAGTAAGACTTGTCAATGTAAAGTTGTTGTTTTTTTCCATAAAAAATAAAAAATGGTTTTCATGAGAGTAAATTGGCATGACATGTCCAGAAGCAGATTCCATTACCCCTGATAATGATTTATTACAATTCATACATTGTACTGAAGAGGCAAATAGATATAATCAGACTTACATGAAAGCTAATCATTGTGGCTGCCTCGGCTGGAACAGAGAACTTCAAGATGACTGTAATAGGGGATATGAAAAATTCAGTCATTGTACTCATATTGATTACTGCATGAAATCAATAGATAAATAATGATTGATGCAAATATTATGCTGAAAGAATGTTGCACAGGCTCACTCCTGAATGTTGCAGCAGTGTCTTCATGTTGTACAGAATATATGGTAATTGCGATTGTAAAAACATTTACAGTTTAATAATTACTTTGAAGTTAGATGCATATTTGTAATTAAAATCTATTACTAATTATGATTACATTAACACTGCTATTCTGGAGGCATAATTACTTGAAAGCTTACAAAGACAACATGTATTTACTCAGCTGGTTGAGATGGACAATTTACTTTAATTCATGGTGAATCGCTCCGCTCGGAAGGGGTGCGCGTGCCCTTAGGGAAGTATGTATAAGTAAAGTGTTGGTCTCCCTCCCTCAATTTCAATAGTTAGCAGTATAATATGTTTATTGCCTAAGGTAGGTCAAAGTTGCGATTAAGTATTAAGTGATTTTACAGATATAGTACACCAAATGTTAAAGCTAAAAGTGCCTATCTGAATTAGTCTGGCGCAGCCAGACCCTTTACCTAACCGCTTAAAGGGTCTGGCTGCGCCAGGACTTCATCTGAATCTGGTCTCCAAATATATGAGGTAATGATCGCCGCCATCTTAATAGTCACGTGACGTTTATTGTTACGATGGGCGGGTGTGTTCTGAAGATAAGCACTTCGTCTAAAATTTTCTCGCAGTGTCTTCTTAACGAGTTGCGAAAGTGATGGGAACCTCTAAAGTAAGTCTTTCAATAATGTTACTTCTAATCCAGCTTAGCTTTATACCTTAAACCTACCTCTAATCGCTGATCACAATGCTTTATTTTCCCCAATTTTCAGATTCACTGGCTCATAGTCACAATACTATGCACACATAAAGGTAAGACTGCAGCTATTATTATTGTAGTTATACAATGTATTTATTTAAATGCAATGTCCTATTAAATTGATAATACCAGACCAACTGATAATACCAGACCAACTGTATTAGTTGTGTCATTCTTGTAGTCTTACTCTGTAGAAAATTTGAAAGTGATTATCATACAGAGTGTTGTTATATGTATATATATATATATATATAGTACTATGTATTCCTGAAGTTCAATATTCATTTGAACCACGATGCTCTCAGGAGATTAACTTCACTTGTACTGCTCTGGGATTCAATAGTGCAGGAATCAGTTGGTTTGCTGGAGACACTGACCTAGCAACATACGACTTCATTCGAACTGATGTTTATCCACTACCAGTGATGACTCAGTCTATTAATGCTACTGCACTAATAGTACATGCTAATTTCAGTACTTTGTTCAACTACTTCAATTTCACTCTATCAGCCAACATAACTGAGCTCCTTCCATTTCAAGGACAGAATTTTACTTGTGGGACAACATCGATGAGGAGTCATGCCATACCAGTACCTGTGGATAATTATGAAGTTCCGGGTAAGCTAATTATATCACGAAAAATTAATTTTAAACATTCTAGTAATATGGCTTATTACTTTCTTTTTATTATTATTATTAGTATTATTACTAGTGATGTGCTTGAGTACAAATGGCGAGCAAGCCTAAAGACTATACTATTTTTATATGAATGATTTTGACTTCTAACACTGAAGCTACTGAAAATAAGGTCCAGTTTTTAAATTTCGCATACACGGTAAAGGAATTTCAGTGCCATAGTAACAACTCTCTGCAACTGCTTGAATTGAAGGAAAAAAACAACAACAAAACAATACACGTTATTTAAAAGTTTTCTTTGTGATATTCTTTAGCTAAGTAGTGGTTGTAACACACAATGCTTTGACACAACTGGACAAGCACCTACACAGACTTACCTACGCGGTAGTCTAGTGGACAATGTATTTTCAAGTAAATACTGTTGCGCACGGCTTATAACCATGACAAAGAGCGCATTGACTTACCACCGCCACTAACTCGAATAAAAATGGAAGTCCCTTAAGTTTTCAAGTTTTAACTGCACCCGCAAAAGAATTCAAAACGGTAAATAATTCAATTTCTAGGGTGATACGGGTACTGATCGATAAACCAGAGGATTCTGTTTAGTGCAATTTGGGACGGGGTCGACCACATAGCTAACACAAAAACGCGAGGGTCAAAGTACAAAAATGCCTTAAGTACGTCCATACATATATACAAATAAATAAACAAACATCCCCGATTTTCAATTGTGTTACCCCTGTAAGTGTCTCACTCGCTACGCTCGCTCGCCAATTATTATTATTTAACGAAAAGAACGTCATGTACTATTTAGTAATCCATACACTTTAAGCCTAGATACTAGAAGATATGAGCGAAGTCTAAGTTATTAATAGTATACTTAATATACACATTTCAGAGTTCGAGTTGAATGTCAACCTGACACTAGTATATGCTGAGGATAGTTTGCAGAGTATTACAGCTGAATGGATTAATGAGGTAAGATAAACCTTTCCTTATGTATGTATGCATGTATTAGTGAATAAAAAGTGTCCCTCATAGTGCTGAATTTAAAGCCTTTACAGTTGAAGTTGACTAGTCTTGTCTTGATAACCATCCAACACAGAAAAAACAACTGAAATTCTCTAAGTCTAATTGTACAAGTTCTTTACGTTCTTTGTAAACTGAGTTTAAAAGAATTCCATTGTAATCTGTCTTTGTGCGTTGTTCGGGAGTCAAAATGTTCGGGAGTAAACTAACAAGTTACTAGTAATAACTCCGAAAGTGTAGGTTTACTTTTATTGTAATATAGAATACAATTGTAGAGCAAAGATTATGAGATATAAGAAGAAGTGAGAATAAAACGTAACTAAGAGTAATACGAGTAACAATGGTAATTAAATGCAATTCGTCGATGTTCGAAGTCGGAACGGAGTACGAGTGCATGCGTAGTAAATATAGAAATAAAATGAATGTTGAAATACGATATGTAATAAAAGGTTAAAGCTAGCTAAGTGAAGGGGCTAGGCTTCATGCTGTAACTCTTGGAGGGACTGGTCCCGAACATACTGGGGGGCCAGGGGCAGGAGATGAAGTTAGTTCTTCTTCTGGTAGCAGCAGTACTATTTTTGTTACGGATCGAGTATAGGTTCCCTTTTCAGTTTTTATCGTTGCAGCTCTAACATAACCATCAGCACCAGGGTATACTTTAACAATTCGTCCTAATGGCCAGGACCGTACAAATAGATCCATGTCTTTGAGTAGTACCAAATCTCCAACTTTCACTGATCGTTCAGATCGACGCCACTTGTTTAATCTCTGTAAAGTGCACAGGTATTCATTCGACCAGCGAGTCCAGAAATCAGCATAAATTCTTTGGCAGAGATTCCAATGCTTTAAGCAACTAATTTTTGAATGCAAGTGTGACTCAACAGGAACAGCTGTGAGAGCTTTACCGATGAGAAAATGACCAGGCGTCAATACCTCAAGACCATCGTTTGGACCCGAGTTCAAAGGAATGAGTGGGCGACTGTTCAGTGTGGCTTCAATCTCGACTAAGATGGTATTTAGTTCGTGTTCAAACAATTGGTGAGGTTTTACAGTTTTTGAACAAAAGAAACTTCATACTTTTAACGGCTGCCTCCCACAATCCACCAAAATGAGGCGATCTTGCTGGAGTATGTGTCCACTTGATATGGTGAGTTGTACAGAATAAATTTGTCGATCTCCGTGTGGCAGTAGAGTTGAGAAAGGTATACAAGTCACGTAATTCTTTTTGAGCTCCTACAAAATTGGAACCATTATCCGTGGCTAGAGTTTCTGGACATCCTCGGCGTCCAATAAAACGACGAAGAGCAGCTAAGAATGCCTCGGATGTCAAATCTGTTACCATTTCCAAATGTACAGCTTTAGTCGCCATACAAACAAATACACAGACATATACTTTCACTAGTGTGCGATTGTGTGTGTATCCTCTCTTCATCATCAGTGGGCCAGCAAAATCTGCTCCAGTATGATGAAAGGCTGAAGTGGGTGTGACTCTATTGACTGGCAGTTGACCCATAACCTGTGAGTTAGTCTTGGCATATGCTTTCTTGCAAGATACACATTGGTTAGAAATACCTTTCACTAAATTTTTAAATCCTATAATATGATATCGCAAGGACAAAATTGCAAGAAGTGCTTGAGGGCCTGCATGCATATTAGATACATGAGCTTGCCTTGCTAACAACTTTGAAAGTCTGTCAGAATGGTGTAAAATGATTGGATGTTTTTGATCTTGAGTCAGTTCCGAATTCTCCAGCCTTCCTCCAACCCGTAGAAGTCCATTTGAATCCAGAAACGGCCTGAGACTAGAGAGAGAGCTTTGACGTGGAACTTCACGAGCATGACAGAGTGCAGTCTTCTCAGGCTTGAAACTTCTATCCTGACTGAGCTTCAGGAGGCGAGTCTCTGTTTCATCCAGTTCATTTAGTGCTAGATCAGGGGAAAGGTCTCGATCAGAACTGTGCTTACTACAATTACAAATAAAACGAAAACACCAGGTTAACACTCTATGCATAATTCTATAGCTAGAAAATCTCTCAGAGAAATCTTCATAAGGAAGCAGAGCTAGGTGAACAGCAGGTTTTAACTCTATCAAGTCTCTTTTTCCTTTCCAGTCAGTATTGCATGGCCATTCAGAAGATGATGAAAGTAACCAAGATGGTCCTTGCCACCATAACTGAAAACAGATAAGTTTAGCTGTTTCAATTCCCCTTGAAGCAACATCTGCAGGGTTGCAGTTAGTTGGCACGTGTCTCCATTGAGCCGCAGGAATTCTTTCAATAGTGTCCACAACTCGGTTGTAAACGTAAGATTTCAAACGGGAAGGTGAAGTTGACAACCAGCCGAGCACAATCGTAGAATCACTCCAAGCATAAATATTTGATAATGGAATTTCAAGGGCCGTAGCCACGTGAACAAGAAGTTTACTGAGTAACTGAGCACCGCAGAGCTCTAAACGCAGAGTCGTTGACTTTGAGAGAGGAGCAACTCGCGTCTTAGAATACAGTAGAGTGATTGATACGTCAGCATTATCGTACACAGTCCTGAGATACACCACTCCAGCATAAGCTACATCTGATGCATCTGAGAATCCATGGAGTTGGAGACTCCTAACCTTCTTTCCAATCGTGTGATGATATCTTGGAATTGAATGTTCAGTAATAAGAGGAAGTTGTTTTTTCCAGAGTTCCCATTCCTGAGCTAGTTGTTCAGGCACTGGCTCATCCCAACCAAGATTTTCCTTCCACAGCTTTTGAAGGAGTATTTTTATGACAATAATGCTGGGAGAGAACCACCCTAGAAGGTCGAAAGTTTTAGCTACGTCTGAAGCTATCTTCCGTTTGGTCGGATGATCGTCAGAAGTTAGCGTCGGTGTTGCTACGTGGAAACAATCAGTGCGAGTATTCCAATGAATTCCAAGTGTTTTCAAGCACTGATCTGGTGGAGAAATAAGTTGAGTAGATTCTTCTTCTCGCAATTTCTTTGGAATAGTATGAAGAAGAGATTGGGAATTAGACTTCCACTTGCGTAGAACCATCTGAGCATGAGAAAACGGTTCACATAGGTTGGTTCTGATATCAATAGCATCTTCTAGTGTGTCTGCTCCTGTCAAGCAATCATCGACATAAAAATGATTTCGTACAATGTAGGCAGCTTTAGGATATTGTTCCTGGTAGTCATGAGCTAGTTGTCGAAGAACTTGAGTTGCTAAGAAAGGAGAGGAAGTAACACCAAAGGTAACACGAGTCATCCTCATATCCTGTATTGCTCCTCCATTGGGTTCGGGTTGTAAGAAACGGTGCAAATCCCTGTCATCTGGATGAAGTCCAACCTCTCGAAACATTTTAGAAATGTCAGCACAGAGACCAATAGGATGAGACCTGAAAGCAAGTATAACAGAGGTTAGTAAACGATATAAATTAGGACCTTGGAGAAGTGTGTCATTAAGAGAAACACCAGAAGAGGATTTGGCAGAGGCGTCGAATACAACTCGAAGTTTTGTGGTCGTGCTAGAACTCTTCACCACACCGTGAGCAGGGAGGTAAAAGGTTTCACACTCAGGTTTGCGGAGGTCATGTATAGGAACTGCTTCAGCATGTCCAAGAAGTTCGTACTCGCGCAGAGCCTTCTCAAAATCTGCGTAGTTACCTCGTTTTTCAAGAGAACGGCGGTTCTGAATGTAGCGTCGGAGAGCTTGGTCTCTGGAACAACCTAAAGCAATAGAAGTATTACGTTTTGGTAACTGTACTACATACCTTCCATCCACATCTCGAGAATACGATTTCTGGAAATGATCCACAGCTTGTTGGTCTTCATCAATAAGGGCAAAAGAACTCTCGGGTGCTTGTTCCACTCGGAAGAATGCTCTTAATAAATCATCCGTACTACTCTCTTCAGCTGAGTACACGGTCAGTTTTAGGCTCGGAGAGCACTTTTCCCCTAAGAGTCCAGCCGAAGATAGTCTCACAGGCATGAGTCATCCGATTTGCTGAAGTAGCATGGCCTTGAAGAAGTATTTCATCGAGGATATCTGCTCCAAATAGTAAGTCTATAGAGCCCGGTTGATCGAACAAAGGATCAGCAAGTTTCTTTCCTTGTAAAAAAGGTTGTTCTCTGACTCCATGAAGAGGGAATCCCGGAAGATCTCCAGAAATACGGTCTAGCACTATTGCTCTCACCGATATATTGGATTGATCACTGTTTGGAATCAGATCTAAATCAACCTGGTACCGCGAGGTAGGTACGGATGTCTGGCTAATACCTGTAAAACTAGTTGACTTTCTGATCTTCTTGGCTTTTAGTCGTTGAACAAGTCTAGTAGTCACAAATGACAAAGTTGAACCACTGTCCATTAAAGCACGGGCCTTTTGAATTCTTCCCCCGGCACTAACAGTTGCCAAACACGTAGCCAAAAAAGCGATCGGTCGGTCTTTCATGGACTCAGAAGACGGTAAGGCATGAGCACTAGTATTGGTTGTACTTTCTGAGTTTGTCTCAGTTGATTGCGGCTGTTGCTGGCTTGTTGAAGTTGGCTGGGGCTGTTGCTGGCTTGCTGAAGTAGACTGGGACTGTTGCTTATTGGTCCGTTTTTGATATCCTCTGTGAAGTAAGGAATGATGCTTGCGACCACAGTGACAGCAAGACCTAGTACTGGGACACTCACGCAAAATATGATAAGAAGACAAACAATTCACACAAACCTTTAGACGAGATACAGTTGATTGCCTATCGTCCACGGATTGGGCCTTGAAAACATCGCATAGATAAAGTGGATGAGTGTCCGTAGGGCATAACTGACAATGTTTTGTGCTTTGGACATGGAGAGTAGAAGGTTTCGATGTTGGCTTTGATCGGTGAGAAAAACTTCGTCCATGAGTGGTGGAAGATGAATTCGTCTTAACTACGTCAGTTCTCCCACAGAATCGCATTTGAAAGCGTCTGAGGTATCCGGCTAAGTGATCAAAACTTGGAGTCCTTTTTAATTTTGCCGACTCTTCAACCCAGTTTTGGAATAATTTCTCGGGCATGAGTAGCTCACACAATGCTGTAAATAGAGCATCCTGTGAACCGTCTGTACACTCTTTTACCACAGCTAGAGATGTTTCGAAAAGAGTTATAGTTTTAGTTATACCTTCAGAGGAGAGGTCAATCTGGTGATTTAGCACAGACTGTAGAGAGGTTCTACATGTCTGGCGTGGTTGATCGTAACGGTCTTGCAGTGCCTGTATGACACCGCCGAAATCCGGGCCGGATCTAGTCTTTGACTCGATGATCAACCTGGCTTCTTTCCCTTTCACTGCCATGTTGAGGAAAGCAAGCTTATCAACATCAGTAAGTGATGTGTCCTTTGAAAGAGCATTTTGGAATTTCTCCCAAAAAGGTCTCCAACCAACAGGTGTTCCGTCGAATTCGGGTAAAGCAAGACGAGGCAGCCTTTCAAACTTCGACAGTCCTGTAGGTGATACAGATGGAGCTGTTGAAAAAATACCTTCAGTGAGGTCCTTTCCATTCCTGATTTGTAACTCCATAAGATCTCGTATAAGACACTTGATTCCTTCATGCACTTCTGGACGACCTCCTATAGTCACAGCAGACTCTTCCATATCGTCCAGTTTGTACTTGATATCACAGAGCGCAGGTTGTATATTACTACCGTCAAGTTTAGGAAGTGAAGAATATCTGTCTAGCGAGATCTTGATAGCTTTGCAACGACTATATAAACGAACTGTTTCAGCGAGTTCAGCGAGTGTGTTACTTGTTTTTAATCTTTTGGCACTATCAATAGTGTAGGCCAATTCTTCTGTTTCTCCTTCTTCTTGATTAAGTTTATTCATTATGGTATCATGTAAAGCATCTAGAAGGATAATGTCTTGTTGAATCTTTTCCAAATGTGAAGTGACGATTTTTAAATCCAAATCCTTGACATCATAACTGTTTTGCTCACGCAAAAAGTTTTCACAGCGAGTGGCGCTCCTTCTGGCACTCGCCCGTCATTTCTTTAACGTGGGAAGGTCTAGCCCTTCTAATTCAGTATCCAGTTTTCCCCGATCTGCGGAAGCCATCTGTTCGTACAAAATTTCGAAGGTCTCGAAGATCTTATAGACAATAAATAGAGAAAAAATAAGTTTTGAATCCTCTTCAGTCTTGAGAGAAACAGGTTCTTGTCATTGAAGAGGATCCGGCTCGAAGGACCAAAATGTTCGGGAGTAAACTAACAAGTTACTAGTAATAACTCCGAAAGTGTAGGTTTACTTTTATTGTAATATAGAATACAATTGTAGAGCAAAGATTATGAGATATAAGAAGAAGTGAGAATAAAACGTAACTAAGAGTAATACGAGTAACAATGGTAATTAAATGCAATTCGTCGATGTTCGAAGTCGGAACGGAGTACGAGTGCATGCGTAGTAAATATAGAAATAAAATGAATGTTGAAATACGATATGTAATAAAAGGTTAAAGCTAGCTAAGTGAAGGGGCTAGGCTTCATGCTGTAACTCTTGG
>WLWD01005034.1_pt1 | contig 26581 bp, 22 predicted proteins | sample 6712731 | NCBI WGS metagenome assembly WLWD01 (sample SAMN12718690, study PRJNA576275) | sponge metagenome | isolation source: marine sponge | host: Mycale hentscheli | place: New Zealand: South Island, Marlborough, Capsize Point | collected 2014-11-01 | reverse complement strand
ATCTGTCATCAGTCAATCTGTCGTCAGTCAATCTGTTAGTCAGTCAATGTGTTAGTCAGTCAATGTGTCATCAGTCATTCTGTCGTCAGTCAATCTGTTAGTCAGTCAATCTGTCAGTCAGTCAATCTGTCGTCAGTCAATCTGTCGTCAGTCAATCTGTCATCTGTCATCAGTCAATCTGTCGTCAGTCAATCTGTTAGTCAGTCAATGTGTCATCAGTCAATCTGTCGTCAGTCAATCTGTCGTCAGTCAATATTTTAGTCAGTCAATCTGTCATCAGTCAATCTGTTAGTCAGTCAATCTGTCGTCAGTCAATCTGTCGTCAGTTAATCTGTTAGTCAGTCAATCTGTCAATCTGTCAGTCAGTCAGTCTGTCAGTCAGTCAGTCAATCTGTCGTCAGTCAATCTGTTAGTCAGTCAGTGTGTTGTCAGTCAATCTGTCATCAGTCTGTCAGTCAGTCACTCAGTCACTCAATAATTTATTCAGTCTGTCAATAATTCTGTCTGTCAGCCTGTCACTGCTGTTGTATTTCAATTGAATGCCACACATTTTTATTTTTTTTAATGACTCGGCTATAGTATTACTACTCTAATTTCATTATTTTTATCCTCATCAGTCAGGATTTTTTTTTCTAGTTATACATTGCTGTTGTTGTTAATTATTATTAATAATAATATTATTAGTATTACTACTACTACCGCTGTTATTATTATTATTATTATATGTAGGTAATAATCCAAGTTGGCCTTCGCTTGTGATGGAGTCTAATTTACCGATGGATCTGGTCATCCGGACTGCTGGGAATGTCATATGTCTACCATTCAGATATCGTTTTCCATGAGCTATTCTCTGAGAGCCTTGGGGTTCTCTGCAGTCACTCTACTGTATACATCTTCTATGAGACTGAACTACAAACTAGCTGTACTAGTTGTCATTTCACTGATTTCGTTTCATTCACACTCATATGATCTAGTAGACTTGGTAGCGTGACATGCTACAATTATTTGCAGAAAATCGAAGTTTAAAATGGGTGTATATTAGCAGTAAGCTTGCTTGGTTCTGTTGTGGTGTGATTGAGGACCTGTTACTAAAATTGATGTACGTGTATATTATTATTTTTATTCAGTTTTGTTTAAATAAGTAAAAGGCAGCAATAGCAAACATGAGTATACTAACTTGGCAAGTGTAAAATCGGAGTAAAGAATATCAGAACCCGTTACACATCGAGGAAATGCTATTGCGACTATGGCCTCAACTTATAGATGCATTAGATCCAATTGCACACATTCCATATCCTGAGATACAGTACAAATGTAAGGTATATAATATTAGGTAGGAAGGCCATGCAGTTGCTATGCATTCAGTGTGGTGGGTGCTAACTACATAAACCTCATCATTGTACTAACTGCACAGCACATGGTAGTCTACGTTTGTCAGTGGTACATCTCACTATATTAATTTCATAGATCCCATGACTTTCACATATATCTGACCTATTGCATTGCTCATGATGACACTAACATTGCACAGGACCACAACCTCCACCTATTTTTTAACCTATGGCACATATCTAAATACAAATTGCATAACAATCAGTTCAGACACAAGAAAAATGGTATATAGAGAGACTGCAGTTGCTGTGCAATTAAATTGATATTTGCTTGGGATCATGCTATGGCTCCACCTTATGTAGGAGGAGCCCATGGTCACCATGTAATAAGTATTGTTAGTGTGATAAAGGAAGAACATGTTCTACTATGTAAGGACACGTTTAATCCCCAAGATCTTGGATTTCGCGCCTCATGCATATTAAATATGCATGATATATTATTATGCATGCATATTAAATATGCATGCATTACTGATTATCTGGGGATCCATTGCACACCCTGCAGCATGACACTAATTGCTCAGCGACCAAGGCCTCCACCTGTGACCTGCACCATCTGCACACCTCCCGCAGGACCATTCCCTACGATCTGGGCCAAACTGACTTTTGAGAAATAAGTTGCTACTGTATCTAAAAACTACGGGCAGAGTGCACTAGACACTGGTCTATGAATCTGAATTGAGATGGTTTGATCTGTATGCATACATGCATGTAGCATAGCCAGAGTAAGCATTGTTTAGAATAACTTAGGAACAACAACACTGCTGTGATTGCATGTCATTGATCAAAATATCACAATAACACCACCACCTGTCCCCAGTAATGAGGTGTATTCTGCTGCTATCGCACTCCGTATCCCAGATAAACGTCCATTTGCAGCAGAATAATAAGCAGACAGGACTATTAGGTTCAACACTACCAGATGATCATATGACTTCCTTTATTTTTTTCAATTCATTTAATACAGACATGCAATAATCACAATCCAACAAAAGATAATCAACAGTAAAATAATCACAAAAAGAAAAAAACAAAGACGTAATGTTCGATAGACATGTCGTACAAATGTCACTTGTACTTAGAGATAGTCTTCATTTACTTCTTGAAATCACTTCATTGTAATTGTTACAGCCTGACAAAAAGAGAAAACATTAATAAAATGCAACAAAAACACATATCCCAGTTACATACCTGTAGCTCTTATGAACAAGACAGTGGTGCTTCACATGGCTGTGTTCAAACATCTAGCATAGTACATCCTCCAACACGTGCTCATAGTTCCTCAACTCCACCAATTAGTGTGCATCTAAGAATATGCACACACATCCAAATACAAATTTGTAAATCTCTTGTTGCCGTTAAGCGGTCATGCACACCTGGCAGACCCAGGATGCCTGTGCACTAAGCAGGCACTGTGAGCCATGCAAGCAAAGCTCCTGGAGCCAGGCTAGGAACTCGCAGGAGAATAGGCCTTTCCTCACAGCAAGTGGCGTGGCCACCCAAACATTGCTGTTTCATGAGAAAGGCCTTGAATTTGCACCCAAGCAAATGCCAGGTACCCAATCACAGCTGGGTGGACTGGCGGGAGGCATATGGAAAACCAAATGGAAAATTGCCAGAGTGGGGCTTGAACTTGGCCCTGAGCCAAGGACACACACACACACACACACACACACAAGTAAGTGGGTTCAATGCAGGATATAACTAGCACTAGTTTCCCATTCATATTTTCCAAGCCACCGACCCAGCCTTCTCCTTAACCAAAAGTGACAGAACTAAAAAAATATCAACATAAAATATGAACATAAAAGTATCACACTTGGGTTTTTGGCTAAAAGCACATTACTGCCGTATTTAGATATGACTTTTAGAATTCAGGAAAATGCCAATTATCTATGGAGACTCAGTGTAAGCATTCAAAACCTTTTCCTTATCCTGTTGGTAGTATTATCTCTACCACTTACAAGCCCAAAAATTAGTTATAGATGCAATTCTTTCAACTCTTCCCACTATCTTAATCTATAGCCACTTTCTCTGCTTAAGTTCACAGCCACTCCTCAGTGGTTACTGCCAAGTTCTACAAGACTGCAAGTAAGCAGTGGACGTTATTGGGAGGAAGAGAGAGGAGGAGATTTGAATCAGAACTATGTTCTAATTATATCACATATTTCCCAGCATAGGGGTAGGTAAAGGCAGGGTTTCATAGAGACTATGGCAATGTTGGGATTCCCTCCCCCCACCCCCATCCCATTTCGTTCACCCTCCATACTTTTTCCCTGACAAAACATTTTAAGAAAAAAATTAAAAAGATATATGAAAAACCACCTTTTACTGTACTGTTAGTTCGTTTAAAATGTAAAATACTTCTTTTATAAAGTTGAGGTGCATAATTCATAATAGTTTGTCCTGTTTTCATGTCTGACTTCAATATTATCATTTGGCTAAATTAACTCTACAAAACCCCCCCCCCCCCTACCCACACCTGTATAAATCACCTGAGACAAAACCTACCTAAAAATTGTAAATGATGCTTCCAGGTGAGCGGTTTTCCTCCGATGTCTCATGTAAGTTTGCAACGTTTCTTTTACTCTCGTAGTGCAGCCACGCCCTTTTCTCCCCAGCAAAGACCCTTTACCAATAATTGTCCGTGATGCGTATGGTATAAATTCTCCATCCGCGTATTTTGTGCGCGGTGGTGTGAGTTGTACGAGGCAGATAATGGTGAAGGTCAGGTTCGACGGAGCCCCCCAGAAGAGAGATGTGATTGAGATGAAGTAATTTTTTAGTGGTAGTGATTTAGTGTGGGTGAACTATCATAATTTGTGGTGACGGTGTGCGCTATTTGTATAATGTTTGAGTTTGACCATTTATATCTATGGTTTGACTTCGGATTGCTACAACTTTTTAATGACCAGTGAAAGAAAGTATTGATTGAAAATTGTATTAGTATCTTACAGCAGTAAAGAGAAGCCTCAGCATCATAGATGCAGCCCCCAGAATATATGCTGAATAAATCTGCTGGGATATTGGTTAAAAAATTTGGCAGTCATTATGTAGTAGTAGACAGTAGCTAGCTACTTCTAAATTGTGAATGCATATTTTATCTGGAAGTTATTTTAGCACACATTCATATTTACTCAAGTCAGGAGTGTTTGATGACCTTTTATGCATGCAAGCACATGTTTGGGCTATATTTAGAATCAGGAGTCTAACACATCTTGAGGTTACTTTCATTAACTTTTTTTTTTCCATCTCTATTTTCAGGCTGTTGGGAGTTTCACCATGCTATCTGCAGCATTGATGGAGCTAAGAGGACACTGGAGCTTATGAATATAGAAGTCTGAATAGGTCTGACTTTACTCCTCTACAGTGCACCTCCACTGGACAGCTGACACTGTGGAATAGCCCCCAAATGATTCTAGTAACGGCAGATACATGCTGCACTTCTATATTAACGGTGAGATTCCGTTTTTCTAGTTAGCAGAGTACCTCCACACACTTTGTGCTTGGATTTTGTAGCTGATATTTGAATTATAAGAGAATGCACAAAGGTTGCATGATGATCACTTATAATGTTAGAGTGGAGAGGCTAATATTCATTAATGACCATTGGTTGGAAAACTGTGCATCATGTGGCACAAAAATTGAGAGTTCGTTAGTATAACATGTCTATTGACAAGACACCCTATACCAATATATTGAAATGTCACCTCTTTTAGGATTGGTGACCTTTACCAAATACCATGATGGCTAGACTCCTTGTGATATATGTAGGATTAGCCTAGTAACTATGATACACCTTTAATAGTGCCTACCACAGGACTGTCAACTCTCTCACTCCAACAATAACTGTTTAAATACTTTATGCTTGTCAGATACCTAACGTGTGATTGCTGACTAAATGTGAGTCCTGGTGAATGGGCCTGTTAATTGGAATTAGGGACCCTTTACCAAGTTCTAGACTGTGGGTTACTGTATTTGACATACTTTATGGTTGACCAAATGCCTGTGACACAACCTCAATATTTTCCAAGGTTTTAGGAATTCTTTACTAAATATTCAAGGCACCCTTTACCATGAAATGGGTTGATGTAGGATCGGGAACCCTTTACCAAGTACTTGTGTTACCTTATTGTGACAACACACCCTTTACCATTTATTTGGTTAACCAGGTTCAAGTACCTGTTTAGATCAGGAACCCTTTACCATATATCTGATTTACGTTGTTGTGACAAGACATTCCTTACCGAGAAGATGTGTTCTAGAAGATTCATATGGAGTGCTTACCTAAACATTACTATTTTAAAATTGCCATATATTATTGATAACGTTATTGTCTGTATTAAATTAGAATGATGTGGGTGTGGGCTCGATTACGTCTGGATTACTCGCTCGCACCTGGAGACAGCAAAGTAGTTGCTGCCACCAGAGTGTATGCCTCCTGCTGACTACCCGGCGAACCATACCCGCCCGAAGGAATAGGTTTTAGGTAGGATTAAATTACTTTAAACACAGGATAACGACACAGCGAATTGAGATGACATAGAACTAACTCGAACCACGAGACACACAACTTAAATACTAACACAAACTCCCGCCTACTGTTCACACAAAATGCTGCAATGTTCTGGTCTTGTGATCGTACAATCCTTGCTAACACACATACACACGCTACCGCTACCTACTGCACATGACCATTAAACTCAACAAAAATACTTCTGACTACAAAACTTAACATTGATAAAGATCTCATGTGGGCAGGCCCACAGTGGGGTAGGGGCAAATTTCTAGTAACTTACGGCTATCCAATTTAGCGTAAATTCTATAATTGTGGAGCTAGATTAACCCTTTCGTTCCGGATCCCGCTTTGAAGCGGGTGAAGACCGATTGACTTCTCCGAATTTTTAAAAATAGTTACTTTATAGCTAGAACCTTCAGATTGCATACACAGGTGCCCAATGCATTGGAGAAGCATCTAAAATAGCTTTCAGCCAGGACTGCTTCGACAGTACCTCACAGCAGTTGCGTTTATTTCTTCCTCGGCAAAAAAAAAAACATCGGTTCTCCGTCGAATTTTAAAAAAAGTTACCTTCTTCACAGCAGCTTCATTTATGGATCCAGTCATCTCCAGAGCTTTGTAGAAGCAGCAAAAAATTGCTTGAGCTCAGTAGCCTTCCATAACACATTGAAACAACCGCTTCTTTGCCGACCAAGACTTTGCGGTTTGACTTACTGTCTTCTCCATTTTTTATAAAATCGCCAGTTCAACTGGGGACCTCCCTATTACGTACAGTCTTAGGTAATGCTTATTACATCATAGGATAAAAGTGAGCGTGTCGTGTGACCCCGGTAACTATGCAAAAAAATTTTTTTTTCAAAGTCATTTTTTGGAAGATGGCGTCTAGAAATTACAATGCGGTGCAAGTTTTAGACTTGCTTGATGCTGACTCTAGCGACTCAGGATCAAGCGGAGAGAAGGGAGACGACATCTAGGGCTATAGGAGGCCCTGTATCAGGGTTGGTGGACCAGACCCCGTCAACTCTGATACTGAAAATGGGAGTCAAGAAGATGATGGAGGTAAGCTTGTCTTTCTCTTGTCTTTCTCTTGAAAAATAGCAAGCTTCTGTTGTGGAAAGGACTTCTTTATAGCTATATTGAGATAGAGTAAGCTGTTTAGCTATAATATATATATATATTTCATTGAGTTTTGAGATTTGAAAGTGGCTTGTGGTTTTTTGAACAAATTCAAATTTTCAAAAAAATTAAAAAATTTTTTTACCACATAATTACTAGGACCAGATGTGAATGCAGTCACCGACCCCGATTACGCAGATGAGGCGACAGGAGAAGAGTCTTCCAGTCATGAAGGAGAGGATACCGGACCTGAGTCTTCCAATGATGAAACGCCAATAGGCAGCAGGTTCCAGTGATGAAGAAGAGGAAGTGGCTCCTCCTGCTCCTAGGTCTGGACGTCCTCGCGGTCGGAGAAGGCGGGAATCGAAGAACAAGAGTCGGGTGGATGAGGTAGGGGGAGAGTGGAAGAAAGATGACAACACACCCATTGATATTCCATAATCTTTTGTGTGAAGGACCACAGACTTTGATATTTGTGGCTGCTCCTCCCCCCCCCCCTGAACATCCCAAAAGTTGTAATATGTATTGTTATTGTCGTTGTCGTTGTCTGTGTTTTTGTGGTGTTGTAGTGGAGCTTCACACTCGATGTATATGTGTGTGCGTGGAGTTGAAATGTTATTCTGGCGCTTCCAGATCTAACCGGGGAGGGAACGAACTCGGGGGGGGGGGAGGGGGGTCTTTTCCAATCGGGGCTACTATGCCCATGTAAGTTGAATTTCATGTATGTGTGTGTGTGTACACCAGTCAATTTATATTATACATTTATTTTTATGATCTGTATTCACCTGTATCTTCTTTTTTCTAGTGTGTGTGTGTGTGTATGTGTGTGTGTGCATTTGTGGAATGAGAGAGAGCAACCGTGGACAAACAGTATGTGGCACTTCCGTATACAACCTGGGAGGGAACTCTGGATCTTTTTGGATCGTGACTACTATGCCCATGTAAGTTGAATTTCATGTGTGTGTGTGTGTGTGTGTGTGTGCACCAGTCAATTTATGTATAATAAATTATACATTTATTTTTATGATCTGTATTCACCTGTAGCTTCTTTTTTCTTGTGTGTGTGTGTGTATGTGTATGTGTGTGCGTGCATTTGTGGAAAGAGAGAGAGAGCAACCATGAACAAACAGTATGTGGCACTTCCGGATCCAACCTGAGAGAGAACGAACTCGGTCTTTTTCGGTCTGTGACATCATCCATGCCAAGTAAGTTGAATTTCATTTCAACTTACTGATATTTGGGTGTCCAGCTAGGGCTGGGGGGGGGGGTTATGGTACAAGAATGTCAGTGAAAAGTAATGACGGGGGAGGGGGGGTTATGGTACAAGAATGTCAGTGAAAAGTAATGACGGGGGAGGGGGGGTTATGGTACAAGAATGTCAGTGAAAAGTAATGACGGGGGAGGGGGGGTTATGGTACAAGAATGTCAGTGAAAAGTAATGACGGGGGAGGGGGGGGCAATTCAGCGAGGCCAGCTGTTATGTTACAAATATCATTGTTGTCTGTGTTTTTTTGGTATTGTATGGAGGTTCCGGATCCTAATGGGAGGGATCGTTCAGTCTGTGCCACCATCCATGCCGGGTAAGTTGAATTCCACGTGTGTGCTTGTACTGCTTTTCATTTTCAAATTACACTTTCTCAATACAACGATTGTTTCTCTCATGTACAGTGTGGAGTATACATACCAGGGTTCATACAGTGGGAGGCTAGCGCTGGGTTCCCCCCTAGAATTTTGGGAGTTGAATAGAAATGAACATTTAGGAAGCATTTATTTTTAGTCTGATATTGTATCCCATTATGTTCCTATCATAACTGAGCCATTTAGTGCATAGGACCGAACACTGATCATCAGTGTGAAGTATAGACTCGTATGCAAAGATGTGCATCAAAGTAGTGTAGGTTCCAAAAAATGGGTGTGGAGAAGTACACTCGGAGCCCCACCCCAAACAAAAATCCTGTATGAAACCGCATACAATACATCATAAAGTTGCAATTATATAGGATCATGAATAATTTGTTGTTTGTATTACAAATATCTTTGTTGTTTGTGTTTTTGTGTATATGAAATTGTTTTGTAGTGGAGCTCGACGTCCGATGGCATACGTTCCTTGTGGACACTCATAGATGTCTCCTACATGATCACAATCAGCACCACACACAACAAACAACATATTTTATTGTTGAACTAATATAATATTGGTATAAAATGCATCAAACAATATTATTTCTATTTTATTTTATTTTTTTATTGATGGGAAAAGTGGATTTTTTGGGGGGAAAAAAATTTTTTTTTTGAAATATTAGTAGATGGCTTAAATATTATTCAATTTTCTCAATCAAAAAATGAGGGGAATCCCAAACTCTTGGTCTATTTAGTGATATATGGTTGCTATGGGGTTTTCCCAGCCAGCATCGAGTTAAAAAAATAAAACGGCAATGCTCTATTCCGCGGTAGAAAATTAGATTTTTCCCCGCGCGTCCAAACAATTCAGGAACGAAAGGGTTAACAGCAGTAATTTGTTGTAAGCTATAGTTTGATTGATTGAATGAAATAAGCGGCTTGATAGACCGTGTAGGCAGCAATTGGCAGCTATACTATCATATAGCACTTGTATACAGTTCTGTTTCTGATCCCACTAAAGATCCCTATAAAATGACTTCAGTGAACCTTTACTTAATAAAGTTTTCTGATTCCACTTGGTGAAGTCTGTGTTATATACACTTTATAGACTAAAGGTTTGTATTATAGGCACTTAGGTAAACAATTTCTGATCCTGTGGGACCTTGGAAAGATCTGTATCGTAGACATTTCATGTAGGTAAAGGGTCACAGGGACATCTTTAAGGTCTGTAGCAGGCACTTTGTATTGGTAAAGGGTCACAGGCACTCTATAAAGGTCTGTATTATAGATTATAGACACTTCATGTTGGTAAAGGGTCACAGGCACTTCATAAAGGTCTGTATTATAGACACTTCATGTTGGTAAAGGGTCACAGGCAGCCTATACAATCATATAGCACTTGTATACAGTTCTGTTTCTGATCCCACTGAAGGTCCCTATAAAATGACTTCAGTGAACCTTTACTTAATAAAGTTTTCTGATTCCACTTGGTAAAGTCTGTGTTATATACACTTTATAGACTTGGACTATTTTTAAAAAGGTTTGTATTATAGGCACTTAGGTAAACAATTTCTGATTTTGTAGGACATTGGAAAGATCTGTATCATAGATATTTCATGTAGGTAAAGGGTCACAGGGCCGTCTTTAAGGTCTGTAGCATGGGCACTTTGTATTGGTAAAGGGTTACAGGCACTTTATAAAGGTCTGTATTATAGATACTTCATGTTGGTAAAGGGTCACAGGCACTTCATAAAGGTCTGTATCACGTTTGTATTGGTAAAGGGTCACAGGCACTTTATAAAGGTCTGTGTTATAGACACTTCATGTTGGTAAAAGGTCACAGGCAGCCTATACAATCATATACTGTAGCACTTGTATACAGTTCTGTTTCTGATCCCACTGAAGGTCCCTATAAAATGACTTCAGTGAACCTTTACTTAATAAAGTTTTCTGATTCCACTTGGTAAAGTCTGTGTTATATACACTTTATAGACTTGGACTATTTTTAAAAAGGTTTGTATTATAGGCACTTAGGTAAACAATTTCTGATCCGGTAGGACCTTGGAAAGATCTGTATCATAGACATTTCATGTAGGTAAAGGGTCACAGGGCCGTCTTTAAGGTCTGTAGCATGGGCTCTTTGTATTGGTAAAGGGTCACAGGCACTTTATAAAGGTCTGTATTATAGATACTTCATGTTGGTAGCACTTCATAAAAGTCTATCATGTTTGTATAAGGGTCACAGGCACTTTATAAAGGTCTGTGTTATAGACATTTCACGTTGGTAAAGGGTCACAGGCACTTCATAAAGGTCTGTATTATAGATACTTCATGTTGGTAAAGGGTCACAGGCACTTCATAAAGGTCTGTATCGTGTTTGTATTGGTAAAGGGTCACATGCACTTTAGTTATAGACACTTCATGTTGGTAAAGGGTCACAGGCACTTCATAAAGGTCTGTATCATGGGCACTTCTTATTGGTAAAGGATCCTTGCTTAAGCTATATTTGAAAATTATTTGATCGTCATAGTGTGAGTGTATGGTGGGGAGGAGAGAGAAATATTTTAGTTTGTTCTTAACTATTACATGAAGTGTGCAGTAAGACTGGTAGGGAACTGAACAGTCAGTTTGTACACAACTGGGTATCAATACAAAAGACACTTAGTAGAATGTTTCCAATCATATAGTGTTGATATGATACTAATAGGTTAAATGAAAGTGTGGATGAACTTCATAAAGACTTCAAGAGAAAGTGTGGGACATGACTTGAGTGTCAAATTATGTCCATGGAATAATAAACGAAGTTGGGTCCTTATTGTCTTCTAAACATTACTATTGTTGTTGTCGTCATTTTTAAACAAGTACAATATATGTTTTATTTAAATTTACTTTTGAAAAAAGTATGACATGCTGAGATTTGGGCAAGGGTATGGAATATCCGAAGTCAATTACCATTATGTTTTGTTGTTTTTTGTTTATTGTTGCTGTTTGTAGATCACAGCTGACACGAGTGATGAATAGTTCTAATCATCCTGGCTGTATGAAGAAGTCCTGAGCATCTTCATTCATTCATGAACAGTTAATTCTTCACCTATCACACAGATACAATGTCACATCACGGACTAATATTTATTGCATTTGTTGATTACTGGAATAAATTTTACACACTAAAATATATGGCTATAAAGTGAGTATTGTAGAACACCATTTGGAGTGTTGTAATAGCTAGTTTAAGGGTGTATCACAACACCCCATTGGTAGAGTATCAATAACACCATATTTGGTGCATTATGAGCCCTAATAGGGGTGTAATAGAACTTGGACATGGGCGTATCACAACACCCCATTTGGTATAATGAAGGGTGTACAGGGGTGTAACTGAACACTTCCTCTAGGTGAAATGGAAACACCCTATGCGGAGTAGTACAGCCAGTGTTACCTGGACACCCCAAAATGGGATTCCCATACACCCCATTTTTAACAGTGTATCAACTTCTCCTGGTAACTAGCACCGATTCAAAACTAAGAAATATAGAAATTATATCCTCACCAATATGGTAGGAACCAGTGACTTGCTTATCCTCCTTTCCAGTTTGTCCTCTCTTTTGGGAAGACTAGCAGTTGTTTAATCAAGATAGTTCAGATGCATCACCTTCATTGTCAGCAGCCTCTACAAACTTGGCATTAGAACATAGTGACTCCAAACTAAATGTACCGGTACACTTTGACTTCAGTTACAACATCCTAATATTGTATATTAAAAACTGACAATCTAAAATACTTCATGAATCCACCAATATTCTAGAGAGTGTTAATATAATTACCTTTACTAACACGTTTAAGCAATAAACAGCTTTCAATATTTTCCTCTTTACAATAATGATGGTAGAGTGTGTTTAGAACCAAAAATGAGAGGATTTTAATCAAGATTTTTGAAATTTCAGTAGTATTTTTCATTTCCTTAATATGATAATAATTTTGTGGCAAATATAACCATGAAGATCATATTAATTAATAATTAGGGGGAAAACTAGTTTCAGGGGGGACAAATGCAGCAGCAATGATATGCTCTAACGTTGGCCCACCAATATTATTAATTCTGAGCAATATTGCCATACTGTTATCACTTTACTACAGTAGCATAGCACTCTTCGGTCTTACTTTGTTCACTGTTTGTAGCCCAGAGGTAAGACTGATCTTTTACACAAACATGGACATAAAATACACAATATTCAATGTGAATCAATGGACCACAACAAAAAGTAGATGACTGTGGGACGATATCCCAACTAAATTGGTGGAGCCTCCCACATTCCAGGAACTATTAATTGAACATTATATGTCTATGTATGTGTGTTTGCATGGTGGTGCTTGTTTTGGATTCAGTTACATGTATTTTCGGTTATGGGACTTAGTTAATTTTTAAAGTCATATCACCTGTGTGTGTGTACATCTTGTCAACATGAGAAGATCTATTGGTCCCATGACTGTTGTTCATTGTGTTGTGTTGTCCTGGCTGTGCACATAAGACTTCGTGTTTTGTGTGTGCAGTCAGTCAGTTTCCCAGTTGCCATTCCTGCCGTCTGATCTCCTTTAGATGAAACTAGTTTAATCCTGAGTCCACCTTTCTAGGGAGGGCTGTCAAGGGGGGAAGCATACTGATTCTGGTGGCAGCAGCTTAATTGCTGTCACCATTGTGTGAGCCTGAACTGAGGAACTCATGAGCTTCACCGAGGGAGGCCCACAATGACTATGATGATGGTACCATTGCATAGCTACAAAAATGTGGTCATGGCTGTGACATTATCTGACTGTCACCTAGACATCGTAGAACAAAACATTAGTAACCTTGTCAACCATTCACGATTAGCTACAGTATGTCAGCCATAATTTTTTTGTTGCTAAAACTGTATTGGTTGAGTATTGGAGGTGGGGGTGGGAGGATGGTTTCTGAAGTTGATTAGAAAAAAGTTGGAGTCTATAAGCTATGCTGATTGCATTTCACATAATTCGAAATAGCCAATCTATGTATTGTCATATTTTCTGCGATTGTCAATACTGACTGATGATCATAAAAGACTGATGTGAGTTTGATCATTGGCTTAGCTCCAGACTCACTAGAAACAATTTTATTGAAACTAATAAGTAATATGCAAACATATATCTGACTGCACATACTTTGTCTAGCTTATAAAAAATATTTCTTTTTTCCATGCATTTCATTGTTGGTCTATGAAACATTTTCGGATTAAATTACGTGTGAGGCTGCAACTGCTACAGAGAGAGCAGCAAACAATAAACATAGTGACGTCTGAACATAGCATTTTTTGTTTTATGTGTAAGCTCTGTTGCTAGGCACAGAGTGAAGGCAATATTAAACTGTTATCACTGGGTTTGTGGGCAGCATGCCCTGGAGTGTGGAAATACAAGGAGTAACCATCTCTCGAAGCCCCACCAGAGTCTCAGTGAGCAGCACCCATCAAACAAACTTAGAGAGTTAAAGCATAAACAGAGTTCCATAAATGCTCTGTGTGAGCACCTGTGACTCAGGAGGCAGGTTGGGATATACGCCCCCACACTAACGATTCCTCACATGACAGGGAACCACACAAGTGTATTCAAAGTAACTCATAGTAAACTCACAGTAAAAACTATAATATGACAACTGTTACTATAAATTATAACATTGAGAAATTTACAAACATATGGCTATTGTGAGTAATATATTATTAGCTACTCAGTTACACCCACTGCATACATTGTAACTAACTTCTGCAATAATTCAATAACAATTATATACTTTTTATTATTTTGAAAAAATATAAACAGTAACCATGGAAACCATTATTAAAATTATAATAGCTAACTTATACAAAAAATTCCATAAAAACAAAGATATTAATTAGTGAATAGTAGAAGTAAACAGTTTCTTAAGTTTGCTATTCCCATCATATCCTCCCATAACATGGACCTTGTCTGATGTCAAGATACAGGTACAGTAACATACTGCATGTGGTAGTTGTCCAGCCTGGACCCAGGTATTAGTCTCAGGGACATAGCGCTGGATGGTGGACACTGACTTCTTACTCTTGTCCGCACCACCGACTGCCAGTAGAGATCCTCCAATGTTGAGTGCACAGGATAGTGCACAGTTGAGTGAAGGTAGTTTGTTCCATATGTTGGAACTGTCTGATGAGGAGTGTGAAACAAGAGCCTCCAGCGATACACTATAGACATCAGGACTCCAACCTACATCCTTACACCATCCCCCCATGAGGTACCAGGTATCTACTATTGTAGTAGACTTCATCACCATCCATGGTGTTGGTGTAGATGGTCCAGTGGACCATTGCATGTTGGATACATCAAGTATCTCAACACTAGCTTGTAAACAAACTCCATGGCAACCACCAGCCAATGTTTATATGAAGTAGCTGAATGCAACCTGAGAGGTGTAGGCATAGGAGGGAAGGGGTGTGTCCACTGGTTGCTGTCAGGCTGCCACTCTCTTAGCTCACTGCTCTCAGAGTTGTCACTATTTCTTCCTCCCACCACAACTAGTTTGTTGTTGATGGTAGTCATAGCAAACCACCTGGTACTGTATGGAGGTAGAGTGTGCCACTGGCAGGACTGTGTGTTGTAGGCCATCACTATGTAGTCATCCTCATCTCTGTCAGTTCCTCCTCCTCCAACATACACTGTATCATTTATCTCTACTAATTGGATGTATCTACTCATAGCCACTGGCATGTCAGGACCACGCCTCCAGTCTAGTTCTAGTGGGAATGTCTAAATAATAAAAATTACATTATCTGTAGTAAATTTGTATAACATTACTCATGTCTATATTGTTAGTATTTTATGTAAAGAATATTGTTTACGTCAATTGCACACTATGTTCATTAAATAAAAAAATATATTGTTGCCATGGTTACTGTTTACATGCTATTGACAATTTTGATACATATTACAATGTAAATAATTAAATACCTACATCTTCTACTCTAAGTGTTATGATGTTAAAATTATTCATCTAAAGTTTGATGACTACATTGTTATTCGTACAATATTTTCATACATTATTTATATACATCCAATTATTTTAAATAAAATACTGTTTATGAATACACAATACTTACTAATGATTTCTTGCTGATAGACACTGTGGTGATACGCTCCAGTTCCTTTGTTAGTCGCTCCACATCAGATTGGAGAAGTTGTTTCTCTTTTTGATGGCGAGATTCTAGATGAAGCTTTTCTTCTTTGTGAGATTCTAACTGAATTCTTTCAGCTGCTATCTGGCTCCTCAGTTGATTATTCTCAGTCTTCTGTTGATTGTTCTCAGTCTTTTGTTGACTCTTCAGTTGATTGCATTCTGCCTGTACTTGCATGACACTTGTCTCCAATTGATGTTTCTCTTCAATGAGTTGTGTATTTGATGATTTAAGCAACTTTCTGTCACTTTCTAGTTTGGTATTTTCTTCAGTCAATTCTTTATTTTCTGCTTCTAATCTATTTTCAGAAATCTAATAATACAACACAATACAAATATACAACATTTAAAACTGCAACAAACATTGACAAAGCAAACAATATTTGAGCAATACCATTGTAGAGTTGAGAAGCTACTGTTTATGATAATCTTAAGTTTTAGAACAACTACTTTATAAACTAACAAATAAAATAATCTCTGCGTAAATGGTATATATTACACGATCATAACGACAAAGATATCTTTAAGATGTTGATGACACTAATGAAGAGTTCAGGCTTCAATTATATGCTTGCTTCTATAATCAACCATCACAGTAATAACTCACGTACAATCGGTGAACAGTTTGACCATATATTACGACAAAACAATTAGGGTTAAAAAATTTTATATTATAAGCTGGGTTGCTTGATATGAGTGTTCAAGTAAGTACTCTGTGACAACTTAACTTGGACTAAGTAAAGAATGTACTTATTGTAATTACTATTTAATAGATTTAACAAATGATTGCAGTTCACATATTGACATTACCTCGAGTTCTTTTATTCTTTTATTCTTTTCTATTGCTTCCTTCATGTGTAACACATTGGTTATGTTGAGAGATTTCCCAAGATTCCCTCCATGTATGTTCTCCATTGCATCCTGTACTGGTGTTAGTGTCTCCAGTAGTTGCTCAGCAGTAGGTCTTGTTTGAGGAGTATTGTGCAGGCAATTAGTCACCATCTCTACTAAAACAATATGAGATTTCAATAACTGATCCTTCAAGTTTTCCATGTACACCTCACGACGCTCTACTTCAGAGCGACCAATAAGTCGGCCAGGATTGTGTGGATCTGAGTGTGTATGCTGTAGTAGCTCTCCTGGAAATATCTAAATAATTATTAAAATTGAATTGATTCTCATGTGATAGTCAATAAACATTATAACAATATATATATCCAGAGTAATGATCAACAAACATCACAATAATTCACTATCAAGATTATTCTCATGCTTAGTTCACAAACTATTGGGATAATGGTACAACTGTCCGGGATACAAACATAGAGCATAGGGAATATAGTACAACACGGAGGACCTGCTGACCAGTAATAGAATCACTCTTAGCAGTAAAAGTTCATTGGGTAATAGACTGCAGTAGCATCTACTAGTGTATAATCAACTAATTGTATACAAATGAATGAGGAACAAAGCTGGTAAATGGTGAAGATGGTTACATTAATAGAACACATGAATCAGATAACAGTGGGTATGGGGAGGAAAGTTAACCCTCTCACTGGCTAATAAAATTCAGCATTACGTCATCCTTGAGTCTATCGGGCTCGTACCCAGTGAATGGGTTAACTAAGCCAAGGAGACAAATAGTAAAAACAAGTGTGCTTAGAAAAATTAGGAATGTTGAATACGTATCTAAGTAATGCGCACATGCTAATATTTAATAACTAGATTAATAATATTAGTGATCTTTTATTTGTTATAACACGGAACGCAGTTCCAAGAAAATAATTAATTGAATTTTTAACAGCTAATAGTGTAATGTTGTATATTCAAGTTTGTATTACCTGTGTGAGTATGTAGAGGGCAAGATGTCCGAATGAGAACACATCTAGAGATGGGCCATATCTGTTGCTCTCGCTGAGAGCCTCTGGTGGCATGTACACAGTGGTCCCCGGATTCTTTGAGAGTGTTTGGGCTAGTTGAGATGGTTTTAAAGTTACCATGCGAGAGTTTCCCATGTCAGTGATCTTAGCTGTCAGAGACGATGTGAGGAGAATGTTCCTTGCAGTCAGGTCTCTGTGGACTATTGGAGGTCCTCGACTATGCAAGTAAACTAAACCGCTGCCTGTGTCTGTAAGAATGGAGATCTTGACTGCAAGTGGAATAATAGGAGAACACTCCAGAAGGTCGTCCACACTCATTTCTAGTTTCTCCATCACCAGTAGAGGTAGGTCTGATCCCTCAAGGAAACACAGACCAAGGAACTGTGTTATGTTAGGATGTCGGAGACCTGCCATGAGTTGACATTCTCGTTGATATCTGTCTACAGTCTCTCCAACTCCTTCGTTCCCAGGATCCAGTAATAGTTCGTGCATACGCTTAGCAGCACAGATAACCTTGCTGTATTTTACCTGAAATACCAATATTTATCAGTTAAATAAATTAAATAAGGCTCTGGTCCAATATTAAAAACATATGTTCTGTATACTGTGCATGTGGTTGGCCTAGTCCGAGTCCCAGTGACCAAATAAACATTCGGCTCCTAGTCTGGCATCGCTGACACTTTACTTCCCTAAAATGGGTGGGCAGGAATGAAGGAAAGGGTCTGGTAGCTCTAGTATCAATGAAATGTGCAAATGACATCACAGGTTTATCACGTCACCATTAACGCTTACGCTAAACTCAAGCAAGAATAAAACATTTCGTCGCTAATAAGAAGATTGTCAACAAAAATGTTCATAATCTTTCTTCATCTTTCACAATAGAAATGCTTAATATATCAATACTTTCATCTGCTCAGGCTTCACCAGGAAACTGTAACTCTCTAAATGCGCTCTTCATCTCACTATGATCTTCCATAGCTAACATAATGCTGAATAAATTGGGGCACAATAAATATGTGGTTGAGGAATGTACTTAATTAACAATTCTGCAATCTGATTGGAGCACCACTTTTTGGTGCTGGCACAAGCCAAAGATACTAGAGCTACCAGACCCTTTCCTTCCTCCCCGCCCACCAATTTAGGGAAGGAAAAGGGTTGGCGACGCCAGACTAGCTCCCTGGTCACAAAACTACACTCATAATAGCACGAATAAAGCTAGCTGTATTACATCTTTTCTTTATAAAGTGTAACATAATACACTTAATAGATAACTTATAACATGAAAGGCCTATTAAGGGTGCACTGCATGTAAACAGCTCCTCATCGTAGTGGTCATTGAAAGCCTTGCTACACGAGGCATATATATTGTACCAGTTTAACCGCTTCTCACTTGATATCAACATGTTCAATGAATCTATAGTATTGAAGTAGTAGACACAGAACAGATTATTAGCTTTGGTACAGTTATTATAGAATAATAAATGAAGGAAACAACAGTGGGTGTGGCTTTTTCAAGCTTTAAAAGTCTAACCAAACTTCTAGCTACAGGGATAGTATTCCAAGCTTTCCTTTAGCTGCTAAGTTAGAACAGTCCACTTACTTCTAACACTGAGCCATATGAACCTGTTCCAAGTGTCTTCCCTGTAGGTACCACCTGGTCTAAGAAATACTGCTGTAACTTAGAATCTCTTCTAAAGGATCTAGACCAGCCCTGTCTTCTAGCCATGGTTAATATATACTGGTGGGAAGCACGTCTGCGTCAGATCTCCTCAAACCCTAGTCTCACCACACCCCGTTCAGGAATGATGTCACGTTTCGGGGAGGTAGAAATCAAATAAACTCCGCCCACTCATCTGCCACGCCCGCTGTTGTGTTACGATTTCCAGTTCTTCGGTCGTGCTCTCGTTGTTTTTAATGGCTCCTCGACCTTTCGTCAGGACACGCCTAAAATGGACTTCTAGACAATGAATTTACACCTGGGAATATCCCAGGGCGTGAATATCTCTGGAACTATGAATAGGGTACAGGCCAGGCTGGGGATGTAGCTCTATAAGTGGGTCTATTACCTGTCACAACTGAGATTCTTTTGAGTTTGTGCAGCCGAGGAATGACTAAATGGGGAAGAGTTATGATGACACTGCAAATTGCAAAGCTATACAGGATTAGACCTGAAGCCAATAAAAATAAGGTGATAATACCAACATAAAATAGCTTGCTAGATGAAATGTTGGATTATCCTAGCTAAGTAGACTCTAAAAATTTAAATGTCTAAATAATTGCTGCTGTAGCTGATGTACGTACTCTCATTGTGTAAAGAAGTGATGAGTTGAAAGTCTCAGTAATTTAGTCAGTGGAGTGTTCAAAGTCTGTGGTTGTGGAACATGGTAATTACTGTATTGGAAAATGAATATTTCAAGATACAGGGATTTTTTTTTTACATAATGGGTACCCCTGATCCCAATATTGCCCTGATAAGAAAGGTTTGACGGTATTTGATACAGGTGTGAAGACTGAATGAATGAATTATTGAATGAATGAGTTATTGATTGTAGTCTCTTTATTTATTCTTGCAGGAATAGATATCCTACCAAGTTCTGTTTCAAGTCCATATGCTTTATTGTGAACAACACGTCTTTTTCCATAATGTTCTATGCTAAATATAACTTTTGTTCAACATGGACCATTGTGATATTCTATTAATGTTGAAATTCATAATACATCTTCAGTTGTTTTTGTTTTTTGTTGTTGTTTTTTTTTTGTTGTTGTTGTTTTTTGCTAGTGTGATACAAGAGTATCTATATCCATAAACACAACGTTCTAAGTTAATCAGCTGTATTTGTTGGTTTGGCAAGTATTATTAGAGAGAAAATGGCCATAAGAGTCACTGATGGTAGCCCTTATTCGTAGCTGTTTGTTTGTACTCATGCAACGGCACTGGCATCAGTTAATTACTACTCTATTCAAAGCACAGGAAATTCTTAGCCTGGCACAACACATACCATGGTAACCACTATCATGGTTACAACAATACATTGATAAGTGTGTGGCTGAGCTAATAAGCTATTGTGCAATTGGGTGGTGTTGTCTTTGACCACAGACTGGATTCTTAGTTCTATATTAACTAAACTTCATTTAAATCTTCAAATCTTCATAATTTCTACCACGAATCTGCTACGTTATCATTTTGTGTACAGTTGGGTAAGGAGTCGTGTGCAGTTTGGTAATTTAATCATTTAGGTGATGAGCAATAGCTACTGCTACCAAACTTTATTTTCACAAGTATTTCAATTACTGCTGTTAATTTTGAAACCATCAGAGATACAAATAAATGAGTAGCCATGTTTCACATCAAAATAGTTCTATAGCTTATCACTTTAATTTACCAGTGGTCCAAGCGGAATTTTGACGTAACAAAAACCAAAGTGACTTATAAAAACAGAAGCAGCAACAACAACAACAACAACAACAACAACAACAACAACAACAACAAAGAAATATAAGGAAAAACAAGAAATGACAAAAAAGGGGAAAACTTATCATTCCTCAAACATGGAAGTTCTACTAGTGATTTGCATGAGATACTGCACTTTCAAAGTTTCAAAAGCTCATTTACTAGGTTGATTGATCTTTATTTTATTGGGAGAGTGTGCTTTCTCCACAGTGGGTTGCGGCTTGTTCTGCCTAGCCTTCACCATTTCCTTGTCAATTGGGTCCACATGAACCTACTCACACAACACGAAACAAGCATAAATTAAAAAAAAATTAATTCCAATGGGATAAAAGTTAGCATATGGTGAAGCTATCAAACTTCTACTATCAGATATAATAATAAAATTAGAACAAAGCGTGACTGAATCCGTCAATTTGATTGGTCCGTTGCTTGAATCTAATCATTCACTTAGAATCACGTCCAGCAGCACTTAGAAAACACTTACCAGGTTGACAAGAAATATAGTTTAGAAAATACTATAGGTATTTTTTTACTGCCTTTGTGAAGCTCTGACAAATTCTGACATTACAGCTTGGCACCTTTTTTGAGTAGTTTCTAAATCCTGCAAATTTCCAAACGAATGCTTTTGTAGCTGTGGTATTGATGGTTATGTAATAGTAGCACTTTTGAACATGTGGTTTTGGAAACACTGCTATGACCATTAGAAATACATAATATTTCAAGAAAGATCCATTCACAAGAAATGCTCACTGTATTAAACAACAGCTCAAGAAATAAGCAGATAAAGTAAAACAATATTGCTGACAGTTTACTCTGAATTGTGTGCCTTTTAATGTAGTATCTGCATAAATTTTTTCTTCTCTTTAGTAGTCTAGGCACACTTTCCAAATAAGGATGTTAGCATTGTATTTAGTCACATCCTCAATATGGTACAGTAATGTGGTTGGCAATGTGGTTGTCATGGCATACTGGAAAGAGGCTATGATGATAATTTAGAAGGGGCATACTGTATACACTCAAACTCCCCTTATCCAGACTCCCCAGTTCCAGGCACTCCCTTCTGCAGGTCTCCCCAATACTGCATTATAGGTGTAGTAAGGATCAGCTGGTCCATCAAGTATACAGTGTACAAATGTACTGAGAGTGTTGAAATCAACTTACAGCTGCTGGTTTGATTAAAGGGTACAGTAAATTTACAACAGCTGGATTATCTTCCCAACTGAGCTCCCACCCTGTTCACACCAATCAAAAATGTCTACACTCTACTAAGCAGCCTACTAAGCAAAGCAATAGCAAATCATTTCCATCTAAACAGAAAAGGTGTGTGCTGTCCTTAGAAGTAGCTATTCCTCAAAGTATGTATAATTGTAATTATAAATAAGTTATTACAATTCTTACTATATTAAAATACAAGTGCAAATATAATTGTTCTCAGATACAGATATTTCTGAGTCACAGGCAGTGCCCATCCCTAGCTGCCCGTATTAGGGGAGTTGAGTGTGAATCAGTGGCTACTTTAAACATAGCGTTACATTTTCCTTGGATTGATGATGTGGCAAAGATTACATTTACATTACATATGCTTTGTGCTCCCCAAGCATAACTGACTTAACTGCTCTTGACCTGTGTGTGAACATTTAAAAAAAATTGTTTCAATCTCTTCTACTGATATATCTTTAGTTGCAATATTATCAACCTGAGATCCTTTAGTCTTGAATAAGCCAAAAGGAATCAACTGAACATGAAAGTGATCTTCATCTTGGCAGTCCAGCATTATTCGACTTTGGTAGATCAAGATCATCTGTTGTGCTCACACAACAAAGTGCTCTAGTTTCCAAAGTGATATGTAATAGTAATCATAGGTTGTATGACAGTTAGAAATTTCTACAACATGTGATTTTTCAACCACACCCACATGAATTCACTTGCATGGCAGACAATAGCCTCCTCAGAAGCTCTTTTTCCAACTTCTTTTTCTCAAATACCTCCAGCATTCAAAAGTGAATAATATTGCCATTTCCCCCATCATTACATTACACTTTGGGACAACTATATTAAGAAACATTGTGACCTGCAGAGAAAATTTCACATTTTTAATAATCAAATAAAACCTCATAACAAATGCTTCAATTTGGTGCTAAATACATGAGAATGGCTTCATTCTACTATGAGTAATGCCTCGCTAACTTTATCATAATCGTTACAAAGCAACAAAAATACTCTATTTTGTTTTAACAGTTCAATATCATATTACTGATAATTTACAAGGTTGGCAGACAACATATTTGGAATCAGCAGGTCAAATAGATCTACAAAAAACTGCTTTCCAACTTTTCCCCACCAATGCCTCCAGATTTTTTTTGACCTGACTAGAAGACATCATTCCTACAAGCCCACAAAACAACACCAACTCCACACACAGATGCAACAGTAAACAAACAATATTTGTCAGACAATACAGAAACAGTGTGTCAAAAGATTATGATTGCAAATACAATTAATGATTATGTTTGAAGCACCAGTCATGTTAGCTATATCTGTCTACTCCAAAGTTTTTGAAAAAGTCTTAGCTGTATGTCTTGTCAGTAATGCTGAATATTCTGCAAAGTTATGTACAAAAATTAAGAGTAGAAATCTACCAAACAAAAAAATGAATGAAACTGAGAGACACTGATTGGACGAGCATAGATTGAGATGCTTGATTCTTGCCTCTGGTACACTTAGAAGACCATTGCCAACCATAAATCCCCAATAAATTAAACCTTTCAAAACACTAGCAGCATTTAGATGACTTGACTGACAATTCATGGATGGACAGTTGTGACAACACACTGTCAACTTTCTTGAAGTGATCTGACAAACACTTTGACATGATAAACACATCATCTTTGTATGGCAATGCAAGTCCTCATATCCACGCAAGACTCGTAGCATTAAAAGTAGAAAGTAGCAGGGGCATTACTTAGTCCAAAGGTATCATATTATACGGGAACTTCCCATATTTGCAACTGAAAGCCATAAAAAATGTCCAGATTCAACGTCAACTGCAACCTGATGAAACCCTGGACAATAATGTTGCTTCCCATACATAACCTGTCAATTATTTCTTCCAAAGTTGGCATTTGGAAATGCACAGGAATAGTAACAGAGTTTAACTTCCTATAATGTACAACTATACGGTTATCTCCATCTTTTTTAACAGTTGGTTTGGGAGAACTATACAGATCACTTAGACATAGGATAGTTTAAAAAAATATCAAGTTCAATTAATTCATCTATTGATTTTCTAAAGTCAACTTCTGCATGAGCCTGAATGGAGTATGAAGGAGACTAAACTGGTTTATCAGATACAACATGAATCAAATGTGAAGTAGTCGTTGCTTTCCCAGGTTGATTTAAATAAACATCAGCATGTGACTTATCAAGCACACTCTTCAAAGCTAACTCACACTCAGGTGACAAAGGCATGGACTGTTGCTTACAAACATCACTAATCACACACTCATCCTCATTGTCACATACAGCAACTATAGCACACACGCTTGCAGTAGATTCTATAGTTTTCAGTAAGTTTACATACTCAAACCTTTCCGCAGCAATTCTGTCATTCACTGGTGACAATTTCTCAGTGATAGCATAATGAGCCTACCAAAATTGCATCTGTACATGTATTATGTCCAGGATTTTTTCTCATCACTAGCTACCTTTATAAATACAGGTATTCAGGGGACACCTATATGAATATGTTGGTTTTGGAAGTGAACTGATATACCTTTCAAAACAGCTATTTTTCAAACTGCAAGCTGCTGGTTTAGTCCAAGTAATAAGTAGCTGGATTGGATATTCTAGCTACATTCCAGGCATTGTAGTTTCACCATTAGCACTAGACTGTTTACAAATAGCACTGTAAGTTTAAAAGTAACATCAAGCCCAGCCAAGTTGGACTTCAACAATGCTGAGTTGGTCATCAAGTCTCAACAATGCCTGGTGCTAAATTTCTACCAAGTTCTTCTATTCTCCTGATGGCCATGGAAATCCTAAAGACAAGAATTCTTTAAGGTGAACACTGTGTAAGAAGTGTTTTATACAGCAAGATGAAGCAACACCAGCAACATCCTCAGTCACTTGCTCACTCACCGCCCAACTAAATATAGCAAGATTGAACAAAAAGAAAGCTTGCTCAAGAGTAGTAGAGCTCATCTTCAAGTAGAGCTTCACAGTTATCTCTTGTTCATGTACCTAGAAGTATGATCGCGGCAAAAAAATATAGAAAATATAGTATATTGACTAAATATATTTATATTGCTGATTTAGTCCATCTTTAAGCTGGCCTACACTACAATCTCTCAAAATAGCACTCTCATGCACAACTCTCTTGGAAAACTACATTATCTTTCAATCCTTGTTTAAGTGACTGAAGTGTACAAGAGTTAAGGAGTCTAACTTATTGGTAAAACTATATAAGTTTACAGATTCACTTTCAAATGACAACCAAAAGGACTTAAGAGAAGACAGAATATATAGTGATGGTTTAACAAAGTTCATATGGTGTATGACCATGCCTATAGAATGAGTCAAATTTCTAAAGGAATACAACACTATGTAAAAAACAGCTGGTCTATCTTTCTTATCAGACATACAGATCCAGACAGACTTCTAAGATGTATGAAACCTCTCCAATTTGCCATTAGTTTCATGATGGTATGGGTTAGTACAAATATTCATAATTGCCAATCTTTCATACAAAAATGAGAGCACTTTTGACAGAAAAATTAATCCTTGATCAGAAAGTACTGCTTAGGGAATACCATAATAGAATTCAGCTAATAAACATTGTGCAGTTTCTTGGGCTGTGTAAACTCACATAGTCAATAGCAAAAAGAAAGCTGGTAAACAAATCCATGGCAGATAATAGATAACAGAAACCATTCCAGGAACTACTAATAGAACATTATGTTTATGTATTCGTGCCATCTGATCTCCTTTGTCCACCTTTCGAGGGAGGGCTGTCAAGGGGGGGAGATACTGATTGTGGTGGCAGCAGCTTAATTGTAGTCACCATTATGTGAGCCTGAACTGAGGAACTCATGAGCTTCAACGAGGGAGGCCCACAATGATTATGATGATGGTACCGTTGCATAGCTACAAAAATGTAGTCATGGCTGTGACATTATCTGACTGTCACCTAGACATCGTAGATCAAAACATTAGAAACCTCGTCAACCATTCATGATTATATCAGCCATAATTTTTTTGTTGCTGAAACTGTATTGGTCGAGTATTGGAGGTTGTGGTGGGAGGATGGTTTCTGAAGTTTACTAGAGAAAGTTGGAGTCTATAAGCTATGCTGATTACATTTCACATAATTCGAAATAGCCAAGAAGCTAATTC
>WLWD01004552.1_pt1 | contig 26591 bp, 25 predicted proteins | sample 6712731 | NCBI WGS metagenome assembly WLWD01 (sample SAMN12718690, study PRJNA576275) | sponge metagenome | isolation source: marine sponge | host: Mycale hentscheli | place: New Zealand: South Island, Marlborough, Capsize Point | collected 2014-11-01 | reverse complement strand
ATGGTTGCACTGAAACTTCTCTTTTTCAAAACACAATTCTCTCTCTCTCTTTGATGGTGTCTTACTTGGTACTCTTCTCTCTACAAGACATCTATGAAGTCGGCTTGTCTGAGCATTAGCATCATTGAGGCCTGACGTATCCCCCATCCATACCATAATAGCCATTGTTGTGTGTGTGTGTGTGTTTAGAGTGCCACAGTGAGAATGAGATCCGCCCACGCGACCCTATTCGTTGTAGAGAGTGTGGCTACAGAATCATGTACAAGAAGAGGACCAAGAGAAGTATCCTATATATAAGGGAGGAGGGATCCTATATATAAGGGGGGGGGGGGGGGGGGGGGGGGGGGGGAGGCAGTGTGGTGTGTGTATAGTGTTTGAACTTTTGTTAGTCGTAATTGCCAGGGGCAAGGGTGGTCAGTGAGAGTGGTTGACTAACTTTGGTCTAGTTCCTGGTGTCACACTGCCATGTAGTTGAGGCTAGAGGTAATGAGGGTTGCTTAGCAATGCGAGTGGAATGAGTTCCAAATAAACTGTTGAAAGTGTAAACAAAGTGTGGTAGTGATGTATTATTGACAATGTGTACCTACTAGCTTGCATTCCTAGAGAACTGATGAAACTTGACAAATATCAGTCATTGTGTTTGATGGAAGATAGCCGTCCAGTTCCATTCCCGCTGGAATCAATACTCTGAATCCAACCAGTCACATTCTTGAGTTAGTGACTGTACTAGACACTCATCAGTACATGTCTCACTTTACACATGTTCATATCACTTCTGCATTTAACTAACACAAACTGTTTGCAAAAACAAAAACAAAATTGACAATTAAGAGTTTGAATAAAACAACAAGTATGAAATTTGAGTTTGCCAGCATTTCCATTCCATTCTGTATTTACAGCACATGCAAGGAGAGATGATTGGTTCTGGTGAGTAGAAACTTGTAGGGTGAAAGTGTGCTCTAATAGAGAGGTAGAGAAATAAGGTAATACTTGCGACGGGTTCAATGCCTGGGGCATTTTCAATGATTGGTTGCAGACACCCAGCTGTGAGGGTGGGATGTAGTTGTGTTTGTTTGTTTACACGAGGGAGCGTAATACGTGTGCGTGTATGTGGTGGTTGTAGGTGACTTGAGTTTCTTTGCTCTCCAAACCGTCTAGTGACTTTGTCATCCTTGTGCCTGCCAAGCCTTTGCTTGGATGACGACTGCCTCGTGGAGCGTTCTTGAAAGGGGTGGAGTCAGCAGAATTGGCAGCTAAGGAATACTCAGTGGTATACTGTGATGGATCAGGAAGTGACACAACACTTGAAGAATAGGTAATGGTGGCATCATCTGTGCGATGAGCTTCCCGCAGCTTCTCACCCTGAGTTGTTGTAACCTTTGACTCTTTGCCTTCAGCTCCATTACACAGTAGAGTGTCACTACCGTAGAGTGACGTTTCCTTGAGCGTACTGCTGATACTAGCCAGAAGTGAATAATCTGCACCATCAAGTGTAGTGGGTGGAGTCAGTGGCAAGGACCGTGTCTTCATTAGCATGTTTCTCTCCAGAGAGTGGACATTTCTCACTTCAGTGGCAGAAGGTTTTGGTGTATCTTTAGTGGAGACTTCGGCAAACTGCATACGCTGCTGACCAGCAGCACTGGCGGCTTTCTTGTGTGCAGTGGGAGGTGGAGACTTGGTCTTTGATGACGGACTTGCTGTCTTGCGGACTATTCCTATGACCTTGTATTTGGAAATGGGCTTATCTTCCCACGGGCACTCGTACACATTGTGATGTTTGGCGTCACTCTTTTCTTCACCACTTGGTGTCGCAGGAGAGAGAGGCTGCTCTGAAGTAGACTCCTTCTTTGTCTCTTCACTTACCTGGGTACTTGGTGGGAGTGGGTCCAATTTAGGCTGAGATGTGGGGTCAGAGTTTGGCAGAGCAGGACTCTCCAAGGCAACCTCAGTTGCATTGGAATGGTTCTCACTGTTGTTGTTGTTGGCATTGTCATGGCGATCAATAATGCTCACAGCGTGGCTGCCGTTTCCGTTGGTTATGTCATTGTGGGTGTGGCCTGCTGGGTTGTCCATCACATCTGTGTCAAAGTACTGGTCAGAGAAAGTCGTATTAACAGGGTGAGTGAACTTGGGACAGAGTATACCTTCTTTCTTGTATCTTGTGGCCACAGATTCTTTCTGACCAAACAGTTTCATCTTGATGGCAGCCACTCCTGTGGGAACTTCATCAATGGCTGTCTCCTCGCCCAAACTGTCGTCTCCTTCCAAATCTACTCGAGGTTCATAGCTAGGAATGGCCTCCACTTCATCCTTGAACATGACTCTGAGCTGTTTCTTTGGCTTGGTTTCATCAGAAGATGAGTCTCTCCTGACAGTGTCCTGGTGGGCATGTCCATTGGTTACTCCATTGTTTAATTCAGGTTCATCACAGAGCCATTCCTCTTCACAGAATTCTCCATTCTCATTTTCTGCCTCTGGAACTGGTGAAGGCACATTACATTGCTGTGAAGTTGGGCTTAATGAAGTGGGTGAAAGAGTGATTGAAGTGGGGGAGGGGCCTAGGTTACTCTGGCCAGATGAAATGGCTGCTGTATCAACTTGAGTGGGTGGAGGGGGTGGAGGGCGGCCTGGAGGCATTGAGGGTGTGATCACAGTGGAGGTGGTGAAGTTTTCTGCAATGGTGTCAAGTTCATGGTCAATAGACGACATTGTTTGCATTACTTCAGAAAACCCCAGACTCGCTGAACTTGTGTTTGATCGCATGCTCATCCCTGATGTGTCGAGTAACGCGTTAGCACCGGGATCTGATGGAGGTGGAGGAGGAGGAGGAGGAGGAAGGTTAGGGGGCGACCGGCTTCGCTGCTTGAGGCTCCCTGCTCTCTTGGGTTTCCTCCTACTGTGATTATGATGAGCATCCTTACTCCCTCCGATCAAGCTCAGGTGTCGTGTGTGCCTACTGCCAGGAGAGTGTTTGCTGGTATTCTCTCCATGGTGGGTGTGGTCATGATCTTCCATGGCCTCTGGGCTAGTAGAGTTTCCTGTTTCGTCCAGCATTTCTGGCAGAGAGCTAGACAGCTGCTGCATGAGTGCTAGATGGGGCTCAGTGCGTGGTTTAGAGTGAAGTGGAGAGAGCTGATCTTCTTCGCCTTCCTGTGGAAACATGGGTTCTCTGTCACTCTGGGAGATTGCCAGGTCCACCATGATGTGCTGGCCAGACTCTAGTGTGCTATAACCATCTCTGTCTGATTCCAAAGTGCCGTAACCTCCTCGTTCTGATTCCATTGTGCTGTATCCGTCCTGGGAATAGGATCGAGTTCGTCCCAGTGGATGCGGGGGGCTGTATTGAGGCACAGACACTGGAGAAACTGTGTCTCCATGGATCTGATCCCCCAAACTGCTGCTAGCTTCATTTTTACGTCCCATGGGTGCTTGGGGAGCAGGGCGTGCTGGTTTCCTTCGGGGGGATCGACTTTCATCTTTATTAATCCCATTATTGACTGCACCACTGACTTCTCTACTGTCCCTTTTATCACGAGGAGGGGGAGGTGCTCTGCGGTATGGAGGTGTGTGACCAGCAGTGGCTGAAGTCTTCACCAGGTCAGTTGTGTTGGATCGAGGACGAGCTCCATTAGAGACATCACCAGCTGCTTGTTGTCCACCTTGCTGACTCAGCTCTTGTCTGAGTTGTTCTTGCTGCTGTCTCTGCTTGATCTTGTCCATCTTCTTGTTGAAGCTCTCGAGAGCATTGTGGAGTGTGAAGAGCCACTCGTGGAGATCATATCTGACAGACACACACACACAGAGAGAGAGAAAATGAACTTGCAGAACATAACCATCTAACAGATGTACACACAAACCACTTTGGACTGGAGCCAGGCATCATTTGTTACCAGTGAGAGATTAACATAGGTGACATTCAAAGAAATCAAATTGAATTTCTTTTTTTTAGAGATTTTTTTGAAGAGAATTTTTGCTGTTCAGTTAGAAATTGGATTGGTTAAATTGCTATACAGTGGAATGTCAGCTACACAAAGGGACCAGAGGGTATTGAGAGGATGGCAAACTATTAGCTCAGCATTGCTGTGATCTGCAAGACCTGAAATAATCCAGGCTATGACATAATGCTTGACTTCTCCTACATGGCCTGACAAATACCATGGAATTTATCTGGAACACAATGCTAGAGTTAGCACAAATTTGAGGGGGGGACTAAAGCCATTAATTGTTCCAGCAGACACTTCTTTAAAAATGTTGCCATTTTCATGCCCTAAAACTTGTCTACACACACCTGGATGCATTTCACACCCCTGAATTAGTGAAGCCAAACAGGCTGTGTGTGTATGTTGTTTTGGAGCAGCCTGCATAGATTGACACCACACAACTGTGAATTATACATCTCTATTGTCGGTATACAAGTTATTGAATGTTAAAGTAGAATGATGAAAACATACGTCTGTCTGTACATTCTGTCCCTGTTCCCACATTTTCTGTCCCTGTTCCCACATTTTAATTCCAGTACCATGAATGAAAGTGTCAAAAATGAATGACTTGATAGCTGTAGAGAATGTACTCCAGCAATGCTGTCTGATTCCATAGCAATGTTTCTTATAATGCATCCTGGCCGCTAAGCTTCAGCTTTACCATTACCATGGAAACAATAGAGACACATGGAATGAAAGAAAATATCCTTTGAGCTAATGAAAAGATTCCTTCCATTACTATCTATGGATGTAACTGGTGAACACAAACACAGGACTCACCTAATCACACACACACACACACACACACACACACACACACTGCTGAGGACAAGCATACAATAGCACCATGAGAGTTGAGATAGATTCTGTACCTCGCATACATATTGCAATGTTAATCTATAAGCCTGTAGTTCTGTTAATCTATAAGCCTGTAGTTCTGTTAATCTATAAGCCTGTAGTTCTGTCTACTGTGGTCCACAATGGACTATAAGTATCTAAACTTCCTGAACAGGAATTGGCACAAGTTGGAAGTTGGTCCATTTACCACGCTTTTAGAACCTCCAGAATCCTTCATTACAACAAATTCCGAGTAGTCAACTGTAATTCAAGTTTCCCATCTGCCGACTGATTAGTCTCCCACTCCATGGATGGATGGATGGATGCAGGAACTGTTGATAATAGAATTTATCACTAAATCAATACTGAATTATGCACTAAATTCCATAGCATTTCCTAGCAACAACCAATAATGTTGTACATGGCACAGCCCAATCACAAAACAGGGGTGTGGCATTCACAAAACTGATGTTCCACACTTGCTTGAGACATTCCATATAGCAGCACGCTAAAAAAAAGAGTGTGACCATCTTAAGTGGGGTGGGCGTGGCCTCTATATTGTCCAGTACTATAAATTTCTGGTTATGATTCTTGGTTACTGTGACAACAAGGCTTCACGTATGCCAAAGAGAACACAAGTTGCACGACTGAGTTCCTCTCATCTTGTCAGTCATTGGCTTGGACTGAGCGTCTGCTAATCTATCTGTCTTTGATGCAAGCTTCCCGGTATTTCACCACATAGCAACTCAACCACTGTATGGTTTCTGCATCTCTACAGAACTTACCTGAGAAGCATCTTTGGGGAATGTACCAGCACTTCTACTGGAGTGGAGGGTGTGTACTAGATGGGTGTGGTTAGTTGGAATAAGGCCAGAGATTTCAGACAGTCAGTGACAAACACACATGTAACTACTTCAGTGTATGAGGGGGAAGGTACAATCACAAAGCAAACCTTCTTGAAAATTCCTTTGATACATGTGTATGAAGACTTTCAACTTCATTGCTTCCTCCTCCAGCTCTTTCTAGATGGTACTTTAAAACATTATACCAACACCAGCAAACATCACAAGTAGATTAATTGCTGCCTTTATTGAACAGCTTTGTCCATATTCCAATTAAGTCTTCTTGAATAGCCTCCCACTGTAGCCTCAATGGAGTCTTCTTCAGTTCCAGTGGTCTCTTGAAACATGAGTAATAGCACAGCTCAACAAGCTGGCCCACACTGCCATGGAGAACCCAATGGAGTGCCAGGCATTCCCCGCTCAACAGGCATCTCCACCAACAAGCTGCCACTACGCTCACTTTAGTGACTACTACACAGAAAAGTGTATTTTTGATAGGTGGCTCTAACTAGAGCTAATGAAGGCAGCCTTGACTTGAATGGAGCTGCTAATGGCTATCCCTACCACTGGTCTAACGGACACCACTGTACACACCTTCACCATCTTCAATGGCCACTACAAGGCCCAGTCAGGTGAACCAACTACACAGTAACAGCCAATGCCTTCAAAAAATGCAGCTGCCTATTTCAAAAGAGGTGTGGTTAATAGTATAATTGTCATGGTAATGAGTGATGATGAATGAGTTCCAAGTAATAAATCAGCTAATGGTTTAGAACTAATGAATACCAGCAGAAGCAGCCTGGTCTGGTCTGGTCAAGTGGACAGGGTGTGACCAAATGGAGCAAGTGAGTACTCCAACTGGAGGTACAATCCGCACACACACATACACACACTAGACATTCTCTCTCTCTCACACATACACACTCACACACTGCTTCCAGACTTCACCTAGCCTGGTTTGTGAGTCTCTCATTCATAGCTTGGGCTTGTGTATGAGTGAACAGATCTAATGTGTTTAGACTATAGTAAGGTCAGAGTTACTGAGCCGACCATTTTTAAAGTCCTCAAGTGCGTGTGTGTGCCACACTTCAGCACGAAGGTGGCTGTAGCAGCTAAATCATTCCTTCTTAATTAAATACCATCTCTGTAATTTAGAGGATAAAACGCTGGACCAAGTATTGGCTGATGATATTCTATCTTCACACTATCTGAGCATTGCTGAGCAGAAAAACAAGCCATGGCTCCCACTCTAGTAATATGATACCTTCACTCTAACACGTGTCTAGAGGACCACTATGTGATAATTAACAATTTTCATAAACTAATACACATCAACAAGTTGGAAAGCTACCAGCTCCCTCTCTCACCCAGTCTTCTTACCTGCTCTCAGGGATGATATGGAACATGCGTTTAGGTGTCTTGATGACGAAGGCATTCTTGTGGCCCATATACTCTCCTACGACCGAAATGTTGCTAGCTTCATCAACACGAATAAATCCCTCATTGCGTTGACGAGCTATGTATGCATCTTCATTTTTGAAATAGACCAAAGCTACTTGAGTGCGATCTTCCACTAGCACAAACCAGTAACGAAATATTCTCTGCATTACAAATACAAGAAATCAATCATGTAATTAATGCCTGCAATATCCAGAGGCCAGAAGTCAAGAAATGAAATGGGGAGGAACACTTCAGTTAGTCCCAAGATAGGTTTCTGTGCATGTGATGGAGTCTGGCCCCTGACTCTACCAGGCTGTGGACTGAAGCTCTGCAAATTTACTATCACTCAAAGTCTGTTTATTCATGGAGATATCAAAGTTTCAAAATTCACAGCTTGTTTAACAAAGCAGGCTCCACGAATAAAGGCGCCAACATTGTAAAACCGATTCTGTACCAACCAGGCTAGCTATAAGCAGACCACTAGCTACTGTTTGTTGCTTACTTTTCTAATGCCTCTCTTGGAAATAGGCGGTTCCTTCAACATGTAACCTTGCTTCAAAATCTTGTAAGGAGCCATACCGGGATGCTGCACGTCAAACAGGAGCTGCAGACAAACGCTTCCGATTCAGCAGAGAACTCGCTAACTTGTTTACCTTCTTCCGCAGACTACCATTCAACCGCAAGCTTATCGCGGCGTTCTGCAGGACCACTTGCCGGCGGTTTGAGCAATCAAAGGGGAACTATGCAAGTTTAAAATAGCCACGCCTTTGCGGCTCCTTTTTGAATTTTGGATCTTAAACTCTGGAATTAAAATTTTCTTCAGAATGGAATCGATATCTAACAGAGGAAAAGGCGGGGTTTAAATAAATAAATAGGTAGGTGGGGCTAAGCTGAGCCAGCAAAAGGCTTTACGGGATGGGAGGACCTTGTTCCGCATTATTAATTTGCTGGCGCGGTACTGTCCGCAACATAATTCAAAGAAGCTGCTATTACTGTGTTAATATCTACAAAAACTAGTAGTTGTCTAGCGGCCATAAATGAGGAGGACGCTGGCGATAGTGGCGTTGTGTTTACTTACGCTGCGTCTAGCTGGAGGTAAGCCCTGCGGGCGTTTGTGTTTGCAATACTCTATTTATTGTGGTTTACACACTTGTGTAAAGTCGTTACTTAAGTGGGCGAGTAAACAATGAGCGATAAGGATCAGAAGCCAGGCCAGTGTTCATCTGCGTCTTCCATCCCTGTAGGTCAGCAGAGTTCTCCTCAATTCTCCACAACTCCCTCCAACACCACTGCCCCCAGTAGCCCAGTGCTACTAGCATGCACAGCCTCAGGTAATCCAGTGCCTACCATCAGCTGGTACAGAGATGGAGTGTTGCTGGATGTGCAGACTGAGCCAGGACTCAGTACATCCCCTGGAGGACTCAGTGCTACAGATCAAGCCTCGGAAGGGACGTACCAGTGCCAGGCCAGCAATGGAGCTGGAGCAGTCAGGAGTCTTCCAGCACATCTCCAGAGAGCTGGTAAGAGGTGCATATCTGAGTAGTCTGGGAAAGAGTGGTGACATAAAGAGAGTATCGGGTGATGTGTTATGTCTTCTGGAATTTGATATATCCTATAACTGAATGAGGGACTGGCTAAACGGAGTCTGGATGAGTCTATCAGCAAAAACCCTGGACCCTGGAGAGAATGGCAGTGAGGCAAGTCATCCACGAGCTGGTTGATACTCACATATCTTACCCTTGACACACCCCCATTCTTGGGCATGTGCAGTGATGTCTACCATCATGAGCCAGTTCAGTTGATATGTACAAACAAGTATAGAACTGATCAATTGATGACTTTTCTACTTCCTTAAAACTAATGAAGTGAACTCAACCAGACCAGTCACTGCGCTCTTAATAATAATAATAATAATAATAATAACAACAGTGTAATCTATTAACTGTTTTATGAAGTGTATCTTAGCATAACGTGTTCATGTGCAGTAGCTGCGTGTGTGTGTGTGTGTGTGCTTGAGTAGCTCCTGCCATATCACAGCATAATTAGGCAACCACTGATGTTGGCAAATACATGTTAATTTTTTCCCATCTGCTTTTTTTCTCTAGCTTGAGAAAAAGAGGCACAAATAACTGAATAAAGATAGTGCATGTGCACTAACTTAATAGTTGAAGGGGGCGTGGTCATGCTAGGCTCCGTACATTAATAGTTGAAGGGGCGTGGTCATGCTAGGCTCCGTACATTAATAGTTGAAGGGGCGTGGTCATGCTAGGCTCCGTACATTAACCGATTAATCGCGGAAGACGCAAATACGTGTCAATTGAGAAAAATCGATAACCGCGGAGGACGCAAAAATGCGTCAAAAATGCGTCTTCGCGTCCATTTCGCCCTACAGCCTTGTGGAGTCAAGGAAGCCACCAATCACAATTGCAGACGATTCTATATTGTTGTAAGTATATTTTAGGCTTATATAATACATAGACCGCCATAAGAAAATGTTGAGTAAATTTTGTCACAACAATAAGACTTCTTTCTGATAAAGTATAAATTGAAAATATATTTCATAATAATAACAGAATAATTTTTTAGAAACCAATATTACTTTAGCTATAACTGCTCATGATAAGACAAGTAGAAAGCTATCTTGGCAAGTGGAACACTGGTACTTCAGCATCCTAGTGATGAAGACAATATTCTTGACCTGGCACAGCATGGCAGTGACAAGGATGGCAGTAACTCTGGTGGTAGTGACGAGGAGTTTGATGACAGCAAGAATGACTTCAGTACTGATGGGTGTAGTGACTGCAGTAGTTACTAGATGGTCAAGTACTCTGAAGAGAACGGAATTGATGATTCTGAAAAGTAGCGATTTCTACAGGAATTTTAACCACATTCTTTATAGCAATAAGTAAAAATAAATATTGTTATACAATATTGCAGGGAGCCCTCTGACATATACTTCTATTATGCTATGACCAGTTGCACTTGATAGTAACATCACCAACTATTCTGTCATGTGGCAGATGTAACACTGTCTGTATGGAGTGTGTTCTCTTTAGCAGCAAGCTTGTTGGAGGAATCCTTATATGAACTTTACACGCAGAACCTTTTGTCTTTGAATGTTTGAACTTCTCAACTCGAATAGCTAAGAGCAGAGTACATGAGAGAAGTACTCTTAAATATGCTAATATGTCCTATAGCATGTCTTATACAGCATGTTGTTGTTGTTGTTGTTGTTGTTGTTGTTGTTTCATGCTAAGGATATTATTTATTGGGACATTTGGTACTTTCATATTAGCTGAATGTTTAATAAACTTTTGCATAATTTAATATACTTCATGCTCCCTTTCATTTCCCCATGACTGACTATAATAACTCCCTTTCTCTGGTCACACCATTCTGTTTCCCCTCTCTCTCTCTCTCTCTCTCTCCCCCTCTCTGTTGTGTACATTATTCGAACAGTTCATACCCAATGCCTCAGTTGTCATCATTGAAAACATCATCATAAACCAGTCAAACCAGTCAAACCAGTGGCTCTAATTGTTATGCCAAAAGGGCTAGACTCTTGACAAGGTGAGGCTAGATCTATGGACTGTTGTTGTTAGCAAATCAGCACCTGGAGTGACACATTCACTCAGACTGACGGACAGACAGACACTTAATTAGTAGCCCACCCACCCACGGGTATAGTGTGTGTCTGATCAAATCTATACTTCCCTTTTGTTGCTGTTTAAGGGGGTGTGGTCCAACTGCACAGATGTGTGAATAATTAATTGACATGTCTTACCTTCTGTTCACACGTCTTGTTACAGTTTATACCACCACATGTTGTGTAGTCATTTAATTACTTACATTTTTACAGATGATGGGTGTGGCAGTGTTGATGGGTGTGGCAGTGTTGATGGGTGTGGCATTGTTAATGAGTGTGGCATTAGTTTAAGGGTGGAGCATGGAAGGAGCCGAGAGGTCAGACTTGCATGTTCGTAAGTGTTTTAGTAAAACAACGTTCCTGTGAACACGATACACTTTGACCTTCTTCTGGCTCATGGCTATTAGTGTGACAATACCACGCGTGCCTCCTTACCTCTATTCCTAGGTGTTGGGTGGGTCAGTTGACCAATAGATCAGCTTCCAAACAAACAGACAAACAAATAAACATGAAGTTCTTCATGGGAGGCAACTCCAGCTCCAGTCAGACGGGTCAGGTCACATTTCATTCAATACATCTTGTTTGAGATCATCTCTCTGTTGTATTGCCAAGGGAGATGACCTTGGCGGCAACTTAGCGGACTCTCAATATAGCACAACTATTGATCCAGGTCACACTGAGCATGTGCGGGTTCGTGTAACATGATCCTTCCTGGCTCTCTCACATTCACTCGCTTAGCAACCACATCACAGATCCTGGACCCAGTCATCTGACACATTGCAAGCAGCTGGAATCTGAAACAACCAGAGAGCAGTGAGTGAGTGAACGGGTGTGGTCTTATCTAATGTGTGGGACGTCCACTTAGGGTCTCTTCTGTCCGAATGGAGAAGCGTCTAATGAATCTGCTGACTCAGCTGTACCACGCGTGTTTCTGGTTGTCGTGACAGCATGAACCCTGTTGTGAATACTTATAAAAGTGTTATGTTTGCAAGATCATGAATATCATTATTCTAATAATATTTATACGGCAGCTGCAAGTCCATGTCTGGTCCCGGGAGTTAGGCGTACATATTCACGTAGTCCTGGGAATTTGTCACCTACTGGCATATCCCCGGGAGTCTGGCGGATATTTTAGTGGTCTCTAAAGTCTAGTATATTCACATCTTGGTCTGCTCATTGCTTCATCTTGCTATGGCTTCGAGTTCCAGAGGTAGAGGGGTGTGTTTGTAAGAGTAATAGCACGGGTAACCGCCTCGCGCTATTTCAATCACATTACTCGAGCTATTGACCCTGAGTAGCACAAGTTACCCATAGTAACTTAGAATTGGACGGCTTCAATTTTCTTTTAACACAGAAGCGTTGCCTAGGAGCCTATAAATTGAACAAACTGTGCATTTCCACGATTCATTTCACACGTGACTCGCTGACTCCTCCTACTTCACTTTAAACCTCAAACTTACACGTTGTACTATTACGGAACTAAGTATCCAGTGGCAGTTGTAATCATAATCATTCTAGTATGAATAGTAGCTCTTGTTGGTAAGTCTGTTTTTTTTTTTTTTGTTGTTAAGGAGGAAACTACAGGGTTTCCTAGAATGACTAGTGATAAGTTATGACAATCCTACATTTCCTCCAGATGTTAAGAATGAAGCAACACAAGCAAACATTGGGTGGAAGACAGACATGTTGGTAACTACGTGTGATGTGTTGGTAACTATGTGTGACTGATGTGTTGAGAATTGGAATGCCCTGTGGGTATTTGTGGTATGTCTAGATGAAGTAGTTTCACACCACATAGCATCCAGGAAGATCCACCGAAGGAGCAGTGAGAGGTGAGTGTTATGTCTTGAGTTCTCCACATGTTAACACCTTCATTGATGGCAGCCATTGTGAGGCAGCAGACCATCTGATGGCTGGAAGGAGATGGAGAGGTAGATGGATGGAATGGAGTTCATGTGTGCACTAAATAACACTCGCTATATTAGATGTGATCATACCACATTTACTACTTCTGCTGGTACTTCTTCTTTGTCATATTTTCTTCATTTCCGTGTGCTACTTGGTTTGGTGAGCATATGCAAGTCGGGACTAAACCTAGTTCATGTGTTACTGAACAAAGTATGAGCTGGTCTTCGTTATGGAGCTCTGGGTCCAGCGTAGTGATCAGCACACACAAACACAATCAACTGGAGGACATGCTCCTCCCTATTGATGACATCACACGCATACACATTTACCCCACATCTCAGTTGAAGTCACTAGCCTGATAGTTGACTGCAATCTCTCGCTAGAGTTCGTGTGGAATCAGTGATTACTCTATGAAGTGCACATCTTACACTGGAGAGAAGTAGCTAAACTCTACCTCCAGAACTCAGTGTAGTGTAGGGTTCACAATTCATGAAGATCAGACAATATACAGCATTGGGAACAAGCGTGAACCAAGACTTTATAATCTACAACTCTTTCTCTCTCTTGCCGTCTAACTCAATTTAAAGTAACACCATCGTACAGTGAACTTTTTGTTGTGATGTTGCATTTGATCTGCTTGTATATTACATGATATTAGGAACTTGCGAGCACACACATACATACTCTACTTCCATGTTTACTATACGTGGGCTATGTACTAGTATTATAGAACTGGTTCGACTGGTTTATTGTAGAATGAATTATTGTAGAATGCAAATATTATAGAACTGGTTTATTGTAGAATGTAAATATTATAGAACTGGTTTGACTGGTTTATTTCAGTATGGAGTCCAGGGTTCACTTCTGTCCAGCCTAGCAGTAGATCTGTGAGTCGTTTCTCCTATCAAGTTCTGACCTGCCGTATGCCTGCGGCTAGTAATCCAGCTGCACGAGTTACTTGGTCGGGTCCTCAGACAGGTAGTGACCATGTGGGTATGACTCAAAATGGCCGCCTCGTGTTCTCCTCCTACCAGCCAGTGTCCCGGGGAATGCCCGAGTCCTACACATGCTCAGTGTCTAATGAGGTTACCGGGCAACAGCAGATGAGTGTCTCTATTAGTATGGTGGACACCACACGTAAGACATGTCACTTCAGTGTATTGCTGTGTTCTAAGGTGTGGCTTATCTTGTACAGCTACAGTGACAGTTATCCAAGGCAGCATTGAAATAGCTCCAGTGGATGAAGTAGTGGTAGCTGGAGACTCTGTCATTCTGGAGTGCTTCCCTTCTGGCTTGTGAGTTCACTTGGAGAGTTAGTTTCTCTAGTGATCAAATCATAGCGAGAGAGAGAGCGTGATAGTATGAGACACTCCCTCTCTCTCTGGCAGTGGAAGTTGAGGATGTAGAATTCAGATTTAATATAATATGTGAATAGTGCATTAGGATATTTAGTTGGCTTGAGCTGGATGAACGTCAGTTGTTAATGTTGTCAAAAACAACAACAACCTTTTGACCTTGTGAAGTATCTCTGAGTTGATGCAGTGTTAGTGAGAGAGAGAGTTGACTATGAGTAGATAGAGATCCATGTGTGGCTTACAGCTCATTAAATTACAAATAATGTGTTCATTAGTTCTTTGAGTTATGACCGGACTGGTTCACTCACCATTTGTGCACCAGTAACAGTATGAGAATTTAACTACAGCTACGTATTTTAGCTCTCTCTCTCTCTCTCTAGCCCTGTTCCCACGGTAACTTGGTCTCATGAAGGTGTTGCAGTGACAGTTGGTGGGCGTGTCCAGCTCCTGCAATCGTCATGGCAACTTCAGGTCACGGCAGTGGAGTTGAGTGATGCTGGTACGTATGTTTGTTCTATCATTCAGGATGGAAGTGTCCAAGCCACTGGTTCAGCAACAGTGCAGGTCATAGGTGAGTGTCAGTGTGGGGGCGGGAAGGGACAATAGTGTGTGTGTGTGTGTGTGATAACTGGGCAAGCAAGGCACTAGGTATCTATCAACTAATATCCACCACTGGCTCTTGGATTATGTGATTGGTTAGTTTGGTCATAACCAGCCATATATATTTCTCCTTGAAATAACTATTAGTTGTGATATTGGAAATATCAGGGAATCTTTATGCCTTTTCCAGGGGCAGTTTGCCCCTCTCTCCCTCTCCTCCCTGAAGAATGGTTCTGCCCCTCCCTCCTGACAACTATTAGGACTTCATGGTGACCATTTGCCACAAATTTTCCATCAAAGTTGTTCATAGCAACCAGAAGCCCCGCTCCCTCCCTCCCTGAAATTTCAACGGTGTTGATTGCCCTCTATCAACTCTGGTTCTAAAATGCCCTCTGGATAAGACATTAAATAACACAAAATACAAATAAAAACTAAAATCAAAGACGCTGTTGATATAGACATCATTAAGAGAAGGATAAAAAAAATAGTGCTTGTGTGTAATAATGCTCAATTGCTTGTCGGCCCAACATGAAGGATGCATCACTGGACATTGTATAGACAGACATATGTGTGGTGGTATACGCTAGTGTGTGTGTGTGGCTATGTTGTACAGTGATGGTATAGTGGGACACGTGACAGTCCTCCCGTGGGAATGGCGTTAGTGTGTGGGTGTGTACTTCCACTTCTAGTCACATTCCTTGAGCCCATTAATCTCCATGACAACGATCCCCACTCATTGATCTCACACCAACCAGCCCCACATGCACTGACCCAGTTACACGCCCACTTTTAGAGGGCTGTCCAGAAATGCCGTAAATTGTCCATCCCATCCCACGGTCCCATGGGATTGTCCATCCTATCCCACAGCCCCATGGGACTTTCCACAGGATGTCCACCTGTCCCTCTACAGATGCATGTGTCCTACTGTTCATCCCATCTCACGGTCCCATGGGATTGTGGGACATTCCACGGGATGTCCACCTGTCCCTCTACAGATGCACGTGTCCTACTGTCCATCCCATCCCACGGTCCCATGGGATTGTGGGACATTCCACGGAATGTCCACCTGTCCCTCTCACTGACACATGAATATCTTACTGTCCATCCCATCCCACGGTCCCATGGGTCTGTGAAATAGATTGCGTGTAACATTTGTACTGATGAGTGGTTTTTATTAATATTTGTATCATTAATATACTTGTAACCTTGTCAGCAATTACCCTTTCTTGCGTATTAAACCTAGCATGACACCTCCTTCGCTTTGCTCAGTCGGCTTGTCAAAGTGTGTCGTCGCGCCTTTGGCGCTACGCTAATCTAACGCTAATCGCGCGTGCGCTCTAGCTTGACTCTTAAGTGTTCATTGTGACAATACTTTCATGGGATCGTGGAATGGAATGAACAGTGGGAGTATCTGTAAGAGGGACATGTGGACATCCCATGGCATGTCCCACGGGACCATGGGATGGGATGGACAGTGGGACACACACGCATCTGTAAAGGGACAGGTGGACATCCCATGGAATGTCCCACTGTCCCATGGGACTGTGGGATGCGATGGACAATCCCACTGTCCGATGGGACCATGGGATGGGATGGACAGTGGGACACACACGCATCTGTAGAGGGACAGGTGGACATCCCATGGAATGTCCACCTGTCCCATGGGACTGTGGGATGGGATGGACAATTTACGGCATTTCTGGACATCTATGGAGGCACTTTTACCCTTCACACGTATTTACAACTCCTACAATTATTATTACATACATACAGTGGAACCTCCGATAGTGAACTCTCTAATGAGCAGATTACCTCTAGTTCGTGAACTTTCTGCTGGCACCCTGCAATAGAAAGTATGTCACCTCTTAAAGCAAACAACCTCTGATTTGTGAACTGAAAACCCTAGTCCCAAACTATCCTTAGTTAAAGTTTCTGCTATTCTGTACACACCCACATACTCTAGAATTAGCTATCATTTGACAACAGACACTCCAAGAATTATTATTACTATTACTATTATGATTATTATTGCTACTATTAATATTATGATTATATTGTTTATGATTATGATTATTATTACTACTATCCGACTGCAGACCCTCCAAGAATTGTGTCTTCGTTTCCTGCAACGTCTGTAAACATTACTCAGAGCTTCTCCATCACATGCTCTGCACAGGGGACCCAGCCCCTGCAGTGGGCGTGGTATCATGATGCCACACCCCTCTCACAGTCCACCCGTGTGTCCTATGGCGAGATAGGAGCTACATCTACTCTGACAGTAACAGCATCGCAGGAATCAGATGGGGGCGTGTACCAATGTGTGGCGTCACAATCTCGCACTGGACATAGCCACGCCCACAACCAACTCGTAGATGTTCAAGGTGAGATAGATTTGTGAGTGGGTATATATGTGAGTGGGTGTGGCACTAGTTTGTAACAATATTCATGAGTGAGAGGCATTTGCAGCCACAACATCAGTTTGCATAACTTGTAAAATTCAATTCCCATGCTAGCCAGAATTAAATACTGGACACACATAATTAAGTGGGCGGGATTCTGAGCATAGCAAATATTTCTGGTGTTGTAGTAGTTGTCTTCTCCTTGCATGTGCAGTGATTGCAGCTCCTCCTCCCTCCCTGCCTCCCCCTGTGTGGTAGATGTAACTGCATCCACTGCTCACAAGTCAATATAAAGCTCAAGCATTGATGAGCTCTTTTGAAGAAGAGTTTGCTAGCTGATTAAAACATCAATTTTGAGAACTTGTACAACATAAATACTTAATTGAATTCCATTAGCTTGTCTAGCCATCACAGCACTGGAGAGATGTGCAACACTTTAATGCAATACTCTGCATGGTGTGTTTATCACAATGTGATAACCCCTCCCTCCCTTCCCCCCCGCCATTGTTGCAGTTGTCCCTCCGACATTCTTGCCGTCCAACTCTCTGTATCCGGACAAACTCGTATTTGTGGGTGAAGACGTGACGTTACCGTGTGGAGCGGTCGGGTTCCCAACTCCGACCTTCCAATGGCGACGTATCCAAGGCAATAGCCAACCTCTCGTCGATCTTAGTAATTCCAGATATTCCATTCCAAGTTCTGGAACGGGGAATGGGAGTTTGAGTATCATGAGTGTCATGCAAAGTGACGGCAATGTCTACTTTTGTGAAGCGATGAATGCAGCCAATCAATCACCGAAGAGAGACGACAACATCATAATAGTAGTCATCTCCATGCCCGGTATAGCTCAAACCCCGCCCACTTTAAAAGTAGCTAATATTGGAGATGATGTCACACTTCCTTGTGCTATAAATAGTATCACTCAAGTGACAGTTCGTTATCGGTGGACCAGAACAGGTCAAGTGGTTGGCTCTGACAATCGTGTGTCTGGAAACCTCTTTATCTCGTCTGTTAGAGAAGGCACGGAGGACAGTGGCTACTACGTGTGTAGCGTGATACTGACTGCAGACGGGATCAATGCTGCCCCTTTAATCTTTATGGTTGGGGCCACAGTCCTCACAGTTCAAGGTAAGGATCATCACACAGTACAAGAGATACATTACTTACAGACAATACAAGAGAGTGTTACAGATACTTCTTACACACTCAGTAAATGTCGTCATTTGTCTTGCTATGCAGAACCAGCTCGACCACCTTCTAAACCAAACATTGCCCCACCCACAGAAGTAAGCCACACCTCCTTCAGAGCCCACTGGACGGCTCCCTCCGACACAGGTGGTCTTCCTGTTGTTAATTACACACTGGAGTACAGACCCACGGGCAGTAGCTTCTGTACTTTAAACTCTGCACCCTGGACTGTATTTTCAGCAGGTCTAAGTGTGAACTCTGTGAGTGTGCTGGTGAATGAGAACGTGTTTCCTGGAATTGGATATGAGTATAGAGTATCAGTGTTCACAGCTCTCTATAGCAACACTTCAGACCCTGCCAGTCTCACCACTCCTAACTCTGGTGAGCCACTAACTCCCTCTCTCTCTCTCACTGGAATGTGGGATACAAGGTGTAAAGTGGGCATGACTAAGACATGATTGCCATGGCGCCCAACACCTGCACTAGTGCATGTTGTTCTATTAAGGTTGAATGTTTGTGAGTCATTGCTTGGTGTTGAGTGTTGCAGCTGACTAGTATGAAGTGTTGAGTGTTGCAGCTGACTAGTATGAAGTGTTGAGTGTTGCAGCTGACTAGTGTGAAGTGTTGAGTGTTGCAGCTGACTAGTGTGAAGTGTTGAAGCTGACTAGTGTGAAGTGTTGAGTGTTGCAGCTGACTAGTATGAAGTGTTGAGTGTTGCAGCTGACTAGTATGAAGTGTTGAGTGTTGCAGCTGACTAGTGTTGAGTGTTGCAGCTGACTAGTGTGAAGTGTTGAGTGTTGCAGCTGACTAGTGTGAAGTGTTGAGTGTTGCAGCTGACTAGTATGAAGTGTTGAGTGTTGCAGCTGACTAGTATGAAGTGTTGAGTGTTGCAGCTGACTAGTATGAAGTGTTGAGTGTTGCAGCTGACTAGTATGAAGTGTTGAGTGTTGCAGCTGACTAGTGTGAAGTGTTGAGAGTTGCAGCTGACTAGTGTGAAGTGTTGAGTGTTGCAGCTGACTAGTGTGAAGTGTTGAGAGTTGCAGCTGACTAGTATGAAGTGTAAGATAATATTGTCTTAATATTAATTCTCACAGAACCACAGGCTCCTCCATCCAAAGTCATAGCAACTGCCCTGAACAGTACAGTCATAACCGTCAGTTGGACCACACCCACTTCCTGTCTGACATTTGGCGATATCTTGAGAGGTTTTTATGTGTACGTGTCCCCTCCAATTACACCCACTTCCAAGATAGCAGTGGTGGGCTCACTGCACACGCTCACTGGTCTACAGCCAGCTACCACTTACAGTGTAACTATGACAACCAGAAATGACCATGGAGAGAGTATGGCTTCTGAGGCTGCCATGGTAACCACTATGGATGGTGAGTAAATCCACTTTAAGTGCTTTAAGTATTTGTGGCCACATTCTGGTGAACACTTATTTAAGGTTGACGTTGTGATGATACTGTACCTAATCCGTATAGAACCAACTGAAGCCTCTACACCACCCAAACCATCTCGGGTGAGCATTGCCTCTTCAAACTCCACCTCCGTGAACCTGATTTGGACTCCACCCACTGCCACTCCCCTTCCCATTATCAACTACACCATCAAGTACATCGCCAATGATGGTACAGAGAGAACTATTGTCCTTCCACACACGCAGAGTAGTCACAGAATTGGCGGGCTTAGCCCCGGCTTTTCTTACACGTTCAGGATCCAGGCAGTGTATTCTGATGGGACAAGCAGTGATCCTATCAGAGTAACCATGACACTGACAGAAGAAGACAGCAGCATTCTATCACAGCCTTGGTTCTACGCTGCTGTGGCTGGGGGCGGGGCTCTGTTCCTCATCATTGCCTGTGTTCTCGTCATTTGCATCTGCTACCAATGCTGCAAGATTGGTCGTTACAATGGTATGCCACACCCCCAACTTGGTACAAGTGCTAATAGAGCATGTGGTTGTAATTTGGTCATTACTGAATTGTGCGTATGTACGTTCCAGTTTGCTACACATACTGCCACAGGGAACAGTTGGTTACCATAGCACCACATTCTGCACTCTTCAGTGACATGTCTGGGCTAGCTGTAGTCATCTAACACGAGTTGTATATCCCTGTTGCCATGGTAATCAATATCGTACACATGTTTGTTTGCAGTGCAACAAGTGAAGAGGAATCCATCAGGAGTAAGCAATGCATCAAGTCACTTCACACCTTACCAGAGGAAGAATAAGAAGAAACAATCTACTGTGTGAGTTACTTGTAGTTACACAATGTTACATTGTGTTAGCACTTACTTCATACTAACTTACCTAACATTAACACATAGTGCATGACATTGTGTCAAGGTGATCTAGTCGTGTCACATGTGATCACAGATGATTTAGTCATGTTACATGTGATCACAGATGATCTAGTCGTGTCACATGTGATCACAGATGATCTAGTCATGTTACATGTGATCACAGATGATCTAGTCGTGTCACATGTGATCACAGATGATCTAGTCATGTTACATGTGATCATATGATGTTTTCTCATTCCAGACCTCAAGTGACGGTCCACCAGTCGCCTACTACCAGCCATCACTCTGGAGACTACGCAATCCCTACACTACAACATCATCTGGTGCAAACACATCAACAACAACAACAACAACAACAGAAGCAGAAACTAAACAATGTGTTTCCTATACCTTCCAAGTACACGCCACCATATGGCCCGGGCATTCAGCCACTGGGATCCAACATCTCCAGCACTGGCCCCCCGAGTGTGGCTAACTTCACATCCTCTGCCATGTCTAGTCCGGAGTTTGATGTGAGGAATGATGACCTTTATCCTCACCACGCCCACCCTGGCACATTGCCCGGCGCACAGCAACGCTTGCAAGTGAGTGCTATTAACCCCACCCACCAAGTACAAAGAAGTTATACATCAGATGAATACAGTTCCAACCAGGACTCTCCATATCTTGAAGATGACCAGCGACACATACCTCTTGCAGAACAAATGCGACGAACAAGTGCCACCACAACTCAGACATTCCAGGATACATTACAGCGGGTGCACACGCCCCCCATGAGCGTACGCAGCCCTGAGCAGCAGTTTGGACCCAGCTACTTGGCAAAGGACCTCTCTAACGACGTCCGTGAGCCTCCCTTTAATGCTGGCGAGTTTCTCAACGCTCGTGGCAACATGCTTGGAATAGACAAGACCAACCTTCCTCGGGACAGCGCCAGCGCTGGGCAAAGCTGGAACCACGGCAAAAACCAATCTCAACCCAAACCAAACCACGGCGCAAAGCTCTGGAGTGGCAACATTGGGCGATCTGAATCTCTCCTGAGCACAGAGAGTTCTAACAGTCTAGACTACAAGGGACCTTCTCAACTAGAGGAAGACCCACACAAACTAATGGCTGAGGGGGCAAGATATCAAGCACCCACGCCACAAGCCAAACGAGCCAGGCAGCCCTACGAGAAGTCACATGACTTCAGTGACAAATACCTGATGAGAGCTGATGAAATCAGGATGAAGGAACTGAACCGCAGTGCTAGTGGAACACATCGATCGAGGGAAGAAACAGATGGGTACCCAGTGGGACATCCTCATAACAACAGGAACTGGACTCAGGAAGAGAGAGAGCAGCAGCCATTCCAGCACGGAGCTGTGCCAGTGATGATGAGCTACGGTCCCCAAGTGCACATGAGTCATAGCACGGCCGTCCAGAACGGCTACAACCTGTCGGGAGAGTACGATTCAGACAGACAATACGACGTACCACCAAACAGAGAGGAAAAACAGTTCTTACAATCTCAACACTCCATCTATAAGTGCCCCGCCCCTACTTATGCAGCCCCACCCCCACCTTCATCGGACGAAGACCAGCCCCTCCCTCCAAGTAATACCCACCCACAGAAGGGTCCCCAAGAGCACCGCCTCCACATTCTGCCACTCCCTCCCTCTGCTTCGTTGCCTCCAACTCGTGAGACTATTAGCAGTTCTGACATTACAACATCTCGACAATCATCTGTGCCAACAGCTAAACCTATTCCAATAGGATCTGGTCCCATTCCAGTTCCACCTCCCTCCATTCCTGGCTTCAAGTCAGTTAAACCTACCAACCCCACCCACTCCACTAACCCTGCCCACTCCACACCCACCAAGCAGCAACCCTCTCTTCTTGAGTCTAGCAGTAGTTCCTCCATCAGCAGCAATTGGAGTATTGACCACATGGGCAGACATTTTGAGAAGTTGGCCAATGGATTTGGAGACCTGCTTGCTCCTCTGGACGAGGAAAAGACAACCACTGCAGTGCAGCAACAGGAACTTGAAGGAACAGTGGGCGTGGACTGGGACATGCCCAGTGGCCCGCACATGAGCAATGGGCATCCTACCAAATCAAAACCTCAAGTCACTCAGAAACCACACCTTACCAAGAAGCACTCCAATGGAATGCCAAGAGCTTTCAGGAGCGGTGGCCGTGGAGGCAATAACCATGGCAATAATGGATACAGTGCAGATGAAGAAGGTCCTGGAGTTGTAACATCAGCCAAGAAACGTGTGAAGGTACCAGAACCTTCACTGCGAATAGACCCTCGCCAGCCCATACTCAAGGTAAAGAAGGTCCAAGGGAGTGCATGGAGACAGGAGACAGTGAACAAGGCTATTGAGAGTTCCAGTGAAGAGAGTGACGACTCTTCCTGCAGTGATGACACTGTGGTAGCAGGAAACACAGACACGCTGCGCTCCGCTCATGTCTAGACACACCCACCACCAAATGTGCACGCAATGTACCAAATCATTTCAACCACTATTTTACTATAAATAATGTAACTCAATACAGACTAGTATATCTACATCTATGAATTTACTTATGCCCAATGGCAACAAAACTACGGCCACATTGCAAGTCCATAGGACTTGCACTATACACTCATCCCAGCGTTTCCTCCAGACCCCCTAACCACACCCATATAAACAATAGAATAAAAACAACATAATAGGTCCATAGTTTTGGCTTTGGATGTGCATATTAGGCCAGCTGGAAACATTACTGGGGGTAGCCATGCCTTTTTGGTAATTGACAGCATTGGAATTGATCCAGTAACTAGCACTTTGGCAGCCACATTGTATTTTGAAATGAGAAGGGAAAAAAATATACAAAACAGGTAAGGTGTCAGCAAAATGAAATGGTGTGGTTAAATGAAGCATCCAGGAAGTATTGATTAGTAATAATGGTTATTACTGCCAGCATTAGGTGGATGTGGTCTTCTAGGTCTATACATTCCAGGCCCTGCCCCCTGATTACTTGGGTTCGTTGGATTAAGTTGTTGCTGTGAGCGGAAGTATCCAGGAGGGTTGACCGGGTACATGGCACCCGGAGCAGCTGGTCCTCGTGGAGGAGGCTGGCTCATATAGTGCCCACCAGAGTTAGGAGGAGGGGCTGCCGTAGAGTAGCTGATGACAGGGACGGGCCCATGGGGAGCTTGAAGTAAACCTCCCGGAGCATGATGGGGGGGAGGGGCTCCTCCAGGAATTACAACAGAAGAAGAGGAAAGACCAACTGGACAGATAATACAGTACATATAGTCATGGCAACCAGAAAGATTAAGCATACACGTCGTCACGGCAATCTACAGAGCACATACACATACACACCTCCTGGAGGTCTAGCTCCAGGGACGTCCCATCTGGCTCCTCCTCCCTCGGGTCCATAACTTCCTGCCACACTTCCAACATGAACAGGAGGTCCTGTAGTCCCTGGAGTAGCCACGCCCCCACTTAGTGCACCAGGAATAACACTTCCACCTGAAGCCACACCCACAGGCAAGGCTCCCTTGTTCTGTAGAGTGCTTGCATAGGGATTGTAGAGATTCGATCTACAGGCAATTCATAAAATATCATAATGAATGAAGCAAGCCCCACCTCCCACCACAGTGTGCTATGCAGTAATGGTATTAATCTGTAGCCACGCCTTACCCAGGAGTGCATGAGTAAGTCATTGGTGCCACACCTCCAGAGGAAGCCACACCAAGAGAGGGAGGGACACCACCAAGAGTAGATAGCAGTGTTGTGCTGGAGACATCTGTAGCACACACACACACACACACACACACACACCTAAATACAGTGTAGACCTGAAAGACTGGACCCTTTGAAATGACTAAAATGTATTTATATGCAATTACTTCCATTCGTAGTTTAGCGTCTTGACTAAATTAATTTATCCACTAGCCTACTCTGTTGACTTCAGGTAAACCCACTGCCACTAAGTGATCAATAATAATAGCTAGTTTGCACCTACCATCACGAGAGGGCAGTTTAGAGGCGTGGTCGTCTTCATCAGGACTGACAGGTTCAAATTGTGGCACCGTGTCAGAGTTAGATGAGGTAGCCCCTGACGGAAATTGCAACAAAGGAGTGTAGGCGGAGGTGGTGGTGGGAGGGAACAGGGATGAGTGGGCGGTGAGGAAGGCGGGTGTTCCAGGCGTGTTGGGAGGAGTTGACACCTTCTCTCCGGAGCCCTTCCTCTCGACTGGCCGGCGAGCGGCACGATTCCGATACTCCGACAAGTTAATCTGATATAAAGTTAAAAGGTCAAGGTACACAGGCTGAACCCATCAATCCTATTATACACATGGCATACCTTCCGCTTGCCAGGAGTCTTCAATGGAGTGGGCAAAGCAGAAGGAGAAGTGGGAGGGGCTATCACAGCATCATCAGATATGCCACTCCCACTTCCAAATTGACCACTCCCACTGCTAGCCAGGCCACTCCCACTTTCTGTTTCCATGGGTTTAGCAGGTTCTTCAGCAGCCACCAGTGCTCCTTCACTAATCTCTCCACCCATACTCTCAGCCACGCCCCCACTCTCAACCACGCCCATTGGTTCAGTAAGAGTCACCCCAGTAGGGCCCACAGGTGGTCCATCTAAACTATCACTCGACACATCACTCACATCCACCGAACCACCAGCAACAGCTTTCTCTGATGAGACCACACACACAGCCTTCTCTGCCGAGGGTACACCCACAGGTTTCTCTGATATGACCACACCCAAATGTGTCTCTGGTGAAGCCACACCCACAGTGTTATCTGATGAGGCTACACTTATAGCCTTTTCTGTGGAGACAACGCCCACCTCCACTGGGAGAGGAGCCCCGTCCTCTGACTCCTCATCTGGCGAGTCCAGACTGATATCAGAGATACCACTCAGTCCTTGTTCCTCATTACCGGCTCCACTGCTACGGTCTTCTTCCACTCCTGCACTTGTATCGGCGCCAAGATTCGTATGGGCGTGGCCTTCCTCCCGTGACTGCATCAGTGACACTAAGTTTCCAAGTGAAGCAAATGAACGGTCACCAATTAGAGCAGAAAGAGGAGGAGTGCAAGGTGAAGCTAACTCCTCCTCCTCCATATCTACACACACACATACACAAGGTGAAGCTAACTCCTCCTCCATATCTACACACACACACATACACACACAAGGTGAAGCTAACTCCTCCTCCATATCTACACACACACATACACAAGGTGAAGCTAACTCCTCCTCCATATCTACACACACACATACACACACAAGGTGAAGCTAACTCCTCCTCCATATCTACACACACACATACACAAGGTGAAGCTAACTCCTCCTCCATATCTACACACACACACATACACAAGGTGAAGCTAACTCCTCCTCCATATCTACACACACACTCTTATTCCTTTTGTGAGGAAATCTTTCAAACAGCATTTCGACAATAGATCTTCTCGTATGCTTAATTAATTTTTGTTTTGTTTTTTTATTTGCAAACAAATAAAAAGTATCCACTCCAGTTGTTACACTCAAACTCGCCCACCTCCCTGCCCTCTTCCCCGTGTGAAATCCCGCACAAGATGGTTGAAAGTCTTCAGGAGGGAAGTAAACCTCTCAGCTTACCTGGACAGTCTCCTTCCGGTTTATGTGTCACGTTGTCAGTTGCCATGGCATCAGTAGACAGGAGAAAGGACCCAGTACTTTGATCCCTTCTTTGGTCCTCACTTTCCACCTCCTCCACATCTGAAAACTCCTCAAAAAAAGGAGACTTTCTCAAACTCATTCCGACTCCGCCTACTTCTGGCTTTCCTAGTCTATCTGGCATAGTCTTGCTAGCGGGAGCAGTCCTGCTGGTGGGTGTGGCTTTGTTAACACAAGAAGATTCCTTCCACCGCATCAGAACTAGTTTCTTGTGAGGCACTGGATACACAAATAATACGTTCACTGCTTGCTTGCTAGGCTCTAAGTTTTCTTTAATTGGGCGAGTGAAGTGAGACCACTAGCAAGTCTCAGTATATATATACGGCAAAGTTCACAGAGGTCAATGTATGTCCACCCCCGGAGGCTACTTTAAAACATTA